>Ga0194125_10001159_pt1 | contig 44756 bp, 39 predicted proteins | sample TA2KigC250mmetaG_FD_148626 | JGI IMG/M metagenome (GOLD analysis project Ga0194125, IMG submission 148626) | Freshwater microbial communities from Lake Tanganyika, Tanzania - TA2015034 Kigoma Deep Cast 250m | ecosystem: Environmental > Aquatic > Freshwater > Lake | place: Tanzania: Lake...
AAGCCGCTCACCACCGCGTTGGTGTGCCAGATCCAGAAGACCGAGGTCGCGTTGCCGCCGTCCACGGTGGTCGCCGCGGGGCCCTCGAGGCTCTCGACCACGATCGCGTTGGTGATCTGCACGGCGTCCGCCAACCGGTAGACCCCGTTCGACACCAGCACCCGTTCGCCCGTGCGCGCCGCGTCCACCGCCGCCTGGATATTGGTAGCCGCGTCCGCCCAGGTGGCGAACGGGCTGACATGGCGACCGTTTGGAGCGACATAGAGCGTTTCGGCCGCGGTCGCGCAGACCATCTCGACAACGTGTGCCGCGCAGAGGGCGCACAGCGCCACCCAGCGGGCGTTTGCCTTCTCTCCAACGGCAGGAACGAAGGCGACTTGGTGTTTGGATTCCATGCACATCATGGTTCGAGTTCGTGAAGCGCCCTGACCGAGACTCGAGCTCGCCGGCGAGCCTACCTACACCAGCGATAGCGATGGGACAGCGACCACGAGCCTGCCCTCACCGCCATTGGCCTCCGCTGATCGGATGACAGGCACCCTAGGGCCAATGCCGATGCCATGACAAGGCGTCGGCACGAGATGGCGATGGTGAGGTGTGAGGGCTTGTTTGGGTGAGCTGTGCGGACCTCACCCAAGCGGCCGAGGTAGTTCAAGACAAAACACGAGCGAAGCTCTAGCATAAGAACAAACCATCCTCCTTGCCCACACCCTTGCCCACTTGCCCACATATCCAATGCGATGCTCCGCACGGGCTAACGCCGGTACCATCGGGGCAGCAACATCCCACGGCCCCGTGCGGCGCCTCCGAGCCCCCTCAGTAAAGCGCGCGCGGCGTACAAGCTCGCTCTCCCGAACAAACGGCGGCTCAACCTCCGCTTGCGCGCATCTCGGCTGCACCAGGATTGGCAATTGGTTCGTATTCGGGCGGGGGTCCAGTAAAACAACCACGAGCACAATAAAGCCCACTCGAGCCGCGCTCGGTCCCGAGCCTGGCCGATTCCCGGGAGGAAACTGAAGGACCGGAACCGCTCGCCCGTGGCATCCCAGAGGTCGCGCCGCCAGGACGGCGTGCCCGGCAGAGGTGTCAGGGGGATGAAGAACGCCTGGTCCAGCCCCAACTCGAGCGAGAATCGGTGCAGGCGGTGGGCATCGGCCGGTTGGTCGCCCGGCAGCCCGTAAATCAACGACCCCACCACGAACACCTGCGGATAACGTGCGCGCAGAATACCCAGCGCCTCTTCGACCTGGGCGCGGGAAACGGACTTGTGGAGTGCCTGCAGCCCCGCCTCGTCGCCCCGCTCGATACCCAGGTAGACCTCGTTCAGACCCGCTGCGACACACGCGCCCAGCGCCCCGGAGGCCTCGTCGCGCACGAGGGCGTCCGCGCGCACCCACGCGCTCTGGCCCACACGCAGGCCGTCGCGCAGGAGCCCTTCGGCGACTTGACCGGGCACAACTGGATGCGCGTTCCAACACGGGTCGACCCAGCCAAGGTAGCGACGGTCGTAACGACGGACCAGGCAACGAATCTCTTCGCGCAAGCGCTCCGGCGTTTTCACCCGTAAGAGCGGCGTCAACTGTCCCCCCACGAACCGGCCCATCTGCCGCCAAAGCACGCAAAAATCGCACGCCGCCGCACAGCCCCGACCCAGCTCGATCGCCGCCAGACGCGGGTGGTTTCGACTCCGCGCCCCATACCGCGCAACCTCGAGTAAGTCATAGGCGGGAAACGGCAGGCGGTCCAAGTCCGCCAGTGGCGGTCGAGCCGGCGTGCGGACCACGCGGCCGTCCAGCACGTAGGAAATCCCTCGCACCCGCGCCAGATCGTCCTCCCGCCCCGAACGCAGAGCCTCGATCAACTCGACGATGGTCTCCTCTCCTTCTCCGTGCACCACCACGTCGATCAGCCCCGTCCCCAACGCCTCTTCTGCCACGTGACCGAAAAAGCAGCCGCCTGCAATCACCGTCGCCTTCAACTCGCGCGCCAGCCGAGCGAGCCGAAAACACTCGACGCAACCGACCGCTTCTTCCCCCAACCCAACATACGTCGGGAGGCGCCGGCGCAACTCGCTCGCCAGCGTACGCCAACCCAGCTCGAGGGCGGGCGCGTCCAGGATCTCGACCCGCAGGCCTCGGACGCGCTCGAGCAACGCAGCGGCCAACGACGCGAACGCCAACGGCGGCCAAAATGCGCTGCCCGGACCGTTGAACGGCCAGAGTGGACGGGGGGGGCGAACGAAGAGGAACCGGTCGGTCATGCGGCGACGCGCCGGAAATGGCGGCGCCAGGTCTGGGCTGCGGTCGCACACAGGGCCACCAGGTTCAGCAGCGCCAGCCAACCGAGGGCTAAGGCCCCCAGCACCACGAGTCCCGCGAGTAAGTAAGCCCCGACCTGACCACCCCAACGGGCTAACCCAGGCGCCAGCACCACCCCAGCGACGAATCCCCCAACGTAACCCGCAGTCCCAGGGCGCCATCCCAGAGGACCCTCCGCCGCACCCGGCGCGGACGCCCTCTCCCGGCTCGAGCGACCGTTCGGCCGCGCCTTTCCGATTCGTGCTGCGGCGGCCGGCCACAGGAAAAAGACGACGCCCCACGCGAACAGGTAGCCCGTGACCGTTCGCAGCACTGGCCCCTGCGGCACCCAGTGGAACCCGAAAGGCACCATCTGCAGCAGACACAGCCCATGCCACCACGACGAGGCGCTCGTGACCGTCCGGCAGAACCGCCCGTGCAGGAGCACGGCCAGGGCAGCACCGACGTAAAGCCCCGTGCAGCGCTGACAGCAAGGCAAAGCCCAGCCGCCCGGCATCCAGACATGGCTCGGGTATTGGCCGCAAACCGAACCCAAGAGCGCGCTCAGCCAGTCCTGCACAACGCGACTAGTCGAACGGGTGATCCGGCCTGGGCGCTGGCAACGGGATCTGGCGTATGCCGCGCGGGCTCTTGTCCAGCTCCACTAGGAACAGGGCACACGGCATCTGGGCCTCGCCGTCCGCGGCAGGTTCGGCACACAGGTAAGTGTTCACCAGGGCCAAAGTCCGGCCGTCGTGCGAGACCGCCGGCTGCAGGTACAGCGCCAAGTCGCTATCCAGATTCGCCGGACCGGTGAAGAGCTGGATCCGCTTCGGCGGTTGGCCATCCAGCGGGATCTCGACCACGCCGACGCTCGTGTTCGTCTCCGAGGCCGCTGTCCGGACGTAGGCGGCTAGGACCGCATCTCCTTTATGCGAGAAGCTCAGGCCGCCCAGCGCCAGCGTTTCAGCCTCACCTGAAACCGACAGGGTTTGCGGAGCGGCACCAGCCCGGATCAGCGTCAGTGCCGCCCGCCCGTCCTTGTCACCCGCTATCGCCACGACCGGACCCGCGGGGCTGAAGGCGACCAACTCCTCGCGGCTCATATGAGTCGAGGTAGACTCGAACCATGGCGTCTGTGCGAAGTCGCCCGCCTCCAATCGCCCAAACTCGGCTCGGCCTTCGGCCCCGGGGACGGCGCCGACATAGTACAGGTGGTCCTGCTGGCCGGAGGGATAGAGCCCCGACACCTCGCCGCGGGCCTGCCGGGAGACGACTTGCCCAGTCTCGAGGTCCAGCCGCACGACTAGGTTCGAGGCGGAGGCCACGAACAGGTGTGCACCCGCCACCGCCAGCGGTCGGATCATGCGCTCGTCTGCCTTCTCGACCTCATCGAGCTGCCAATACCGCACCGTACCTGGCTTGCCTACCGGCAGCGTCAGCACATTCAAGCCCGTGTCCTCCGTCGAGATCCCTGGCCAAGCCACGATCAAGCGCTGGTCATCGAACCATTGCGCCCGCAACACCCGCGCTTCGTAGCTCGGCTCCTCCAGACCCGAGGCGGCTGAGAGCGTGAACACGGACTCGACCTGTCCACTCCCGCGGTCGAAGACGGAAACGCCCAATTCGCCGCTGTCCGGATGGAAGGCGGGGAACGCCACGCGCGAGTCGTCCGGGCTAAACGAAGTGCAGGCCAGTATGTAGATGGCCAAGCTAGCCAACGCCACCGCCGCCCAGAGCGGATTTCGAAGGGAGGATGAGTTCACACGCGAGCCTCCTGTTGGGGTCAGTACTTGCGCGTGGTGTGTTCCCACAGCCACACCACATCGGGATTGTTGGCCTGGGAGACGTTGGGGAGGGTGGCGCCCTTGAACGGCGGCATGGTCCGGCGGTCCATCCACTTCTTAATCTCCGAGTGGCCATCTGCGAAAGCGAATCCGCAGGCGTTGTTGTGGAAGCTGGCAGGAACGTCCGGCAGGGCAGCGGCCGCTGGATTGGGGTACCCGCGCATGTCGACACAGAAGAAGCCGTCGTTCATGCTCCCCGGGTGCTCGTCGACCAAGACCCACGTCTTCGCCGGGCCTGGGTCGATGATGTCGGACATCCGGAGGTACTTGCGGAACTCGGGGCCGCCGAACCACGTGTGCACACCGGCGTTCATACCCATCCAGGAGTTCATCGAGTTGCTTCGCACTCGTTTGACGGTCTGGCCGACCCACGGGCCGCTGGTCGGCTTGACCGTGGATTGGTCGGCCGGGCACTTGTAAATTGCCGGTGAATTGCCCGTGTACGAGAAGATGGCGCCTTTGGCCAGGGTGTTGGTCCAATTCCAGTTCTCCGTGTTGGCGTTGTTGAAGTCGAGGATGCCGTGCACCCAGGCATAGGGCCAGTTCGGATCGCTCGGGTTGCCTTCGGCCGCGTAGGCAAAGGGGAGTTTCTCCTGGTTGTCGTCCACGTACATCCGCCACGCCAACATCAAATGCTTGGTGTTGTTCATGCACGCGATCCCTTGCCCTTTGGCCTTGGCTCGGCCAAGCGCCGGCAAGAGCATCCCGGCTAAGATCGCAATGATGGCAATAACCACCAGCAGTTCGATGAGGGTAAAACCGCCACGCCCGCCCCGCGGCTGGGCTGAGCTAATCGACGTGCGCATAAAAAACCTTTCTGTCTGCCGATTCAGTTTCAGTTGACGTTTGCGGACCTTAACCCACTCGCCCACCGACAACAAGTGCGCTTCTCACCCCGCACCACTCTCGGCTGGCACCTCGGTCCGGCACCCTTCGGCACGCACAACCCGCTCGCCTAGCCCAGGCGTGGCCTCCCGCCGCCGAAGCACGCGCCGGCGCCGCGTCAGAGCCGACGCCACTGAACGTTGCGCACAGCGGCAGTCGTCTGGTAGGTGGCGATCCCGAACGGCTGGCTGAGCTCGATTTCGCCCAGGCGCACGCCGATCCGTTTGCCCTCCAGTTTCACGTCCACCATCTTCTCCCGATCGATCCAAGCCTCCAGCTTCGCCGGGGTCACGCGCACCCGGATGCGGTACCAGCGCTTGGACTCGAAGTTCATGTACTTGGTCGTCTCGTTGAGCGAGGCGTCGTTGTCGTCGATGCTCGAAATGCCCACCACGCCGCCTCCCCAACCCCCAACAATGAACGAACAGCACGAATCCCCCACCACGAACGTCAGCCCGCAAAAGAAGTCGCTCCCGTCGACGCGCATCACCTCTAAGGCAAGTTCGTAATCGGTCTTGGGCAAATCGTTGGTCTTGACCAGGTTCACCCCCGTCAGCATCGCCCCCATCTCGAGCACGAGGTTCCCCTCCTTGACCTCGACCTCGCCGTGTCCGGCGAAATCGACGACCTTCCAACCCGCCAGCGAGTGGCCGTCGAAGAGCGGTTTCCACCCTGCCCCCTCGAGCGCAGGTAAGGCCGCGCTCGCTTTGGCCTCCCCGGCAGCCGTGGCCGCCGCCAACTCGAAGGCAACGGGCGCGCGTTGTGCCGGCGCCTGGGGGGTGTCCAAACCGGCGGCCAGCGGGCCGGCATCGGCACGTCCGATCGAGATCAGCGTGAGCAGGCCCAGTGATAAACCGCCCAACACCGCGACCTGCGGCGGGCAAAACAGGCAACCGTGAATCGATGTCTTCATGACCTTTGAATGTACAACCATTGGAGATGTCTTGCGCCCCTGAATTCTGAACCGCCAACCCACGCACGCCAGCAAAAAAGTCCCCAGCCTGCCCCGAGCCAGAGATCTGCGCGACCTTGCCTGCCAGGATCGAGCTCGGAACCGCGCCTGCCAGCGCGAAGCGCACGGCTTGGCTGCATCGCTGCATTCAGGATTGGACTTTCAGGGTGAACATTCAGAGTTGAACCGCTCGGAGGGTTCGCTAAGCTGCCCGTCGTTGCACCTTGACACCTTGACATCCGCTCCTATGGCTCACTCAAACCGACTCACCCGCCGTCAGTTCCTCAACCGCACCGCCGCCACTTCCATCGCCGCGCCACTCCTGCTGCCGGCTCGGGTCTGGGGCGCGCCCGCCGACGCTCAGCCCAATAACCGGATCGCCATGGGCGCGATCGGCGTGGGCACGCAGGGTCGCCATCTGCTGAACAGCTTCTTGCCCCACCAGAATGTCCAGATTGTGGCGGTGTGCGACGTCGACACCACGCGGCGCGAGCATCACAAGCAGCGCGTCGAGGAGTTCTACGCCACCAAACAAGACCAGTCGTTCAAGGGGTGTGCCGCGTACCGAGATTTTCGCGAGTTGTTAGCCCGCAAGGACATCGACGCCGTTATCATCGCCACCCCCGATCATTGGCACGCTTACCCGGCCGTTGCCGCCGCCAAGGCCGGCAAAGACATCTTCTGCGAGAAACCCCTCTCGCTGACGATTCACGAGGCGCGGGCGATGGTCGAGGCGGTGCGCCAAAACCAGCGCGTGTTCCAGACCGGCTCGATGCAGCGTTCCGACAGCGCCTTCTGGAAGGGTTGCACCTTGGTCCGCAACGGCGCCATAGGCGACATCAAGGAAGTCTACGTGTCGGTCGGCGGCCCGAGCAAGTGGTGCGATCTACCTGAAGAACCGATCGAGCCGGGCTTGGACTGGGACCTCTGGCTCGGGCCGGCGCCGGTGCGCCCGTACAACTCGGTTCTCAGCCCACGGGGCGTGCACAACCACTTCCCGAACTGGCGCGGTTTCCGCGAGTACTCGGGTGGCGGTATGACCGATTGGGGGGCCCACCACTTCGACATCGCCCAATGGGGGTTGGGCATGGATGAGAGCGGGCCGGTCGAGATCGTCCCTCCGGATGGCCAGGAGGTGAAGCGCCTGACGTTCAAGTATGCCAACGGCGTCACCCTGTATCACGGTGGCCTCGAGGGTTACCGGTTCGGCGCGGTGTTTGTGGGCACGAAGGGCAAGGTCTGCGTCGATCGTGGCCGGTTCCAAGCCGAACCCGAGTCGCTGATGAAGGAGAAGTTCGAGGCGCTGCCAACCCAGCTCTATCGCAGCAGCAATCATTACAAGGACTTCGTCGACGCTATCCGCAGCCGACAGAAGCCTATCTGCGACGTCGAGATCGGCGCCCGGTCCGTCACGGTCTGTCATCTGGGCAACCTCGCTTACTGGCACCAACGCAAACTCACCTGGGACCCCGCCCGCGAGCGGTTCGTCAACGACGCCGAGGCCAACACCTGGCTGCACCGGCTCGAACGCGGGCCCTGGAGGGTCTGATTCGGCATCTAGGATTTAGGACTTGGCATTCCCAGCGCAAGAGGCGCGGTGACCGACTCCACATCCGCGTGAACACTTTGCCGAGAAGCCATCCTCACCGTTACAGGTTGGCGGTTGGCGGTAGGGCGCGCCGTCCTCTCCGCGCCGCAAACCGCTATGGGCCCGTGGAGGATTCGGCGCGCAGAGGACTGCGCGCCCTACCCTCAACCTGTGGCCTGACCCAACGTCGCATGAGCATGTTTGGCAAGTCTCCACTTGTTCGCATCGTTGCGGGCGGCGCCCTCGCGCTGCTTGTGCTCGCCTCGATCCAGGCGGGCGCCCCCTCTGTCGTTAGCCGTTACCAAGCTTGGAAGAACGGGCCCGGGACGGCACCCGACTTCTTCCCCATTGCCGTCTGGCTGCAGCCGCCGGCCAAGGCCGCGGCCTACCGGCGTGCCGGGTTTAACACCTACGTCGGTCTGTGGCGCGGCCCGACTGAAGAGCAGTTGGCCACGCTCAAGGCTTCCGGCATGCGCGTTATTTGCGCACAGAATGAGGTCGGGCGACGGCACCTCGACGACCCGACGATCGTCGGCTGGATGCACGGAGACGAACCGGACAACGCTCAGTCACTCGGTCCGGGCAAAGGTTACGGACCGCCCATTGCCCCCACCCAGATCGTGGCCGACTACGAACGCATCCGCGCGCTGGATCCGACTCGGCCGGTCTTGTTGAATCTGGGCCAGGGGGTGGCTTGGGACGGTTGGCACGGCCGCGGTGTGCGCACCAATCATCCCGAGGACTACCCCGAGTACGTCCAAGGCGCTGACATCGTCTCGTTCGACATCTATCCGGTCGTGCACGATCGACCGGCCGTGAGCGGCAAGCTCTGGCTCGTGGCCCGGGGCGTCGAGCGCCTGGTCGAGTGGACCGGCGGCAACAAGCCGGTCTGGAACTGCCTCGAATGCACTCGGATCTCGCACCCCACGGCCAAGGCTACGCCGCACCAGGTCCGGGCCGAAGCCTGGATGGCCCTGGTGCATGGCTCGGTCGGCTTGATCTACTTCGTTCACGAGTGGCAGCCGCGCTTCAACGAATCTGCTCTGCTCGACGATCCCGAGATGCTGGCCGCCGTGACCGCCATCAACCGCCAAATCCACAGCCTGGCCCCGGTCCTGAATCAGCCGACGGTGCCGGGCCTAGCCCAGGTGACCACAGACGATCCCGAGGTCCCCGTCGCCCTCATGGCCAAGCGGCACGGCCCCGACGTTTACCTGTTCGCTGTGGCCATGCGGCCAGGTTCCGCCCAGGCCCGATTTCGCGTGAAGGTACTTGACGGCGCCGCGCGCGCCGAGGTGTTGGGCGAGGACCGTTCGATCCCCGTGCAAGACGGCACCTTCGTCGACCGGTTTGGCCCGTGGGATGTCCACCTGTACCGGCTGCGCTCCTCGGGCGGCTAGCCCAACGTCCGCCGGGCAAGCCGCCCACACCCATACCCCACGCTGCACCGGCCGCCAGCAGAGCAACTATCGGTGTCAAGTATTAAAACCCTGGCAGCAAGTTAGAGGGCTTCAAAACCTGGCTTGGACGGCTGGCCCGAGGCCACGACGCGTATAAGGTGCCCCGCCCCCATCCGCAACGGGCGCAACGGAGGGAGAGCAGGCGTCTGGCCCGCTGTACTGCAAACCCGCCGCCAGCGCTCCGAACTTGACCTGTCCACAGCACGCTCATGAGTCTCAAAGGGCGTGAACGACCTGTCCACGACCTGGATCGGGTTTTGAGGACGCCAGGGGAAAAAGCGGTTCCGCGCCAAGCAGTTAATCGCTCGGACGCCGCCCCCGCCTAGCCGCCCGAGGCGCTGAGCCGGTCACTCGCGCAGGGCACCTCTCAAGTCTGAGAAGGCCGGGCACATGGCATGGGGAGTGTTGGTTAGAAGAGGTAACTCAACTCAGCTTGAAAGAGAAAGGCTCTCATCATGAAAACGACCTTGCTGAATTCCCTGGCCTGGACCGCTGCCGCCTTGGGATGCTTGGCCATGGTATTTGGCGCGCAAGCTGATGAACACTTACGTCAACTCGCGCTTGCACCCGGGCAGCCCGAACCGCTGGACGACGACTGGGCCGGCGAAAGAGCCGCAACGCCAACTTGGTCAGGCCCGGCTCCATCGGCCGATTTCGCTGCCCTGCCAACCGTGCCTGGCCGGGACACGCACTGGGCGAGCGGTTGGGAACCGTTAGTGACCAGCGCCGAGAATGCCTATGGCTTGGCGGTGTATTGGCACTGCGCCGGGCCCATTCCCATGCCGGCCTACGACGAGTCCGTGGATGTGTACCGATTGGCTGCCCCGGCTGACGAGGAAAATCTGGTGGCCGCGCTGGCCACACCCCTGGGCCTGGGGGCGCCGGAACGGGTGGCCGTGTGCGAGACTCTTCCGGGTGCGACCGGTCCCGAGGCGAGGACCTGGACTCTGCGGCTGCGGGCGGCTGGCCAAACCCGGGTCAGCTACCTCAAAGGCCGTGGCTTAATGCAGATTCGCAATCCGTCGGCTGCCGAGCGAGGGGGCTCGATCCGCTTCGATCCTGAGCTGGCGCCGGCGATCGTGGCGGCCTACCTCGATTGCATCGGTCAGCCGCTGTCCGCTCGCGAACCGGTGCCTTGCCAGGTCGAGCCCCACCCCATCACGCGCCTGGCCGCAGACGGGACCGAGGTGGTCACCCAGATCGACGCGGTGCGCGTGGTGGCCGAGCAGAGGGTGGGCGGCGCGAGGATCGTTCGCGGGGGCGGCCGATTGTCGGCCACTTTGGTGGGCCGCGGCGAAGTGGCGCTGTTGACTCGCGATTGGCTCGTGCTGGAGTACTGGCTGACGGTCACAGGCCAACAGGGTTACCGCGGCAGGGCCGGGGCCTTGTACGCCTTCCTCGGTGGGGAAGTGCGCAGTGAAGACGAAGCGCGGATGACCTACCTGGCCCGCTACGGCGCGGTGACCATCCAGTCCGTCGAAACGACCGATGACGGTCATTGGTGGAAGGCGACTTACGAAGGGTAACGCCAGAGCCCCCTTGCTTCGCCCCAAACCCTGGTCGCGGGTGGGTGGGGGATTTACACCCGCTTAACAAATCTTCGACAGCGGCCGAATAATAGCTTAACGAAGGTGGGTTTCATTGGGCCGGCTACGACATGACCACGTGCCAACACCAATCGGTACGTTCGACCGCAGCCTCGGAGCTGCGGTCCGCGCCGTGTGCTGACGGCCTCCTGGCCCTCGAGTTCCTGGCTATGAGCCCGCTTTACAGACTACTACAGGTCGGTCGTAGGGCGGGTCACTCCGTGCGCGCCGCGCGGGCCGCGGTCTTGTCGGTCAGCCCGTCCACCACCACCCTCCCCACCATCCGAACCTCCGGATTTGCCGTGCCACGAGGATTCGCATGATGCAAAAGCTCTCCCGTTTAGCTGTCAGCGCTGAAGGCTTCGTGTTCAACCCGGCCAGCGGCGACAGTTTCCAGGTGAGCGCCACCGGGTTGCGGGTGCTCAATGCCCTGCGTGAAGGCCAAGCCGAAGACCAGATCGCCCACAGCCTGGCTGAAACCTACCAAGTCGAACTCGAAGACGCCCGGCGCGATGTAGCCGAGTTCTGCGCCGCCCTCAAGTCCTTCGGGCTGACCTCCTGATGAACCGTCGCCCAAGACTTCCACGTACGGGCAGTGCGCGCCGTGCACTGCGGGCCGCAGACCGCGGCGGACACGGTAGCCCGCGGCGCGCAGCGGAGAGGACTGCGCGCCCTACCGGCCAGCCTGGGCAAGCTGTAACTGCTGATTAAGGCACCGCATGCGCCCACTCAAGATCGGCCTCTCCGGCATCAACGCGGTCGATAACCCCGGCCCGGGGATCGGCGTCGCGCGCAGTCTGAAGGAGGATCCGGACCTGCAGGTGCAGGTGGTGGGCTTAGCCTACGACGCCATGGAGCCGGGGCTGTTCATGGATTGGGTGGTGGACAAGTCCTTCATCATGCCTTACCCCTCGGGGGGCGGGGACGCGTTTCTCGAGCGGCTGCTCTACATCCAACAACACTACGGGCTGGATTGTGTGATCCCGAATCTGGACGCCGAACTGCCGCATTACATCAAGTGGGCTCGGACCTTGGCCGATCGTTCGATTCAGACCTTCCTGCCGAGCATGGAGCAGTTCCGGCTGCGGGGAAAGGACCGGCTCGTCGAGATTGCGGACCGGATCGAGCTGGCGTTGCCGGAGACGCGCGCGGTCACGAACCTCGAAGGGCTGGTGCAAGCCATCGACGACCTCGAACTGCCGGTGATGGTCAAGGGCAGTTACTACAAGGCGCATCGCTGCCATACGCTGCCCGAAGCGCTCACCCGGTATCACGAGTTGGTCGCCGAGTGGGGGTACCCGGTGATCGTGCAAGAGGTGGTCTCCGGCGACGAGCTCAATGTGGTCGGCCTCGGCGATGGCGCCGGTCACCACCTCGGCTTGGTGGGCATCAAGAAGCTGTCAGTGACCGCCCAAGGCAAGATTTGGACGGGCGTGACGGTGCGGAACGAGGCGGTGCTCGAGGCGGCAGACCGGTTTGTGCGCGCCTATCAGTGGCGGGGGCCATTCGAGTTCGAGTGCATGGTGCAGGGCGATCGGGTGAACTTGATCGAGGTGAACCCGCGGTTTCCGGCCTGGTCGTATTTCGCCACGGGCGTGGGCGTCAATCTGCCGGCGCGCCTGGTGCGGCATCTGTTCGGAATGCCATTGCCCGCTTTGCCCGAGTATGAGGCGGGCAAACTGTTTATCAGGTACACGTACGAACTGGTGACGGACATGGCGTCGTTTCAGAAGGCGATTACCCGGGGGGAAGTGCCATGAAAATGCCCTACGAAAAACCGATCGTCACCAAGCTGCAGACCGGCTGGATGAACAAGTACGGGCGGACGTTCGCTTACGCCCGCAAGGTGCGCACCGAGATCGACGGGGTTGGCATCGACGACTTAGTCGGCCAGTTCGGTTCGCCCCTCTTCGTGTACTCCGAGCGCACGCTGCGCCGGCTCTACCGGCAGATGCACAGCGCTTTCTCGACGCGGTATCCGAATGTCGTGTTCGGCTGGTCGTACAAGACCAATTACCTGGGCGCCATCTGCGCCCTGATGCACCAGTTGGGCTCGTGGGCGGAGGTGGTCTCGGCGATGGAATACCAAAAGGCGCGCGCCTTGGGTGTGCCTGGGGAGAAGATCGTGTTCAACGGGCCGCATAAGCCGCGGGCGGCGCTCGAGCGTGCGGTGGCGGAAGGGGCGACGATCAACGTGGATCATCTGGATGAGATCTACGACCTCGAGAAGGTGTCGCTGCAACTCGGCCGACCGATCCACATCGGCCTGCGGCTCAATCTCGACGCCGGCATCTACCCCCAGTGGTCCCGCTTTGGCTTCAACCTCGAGTCTGGTCAAGCCCTCGAGGCCGCCAAACGCATCAAGAACGGGGGCAAACTCCGTGTCCATGGCCTCCATTGCCACCTGGGCACCTACCTCATGGAAACCGCGCCTTACCAGCGCCAGGTCGAGAAGTTGGTCGGCTTCGCCACCGACCTCGAGCGCACGTTCGGCTTCGCCCTCGAGTACCTCGACCTCGGCGGCGGGTTCCCATCGAAAAGCCGGCTCAAAGGCGTATACTTGCCGCCCGAAGTCGCGCTGCCCTCAATGGATGAATACGCCGAGACCATTGCCCAGGCCTTATCCAAGACACTGCCGCCCGGCGAGTTTCCGCGTCTCATCCTCGAGGCCGGCCGGGCGTTAGTGGACGAAGCTGGCTACTTGATCGCCACCGTCGGCGCGGCCAAGCGCCTGGCCGATGGCACCCGCGCGTACGTGGTGGATGCCGGCGTGAACCTCCTCTTCACCTCGTACTGGTACAAGTTCAACATCGAGTTGGACCGCGAGGTGGGGGGCATGAACGAGCACAGCGTGGTCTATGGACCGCTGTGCATGAACATCGACGCGCTCGATGAAGGTGTCGCCCTGCCGCCGCTCGCGCGCGGCACTCGGCTCATCCTCTCGCCGGTCGGCGCTTACAACCAAACCCAGTCCATGCAATTCATCGAGTATCGCCCTGCGGCGGTCCTCGTGGGCGAGCGTGGCCAAGTCGATGTCATCCGCGAGGCCGAAGATCTCTCGGACATCACGCGCCGGGAGCGAGTGCCGACGCGATTCGCCAGCCCGCCGCAAACCGGCCCATGACCCAGCCCCCGCCGACCGTCCCCACGCACCCGGCTGCGGCTCGACGCGGTGGGAGCCAGGCCGTTCGCCAAGCTTAGGGGCGTTGATGAAGCAACACCTCAAGACCGTCTTCTGCAGTTACGCGGAGATTTTCTTTCTCCACGGAGGAGGCGTTGGGGCGGTCATCTTTGCCGTCACCATGGTGAACCCGAACGTGGCGGTGTCGGGGTTGGTGGCGGTGCTGGCCGCGTATGGCTTTGCGCGTCTGCTTGGGATGGAGCGGCAGTTCTTGGCGTCGGGTTACTACACCTACAACCCGCTGCTGGTCGGTTTGTCCCTGGGCTACCTGTTCAAGCTGTCGCCGCTGACGCTGTTCTTCATCGTCACGGCCGGCGTATTCACATTCTTGGTCACGGTGTTTCTGGCGCAGGTGTTTCTCACGTACTTCCGGTTGCCGATCCTGAGCGTGCCGTTCGTGTTGGTGAGTTCGATGGCGTACCTGGCCTCGTTGCGATATTCGAGCCTGCTGGTGCGACTCCGCCATGACACACCTCTGTTGACCGCGGATTTCGGTTTGCCGATGTGGCTGGGCGGGTTCTTCAAGGCGCTCGGGGCGATTCTGTTTGCCCCCAACGTGGTCGTCGGGCTTGTCCTCGGGTTGGCGCTGCTGCGCAGCTCGCGCATTCTGTTCCTGCTCGCCCTCTTTGGCTACTACGTGGGTGCGGGCACGCGCAGTCTGCTGCTCGGGTCGGTGCCGCAAGCCTATGAGGACTTGAACAACTTCAACTTCATCCTGATCGCGATGGCGGTGGGGGGCGTGTTCCTGATTCCGTCGCTGACGAGTTACCTGCTGGCGGCGATCGCGGTGGTCGTCTCGACCCTGTTCCTGGACGCCATCACCGGCTTTTGGGCCTCCTTCGGCATCCCGGCCTTCACGCTGCCCTTCAACGTCGTCACCTTGGGCTTCATCTATGTGCTGGGCCTGCTGCGGCATCCGATGGTCCCCGCCAGCGTCGGCCTCTCTCCCGAGGACACCCTCGAGAACCACTTGGCCAACCGTTTGCGGTACCCGGGCCAGGACCGCACCCTTTACCTGCCGTTCGCGGGCCGCTGGACCGTTTGGCAGGGGTTCGACGGGGCCTGGACCCACCAAGGCAGTTGGCGTTACGCCTGCGATTTCGTCATCGCCGACGACCAAGGGCGCACGCACACCGGCGAAGGCACTCGCCTCGAGGACTACCACGGCTACCGCAAACCGGTGCTTGCTCCCGTGCGGGGGCGGGTGGTGCAGTTGGTGGACGATCTGCCCGACAGCCCCCCCGGCAGCGCCGACCACGCCAACAACTGGGGTAACCTGGTCATCCTGCAAGATCCGCGCGGGTTCTTTGTCGAGCTATCTCACTTCGCCGAGAAATCCCTGCGGGTCCAGCGAGGCGACTGGGTCGAGCGCGGCGCCGTGCTCGGCCTCTGCGGCAACAGCGGTTACTCGCCCCAACCCCATATCCACGTGCAGGTCCAAGCCACCGACGCCATCGGCGCGGCGTCGTTGCCGTTCAGCTTCCTCAGCTACATCGAGGACGGTGAGTTCCGGTCCAACCAAGTACCGGCCGAGCGACGCGTCGTCGAACCGCTCTACCGCGACCGACGGCTCGACACCCTCACCACCTTCGTGCTCGACGACACCCTCCACTACGACATGGTGCGCGCAGGCCAGAAACGGGGGACCCTGACGCTCGAGGTCAAAATGGCGGGCGACGGCACCTTCTATTTGCAGTCGGACGGTACTCAGCTCTACTTCGGCAAACACGAAGGCACCTTCTATTTCTACCGCGTTACCGGTCAGGACCCGTGGTTGCGCCTGCTGTTCCTGGCTCTGCCGCGCTTGCCGCTGGGCTACCGCGAGGGGTTGACCTGGCACGATTACGTCCCGGTAAGCTTGGTCACCTCGGGCCTGCGCCGGGTGGCGGTCGGCTTGCTCAGCTCCTTCTATCCGCGGTTGGCCACGGTGCGAGTCACGCAACGCTTCGTGAGCGAGACCCGGATCGAATCGGCGATCGAGGCAGGCCTCTTGCGCGTGCGCCGAACCGCCCAGGTCGATCTGGACCGGGGCAAGGGTTTCGCCTGTGTGACCATGGATGACATCCAATTGCGGAGGGTGGACCATGTGGAGCGTTAGCCGCCTCGCAACGGTACGACCCGCGCGTCTAGCCCGGCTGGCGGTCGCGCTCGCGGTCGGCTCGCTCGGCTGGGGTCACGTCCGGGCGGCTGATGCGGTTGGTGGCGCTACGGGCCTGGCCGAGCTCACCGCCCATGAGCCGCTGCGGGCGGCCTGGCGGCAATCCCAGCAAAGCGAACAGGCGCAGGATTACCCCGCGGCCATCGCCGCCCTGGCCCACCTGCCCGAGTCCTACCTTGTGCACCTGCGGTTGGGCTGGCTCTACTATGCCAGCGGCCAATACCCACCAGCGCTCGGGCATTACCAAGCCGCCCTCGAGCGCGCCCCCGAATCCCTCGAGGCCAGCCTTGGTTGCCTGCTGCCCTTGCTAGCTCTGGAACGATTCCGCGAAGCCGAAAGCCGCGCCCGGCGCATCCTCGAGCAACACCCCGCCAACTACTACGCCCACCTGCGCCTCGCCTATGCGCTCCGACGCCAAGGCAAGTCTGCCCCAGCCGAGTCCGTGCTCGAGCGTTTGCTGGAACGTTATCCGAGCGACCCAGCCGCCCTGACCGAGTTGGGCCTGGTCAAGATCGCCCGCGGCCAAAACGCCGCCGCCCGCCGTCTCTTTGCCGATGTGCTGGTGCCGGATCCGGAGAACCAGACGGCTCTGGAACAACTCGGTTCGCCGCGCTTCTACTACGAGCCGCACGATGAACCTCGCCCGGATGCGGCCGTCCCCTTGCCCGGCGCGACTGCCGCCCTGCGACCGCCAGACATCCACCGCTCCGTCCGGCTCACCGCCTCGGCGTATTACGCCTACACCGATTACCAGCGCTCACTCTACAAGGCCCATGCCCACTCGACGGGCCTCCATGCCCACCTCGGCATCGGGTCCGCGCATGCCTTCGAAGTCGAAGTGGACCGCTTGGACCTCCATTATCACGCCCTCCCAACCCTGCGCCAGTGGGATGCCACCCTGGCCTACGCAAACTACAGCGTCCCCCACCTCAAACTCCGGCTCGGCGGCCATTACCTCGCCAGCGAAGATCCCTGGACTGACCAGGGCTGGGTGGCGTTTGCCGGCGCACACTCCTACGGCCGCGACCGCTGGGAGGCCGGCCTGGACGCCGCCTTCTCGAAGTATCCTAACTACCCCGAAGGGCTCGATGTCGTGCAGCTCGACCCTCGCCTCGGCGTGGCCCTTTGGCGCAGCCCGCAAACCGCCCTGCGCGCCGAGCTCCGAGCCTACTGGATCCACCCCACCCGCGCCCTCACCGGCCAGCGCGACCTCTTCTCCCTCGAGCCCCGCCTTTCCCTGGATTGGCGACGCTGGACTTGTTCGGCGTTTGGCTGGGTAGGCGAACAAGTCTTCGCCCTGCGCCAAGACGGGTTCCTGCTGTTTAACCTCGCCGAGGAACACCAAGGCGGCTACGGCGCCGAAGTCCGCCGGGCCCTCTCGAGCCAATGCGCCTTCACCCTGCGAGCCAGTCGCGAGCAGTTCACCGATTGGGGTGCGTCGGTGCGTTCTTATGCCGACACCTACTTGCTGCTGTTGACGGTCAGATTCTGAACCTCCGAGGAACGGCCCTATGAATACCGCAATCTGGCTCGCGTTCGCTCTGGGACTCGCCCTCGCGGCCACTCGACTCGCCGGCGCGCCCGCCCTAACGGAACTCGAGATCCGCGAGGCTTATCACGACTCGTACCGTTACGAAAAGGCGCAAGCCTACGACGACGCGCGCAAGGCGCTCCTGCCCGTCCTGAGCGCTTATCCGCAAGGGTACACCGCCAATCTGCGCCTGGGTTGGCTCTACTACCTCAGTGGCAACTACGCCACCGCCAAGACCTACTACCAGACCGCCATACGCGTCGCCCCGGCGTCGCTCGAGGCCAAACTCGGCTATCTCCTGCCCGTGCTGGCTCAGGAACGATTTGAAGAGGCGGAAACCGTCGCCCGGCAAATCACGCGCGTGGACCCCTCCAACTACTACGGCAACCTCCGGCTGGCCTTCGCGCTGCGCCACCAAAAGAAGTTCGACCTGGCTGAGGAAATCCTGAACCGGATGCTCGCACTCTATCCCACCGATGTCGCTTTCCTCACCGAACTCGGTTTGGTCAAGCTCGGCCAAGCCAAGCCCGAGGTCGCTCGCCGCATCTTCGCCGACATCCTCACCCTCGATCCCGAGAATGTTACCGCCAAAGAACAACTCAGCGCTCGGCCATGAGAGGGCTCATCCCCATGAACCGGCCCTACCGCATCTCGGCCGTGGGTAGGGCGCGTCACTCCGTGCGCGCCGCTCGGGGCCAACCGCACGCACTTGGCGACTCTGGTTTGCGGCTCGCAGGGGACTGCGAGCCCTACCGCATCTCGGCCGTGGGTAGGGCGTGGAGTCAGTCTGGGCGGTTCATGATTTATGAGTAGGTCTGTGCGGCACGCTTCGGGCGAGAGTCGCCCGCAGGATCGCTTTATGAAAAGAATCAGACTCCTCGTTCTAGTTGCGGGCCTCGCGCCGTTTTCCCCAGGTTGGTTGCTGGCCCAGGTGCCGCAGCTCCTCAATTACCAGGGCCGGGTCACCGTGGGCGGCACCAACTTCGACGGCGTGGCCCAGTTCAAGTTCGCCCTCGTCAACCCCGCCGGCACCATCAACCATTGGAGCAACGACGGCCGAGCGACCGGCCAACCCAATCTCGCCGTCCCCGTTCCCGTCGCCCAAGGTCTCTACTCGGTCTTGCTCGGCGACCCGAGCGTCTCGGGCATGAGCGTCCCCATCCCTGCGACCGTCTTTACCAACGCCGACGTGCGACTTCGCGTCTGGTTCAACGATGGCGCGGCCGGTTTCCAGCAATTGGTCCCCGACCAGCGCGTTGCCCCAGTCGGTTACGCCCTGGTGGCGGCCAGTCTCGATCCCCTCGCCGACGTGCGCGCCCGGCGGCTCCTGATTGGGTCCGACCACCTCCTCACCGGTGTTGCCGCCACGATCGCCGGCGGCGCCCAAAACAGTGCCACCAACGATTACACCACCATCGGCGGCGGCTTGGGCAACCTCGCCAGTGGCGGTTCGGCCACCGTGTCTGGCGGTGTGACCAACAGTGCCTCGGGCTTCGAGTCCACGGTCGGCGGGGGTGAACTCAACGTGGCCAGCGGCACTGTCGCAACCGTCGGCGGCGGGTACGCCAATCTCGCCTCGGGCTTCGAAGCCACCGTTGCGGGCGGCGAATTGAACGGCGCCACCGGCGTGGTCTCGTCGGTGGGCGGCGGCTACGCCAACCTGGCGAGCGGCCTGGCCGCCACCATACCCGGCGGGTACGCCAACCTCGCCAGTGGCGACTACGCCCTTGCCGCCGGCGCAGGCGCCATGGCGACTCACGCGGGCGCCTTTGTCTGGGCCGACGCCTCGACGACCAACGTGGTGCGTTCGACCGCCAATCACCAATTCAGCGCGCGCGCTGCGGGCGGCGTGCGCTTCTACTCGAACAGCGCCGCCACGACTGGCGTGCAACTGGCCGCCGGCGCCAACGCCTGGAGCGCCGCCAGCGACCGCCACCTCAAGGAGAATCTCAGGCCGGTGGATGTCCGCACGATTCTGGCCCAACTCCTGGCGACACCCATCACCGAATGGAATCTCATCTCCCAAGATCCCGCCATCCGCCACCTCGGCCCGATGGCCCAAGATTTCCATGCCGCCTTCGGCTTGGGCGAAGACGACCGCCACATCAGCTCGACCGACGCCGACGGGGTCGCCTTCGCCGCCATCCAAGGCCTCTATGAGATCATCCAGGAGAAGGACGCCCGCATCGCCGCCCTCGAACGCCGACTCGAGGCCCTCGAAACGCGATGGGCGCCCGCAGCCCTGCCTGTCCCCTCCCCGACCGACACCGCCGCGTCCGGCGCCTCATCGCTTCCCCTCCCATGATGAAGACCGACCCGGGATCGATCCCCTGTCCGACCTCGCCGCAGATGTCTCGGCCGAAGCGAACCGCCTGGGGCGTGCTGCCGCTGGCCGTTCTCGCCGCTGCCCCCTGGCTGACTGCGCGCGCTCAACCAGCCGCCCTGGATGGCGGTGGACGGCGGGCCGCCAGCCCTAGCTACACCGTTGACGGCAGCCTCGGCAGCCTCACCGGCACCGCTGTGGCGAGCGCGCCGGCAGTCGTTGCGCGCCACGGCTACGCCGGTCAACTCTACGATCTCCACCGCCTCGCCCTCGAAGCGGCACCTCCCGTGTTGAACGAAGGTGGGACCGCCCAACTCACCGCATTCGCCGTGCTGGACGACGCCACCGTGTTGGCCCTCGCACCCGCCCAGATCGCCTGGAGCGTCACCAGCGGCCCGATCGCCTCCATCGGCGCCCCCGGCATCGCCGCCGCCGCCCTGGTCTACCAGGACTCGCCCGCCACGGTCCGCGCCTCCTACCAGTCGATCGCCGGCACACTCACCTTCGTGGTGCTGAACGTGGGCCAGGACGATTTCCCTCCTTACGCGGGCGACGGACTTGAAGACGCATGGCAGGTCCAACACTTCGGCCTCGACAACCCCAACGCGGCCCCTAACGCAGATCCCGACAGCGACGGCGTCAACAACCGCCACGAATTCACCGCCGACACCGACCCCGCTGACCCGCGTTCCTTCTTCCGCATCCAAGGCGTGTCCCTCGAGACGGGTTTCTCGACGCGCTTTCAGTCATCAGCCAAGCGCCGGTACACGCTGTTCTTTGCCACCGAGTCGGAGGGCGGCGCCTGGACGAGTCTCCCCCAGCAAACCGACGTGGCCGGCACCGGCGACGTCCTCACCTTGACCGACTCGACACCCAGGCCAGGCCCGCAGCGCTTCTATCGCGTCCGAGTGACCGCCCAATGACGCGAGCGGCTGGATTCCGATCGTCCCCAAAGCCACCATGGGCCTACCAGGATCGGTGCAGGCGCGAAGGCGGGCGGATTTGGCCTGGGCGGTGGCGAGCTTGGGCGGTTGATCGGCTCATCGTTTTCGCAGCAGCGTCAGCAAGTCCAGGCAGGGGGGCCGCTTGGCGGTAATCCTCGCCCCCGTTCTTGCTCCGAGGAGTGCGGTGGGAAATGGAAAATGGAAAATGGAGAATGGAGAAGGCGTCGCTTCAACGGGGCCGCGCTCCGAGAAGCGCGGAGAGAGCGGGCACCCAACTTCTTGTTTCCCAAGGCCTGCGCGGGCGGTTTGCGAGCGCCGCGTCGAAGTGCAACTGGGTTTTCGAGGTTAGGTCAGGGTGCATTCTGCTTGTGGTTGCAACTGTGGAACTTGCCGCATGCGAGCGGGCACGGCGTCTTCCGCGCCACCTGACCGCTCGCAGGGAGTTGTCAGGATTAGACTGTCACGGATCGACGACCGTCTGGGAAACGCCTCGGGGGCGATGCCGGTCAGAAAACGTAGCACGGAGCGTCGAGTTTGGTATAGGGGATTCCCAGGGCGGTGATGACGCGATCGCCCCGGCCCTCCGCTGGTCCGAGACTGACGAAGAGGACCTGGTCCTCGTCGTGATGGATCAACTCGTCGAGCGTGCGCTCCATCTCGACTTTCTCGGCCGGATTGAGATCGCACTCGAAGACCGAGTACTGGAGGTGATCGCCAAAGCCCTTGCAGGCCTTGAACACACGCCGGAGGCGCTTGTCGTCGGCGATGTCGTAGCAGACCAGGTAGGTGGAGCGCATGGGAAATGAAAAAGGGAAAAGGGAGAATGGAAAAGGACGTTGGGGATGTTAATCGTTGGATTCGGCTCGGCGTTTGATGGTGGTAAAGATGGCAACGAGCTGGGTGGCCTCGTCGAACGCTGGCGCCAGATCCGCCGGCGCGCCAACGTTCTCGGCTGACATCAGTTCGAGCCAGTAGGCGGTCTCGTCGGCTTCCTTGAGGCAGTCGCCGATCTTGGCCACGAACTCGGCCTTGCTCCGGGCCTGGTCGGCCTCGCGGTAGTTTGCACCCACCGAAGTGCCTGCTCGCAGCAACTGCCGCCCAAGCGTCTGAGCCAACACCCCACGATCCAGCGACGCGAACAGCCTGATGATCTGTCGGGCAAACTTGAATGTCCGCTCCCGCAAATCCCGCCTCGGTCTTTCTCCATTCTTCATTTTCCCTTCTCCCTTCTCCCCTTTCCATTTCCCCTTTCACCTCGTCGTCAGGGGCACGTGCTCCGGGATTTCGCCCGTGAGGGTTTTGGCCAGCATCCGCGCTTGGAGTTCGAGGGCGCGGCGGCAGCTGACTTTGTAGTCGAAGACCGGGTGCGTGAGGAGCGAAGTCATCGCCCATCGAGAAGTAGGTCACGGGGACCTCGGCCTCGCACAATGTCTGGATGGCCTGGGTCGAGATCTGGATGTTGCCGAAAAGGGCGACGTGCGAGAGATCGTTCAGACGCACTTCCTCGAGGGTTTGCTTCTCCTGTTTGACCTGGAGCACTTCGTCCTTGTGGCCGATGCGCAGGCCCTGGGTGTTCAGGTAGAGCGCGCGGGTGCGCTGCCTCAGTGGAGGCATCCAGGTCGTTCATCATTCCCCCTCTCACAACAAATCTTCGGGCCGTGCGTCAGCGGGCAGGTAGCCCATGTCGCGGGCCATCTTCCACGACATGACCATGCCGTTCGACGCCCGGACGAATGTGAGCGTTTCCAGGAACTCCCGCCGGCACAGACCCGGTTCGTTGTGTTGTCGGAGCCGCAGCGTGCGTTCGACGCCCGTCGCCTTGCTTCCGACGGTGGTCTTGTTGACCTGAAAGAAGCCGCAGATCGTGTCAAACGTCAGATGCACCGGTTGTTTGCGGTCGAACAAAACATTCATCCGCGCGATGAGGTGCGTGACGGCGGCAGCCCAAACCGTCGGCTTGCCCGCCAGACAATCGGGGGCTTTGCGACGACAGAGCCGTCGCCAGAGCTCGACCGTGAACCCGGTGAGTTCCGCGTCCAGGTGTTGCTGACCGAATTGTTCGAGCAGCGCGGCCACTTCCGCAAACCGCGCCTGGCGGTCTGAAGGGATTCGCGGAGGCGTGTCCTTGGAAGCAGACGGGCTACCGGATTCAGACTCCTTCCGGTGGGTCGTGCTGCCGCGTCGCTGGAGTTCTTCCCGGAACAACCGATGATGCCGGCGCAGGCGTTCGCGATACTGCTCGCTCCAAACGTGCCTCTGGAACAAGGCGAGCAGTTCCTCGGCGTGTTCGGACTGGGGGTTGAGCGGGTCCAGCGACCCTTGAACGATCTCCCTGGGGGCATCGGCGTCCCACGGCATCCGCTCGCGGTAGAACGCTTCCGGCTCCCAGCCGCAATTGATGCTAGCCAGCGCTTGGTCCTGGCGGTGGCGGTCGAACATCTCGATGAAGGGCCGCCGGCAATCGCAGCCAAGGTCTTCGCAGTAAAACTCGACGAAGGCATACTCGCCGGCGGACAGACCGGAGGTGGGCACAACGCCTGGCTCAGGCAAAAGATGGATACAGCGCACCTCGCGCTGGGCGATTTCGGGTAAGACGGAATGGAAGGGAATCATATCAAGGATTGGGGATGAACAGGCCGAGGCCGGGCTCAGGTTGGGGTAGCTGCCATTCAGAAGTCGCAGGCTCGGTGCTTGGGGGTTCGCGGTTGAAGGGCTTCATCTGCGCGGAGCGTTCAAAGGATCCCTTGCGACGGAGTAAAGTTGACGTAGTCGCCATTCGCAATCCGTGACGACCGGAAGACTGCGACAACACCCATCTGCCGCAGCCATGCAGGGGCCATATCCCTGATTAGCGTAGGCTGGCCGAACAACGAGCGGACCACATCCATCCGAAGGGGTGGTTGCCAAAGCGGCCATGTAAACCAAGGGTCATCCGGGTTGGTGTTCCAACCTGCTGTGGTCGCACCCGCTCGGGTGGTCGCGCACGGGTAAAGACTGAGGGCTCTGTACGCCAGCAGATTGGCCATCCACTCGCTGCGACTCTTGTTGTCACTGGCGGTGGGGTCACGATCCAGCAACGCGTAGCGGCGGTCTTCCACTGGATCAAATCGCAATGACCAGCGTTCATCGGCGCGTTGCCAAGGCTTGAAAAGCGTTGCATGCAGCCGTTCGGGAGTGACCAAGAGCATGAGTTGACGGACTGTTCCCGAGAAAGACAAGCGTCCCGATGAGTCAACGAAATCGAAGTCAGTCCGGCGGGAGCGGTCATCAGGGCCCCCTTCGATGGCGAGAGCGGCGAGCATTGTGACGGCTGGCAAATCGAAAGTCCTGTCGTCCAAGAACTGTCCTGCTCTCGTACGAAATTCCGTTCCACTGAGGTCAACTTTCTTGCCAATGGAAAGTTCCGAGCGCGGCACCGCTAGGTTCAGTTTCTCCAGGAACACTTTGCGGCATAGATGCAGTTCCGCTTCCAACGGCTTGATGTCAAACGTGTAAGCCTCCGTCCGGGCCCTGCCATGCAGGCCGCGCTTACCAGATACGGCGTGGGGTGGGGCGGCTTGCTTCACCTGCCTGCTTGGCAAGCGCCCACACCGCGATGTCGAGACACGCGGTCTTGCCGCTGGCGGTGGGCAGGGCAATAGCGTCGGGCCACCCTACCGTTGCGGCGCGGTCGGCGAGCATGACTTGCCACGGAAACGGCTCGCGGCCCCAAAGGGCGCGGAAGAATGTGGAGAAATCAGGGAACATCGTGAGAAACTGACTCGCTATCGCTCGCCGACGCCGGAGAAGTGCGCGTCGATATGCGATAACCGAAAAGTTCGAGTTTGACGCGCAGGATGGCGTCCAGACGCGCTTTGTCGGCAGGATAAAGCGAAACAAGCCGCTTGCCTTCCTGCTGGTAGAGCTGCTGCTTCTTCAACATGCCGATTTTGTAGTCGGCAGTGTCCATGCCCCAATACTCGATGTAGAGGTCCAGTTCAGGGAGATAGAAGTCGGGGCGGACGGCGTGCCCGCTGAGAATGCGGTAACGCTCGTCGTAGCGGAAGGCGAGGTTGTGGGTCGTGAGCCAATCGGCGATTAGGCGTTCTCCTTCCGATTGGACCAAGGCGCCAGCCTTCGCAGCGATGGTCTTGTTGAGTTCGACTCTGGTGTCGGAGTTGCGGCGATCGAGAAACACTTCGTCGAAGCACGCATCGCAAAAAGTGCGCTGGAAAGCCTGCTGGCTGCGCCTGTACTCTTCGGCGGTGGCTTCGCGTCCGCAACGAACGCATTTGTGCTTTGCGCCTTCTTGTTCAAGACGGACAGCCTCACGGATGGCCTCAGCAGCCGAGTGGGCAGCACGCCGCACGTAATCCTTCGCCCGTTCATTGGCGGCGAGGTCATCCAGATCGTGGAGATAGGCCCGGCCAGCGGGACCGTAGCATTTGATCGCTTTCAAGGCGTATTGCTGAGTCTGCGGATGCGGGTCGCGCAGGGCAATCGGAGACAGGGCCTGCACGGCGACAGTCGCATCGGCGCCGAACGAAGCCAGCTTACCGGTCGCAGACGCAGCGAGGCGTCGAATCTCGGCGGACGGCATCTGTAGCCTTCGAGTGAGCTCGGACAAGGCGCCAGAATCGGTGCCGCGGCCCAAAGCGAGAGCGCGCTGGAAGGCCTCATGGTGAAGTCTTGGGTCTATGTGACTGTTCATGACTGGAAGAACGTGGCTGCGTCGGCGAGCGGAAGCGAGTCAGCATGCGGAGTCGGGCAGGCGTGCATCAGTGGACCTCCATCGGGCGGCACAATCCGTAGCCCCGGTATCGGCCCGCGCCGATGATGACCGGCCCGCGCACCGGTTCATCGAAGATGAGGATGGCGTGCGTGTGCCGGCGCTCGCTGCCGTCTTTGCGGCGCAAGCGGGGGAACGCGTGCGCAGGTGGCGTGCCCAGGTGCGCGGAGACGGGCGTGGGAATGGCCTCGCGCGGGTGTGCCAAGCCGATGCGCTCGCAGCCGGCGGCGATCATCGCGGCGACTTCGGCGAGGTATTCGGCTTTGCCCTTCGCTTTCGGGTGGTGGTCGTAGGCGATGGGAGTGACGGTGCTCCATTGCATCGCGCCTTCGGGATGCGCCGTCCACGTCGCGGGGCGCAGAGTGTCGAGCGGACGGGCCATCGTGGAAGGCGCAAGCTTCCACGCGCCGAGACGGCCGAGCTTCAGCCCTTCCTTGCAGACACGCGACGCGACGCGGAGCACGTCTCGGCGAATCTCCGGCGGCATTAACGTTTCATCGGGAAGAGCAAGCGCGATGCCGGGGAGATGCCCTGTGGCGTGGGGATGTCCCACGAATCCGAGCGGTACGAAGGCGACGTGCGCGGTCTGCAGCGGTGATCTATCCGGCGCGTGGCCGGTGAGGAGCGATTGCGCTTCCGGGCTGAGGTCGCAGGCGTGGCTCGCCATTGCCTCGCGCCAGCGGTCAGTAAGCGCGAGCGTGCAGGTAAGGTCGAGGGAACGATACGGCCCGTCCTCGCGCTCCAGTGTGAAGACGGCAAGGTGCGGGCTGCAAAGGCTGCCCGCCGCTGCAGGCGTGTCAGTGGCCTCCTCCGCCCTGACGTAGCTGGCGTAGGTGGAAATGCGCGGACGGTCCTGCCGCGGTTTGCTGTCACCGGGGAACTCGGCTTCGCGAGCTTGCTTGGCAGCAGAAGCGGCCACCTTTGCAGCATCCGCAGCCAGTCTCGCGGCCTTCTTTGCTTCCTTGGTTGCACCTTCGGCCTTGGCAACTGCGTGAGCCTTTGCTGCCAACTCAGAAGCCGTCTCGGCTTCTTCCTCCGCCACTCTGAGTTCGCAATATCGCGCCACCGCCGCGCCGTTGAAGCTGGCATCAAGAACCTCCTTCAGCGTTCCTTCCCTCGGCACCCGGAACAGATGTGTGCCGCGCTCATCATCGGCGAACCATCGCTTGAGTCCGGCAGGAATGGCATCCGCCAACCACATCTGGACTAGCGAACTCGAATGCCCGATGCGCGTGACCTTCCGGCACAAGGCCGCCAGCGCATCGCGCACCGGTTGCGTCGGTTCAGCGGCCGGCCAGTGGAGCATCACAATATCCTCGGCAAGGGAGGCACGGGCGAATGTGCGGTCCTGGCGGTTTCGCCTCAAGGAGATGCCAGGTATTTCCTGATAGAATTTGAACTTCTTGGTGTTCGAATCGCGAAAGAACTGCGAACGATCGTCGTTCACCGGCACATATTGCGTCACCACGCGGCAAGGCTCCGCGTCGGGCGCGTGGATTTCCGGCGGGGCCTGCTTCTCCAGCCACTCGAGAGCCTCGCGCTCCGCCGCCTCCGCGCCAGTCTGGTAATGCGCCGCTACCATCGCCATGAAAACCCGGGCCGAATGTGGCGGCCACTCGACGCGTCCATGCTCACCGTGCGAGCCGACGGCGACGCCTGTCAGGTAGCGGATGCCGAGGGTGAGCATGTTACTTTGCCTCGTTGTCTTCTTTAGAGGCTTCGAACTGGCTCAGCCGGCCGAGTTCCGCCAGCTTCGGCTGTGGGACGAGTTCAATGGGGTTCTCCTCCCACTCGAGCTTCGCGGACTTTGCGGCGGCGACGGCCTCTTTGTGCAAAGTGACCGCTCCGTCAGCCGTAATGGAAAATGCTCTCGGTGGCTCACCGGGTTTTTCGAGAAGTTCCCAAAACATCGGCTCCTCCGGCCAGACCAGGCACCGTGAGCGCAAGGCCATGCCCGGCTCGAAAGCCAAGGTCGCGGCACAAAGCCCAAGCGCAGCAAGGACGGTGCGCCCAGCCGAATCTGCCTCCTGCCTGGGAGCGCCGTTGCCGGGGAAGCAAAGCCGCCGCAGGACGATGAGCGAGAGTGTCGCCACTTGTTCGGCATACTCAATCGTCGCGCCTGAATACAGATTGTCCTCTGACTTCTCCTTCCGCTGCTTGGGAAACGGCACACTGCTGTGGTTCACCTCGGACGGAGAGACGGCGCCTTTGGCGTTCGCCGCAGCGATTGACCAGTTCTTATCGGCAGGCTTCAGCACTTTGACCGCCGCACGGATTTCCAGCGGGTCCCGACGAACCCCGCGCAGAAGACCGTCAATTGTCGCCCCCACACCGACCACCTCCGATACCGTCGCGCGCTCGAACTTTGCGCCAAGCCCGCCTTTTGGCCCGGTGGAATCCCACATGCCGAAAATCAAGGCGGTTGGGCAAAGCTGATAGAGTGCGGTGGCGTTGCGCTGGCTGGCGGTGTTAAGCAGCCTGCCTTTGCTGCTCTTTCGGAACGGCAGGTTCACTTTCCTCCCGTCAACTTCGTCCTCGATTTCGCTGTCGCGCAGGCTGGCATCCGCAAGCCGGTGCGGCACTTGCAGGCTGGTGACGGTGCCAACATCATCAATGAACTTCTCGCTATCTGGCTTGGTCCCTGTCGGCGACCAAGCGGAGAAGTCCACTTTCAGGACCGGAATCGTGATGCGCCCGGCGTCAAGCGCCTCCTGCAACGCCTGCTCCATGCGATTGGCCTGGGACTGCACGGTGTCGAGCACGACGCAGGTTTTGGGATCTGGCAACGGGTTGCCCTTCTCGTCGAAGACACGCCGCTGCTCCACGGCATAGACAGCTCCCGCAAATGTGGGCGGGAAGACCTTGTCGCCAGCGCCTCCTGCGGGCTGGAGCCTCCTGCGGCATCGGAAAGCAGCGGCATTTCCCGCCACGGCGTTCTTGAGGATTCCGAAGTCCAAGGACTTGGTTTCTCTGGCTGTGCTCATGTTGATGCTCATTTCGATTGCAGAGGCGTCCGCATCGGCAGGCAATAGACCAGCCGGCGGGGCCACTCTGCATTTCGGATTTCGGATTTCGGGTTTCGGATTTGAAAACGGTTCCACAGCCAGGCCAGCACGACGGCGGCGGTCTTGCCCAACCCGGTCGGTATGTCGATCAGGCGCGACTCGCAAGGCGTGTGGCGACCGAGCGTGTCGGAGTCCTGAAGATCGGCTTCCGGTCCGCAGGCCAGCCGACACTGGTAGGCGAAGGGGACATGCCCCGTAGCGACACGAAACAACTCGTCAAACCGGATCCGGCTGGTGTTCGTTTGCATGGCGGTTCATTGGCGGACGGCCTTCGCGACCTGGCTCTGGGGCCGCGGTGTGTGGAGTGGCGCTTCGGGGACAGCGCGGATACCGCTCTCGTGCACCCCACGGAGGGTGAGCATGGGCAACCGCGGAGCTGCGATGAGGACAGTCTCATTCATGGCATTTAAGAGGCGCAAGAATCCGGTGCTCCTGTCGGGCGGCTCGGGAGTCGAGGGTAGCGTTTTCGACCCGGCAGGGAAGCCGATTCGGTGCTCTCGATCGAGTAGACCGCGTGAGTGCCAATGCCGCTCCAAGACAACTCGAGCGTGCTATCATCGATCCGTGCAGAAACAGCCAAGGGCGCCGCCCCGAGTTCCCGTCAGCGGAAGCACGTACGACTCGGCCGGCGAGTCATCCGAGGAGTCGCCCATCTCGAAGGAGCCGGCGGGCATCGAGATGCACACTTGCCCGCCCATCAGGTCGCCTCCTCGCCCACGCTGCCGATTGGAAATTGGCGACACGGCAAGGTTAAAAACCTGCGCTACGGTCGGACGGCGCCCGTCGCGCAGGCGGCTACCAGCCAACTCCTACGCACCCTTCTTCGTGCCATCCGTTCCGATGCCTGCCGGTTCTCACCCTGACCAACCCGCGCGGTAGGGCGGATCGACCAGGCCGTCCGCCTCGGGGTCGTTGGTCACGCGGCGGGCTTGGGCGTCCCACTCGAGCAACCGACCCGTGCGCAACGCCAACGCCCCCAGCAACGCCAACTCGGTCATTTCGCAGCCCAATTCCAGCGGGCAAACCGTGCGTGCTCCGGTCTTGCAAGCCTGCGTCCACTCCCCGTAATGATCCGGCACACGCCGCAGGGTGGGGGCCGGTTGCGCGAAATCGCGGAACTTCTCCTCCGGCAGCAACAGCCCGCCGGCCAAGCCGCGCCGGCTCAGGAAACTGCCGCCGCTATAACCGGCCATCAGCTTGCCCCGTTCCCCGACAAACAACAGGCCCGTGCTCGGCATTCGAATTCCGTGGTCCAACTCCCGGGGCCGCGGCGGCTTCATGCCGCCGTCGTACCAGTGAAGGCTCAGGGGCGGCAGATCGCCCCGGGCCGGGAACTCCCACGTAACCGCGTTGGCATGGGACTGGCACTCGGGCGTCTCGACGCGCGTCGAGAACCCTTCGCACCGAAACGAGCCCTGCCCGTAGACGGCGGTCGGGGCGCGGAGTTCGAGTTCATCGAAGTAGACATGGAACGTGTGGCAACCCATGTCGCCTACCGTGCCCGAGCCGAAATCCCACCACGGCCGCCATTTCCAGGGGTGATACATCGAGTGGTAAGGCCGGTAGGGCGCCGGCCCCAGCCACAAATCCCAGTCCATGCCCGGCGGCGGCGGCTCCCCCTCCTTCGGCCGCACCACGGAGCAAGGGTAGACCGGGTGATCGCACCAGATGTGCAACTCCCGCACCGGGCCGATCGCGCCAGAATGCAGCAGCTCCGTCGTGCGCCGCGCCCCTTCGGTGCCGGACGATTGAACGCTGGTCTTGGTGACAAGTTGGGGGGCCGCCGCCAGGGCCTGGCGCACCCGGCGTGCCTCCCCGATCGTGTGCGTCACCGGTTTGGCGCAGTAGACATGCTTGCCTAACGCGATCGCCGCCAGGAGAATCACCGTGTGCGTGTGGTCCGGCGTGCCGATGATCAGGGCGTCGAAGTTCTTCGCTTCCCGATCCAGCATCCGGCGGTAATCCTGGTACCGCGCCGCCCCTGGGTATGCCTCGAACACCTTCGATGCATTGCCCTGGTCCACATCGCACAGCGCCACCACCCGCTCCCCCTTGCACCCGGCCAAATAGTGTTGACCCATCCCGCCAATCCCCACCGCCGCAATCCGGAGCGTCTCGCTCGCCGGGGGTTGGCCCGCGCCACCCAGCACGGCCCGTGAGACCACCAGCGGCGCCAGGCCGCCCAGGCTCGCCGCGCCCAATCCCTTGCCCAAAAATCGGCGCCGGGACAACCCCGGCCCGCCTGCCGGGGGCGCGTCAAGCGGTTCGTCGGTCCGTAACGATTCGGTCTTCATGGGGAATCTCCGTGGTTCGAGTGAGTCTAGCTTGGATCGCGGCGCCGGCGGCCTGTTGTTCGGAGAGAGGTTCACGGCCCGGCACGCTGATAGACCCGCACATAGTCGATGAGGTACCGCTGCGGAAAGATCGCGTCATCCACACCCTGTTGCCCGCCCCAAGCGCCGCCGATGGCCAGGTTCAAAATCAGATACTGCGGCGCGTCGAACGGCCACGAGTCCACGCCGCTCCCGTCATTCGAGCAGGTGAAATACTCCTTGCCATCCACAGAGAACGCCAGCGCCCGCGGCGTCCACTCGACCGCGTAGACGTGGAAGGCGGTCTCGGCGTCCGGGACGCGCGTGCTCGCGCCGCGCCCGTTGCCGCGCGTGTGGTTAAAGCCGCGCGTGTGGACGTTGGCGTGCACCACCCCCGGCGCGTGGCCCACGTATTCGAGGATGTCCAATTCGCCGCAGGTGGGCCAACCGATCTCGCGGATGTTGGTGCCCAGGGTCCAAAAGGCCGGCCAGGTGCCGCGGCCGGAGGGCACCTTCGCCCGCGCCTCGAACCGGCCGTATGTCCAGGCGGCCAACCCGCGGGTCGTCAGGCTGGCCGAGGTGTACTCGGCAAACTCGCGCCGCGCCGCCCACCGGCGTTCGGGGGCGTCGGGTTGGTAGGCCGGGTTCGGCAAACGCTCCTTGCGGGCCTCGATGACCAAGCACCCGTCTTCCACGCGCGCGTTCTCCGAACGATTCGCGGTGTAGAACTGAAGTTCGCGGTTGCGGATGAACCCTTCTTCGTAGGTCCACTTCGCCGGGTCCGGCCGGCCCGCCCGGTCGAACTCATCCGACCAAACCAGCTTCCACCCAGGCAACTCCGCCGCCGAGGCGCACAGCGCCAGAATCCCGCCCCAGCACGGAAGCCGCAGCAGGAACCCCCAGGGCGCGCGCTTGCGCAAAGCCAGCGAGCGGGGCTGGGGCATGCGCCAGGGTAAGGGTAAGGGTGAGGGCGAGGCCCAAGGCCAAGGCAAAGGCGTGTGCATGTGAGCCATGCCACCGCGGTCGGCCTCGACTGTCAAGGCGAGAACCGACGAACACGCGCAAAGCGCGGTCTCGCGATACATCCCGCTTGCTTTTCGAGCGGCGCACGGCAACGCTGCGGCCATGCACTTCATGCACGTCCCTGACCGACCGGTGACCCTCACCGCGGATCAAGTGAAGAGCCTGGCGGTCGAACTCTCCGAGCTGCGGCATGATGTGAACAACTACCTCTCCTTGATTGTGGCAGCAGCGGAAATCATTCATCAGCGGCCCGAGATGATCTCAGAAGTCATGGGAACCCTCTTCGAGCAACCGCAGAAGATCTCCCAGAAGATCCTCACCTTCTCCGAAGCCGTCGAGCAACTCCTGGGCATTCACCGCCACCAAACCGGGGCCTGAGCCGCGCCGGCGTTCCCCCGCCGCAGGCGAAACCCTTCCCCCAGCCACCCCCCTACCGCCGCTGCAGCCACTCGAGTAACTGTCGCGCTTCTGCGTGCCGCGGATCGAGCTCGAGCGTGCGGCGGACGGCTTGGCGAGCTTCGACATCCCGACCCAGGCGGGCCAAGACAGTCGCTCGCGCATAGGGTATTTGGGGCGAATGTGAGTCCACCGACTCCGCGCGCACCAGCGCCTCGAGGGCAGACTCGGCGTCGCCGCTGGCCGAGTGGGCGAGCCCTAGGTTGTACCAGGCTTGCGCAAACTGCGGGTCAAGCTGGACCGCCTCCGCCAGCAGGCGGAGGGCTCGAGGCAACTGCCCCACCTCGTTGAGGGCGAGCCCCAAGCGGAACCGGTAGCCGGCCTCGCGCGGCGCCAACTGACAGGCCACCTCGAGTTCCTGCACCGCCTCGGCCCCCCGACCGCTGGCGCTCAACGCCACCGCCAAGGCCTGCCGCAGCGGAGCCGAGCGCCCGTCCCAACTCACCGCCCGGCGGAAGGAGCCGATGGCCGTCTCGGTCTGGCCGCGATCGAACTCGAGGACACCCCGTTGCAGCAGGCCGGAGGGCTGATCGGAGTTGTGATCGAGGTAGGTCAGCAGGTCGCGACCAGGCACCGAGTTGGTGTCCAGAGTCGCCCGCAACGCCCACGCGGCCTCGAAACGCACCCAGCGCACCGGATCCTCGAGCAACCCACGCAACGCTTGGTCCGTCGCCGCATGACCGGTGCCTGCGTAGGGCTCGAGCGTTCGCGCCGCAACCGCCCGCACCAAGGGTGCCTCGTCGCGGGTTCGATCCAACACCGCGCGGCGCACCAACTCCTCGCTCACCCACGGCTTGAGCAACCCGACCGAGACCGCTCGCCACAACGGGATCGGCTCTTCCGCAGCAAGTCGCGCCAGCGGCGCAGCCGCCGTTCGGTCGCCCGCGCGGGCGCGCGCCAGCCATTGGGCGCGGGTGCGCGTGGCGCGCTCCATTCGCGGGCCGTACCACTTCTCGACCGCCTCGATCGCCCAGTCGACGGACTTGTCTTTGTGACAGCGGTTACAGGCATTGGGGATGGCGTGCTGGCGGGTGAGCAAGGGATCGGGGATGGTGAAGCCGTGGTCGTGGCGCCAATGACGTTGCATGTACACCGTCTGGGGCATGTGACAGTCCATGCACAAGTCCCCGGACGTGCCCGGCTTGTGAAAGGAGTGTTGCGCCGCGTCGATCTTCGGCGCGGGCGGCACCGGGGCGCTGTGACAACGCAGACACAACCCGTTGTCTAGCGTGAACGGCTTGCTCGAGTGCGGTTCGTGGCAGTCCCCGCAGCGCACCCCCGCCAAAAACATCCGGCTGCTCAGAAACGAGGCGTACTCGTAGTCCTCGTCGCGCACCTGCCCATCCGGATAGTAAAGGTCGGTCTCGTCCGGAATCACCAGGCCGTGGTGGTCGAAGAAACTATCGCCCGGCTGAAACCGCCCCGTCAGCTCGGAACGCCGCGCATGGCACATCCCGCAAGCATCGAGCATCTGGTCCTTGGTCAGCGGCCGAAGCGTGGGGTCCTTGATCAGGGGCGGTTGCTGCGGTTGCTGGCGCTGCCAGGTCACGTGATCCGCCATCGGCCCGTGGCAGGCCTCACAACCTACCCCCGCCTCGACCCATCGGGTGTCGTACACGTCGGTGGCCGCCTGGTAGTTCTTCAATAAGCCCGTGTTGTGGCAGACCGCGCACATGCTGTTCCACGTCATGCCCCGCCCCGTCCAATGCCCCCATTCGCCCGGCCGCCGGTCTTCGTCGCCGAAGATGTTAAACCAGTCCCGTTGCCGCGGATCGGCCGCCACCTCCGTCACCTGGTAGCGCCCGCCCGGCCGCGCCACCAGGTACTGGCGCAGCGGCGCTTCCCCGATCACCCGCTCCAACACGTAAGGCCCGCGCTCGCCTTCCCAGCCCAACGTCCGCAACTCGAATCGCTGCCGCGCATAGCGCACCTCGGAGGTCTGCGTCCCGTGCTGAAACTGGCGCGGCGGATAAAACACCGGTAGATCTTCGGCCAAGTCGAAGCCGCGTTCGGCCCGGGCATGGTGCGACCCCTCCCAGCGCTCGTAGGCCTCCTTGTGGCAATCCCGGCAGCTCGCCGAACCCGCGTACCGCGCTAGGAACTGTTCCGGGGCGACCGCCGTCGGCGCCGCGGGCGCCGCGATCTGGTGTAATGCCTCCGGCCCGGGCGCCAGCGGCACGGCGGGGCCTTTCCTCGATTCGATCAACCAAAACACCGCCGCCCCGGACAAGGCCAGCGCGCCCAAGCCAACCCACCACCGCCAGCGGCCTGGCGGTTCTGGCGGTCGCCTTCTGGTCGGCTTCGGTTTGCGCCCCATAACCTGGTTGGGTTGCCGCCGGCATTAAAGCCCGAGGGCGCCTGGCTTGAAAAGCCCTAGCCGCGGACTTGCCGCCCAGCTCGCCGACTCAGGAGCGGGGCTTCAGCGGGGGCAGGTGAGTGTGCGGCTCGAAATCGGGGAGTTGATCCCAGGCGAGTTGTTCGTCCGCGGCGGGCACGTACCGTTCCGGCAAACCGAGCTCTTTGAGCACGAGATTTCGCGCCAGCGGAATCGCCGCCGTCTTGTAGAAGACCAGGTGGCGGTTCATACCCTGCCGCCCAAAGCCGCAATCGGTCGAGAGCACCAGCTTGTCAGCCGGGATGGACTTGAGGCAGCGCCGAATGCGCTCGGCGATCACCGCCGGGAAATCCGCCTGGAGGGTGCGGTGGCTGATGACGCCGACGGCGATCTTCTTCTTCAGTGAGTTGCGGTAGCGCTCGAAGAGCGGCAGCTCCTTGAAGTCGTTCTCGGCCGCCTCGATCGTCCACACGTCGCCCTTGAGCCGCTCGAGGTAGATCTCGATCGAGTTGGCGTACGACTCGTCCTTGAACACCTTCTGCATGTTCGGATTGCCCCAGCAGGTGTGAATCCAAATCTCGACGTCCTCCAAGCCGTCCACCTCGCGGTTGAATGCCTCCACCAGAAAATCGATGAACGCCTTCTGCTCCGGGTAGTAGCGCGCCATGAAATGGAGCGTGGGTTCTTCCACCTGGATGACCTTGCAGCCCGAGGCGGCCAGTTGCCGTAACTCGCGGTTCATCGCCTCCGCCATGTCCCAGATCAGTTGCTGCTTGTTCTGCAACTCGTACAGGGGCGTGTGGCTGTCCAAGAAAAACGCCAAGACCTGCGCCGAGCAGGTCCCGAACTTAACCGGCTTGCCCGCCGCCACCGCCGCCTGCTGGGCGATCCGCCAGATCTTCGCGTACTCGAGCGGGTTCTTCGGGTCGTGCTCGACCTTCCCCACCACGCGCGGCCAACGCCACGTCTTGTAAATCGAGTCCAGCATGGTCCCCACCGGATACGAAAGCAGCGGCGAGCGAGTCTGCTGAGTCTGCAGCTCCTCGTGCTCGAGCCCCTTCCACCGCTGCAGCGGATAGTGATGCCACGACCGCCCCGCCACGTCCTCGTCCAAGTGGTAGTCCCCAGTCGTCAAGATGTCCAAGCCCGCCCGCACTTGGTCCGCCACGACCACCGCGTGGGCGTCGGTGAATTGCTCGCGAAACCACGGGTCCATCATCGCCGTGTCCAGCGGCCGACCCCAGAGGTTCATGCCGTACCACCTCGGCCGCGGCCACGAACCCGTAATCGTGGCCGGCAGCATCAGGTCTTGGGTCGCAGTAAATGCCATCGATTGGTCCTTTCCCGCATGTCCGTTCGGCGCCGCCCGAACCCGCGTGCCACTCGGCTACGACCCGCTCGGGCGACTCGATGCCGTTCAAGGGCGACTTATAGTTCTCAGAAGTACTACCGACAAGCAGAAAATCGACCCCGACTCCACGGCCCCGATACCTCGAGCGAGCTGGAGCGCGGACGGTCACGTCCGCCAAGCGGGTCTGACGACCCGCGCCCCGCAGGGCGCCTGCCGGATTTCACCCGACCCAGCACGCGGCAAGCGCACGTCTTGGCTGAGCTCCGTCGCACGGTCGCGCTGTCGCACGGTCGCGCTTGCTCCCTCCCAGGTTGTGCGCTAAGGGTGAGTCCGTAACATGATCTGGCAGCAGCTCAATCCACTGTCCCCAGGGCGGTGGTACGGGACCGGCGCGGTCCTCGGCCTAGCGTGGGCCATCGCCGGCGGTGTGGAACTCGACGGGGCAGAGGCCGACCCGGCGCGCGGCTCGATCACGAACCGGTTGCGGGGGGCGCCGATTCGTCCGCTCCGTTCGCCTGCACCCGGTTCGGCCCCGACCACGACCACGAATCTGCCTGCCATCACCCTGCCCTATGACGAGCCGGAACGGATGGTGGACGGCTATTTGCGCATGGGGTTTGGCACGCTCTCGAGCTTCAAGTACGAGCTGTACGAGGTCGATTCCGGGCCCGGGGGCGGCCGCCCGTTGCTCAAGTCCGACGACACCATTCCGGAGCGGGTGAAGGCCTACGACGGACGGCGAGTGTCCATCCCGGGCTTCATCTTGCCGATGCGCACCAAGGGAGGGCTGGTGACCGAGTTCCTGCTGTTGCGGGATCTGGGCACGTGCTGTTTCGGGCCGCAAGCGCAGATCAACCATTTCATGCGCGTGAAACTCGCCGGACGCGGTTTCGAGCCGGACCTGCTCAAGCCCTACCGAGTCTCGGGCACGCTGCACGTGGGGGAGACCTACGTGCAGAGGTATCTGACCGGGGTGTACCGGATGGATGCCGATCGCGTCGTGGAAGAACCGGTGCCCTGAGGCCATGCCACTGCTCGAAGTCCAATCGCTCAAGAAAAGTTTTCTCGGCCCGGACGGGTCGCGCCACACGGTCGTGGACGTGCCCGAGTTCACGCTCGACGACCGGGCGCAAGTCGCGCTGCGGGGCGAGAGCGGTTGCGGCAAGACAACCTTCCTGCACCTGGTGGCGGGCATCCTCAAACCGGACAGCGGCAGTCTGCGCGTGGCGGGCCATGAATTGACGGCGCTGAGCGAGTCGCAGCGGGACCGCTTGCGGGCCACCACGTTGGGCTACGTCTTTCAGACTTTCAACCTGTTGCCCGGCTACACCTGCCTCGAGAACGTGCTCTTGGGCATGGCCTTCGGCCCCGGCGCCGACCGCGCCCAGGCGCGAGCTCTGCTCGAGCGGATGGGCTTGGCCGATCGCTTGCATCACTATCCGCGCCAACTCTCCTCCGGCCAACAACAACGGGTTGCCGTCGCTCGCGCCCTGGCCAACCGCCCGCGCCTGGTCTTGGCGGATGAACCGACCGGCAACCTGGACCATCGGAACGTGGGCGCGGCTTTGGCGTTGATTCGTGAGGTTTGCCGCGAGCACGGCGCCGCGCTGCTCTTGGTGAGCCACGATAGCGATGTGCTGGCGCTGTTCGAGACCGTGCGCGATTTCCACACGATGAACCGCGGGCCGATGCCCGCCCAGGAGCCGGCATGACCCTGCCGCTGATCGTCGCCAAGAGCCTGCGCCAACACGCCTTGTCCACGGCCGTGACCGCCCTGTCCATTGCCCTGGCCGTGGGTCTGTGGCTGACGGTCTGGCAGGTGAAGGAACAAGCCCAAACCACCTTCGCCAATGCCAGCTTGGGCTTCGACGCGGTCTTGGGCGCGCGCGGTTCCAAACTGCAACTGGTGCTCAACGCCGTGTTTCACCTCGAGTCGTCCCCGGGCAACCTCCGCGGCGAAGACGTCGAGGCCGTCCAACGAGCGGCCGGGGTCGAGGCCGCCGTGCCGTTGGCCGTGGGCGACAGCTACGGCGGCTGGCGCCTGGTGGGAACCACCCTCGACTTCTTCCGGCAAGCCGAGCCTGCGCCGGGTCGGCGCCTGGCGGTGCGCACCGGCGGGCGCCTCTTCGAGCCGGGCTTCCAAGAAGCGGTCGCCGGCAGTCTGGCCGCGGCGAACCTGGGGATGCAACCGGGCGACGAGTTTCATCCCGCCCACGGGTTTGCCGGGGCTGAAGGCCATGACCATGAGGAGACCTACCTGGTGGTCGGTGTCCTGGAGCCGTCCAACACGCCGGCCGATCGCGTCATTTGGATTCCCCTCGAGGGGATCCAGCATATGAGCGGCCATGATCCCGCCACGGCCAGCGACGTCAGCGCCGTGTTGGTGAAGTTGCTCACGCCCGTGGCCGGTTTCCGGCTCGACACGCACTACAATCAGCAAGGCCACCGGCTGACCTGGGCCTGGCCAATCGGCCGGATCGTCGCCGAGCTGTTCGCCAAGCTCGCTTGGCTCGAGCGCGTGCTCGAGTTGGTCGCTTACCTGGTGGCGGTGGTTGCCCTCGGCTCGGTCTTGGCCAGTCTTTACAGCTCGATGAACGAGCGCCGCCACGAGATCGCCATCCTGCGCGCCTTGGGCGCGCGGCGCTTGACCCTCTTCGGCGCCATCGTCCTCGAGTCCGGCGCCATCGCGGCCCTGGGCGTGCTAGCCGGCGGTTTGGTTTATGCGGCCCTCATGACCGTTGCCAGCGGGTTCATTCGCGCTGAGACTGGCGTGTTGCTCGATCCGTGGACCGGGTCCGGCACCCTGTTCCTGGCGCCGCTGCTCATGATCCTCCTCGGTGCTGCCGCCGGGTTGGTGCCTGCGCTCAAGGCCTACCGCAATCCCGTCGCCGAAAACCTCGGTCCTCATCAGTAACACCGGCCACGTTGCAGCGCCGCAGGAACGCCGGCTACACCGAGTCATTGAGCGATTTCTATACCCAAGGCGACCGCTACGTTGACTACGGCACACTCTACCTGGACATCCTCCGCCAGGAAACCCAGGCCCCGTGACGCCCTCCAAGACGAAGGCGAGCTCGGCCCTGACCCGCCGGCTCGAATTCGTTGGAGGCGGGAAGCGCGGGCACTCGGCCGCGCCGGCCTCAGCGTTGTTGGCTCACCCCGGAGACCGCCTCCGGCGCCGCTTAGGCAACCGGCGTCACCACCGCCTCCCGGCCGCTGTGGCCAATGATCCGTACGCGCGTCCCCGGCGCCAGTAAATCGCCCTGCGTGATCACGTCCAGTATCTCCTCTCCGAATCGTGCCTTGCCCCCGGGACGCAGCACGGACAACGCAATGCCTTCCAGGCCGAGTTGGCGGGAGTGGAGGCGAGCTTGCTGTTGAACGGACTCCATCGCGCTGGCGGCGCGGGTGACCAGGATGCTGTAGACTGAGGTCCGCGGCGCCAGGCGGGCGAGCACGATCAACACTGCGATCGAGCCCAGGGTGGCGTAGGTCAGATCCCGCAGCGGCACGCGAAGCTGGGGCAGGGTGGGCAGCTTGGGCATGCCTGGGTAGAGATCCACCATGGACATCACCACCGTCACTAACATCAGCCCCACCCCCGCCACCCCCAAGAGCACCGTCCCGGGAAACACAAACAGCTCGAGGATCACCAACAGCAACCCCATCACAAACAACGCCGGCCACTCGAGTCCCGACAGCCCAGCCACGTAGCTCCCCAGGAAATAAAGGGCGAAGGCGGCCAAGCCCAAGATGCCCGGCAAGCCGAATCCGGGCGTCTTGAACTCGAGGTAGATGCCGGCCACCCCGATGACCAGCCACAGCCAGTTGAGCGCGTTGATCCACGTCGCCAGCTTCTCGGCGCCCGAGGGTCGGATCTCGACCTGGCGGGCTTCTCCAAAGCCCAGCCGGTCGAGGACTTCCTCCAGGCTCGCGGCGGTGCCCGCGGAAAGCAGCGGCCGGGGCGGATCGCCATACTCCTTCTCCGCCTCGCGGTTGTTGAGCGTGAGGATTTGGCCTTTCGGGTTAATGACCTCCCCGTCAATGATCAGCTCCTTCTGCTTGTCGATCATGGCGTCCACCACCCCCGGGTTATGCCCGTTCTTGAGGGCGTAGGCGCGGATCTTGGCGCTGATGGCCGAGGTGGTCTTGATCTCGAAGGTCTCAGGCATCGCCTCGACGCCCGTGCCGCCGGGAGCCAGCATGACCGGCGCGGCCGCCCCGATCACACTCTCCGGCGCCATGAAGATCTTCTGGGTCGCGACCGCAATGAATGCGCCCGCCGAATAAGCGTTGCGGTTGACGTATGTAGCCGTCTGCCCTTTGAACTGGCTCAGGATCTCGATGATCTCTTCCGTCGCGTCCACCCGCCCGCCGTTCGTTTCCATGTCCAACACCAAGGCGTCCGCCTTGGCTTCCATCGCCTCCTTCACGCCGCGCCGAACCAAGTACACTAGCGGCGGCATGATGTCGTCGCGCACCGGCAGGATGTAGACCATCGCCGCACCGGTCGGCTGCGGGTCGGATTCGGCTGCCGGCGCGGTGGCGCCGGCCCACCCGACACCTGCCATCGCCAGGCTGACCCCGAGCCAGAGTTTCATCGGCGCACACTAACCTAATCCCCCTGGCGTCGCAAGCCGCGCGGCGTGGCGCCGGCCGGTGCGCCTTGCGCTTGGCCCAGCTCCACCTCGCAGGGCCCCCGGGCCGACCGCGCATTCGCCCGCAACGCTTGACCCGCCATGGGCTGCCGAGCATGCTCTGGGTCGTCCTATGCCTTTGGCTCCGCCTGTGTTGGCCGGTCTCGAGCAACTCCTCGGGCCGGAGAATGTGTTGACGTCCGCGGAGGACTTAATTCCGTACTCGTTCGACGGCACGGCCGCCCTCCGGCAGATGCCTGGGGCGGTCGTGTTCGCCTCCACGACGCCCCAAGTGGTTGCGGCGCTCAAGCTGGCCAACGAAACCCACACCGCCATCGTCACGCGCGGCTCCGGCACCGGCCTCAGCGGCGGTAGCCTGCCCAGCCCGGACTGCGTGGTCCTCTGTCTGGTGAAGATGGACCAGATCCTCGAGTTGGATCGAGCGAATCTGACGCTCCTCGTCGAGGCAGGCGCCACCACACAGGCCGTCGCCGACGCCGCCGCGGCCGCCGGGCTGTTCTATCCGCCCGACCCGGGCTCGATGAAGATCTCCACGATCGGCGGCAACGTGGCTGAGAATTCGGGCGGGTTGCGCGGGCTCAAGTATGGCGTCACCCGCAACTACGTCATGGGCCTCGAAGTGGTCCTCGCCCACGGCGAGGTCCTCTGGACCGGCAACAAGTGCGTCAAAGATGTCGCCGGCTATTCGCTCCGCGATCTGTTCATCGGCTCCGAGGGCACTCTCGGGGTGATCACCAAGGTCCTCCTCAAATTGATCCCCAAACCGCCAGCCAAACGGACCCTCCTGGCCACCTTCGCCCAGATGGACCAGGCCGCCCAAACCGTCTCGGACATCATCGCCGCGCAGGTCATCCCCTGTACCCTCGAATTCCTCGACCGCACCACCATCCACTGCGTGGATGACTATGCCAAAATCGGCCTGCCGCGAGACTGCGAGGCCCTCCTCCTCATGGAAAGTGACGGCCACCCAGCCGTCGTCCAGGAGGAAGTCGCCCAAATGGTCGCCCTCGCCCGCCAAAACCACTGCCAAGAAGTCCGCGTCGCCCAGACCGACGAAGAGGCCTCCCGCCTCGCCTCCGCGCGCCGAACCGCCTTCTCCGCCCTCGCCCGCGTCGCCCCCACCACCATCCTCGAAGACGCCACCGTCCCGCGGAGCGAGTTGGCCCACATGGTCCGGTTCGTGGCGGCCGTAGCCCAAAAACACCGATTGCGGGTGGGCACCTTCGGCCACATGGGCGACGGCAACTTGCACCCGACCTTCCTGACCGACGAACGCAACGCCGACGAGATGCACCGCGTCGAGCTCGCTTTCCAGGAAATCTTCGACGAAGCCGTCCGCCTCGGCGGCACCATCACCGGCGAACACGGCATCGGCGTCGCCAAAAAGAAATTCCTCGCCCAGTTCGCTGGCGACGCCCAAATGCGCGTGCTCCGCGAGTTGCGCCGGATCTTGGACCCGCGCGGCATTCTCAACCCGGGCAAAGTCTGCGATCCCTTGACCTCTTGAAACCCATGAAACTCTATTTCCTGCGCCATGCCGATGCCCGCCCAGGCGCGGACGACGCCAACCGCCCGCTCTCCCCGTGCGGTCGCTCGGAGGCCGAACGGATGGGGCGCTTCTTGTGCCGCGCCGGTGTCGCCTTGAGCGCCGCCTACGCCAGCCCGTTGTTGCGCGCTGTCGAGACTGCCGAGTTCGTGCTGCGCGCCTTCCCGGCCGGACGCCGGCCGCGGCTGCGCAAGACGCCCGCCCTCCTCAACGAGGCCACGCGAGGGGAGTTTAAGCGCTGGCTGCGCGCCCTCCCCAAGCAAGCGAACGTGCTCCTGGTCGGGCACGCCCCGTCGCTCAGCGAACGCGTCGCCCGCTTGCTGCGAATGAAAGACGCCACCCTCGTCGACTTGCCCAAAGGAGCCCTGGCCTGCCTCGAGACGGATGATGGGCGGCGCGGCCGCCTGCGCCTGTTCCTTTCCCCGCGGGACCTGATCGTGCCGCCGCCCGTCCCATGACCGACCGTGCCGGCTTAGGTTACCTTAAAGGGCTCGACTACGCGGTCGTGCAACAATGCATGCACTGCGGGCTTTGCCTGCCCACCTGCCCGACCTACGACGCTACCCACCTGGAACGTCATAGCCCGCGCGGCCGCGTCGCCCTCATGCGCGCCATCGCCGACGACCGGCTCGCGCCCACGAAAACCTTCGGGGAGGAAATGTACTTCTGCCTCGGCTGCCTAGCCTGCATGACCGCCTGCCCGGCGGGCGTGAATTACGCCGAACTCTTCGAGCATGCCCGCGCCGAGGTCGAGCGGGTCGGCCAGCTCGCTACCCCCAAGCGCAGCCTCATCCGCTGGTTCACCGTCAAGTGGCTCTTCCTGGACCTGCGCCGCCTGCTCTTCTTCGGCCGGCTGCTGCGGCTCTACCAGGCGTGCGGCCTCCAGTGCCTGGTGCGGCGCAGCGGCGTGCTGAGACTCCTCCCCAAACGCCTCCAGGAACTCGAGGCCCTCACGCCCGACATCCCGCCGCGGTTCAGTGCGGGGCTCATTGCCGAAGTCACCCCAGCCGTCGGCCCACGCCGCCACCGCGTCGCCATGCTCACCGGCTGTGCCCAGGACCTCATCTTCAGCGAGGTCAACCGCGATACCGTCGAGGTGTTGGCCCACAACGGTTGCGAAGTCTATACCCCGCGCCCCCAACACTGCTGCGGTTCGTTGCACGGCCACAACGGCGAAATCGAGCTCGCCCGCCAACTCGCCCGCACCAACCTCGAACAGTTCCCCCCGGACCAGTTCGACGCCATCATCACCAACGCGGGCGGTTGCGGCTCCCACCTCAAGCACTTCAGCCACCTGCTCGCCGCCGACCCCGCCTATCGCAAGCGGGCCGAGGCCTGGGACCAGAAATGCAAAGACGTGCACGAATGGCTCGCCGCCATCGGACTGCGCCCACCCCGGGCCAACGGCGCGCCGCCGGTCGTCGTCACTTACCATGAATCTTGCCACTTGAGCCACGGCCAGAAGGTCGTCGCGCAACCCCGCCAGTTGCTGCGCGCGATCCCCAACCTGAACCTCGTCGAGTTGGCCGAGAGCAACTGGTGTTGCGGCAGCGCCGGCATCTACAACCTCATCCAGCCGGAGATGGCCCAGCAGCTCCTCGAACGTAAACTCGACCACCTCGCCGCCACGGGCGCGACCGTGGTCGCCACCGCCAATCCCGGCTGCCAACTCCAGCTCCTCAATGGTGCCAAACAGCGCGGACTCAACGTCCGCGTCGCCCACCCGATGACCCTCCTCGCCGAAGCCTACCGCCGGTCGGCCTAACGGCGGTCCTGCCCAAACGCGCCCCTGTGTACCCTTGCCGCTGGGCGGTGCCAACCTTCGCGTCCCGTACCACGCAGGCCACCTCACAGGCGGTTGCTCCGGTTAGTCCTTTCGCTCTGCCCATCGGCGTCGGACAACTTGAATGATGCCATAGATGAAAAGCCAGGGGAGAAACCAGACCAACAACGCATACGCCCAGCCGAAGAATAAGGCGAACACCTTCGCCGCGCCCGTGTCCGGCGTCTCACGGAGCATCGCGGCGACCAGCGCCAGCGCCCACCCCAACCCCACGACGGGCACATTTCATGCCAGGCATAATACAATTGACACGTCCACCTTCCCCCCTTGCTTCCTCCCTCATCCCGAAAAAGAAGGCACCGGCTTGACCGATCGGACTCCCGCCTGCGGGCTACACTCACCCCACCCAATACTCCCGCTCCCGCTCACCCAACAGCGGCTTCTGTGCTCAGGTGATGGCCCCGACCCGCAAGTCCCGTAACGCACTGAGTCCCGACAACGGCGCACCCCCGCCCCGTATCGGCCGCGCCCCACTCCGCCGTTTCGACCCAAACCGCTCACGATGCGCCAGCCACACCGCATCCACAAACCCCTTGGACCCCAACACCACCCCGTCCGTCATGTGCCGAATCCGCAACCGCAACGCCTCCCCCAAGCTCAACTCCCCGCCCTTCTTCAACACCCGCCTTATTTGCTCCCGACTCATC
>Ga0194125_10001167_pt1 | contig 44575 bp, 34 predicted proteins | sample TA2KigC250mmetaG_FD_148626 | JGI IMG/M metagenome (GOLD analysis project Ga0194125, IMG submission 148626) | Freshwater microbial communities from Lake Tanganyika, Tanzania - TA2015034 Kigoma Deep Cast 250m | ecosystem: Environmental > Aquatic > Freshwater > Lake | place: Tanzania: Lake...
CGCTCAATATCTCCCGCCTCGTTCGCTCGATGTCGGCCCACTCCTGACGCAGCTCTCTCTCCAGATCCTCCGCCCGACGCCGGGTGGCCTCTGCTGCCTCTTGAGAGGCCAGGGTCTCCTGGTGAGCTTGCTTGATCTCGGCCAGTAAACTCTCTGTCTCCAGGCTCTCAGGCGAGATCATGCTCTCCGCTTCGCTCACGATCTGCGGCGAGAGGCCCAGGCGGTGGGCGATGGCGAAGGCGTTGCTACGGCCCGGCAAGCCGATGCTCAGCTCGTAGGTGGGGGACAGGGTCTCCAGGTCGAACTCCACGCAGGCGTTTTCCACCCCCGGCGTGGTGTGGGCGTAGACCTTCAACTCCGGGTAATGGGTGGAGATGAAAGCCGTGATCCTCCGTCGTAGTAAGTGAGAGAGCAAGGCCCTGGCTATGGCCGAGCCCTCGGCGGGGTCGGTGCCCGCTCCCAGGTCGTCCAGCAGAACGAGGGAATGTTCGTCGGCCTGGCCCAGGATGCTAATCACGTTGGTTATGTGGGCGGAGAAGGTGGACAGGCTCTGCTCGATGGACTGCTCGTCGCCGATGTCGGCATAGATGTTGCTGAAAACGGACAGGATGGAGCCCTCATCAGCGGGGATAGCCAGGCCACACTGGGCCATCAAGGACAGGAGACCAACCGTCTTAAGGGAAACGGTTTTGCCGCCGGTGTTAGGGCCGGTGATGACCACGATGAAATACTCATCGTCCAGGTGGACATCAATGGGCACCACCTTGGCTGGATCAATCAGCGGGTGGCGAGCTTTGATCAGTTGGATGCTGGATCCGGGGTGCAAACGGTCGCCCATTTTTCTGAAGGTCACCAACTGGGGCTCTACTCCCTCGATCTCCTCCGCGTACCTGGCCTTGGCGAAGGCCAGGTCGAGCTCGGCCAGGGCTTCGACGGTGCGCCTGATGTACTCGCCTTCCTCGGCCACCAGGTTGGAGAGCCCGGCCAGGATGCGCTGTACCTCCCGCTCCTCCTCGAGTTGCAGCTCTCGTAAGCTGTTGTTGAGCTCGACGGTGGAGAGGGGCTCGATGAACAGGGTGGCCCCGCTGGCCGATTGGTCGTGGACGATGCCGGGGATACGGCCCTTGAAATCGGCTTTGAGAGGGATGACGTAGCGCCCGCTCCGCTGGGTGACGAAAGACTCCTGGAGAAAGGCAGCATTGGAGGCAGAGGACACAATCCTTTCCAACCTGGCCATAAGCCGCTGGTGGGCTTCCCTCAGCTCACGGCGGATGCGGGCCAGGTTCTGACTGGCCCCATCCACCACCTCGGCCCGGTCGTTGATGCAACGAGCGATCTCGGCGACGACGCCAGGGCACTCCTCGATCCTTTCGGCAGTGCTGGCCAAGAGGGGGAACTGATTCCGCAGGCGGGTGATGGCCCGGCGCAGCGTTCGCCCGCTGACCAGGGTGCTGTGGACGTCCAGGAGCTCGCTGGGCATCAGAACAGCGCCGTGCTCCGCCCTGTCCACCAGAGGGCGCACGTCCCGTGCCCCGCCCAGGGAGACATCAGCTTTGACATCAAGGAGGGCTCTGGCCTCACTGGTTTCTCCCTGTCGCCTGGTCACCTCGTCGAAATCAGAGGAGGGCTGCAGGCTCAAGGCCAGCTCTCGGCCAGCGGAGAAGGAAGTGTGCTCCGCCAGGCGTTCCCATATCTTGGGTAATTCGAGGATTTGTTGGTATTTGGGATTCATCATTTTCCTTAGCTGCAATCAGGTGCAGCGGCTGCCCGACGCTAAAGTCGTCGGGCTGAAAGAACAAAGCCCTGTGGGCTGGAATTTAGCCCCCGAAGGAGGCCTTGCTCTCTCAGCCCAGTGCTTCAGCGCTGGGCGCTGGTCGTCGAGGAACCTCCCCTGCTCCTCTGCTCCCCTGCTCCCCTGCTCCGCTGCTCCTCTGCTCACTCCAAAGGCCCAGCCTCTTCTACCGCTAACTCTTCCTCCCGACCGGCGTAGAGATACCTTCCCAGCAGGGTGTCGTACTCGGTCCAGGGCCTGGTTTTATCCCGTCGAGCGGCGATGATCTGGGCGAAACGGTTCACCTGGGCGTCCAGGTTCTCGACGTAGTGGAGGGCACAGGCCTCCAGGGTCTTGGGCCGGCGGGGCGAGCCCCACTCGTAGCGGCCATGGTGGCTGACCACCAGGTGGCGCAGGCGCAAGGCTAGCTCCGGCGGGAAGTCGGGGATTTCGGCGAGACGCTCGGCTATCATTCGGTCGCTGAGCACCACGTGGCCCAGGAGGCGGCCTTCGTCGCTGTAATCAATGTCGCGCTGGTAGGTGAACTCTTTAGTCTTGCCCACGTCGTGCAGGAGGGCCCCTGTGATCAGTAAATCACGGTGGATCTGGGGATAGAGGGTCAGCACCGTCTGGCAGAGGGCAATGACCTCGACGGTATGCTCCAGCAGGCCGCCCAGGTAAGCGTGGTGGATGCGGCGGGCCGCCGGCGCCCGGGAGAAAGCGGCCACGAACTCTTCGTCGGCGAAGAACTTGTCCAGCAGGGTGCGCAGATAGGGGTTTTCGACCGAGGCGATGGTCTCGCGGACTATGGTCAGCATCTCTGCGATATCCCGCTCGGTGTGGGGCAAGAAGTCCTCCAATTCGTACTCGTCCTCTGTAGCCGGGCGCAGTTTGTCCACGATGACCTGCAGCCGGCCAAGATACTCCTCCACCTCGCTCAGCACCTTGACCACGTCGCCCTCCTGGAAAGTCTCGGCCAGCCCCGGCGCCCTCTCCCAGACGCGGGCCAGCACCTGGCCCGTCTTGTCACTCAAGGCCAGGGTCAAAAACTGTCCCTTCGTTCGGTCGCGGAAATACTCCAACTGCTTGTGCTTCACCAGGAAGAAACTCAGCACCTTGTCGCCTTCTTTGAGATTGCTGACAAATTGCTCTTTCATAATTCTCCTCCCACCTTTGTCTTCACGTTTTACGTTTCACGTTTTACGCCATCCAGTCAGCGTATGTGCACGAGTCGCCTTTTCACGCTTTTCATGTGCGCTGAGCATACCAAAGTGTAACACAATTTCCCTTATCTGACAAGGCCGGTTTTTGCCGATTTGACTTCTATCTGGTATAATTGAGGGCATCTCAAATCCCCTGTGTTGGAGTAGCGAACATGAGAGCCTTCTTCATTTTCCTATTCGTAATTGCGTTGTTGCTGTGTGGCTGCGGCCAGGTGATCACGGTGCCCACTCCTACGCCACTGTCCACGTTCGCTGTGGAGTTGCCTACGGTGACCCCCAGGGCCACCTCAACGCCAGCGCCGTCCACTCCCGCCCCGTCCTCCACTCCGACAACCACCCCCGCCCCGGTGATCTACATAGTGCAAAAAGGCGATACCTTGATTGACATCGCCAGGCAGTTCGGGATCAGTGTCGAGGCTCTCCAGGAGGCCAACGCTATTCTTGACCCCCAACTCCTGCAAATAGGACAGGAACTGATCATCCCCCGCGAGGATCACAATCCCGAGGGACCCGCAACCTCCACGCCCACTCCGCTGTCCTTCGTGGTCACGGGCCTGGGCTTCTACGAGACCCCTGCCGGCAGCCTCTGGTGTCTGGGGGAGGTGGAAAACACCTCGGGCCGAGACCTCGAACGGGTTCAGGTACAGGTCTCGCTCTACGACGAAGAGGACAGGATGCTGGTTGCGGAATCGGCCTTCGTCGCTCTGGGGATCGTTCCTCAAGGAGGCAAGGTTCCCTTCGCCGTCCTCTTTGCCAACCCGCCAGTGAGCTTTGCCAAATATCAGGCCATCGCCCTGAGCGGAGACCCTGTGACCTATCTGGGGAATCACTATTTGGATCTAACCATTACCGAACAAGAAGGCGAATCGGAGGGGCACTATTTCACCGTGGAAGGCTGGATCCAAAACACCGGCCAGGCCGACGCCGAGACGGTTACAGTTTTGGTCACGGCCTACGATGCCCTCGGCCGGGTGACTGGCTTCCGTCAGGCCAATCTGGAGGACGCCCTGGCAGCAGGAGAGTCTGCTCCCTTCCAGGTGAATCTATTGCCCTTCGGAGGCACGGCCGTAACCTACGCTGTGCAGGTGCAAGGAACGCGGCTCGAGTAGAGAAAAGTGGGAGACCTGTACTGCAGACCTCACAACTAAACTGGCTGCCAAATCGAAAAGGGTACTGTGTGATGCAGTGCCCTTTTATTCTTTATTGGATGGTGTAAATTGCCGTCCAATTGGCCCTTGACAGTGGTTAGAATTCCTGTTATAATGGTATTGGAATAGTCCAATTATGGGTTGTAGTTGAGGTGTCTATGATGTTGCGCCTGGAGCGGGATAGCCGTACGCCCCTTTACCTTCAGATTCGAAACCAGTTGCGGGAGATGATTTTGGATGGCACCCTGAGCGAGGGCAGCCGCTTGCCGCCGGAACGAAAGATGGCCGCTGCCCTGGGGGTGAACCGTACCACCGTGGTTAACGCCTACCGCGAGCTGGCCGCCGACGGCCTGGTGGAGGGACACGTGGGGCGAGGCACTACCATCTGTCGTCCGCCGCTATCTTCATCCCCCCAATCCCCCACCTATCTACCGCCCCATCCTCTGGTGTGGAGTGAGTACTTTGTGCCCCGCACCGAAGGCAGCCGAGACCCGCTGTTGCGTGACCTGATGGCCCTCTTGACTCGCTCCGACGTCATCTCTTTCGCCGCTGGCATCCCCGCCCCGGAGCTTTATCCCCTGGACGATTTTCAGCAGGCCATGACCCATGTTCTGAACGCGGCCGGCCAGACCTTTCTCCAACCCTGTCCCGTCGAGGGCTATTATCCCCTGCGCCAGACCATTGCCCGACGCATGGCCCGCCGCGGAGCCACCGTCCGAGCGGAAAACATCCTCATCGTCACCGGCTCCCAGCAGGGCCTGGACCTGATCGCCCGCGCCTTCCTAAGGACGGGCGATGAGGTGGTGGTAGAAGCGCCCACTTATCTGGGAGCCCTGCACATCTTCGGCGCGGTGGGCGCCAGCCTGTTGGGTATGCCGCTGGATGAAGAAGGGATGCGAATGGATGTCCTGGAAAATGCCCTCGTTCGTTATCGGCCCAAACTGATCTACACCCTGCCCACTTTTCAGAATCCCTCAGGGTGCACCATGGCCCCCAGGCGACGCCTGCAGTTGCTGGAATTGGCCCACCGCCACCGGGTGCCCATCGTCGAAGATGATCCCTACGGTGAACTCTATTACACCGATCAGGATCCTTCCCCCTTGTTGGCTTTGGATCAGGACGGATATGTCATCTACCTGAGTACCTTTTCCAAGATCCTCTTCCCAGGCCTGCGGCTGGGGTGGGTGGCCGCACCCCGCCCGGTGATCGAACGGCTGAGCCAGATCAAGCAATTGGCCGATTTGCATTGCAGCACCCTGATCCAGGGAGCCGTCCACGAGTTCTGCCAGCAAGGGGCGTTGGACAGGCACCTGGAGCGGGTGCGGGACCTCTATCGCCAGCGGCGGGATGCCATGCTGGCTGCCCTGGCCGAGGTCGCCCCGGCCGGCCTGGAGTGGGACGAGCCCCAGGGTGGCTTCAACCTGTGGTGTCGGCTTCCGGCTGGCATAAAAGCCCGCCAGTTGATGGCCGAAGCCGCTCGCCAAAGGGTAGCCCTGGTTCCAGGGGAGGTCTTTTATCCTGACGGCGGCGGACAGGAAGAGATGCGCTTGAACTTTAGTTATCCCCCCATCGCTCAGATACCAGAAGGGGTACAACGGCTGGGGGTGGCTCTCACCGCCCTGCTGAAGAAGCGAAAATGGGTAGAAGAGCAGCACGACGTGGAATTTGCGGCCCAGCCGATTGTGTAGGCCTTGTAGGGAAGATGGGGGTTCGTAGTTGCCACTTCAGTGGCTTTTACCCCGCCACTAACGACTGAAGTCGTCACTACGAGCCCCCAATGTCAGTTAAAGAGCAAAAAGGAGGTTCACATGACTGAGAGAGGAATTGACGTCAGGACGATAGCCATCACCGGCATTATGATTGCCATAGTCTGTGTCTTGACTATGTGGGGAAGGATTCTATACATCCCACCCACCCAGGGTTACATTCACCTGGGCGACGCAGCAGCTAACTTCGCCGCCCTGGCCTTTGGCCCCTGGGTCGGCATGGTAGCCGCTGGCGTAGGGATGGCCATAGCCGATGCCGTAGGTTTCCCACTCTATATCCTACCAACTCTCATCATCCACGGCTTGCAAGGGCTGGTCGTGGGCTACCTCGGCTGGCGCAAATCGTGGCCGATCATGGTCGTAGCGGCTGTCATCGGCCAGCTCATCGTGGCAGGCGGCTACTTCGTAGTCCAGACTATCCTGATGGGGGTAGGAGCCGCCCTCTTCGAATTGCCGTGGAACGGGCTACAAGGGTTATTTGGTATTATCGGAGGCGTGCCCTTGTTCATCCTGGTGCGTAGAGCCTATCCCCCCATCACTCGGATGGGCTCTTGGAGGGAACGATAATCCAATATTCAAAACCCAAAATCCAAAGTTCAAAGGATGGTATAATCATCGTGGATGATCTCCACTACGCCTATCCCCCCTTGACGCCGGGCGGAGAACCGGTTCCGGTGCTCAAGGGGGTTGATTTGCGGGTGCGGAAGGGGGAGTTCCTGGCCCTCATGGGTCCCACCGGGGCAGGCAAGACCACCCTCTGCCTGACCCTCAACGGCATTCTACCCCACCTCATGGGAGGTACCTTCCAGGGGAAGGTCGTCGTGGCCGGGATGGACACCAGAGAACACGGCCCCGGCCAGATGAGCCACAAATTAGGGATCGTGTTCCAGGACCCGGAGAGCCAGCTCTTCAACATGACCGTGGAGGACGAGGTAGCCTTCGGCCTGGAAAGCCTGGGGCTGTCGTCAGCGGAGATGGAAGAGCGCATCGCCTGGGCTCTGGAGGTGGTCAGGCTGTCGGGGCTAGGCAAACGCCATCCGCTTCAACTCTCGGGCGGCCAGAAGAAACGGCTGGCCATCGCCACCGTGCTGGCCATGCGCCCCCAGGTGCTGGTGTTGGACGAGCCGGTCACTGGCCTTGACCCCCTGGGCCGACACGAGGTGCTCTCGGTGGTGGAGCAGTTGAAACGAGAAAGCGAAACCACCATCGTCATGGTGGAGCAGGATGCCGAGGCGGTGATGGCCTGGGCCGACCGGGTGGCGATCATGGAGGGAGGGCGCTTAGTAGTCGAGGGATCGCCTCGCCAGGTGTTCTCTCAGGTAGAAGCACTCCACAATTGGGGCCTGGCCGTCCCCCAAATGAGCGAGCTGGCCCACCTCTTCAACCAGCGACAGAGAGCATCCTTTCACTTCATCACCGAGGACGAAGCTTGCTCTGCCCTGGCCAGCAAGTTGCAGCCCGGAATCGAAAATCGAAAATCAAAAATCGCAAATCCGGGGCCTTCCGCCCCTTCACCCGTCATTCAGGTCGAGGACCTATGTTACCACTACAACGACGGCCCCTTGGCCTTGGCGGGTGTCAATCTAAGCATCGAAGCCGGCGACTTCCTGGCCATTGTCGGCCAGAACGGCTCCGGCAAGACCACTTTGGCCAAGCACTTCAACGGCCTGCTGCGCCCCACCCGTGGCCGCGTCCTCGTCCTGGGACAAGACACCGCCGGTCAGAGGGTGGGGCAGTTGGCGCGGAAAGTCGGCTATCTCTTTCAGAACCCCGACCATCAGATTTTTGCCCCCACCGTCTGGGAGGAGGTAGCCTTTGGCCCGCGCAATCTGGGTTTCTCGGACGAGGAGGTTGCGGCTCGCACATCCGAGGCCCTGGCTCTGTTTGGGCTCGCAGATCAGGCCGATACCCCGCCCGCCGTCCTCGGATATGGCCTCAGGCGGCAAGTGACCGTGGCGGCGGTGTGGGCCATGCGTCCCCAGATCCTGGTGTTGGACGAACCGACGGCGGGCCTGGACTGGCGAAGCACCTGCACCCTGATGGAAGAAATAACCAACCTCAACCGCCAGGGCCACACCATCATCCTGATCACCCACGACATGAAGCTGGTGGCCGAGTTCGCCCGCCAGGTTCTGGTGCTGGACGAGGGGCAGATTTTGGCCTGCGGGCCTACCAGACAGGTGTTTCAGCAAGAGGCGCTCCTGCGACAGGCTTTCCTGGCCCCACCTCCCATCACCGCCCTGGCTCGACGGATGCGGCACTACGGGTTAAGAGGTGACAGTTTGACAATAGAAGAGTTCTACGAAGATTACACGGCATTGCGGCGTGACAAGGAGCAAGGTGATAGAGCCTCTGCGACTTTGCGCCCTTGCGACCTTGCTCCTTGAAGCGGGAGAGAACGAACATGAGTTTTGCCTTCGACCTGTACGTAGACCGCGCCTCCTGGCTGCATCGGCTGGACCCACGCACCAAGCTCGCTTTTGTAGTCTTTAGCAGCATCCTGTTGCTGAGTTTCAGCCACCTTCTGGTCTCAGCCATCTTTCTGCTGGGAATCCACGGGATACTTTGGTCGAGCAAGGTCCCGGCGAGCCGTCTGCGTTGGGCCTGGCAGAGAATGTGGCCCATCACTGTTCTCATTCTCGTGCTGTGGCCCATCTTTTATCCCCAGGGGGAAGAGGTCCTTTGGCAAGTGTGGCGGATTAGAATCACCACTCAGGGCCTATGGCAGGGTCTGAGCATGGCCCTGCGGGTAGATGCCTTAGCCTTCGCTTTCCTGGTTCTGCTCTTCTCCACTGATCAGGCCCGTCTGGTACGGGGGCTGGTGAAACTGGGATTGCCCTACGAATGGGGCTTGACCCTGGCCATCGCTCTGCGCTACCTGCCGACCCTGTACGGAATCTACACCACCGTGAGCGAGGCCCAGCAAGCGCGGGGGTGGGTCGTTGGCGAGGGTAGCTTCATTCAGCGGATCAAGTCGTATCTCCCCATCCTGGTGGCCGTCATCGTCACCGCCCTGCGCCTGGCCGACAACCTCTCCCTGGCTCTGGCCGCACGGGGATTCCAGCCTGGAGCCAGGAGGACGTATCTGAGAGAGTTGAAACTCGGCCTGGCGGACAGAATCTGCTTGCCCCTTTTCGCCGTCTCACTCATCAGCCTTCTAATCCTCAGATTCGCTTAGCAGGTAGCGGTCTATGTCCGCTGCGGCGCGCTTGCCGGCACCCATGGCGCTGATGACGGTGGCGGCACCGGTGACGACGTCGCCGCCAGCCCAAACCCTGGCCTTGGTCGTCCGGCCCGTCTCCTCATCGGCCACCACGGTTCCCCACCTGGTCCGCTCCAACCCCCCAGCCTCGGTGAACACCAGAGGATTGGGACTGGTGCCGATGGCGATGACCACGATGTCCACCTCTGTGTCGAACTCCGAGCCTGGGATGGGCACGGGCCTGCGACGCCCACTGGCATCGGGCTCGCCTAGCTCCATGCGGATGCACCTCATGCCGCGCACCCAGCCGTTGTCGTCGCCGTAGATCTCCACGGGGTTGGTGAGCAACTCGAAGATGATCCCCTCCTCCTCGGCATTCTCCACCTCCTCCAGCCGGGCCGGCAGCTCGGTCCTCGATCGGCGATAGATGATCCTCACCTCTTCGTTCCCCAGACGCAAGGCGCAGCGGGCAGAGTCCATGGCCACGTTACCGCCACCCACCACGACCACTCGACCCTTGACCTTGATGGGCGTGTCGTACTCGGGGAAGAGATAGGCTTTCATCAGGTTGGTGCGGGTCAGGAACTCGTTGGCCGAGTAGACGCCGTTGTAGTTCTCACCGGGGATGCCCATGAAATTAGGCAAGCCAGCCCCCGTGCCCAGGAAGACGGCGTCGTAGGCCTGTTCCCCCAGCAGCTCGTCAATGGTGAAGAGCCTGCCGATGACAGAGTTGAGACGAATATCCACCCCTAGCTTCCGCACGTAGTCTACCTCGGCCTTGACGATGGCTTTGGGCAAACGGAATTCGGGGATACCATAGATGAGCACGCCGCCCGCCTCGTGTAACGACTCAAAGATGGTCACGGCGTGGCCGTAGCGAACCAGATCACCAGCGCAGGTCAGGCCAGCCGGCCCCGCCCCGATGACGGCCACCTTCTTGCCCGACGACGGGGGCACCCCAGGTATGGCCATCCCCCTGGCCATGTCCCAGTCGGCGACGAAACGCTCCAGCCGCCCAATGGCCACCGGCTCGTACTTTTTGGCCAGGACGCACACTTCCTCGCACTGGGTCTCCTGGGGGCAGACCCGCCCACAGATGGCCGGCAGGTTGTTGTCAGCCTTGAGTGCCTCTACCGCGCCGGCCATGTCCCCTTCCTGTATCTTGAGAATGAATTCCGGGATGTTGATTTCGACAGGGCAGCCATCAATACACGTCGGCTTCTTGCATTGCAGGCAGCGCTCCGCTTCAGCCCTGGCCAGTTCCATGTCGAAGCCCAGGGCCACTTCGTTAAAATTATGGCTACGCACCTCGGGTTCCTGCCGAGGCATCTCCATTCGGTTGGGTATCACTTTTGGCATTTTGGTCTCCTTGAAAGGTAGAGCTTCACCCGCTGCTGCGCTTCGTCACCCATGCCAGAGCCTTCTCATTGGCGGCCATCTCGGCCTCGATTTCGGATTTGTGCTCGTGATAGTAACTCAGCGCGTCGTAAACCTGAGCCAGTGTCAGGGGGGGATAGTTCCCCACTATTTGCTCAGGCGAATCGCCCAGGCGCACCCGCTCGACGATGGTGCGGACACTGATACGTGTGCCGGCGATGACTGGCCGCTCACCGCACAGGCCTTCTATCCGCACGATGTGCGGATGTTCCGTCTTGACACGCAGTGAAACCGTTTCAGCTAGCTGGCTCATCGCTTGTTGCATTTTTCTCAGCATCTCCTTGATGTCACCCAGGTCGGTGTAGAGCTGTTGGACATCTATTTCTACTGCCATATCACCCTTTCTCCCGCCGTTTGTCAAAGAGTTCTAGCGCTTGCTTCTCCTCCTCAAGATAGACGCGCTGGCGGGCCAGCAGCAGGTCCCAGTCCACCTGGTGGCCATCGAACTCCGGGCCGTGGACGCAAGCGAAGCGTGTCTCTCCGCCCACCTCGCAGCGACAGGAGCCGCACATCCCCGTGCCATCCACCATGATGGAGTTGAGGCTGACGGTGGTCGGCACGTTGAAAGGTTTCGTGGCCAGCGCGGTGAACTTCATCATGATGGCCGGCCCGATGACCCAGATGTGGTCAATGTCGCGGCGGGTCTCCAGCAGTTCTTTGAGGGGGTCCATGACAAATCCCTTGCGTCCGTAAGAACCATCGTCGGTGCAGACGATGAGCTCGTCGGAGACGGAGCGCATCTTGTCTTCCCAAAAGAGAAGCTCCTTGTCGCGAGCGCCGATGATAGTGATGACGTAGTTCCCGGCCTCTCGCAGGGCCCGGGCGATGGGGAACACGAGGGCGATGCACAAGCCGCCGGCCGCACAGATCACGGTGCCGTAGTTCTCGATCTCGGTGGGGTTACCCAGGGGGCCGGTGAAGCTGGCCAGCTCATCGCCGACCTCCATGGTGCCCAGGTGCATGGTGGTCTTGCCCACCTCTTGAAAGACGATGGTGATCGTGCCCTCGTCCCGATCATAATCGGCGATGGTCAGGGGAATGCGCTCGCCTTCCTCCGACGGGCGGACGATGACGAACTGGCCTGCCCTGGCCTGGCGCGCCACGTCGGGCGCCGAGATCACCATCAGCTTGATGACCGGCGCCAGGGCTTCCTTGGCTAAGATCTCGTACACGCTTTAGCCTCCTCGCTTTTGTGGTAAAGATGGTGGTTCAGAGGTCAAACCTGGAGCATTATATACCTAAACGATGCGCCTGTCAAAATGCCCCTTCGCTTCGCTCAGGGCAGGCTTACCTTTTGCGAAGCCGGCCTCGCTTTTGCCCTTCCTCCTCTCGCTCGCCCAGGGCGGTTACCTGGCGCAAGACCTCCATGATGGACAGGCCAAGCCTGACCATCTTGCCTGCTGGGACGGCCTGGGGCGGCATCGCCTCCTCTTGTTTAGCAGTTCGCAGGTAAAGCCAGGCCGCAAGAACCCCCAAGGCGCTTCCCACTAGACCCCCGAGGATGAGAGTTTTGTTTCGTGAGTTCATTGTTATCCCCCTTTCAGCAGTATTAACAAAATACTACCCCAAAATGCCATCCTTGTCAACAACACAAAAATGCCGTCTGCACCGGGGGCGCAGACGGCATGGGGCAGCCGCGCTAGACGGGTGGCAGTGAACCACCAGAGACAATCGCTAGAAGGGTATCTCTTCCTCTTCTATCGCCCCCTCTTCTATGACCGGTTCCTCCTCGAGCGGCACTCCACGGGGCTTCGCCAGGAACTTCACCGTCGCAGCGGTCAATTCGTAGGAGGCACGAGCGACGCCGTCGTTACCCGTCCAAACCCTGGGTCCACCAGTCTCAGGATCTGGATTCATCCGCCCTTCCACCAGAACCTGTTGCCCCTTGACCAGATACTGGTTGCAGGTCTCCGCTAACTTACGCCAGGCGTTAACTCTGAACCAAGTGGTCCTCTGTTGCTGTTGGCCCTCCTGGTTGGTCCAGGTAAAGTCAGTGGCCACGGAGAAGGTGGTGACTGGCTGGCCACTGGGCGTGTAGCGCATCTCAGGATCACGCCCTAGACGCCCAATAATGATGACTTTCTGATACATTTTCCCTTGCTCCTTTCGATAGATGTAGTGTTTTTACGGCACTTTTGCGACGAAAAATGCCCCGATGGCCTAAATATACTTCAAAAGGTGCAAATTGTCAAAAGGGCACTGGATCACTGCGGGACGAAACCGTAACCCCTGAGAAACCCCAGCCTCCAGAGGGTCAGCAGGATGGCAACAGTACAGAGAATCACGGCGACCAGGAAGAACCAATCGGTTGCTCGAAGGCGCACCGTGCGGTAGTAGGTGCGCTGCGGCAGGGCTCCAAAAGCCTTGCTATCCATGGCGATGGCCACCCGTTCCGACTTCCGAATCGCACTGGCCAGCAGGGGGATGGCGTAACGCTTTAACTCGTGATATTTCCCTTTGAGGCCCGCCCGCCCCCCTACCCCCCGCACCCGGTGGGCCGCGCGAATGATGTCGTATTCCGTCTGCAGCATGGGCATGAAGCGATAGGACACCAGGATGGCGTAGCCAAAACGGTAGGGGATCCTGGCCTGGTGTATCAGGCTCAGCGCGAATTCGGTGGGATCGGTGGTCATGATGAACAGTATCGAGGTGCAAACGATGCACACCGCCCGTATGCCGAGGGAGAAACCAGCCTCGATCCCCTCCTGGGTGACCATCAGGGAACCCCAGGTGAAGAGCACCGTGGGGTGTTCAACCCGCCCTACGTTGTAGAGAAAGGCGTTGAAGACGATGAAGCTGAGGGCCACCGCCCAAAAGGGCAACAGGGCACGGAGGATGTAGAAGATGGGAATCCGCCCCAGAATCCACATCACGGCTACGATCAGCAGGAGAAAGACGACCGGAGTCAGGGGATCGAAAGCCGGCGTCAATGCTCCGATGAGCACGGCGATAGCCACCAGCTTGGCCATGGGATTGAGACGATGCAGGAAAGATTCCCGCTCGTAGTACTCAAAAAGACGCATGGGCTCCCTCGTTGCCGAAGACCAGACAGAACTCGTCCACCGTCATAAGGTCAGGGAAGGCGGGGGCCCCCCTCTCCTTCAGCCTTCGGGACAGTTCATACAGGGGTGGCGGGGCCAGATTAGTTCTGCCCAACAGTTCCTCGTCGTGGTAGAGGTCCTTGGCCGGACCCTGATACACCACCCGACCATCCAGCAAAACCGCTACCTGGCGGGCATACTCCGCCACCAGGCGCATGTCGTGGGTGATGATGATCACCGTCACCCCAACGGCGTTCAGGGCCTGCAGCCGTTCCATCAGGCGGCGGGCCGTCAGGCGGTCCTGGCCGAAGGTGGGCTCGTCCAGGATCAGGATTCGCTGCCCCACGACCAGCATGGTGGCCACGCTCAGACGCCGCTTCTGCCCCTGGCTGAGGGCAAAGGGATTGATCCTGGCGTAGGGCATCAGCCCGAACCCGGCCAGGAGAGGCTCCACCCGCTCTCTGATGGCCTCTTCTTCTACCCCTCTCGCCCGCAGGCTGTAGGCCATCTCATCGTAAACGGTGTCGGCTACGAACTGGTGCTCAGGGTTCTGGAAGACGTAGCCCACGGCCTGGGTCAGCTCGTAGATGGACATCTCCGTCACGTCGTGGCCCAGGACCCTGACCCGCCCCGGCGGGGGACGAAGGATGTTGATGACGAGGTTAGCCAGGGTGGTCTTGCCAGAGCCGTTGGGTCCCAGCAGGGCGAAGAAATCACCTTCAGCCACCGTCAGGCTCGCCCCCCGCAGGGCCACGGTGCCGTTAGGATAGGTGAAGTCGAGGTCCTTGACCTCGATGGCCGGCTTTCCTGGGGGCTTGCCCGTTGTCCTCTCTGGCATCACGGCCCGTGAATCGTACGGCCTGCCGGCCAGGGCTGCCGCTGCCTCGTCCACCATCAGGGGCAGGGGGGTGATGCCCAGCCGCAGGGCCAGCTCCGCCACCTGGGGCAGCCAGATGCCGTACTCTTCCAGCCGGAGAGCCTCATCGGCGAAGACCTGGCGCGGCTCTCCCTGGGCCAGGATCTTCCCCTCAGGAGAGAGGATGAGCACCCGATCCACCAGGTGGATCAGCTCATCCAGCTTGTGTTCGATGATCAGGATGGTGCGGTGCCGGCGCAGCCCCTCCAATGTAGGGAAGAATTCCCGGCTTCCCTGAGGGTCCAGGTTGGAGGTGGGCTCGTCCAGGACCAGGATCTGGGGCTGCATGGCCAGGAGGCAGGCCAGAGCCAGGCGCTGCTTCATGCCGCCGGAGAGGCGGTCCAGACGGGTGGCCTGCTCCCCGGCCAGGCCCACTTGAGCCAGAGCAGCCTCGATCCTTTCCCCCATCCTTCCCTGGGGCAGCCCCAGGTTCTCCAGGCCGAAGGCCACCTCGTCCTCGACGGTCAGGGTGCAAAACTGGCTCTCCGGGTCCTGAAAGACGATTCCCACCTGGCGGGCCAGCTCGCCCACCGAGGTCTCGCGGGTGGAGCGCCCGGCGATGAGCACCTGGCCCGTCATCTCGCCGCCGATGGTGTGGGGGATCAGGCCATTGAGGCAGAGGGTCAGGGTGCTCTTGCCGCAGCCGCTGGGGCCCAGGATGAGGATGGCCTCCCCTTGATCCACGGCGAAATCCAGCCCGGCCAGGGCCGGGCGTCGGGCGTAGGCGTAGCGAAAGGTGAGGTTCTGGACCTGGATGACGTCGTTGATCAGGCTGCCTCCTGCCCTTCGCGGCCGATGGGGAAGCTGGACAGCACGCCGGTGCCGGCCAGGGCATCGCTCAACACCTTGCCCAGCCAGCCGGAGAGAATGGCCCCGCTGATCAGGCGGGCGACGAACATCACGGCCAACACGCCGGGGGCGAGGGTGGAGTACCAGAAGAGGTAGTCCACCACAAAGCTGCCCACCCCGGCCGCTGTCCCGGCCACCATCAGCACCGGCAGGCGGTAGTTCGTCCAGCCGGTGGCGGCGAAAACCAGCTCGGCGGCCCCGCCCTGCACCAGCCCGCTGATGAGCAGCGTCAGCCCCCACTCGCCTCCGGCCAGCCACTCCGCGGCCGCAGCCAGGGTCTCGGCGGCCACCGCCGCGCCCGGCTTGCGGATGATGTAAGGCACGACGACGGCGGGGATGAACCAGAAGCCGTAGAACAGGTCGCGCAGCCCCGAGGCTTTGAGGGGCGGGATACTGGCCAGCTTCCAGATGGTGATGCCCCAGCCCAGGAAGAGCAGGCCGAACACCAGGGCCAGGTTGGCGGTCAGGATGGCGTCCACCGTCTTCCAGCGGGCCAGCTCTGCCCTGGCTCCCCAGGCGGCACCTGCGGCCAGGCCGATGACCGTCAGCACGATGGCCGAGGGCACGTTCCAGGACTCCACCTCGTGGCGGACCACCGCCGCCAGGTAGTAGATCACCAGGGTCAGGCCCCCGATGATCACAGCGAATAAAATGGTGCGAGTTGAGCTTTTCATTGCTCCACCTCCCTGTCATCAAATAATAGATTACTTACGCGGCCGATTCGACTTGGCCGATGTGCACAGCCAGCAACAGCCCCTGGCCCACCCGCACCCGCGCTTGTGGCGCGGTGAGGGCATTGCTAACGCCCAGGGTTGGCCCCAGGTACAAAGTGCCGTTTTCCAGGGGATACTCCAGCCCCTCGGTGTAGATGCCTGTTACCTCTGCTGTCAGAGGCAGGAGGGAGAGGGTATCGCCCACCTGGCCCTCGATGAGGGCCTCGTCCCTGATGAGAAAGACCTCTTGCCTGCCATCGAGAATTTTGGCTTTAACATGGCGCAATGCCGGCAAAGCCAAAAGCAGGACGTTGGCCAGAGTGTGGTCGAGCCGCTCGCCCAGGGCTCCCAGGATGAGCATCTCCTGGGCTCCCTGCTCGGCGGCGTATTTCGCGGCCAACTCCAGGTCCGTCTCGTCCTTGCGAGCCGGGTGGGCGATGAACTGGCAGGGCCTCTTTTCCAATCGAGAGCGCAGGCCCTCGTCGAGGGAGTCCAGGTCGCCGATGACCACCTGGGGTTGCAGGCCCAAAGCGAGGGCGTTACTGGCTCCACCGTCGGCACAGATCACCAGATCTGTCGGAGTGAGCTGGCTTTGACAGAAATCGCTATCGTGAATCTGGCCGTTGGCAATGATAATCGCTCTCATCCATCCTCCCTGGCCAGCAAAAAGGAGGCCGCCTGACCTGGGCAAGGTTGGCGGCCTTGTGAAAATCCAGTGGCTTCCCTCCGCTGGCATGATCCAGATCAGGTTCAAGGGGTCGAGGCATTAGCGAATGGCCGATGGCTGATAGCCGATGGCTTGCAAACGATTAATCCTATTCGCCACCTGCTATCGGCTATCTGCCAGCCTGGGCCTCTTCTCAGCCTGGCTCACCAGGCTCCCCCAGCCGGTCTTCGGTTATGGCTCAATCTTTCCACGATTATATACTGAAAAGAATCAATTGTCAACCTCCGCTTTCGGTCCGGTGATGCGCGCTTGAAATTATCAGCAGAAAGTGCTAAAATGGGGCAGCATCTCGACTTGGGCAGAAGGTGCTTGTACGGAGCCCTTCGACCAGGCTCAGGAAAGTGAACCAGATAATCCTTATCGCCAGGGAATGGAAAGCGCGCACCCTCATCGTAGCTCAACTCTCCGAGGAGGGCTACGAGGCTATGGCCCTGCGGACCATCGAACAGGCCACGATGCTGCTGGGCCGAGGGATGGTGAGGCCCCGCCTGATTATCCTGGAGCCTTACCTCCCGGCCAAAGTCTGCGGGAGTCCCTCCTGGCGGATTTGCGAACTCTGGCCGGCGAGGCGCCCATCCTGGTCTGCAGCGGCCCCTTCGACCTGGCTCAGTTCGACTTCGAGGAAGCGGGATTCACCGACTTGTTGATCAGGCCCTTCACTGTCGGAGATGTGGTCAACGCGGTGCGCGAGGTACCAGGCGACGAGGCAATGAGTAACGAGGCAACGAAGAGTGCGAACGAGAGGAGGTGTTGAATCATGTTGGTAAGAGGTAAGATTCGAACGACGATTATAGCGATAGCCTTAGCAGCCCTGCTGGGCCTTATCTTCCTCGCTCTTTATGTGGCGAAAACCCCCTCCCCGACACCGCCACCTACGGTGGAGATGCCTTCGCTGACGCCAGAGCCATCGCCGACGGCGACGGCGGTCATAGACCGCGGTTTTCACGAGAGGCAACGGATGGTTGCGACCCAGATCCGTGCCAGGGGGGTAAGCGACGAGGCCGTCCTGGAGACCATGGAGACGGTGCCCCGCCACGAGTTCGTGCTCCCCAGGTACCTGGATCAGGCCTACGCCGACCATCCCCTCCCCATCGGCTACGGCCAGACCATCTCCCAGCCTTTCATCGTGGCCTGGATGACCGAGCTGCTGGAGTTGGAGAGTGGCGATAAGGTCCTGGAGATTGGCACCGGCTCAGGTTACCAGGCAGCGGTGCTGGCCGAACTGACCGACGAAGTCTACAGCGTGGAGATCATCGAAGAGTTGGCGAAGAGCGCGGAGGAGAAGCTGAACAGGCTGGGCTACACCCAGGTGAAGGTGAAACACGCCGACGGCTACTACGGCTGGGAGGAGCACGCCCCTTACGATGCCATCATCGTCACCTGCGCCCCCGACCACATCCCCCACCCTCTCGTCCAGCAGTTGAAAGACGGCGGCCGAATGGTATTGCCCGTGGGGCCGCCGGGCGGCTACCAGAGCCTCTGGCTGCTCACGAAACAGGGCGATCAGGTCCTCTCCCAAAACCTGGGCGGTGTGCGCTTCGTGCCTTTGACAGGTGAGCACTAAACGCTATCGGAATTAAGGTGACAGGCACTTTTACGTACCAGATGTAGGGTGTATTAAGCTAAGGCGATACTGTATATTGGGCCCAAAGTGCCTGTCACCTGGTAATGTCTATCATAGAAAGGGCTCCACCATGTCGGAAGGCGAGGGCGAGATAAGTCGAGTCACCAGGTCGAAAGGACAAGCCAAGGCCAGCTATGACAAGATGAGCAAGTGGTATGATATACTGGCCCGCCCTGAGAGGAGATATGGCTACCTTGGCCTGCAAAAGCTGCGCGCCGTAGAAGGTGAGACAGTTCTTGAGATCGGATTTGGCACTGGCCATGGCATCCTGGCCTTGGCTCAATCGGTCGGAAACTCAGGCCAGGTCTATGGAATTGATATCTCCGAAGGGATGATCAACATCACCCGAGCGAGAGTCAGGGAAGCAGGATTCTCAGAAAGAGCAGTGTTGAACTGTGGCGACGCTGCCAGACTCCCCTTCGAGGCGGATTTCTTTGCCGCAGTTTTTATGAGTTTCACCCTGGAGCTTTTCGATACGCCGGACATCCCGATGGTCTTGCACGAATGTCGAAGGGTTCTGCGAAGCGATGGGCGCATCTGTGTGGTGGCAATGTCTAAGAAGGGAAAGGCCAACGTGATCACCAGGCTTTACGAATGGGCCCACGCGAAGTTTCCACAGTACGTTGATTGCCGTCCGATCTTTGTTCTGAAAGCGCTGGAAGCTGCTGGTTTTCAACCCCTTGATGTAACAGAAATAACGATGTTTGGGCTGCCAATTGAGATTGTTGTGGCAAGGAGGGGGCATCATGGCTAACACTGAGAAATTCTTCGACCAGTTGATCCCTTCGAGGCTCAGGGCAAGCCTTGACCGAGCCCGAAACTCGCTGACTATCCTGCTGCGAGGCCAACCGCTGCTCCAGGGGGCAACGGCTGAGGTAAGCTACCGCCTGAGAGAGGAGAACAGGCACCTGAGCCTGCTAGGACCAGATTCGACCTGCACCGTCAGCGAAGCGGGGATCAACTTGAGCCGGGCCAACGAGGACATCAAACTCGACTGGCACGTGGTCGCCGGCCCAGCGGTGGAGATGTGGCTGGTGGTGAGCAACGTTGGCTCTGCGCCCCTCCAGATGGACAAGCTCGCTGTCCTCACCGTCGCCGCATCCGAGGGAGGAGCTATTGCACTAGACCTGCCCACCAGCAATTGGCGCTTCTATCAAAACGGCTGGCAATCGTGGTCGCCAGCCTTCGCCCGCCGCGTGGGCGATGGGATCTACCTGGAGCTGGACGGAGACGACTACCGGGCCAAACACCTCCCTCACGGGCTGCTGGGCAGAGACCTGGCCAGCGAGTGGGTGACGGTCATCTCCAGCCAGCAAAACAGCTTGCTGCTGGGCTTCGTGACCATGGCCGATCAGCTCTCCGAGATCCGGCTGAGGCGCGATAGGGAGGGAAACTTCGCTGCGCTCACCGCCTGTTGCTTCGCCGACGGAATCACCCTGGCCCCAGGCGAGAGCCTTCACTCGGAGCGACTGGTGATCGAGGGTGGGGATTCCCCCCTGACCCTGCTCGAAGGCTACGCCGAAATCGTGAAAGAGACCATGAACGCCCGCACCGCGAAGCCCATCCCTACTGGCTGGTGTAGCTGGTACTATTACTTCAGAGAACTCAAGGCCGGAGACGTGCTGGACAACCTGGCCGCCGCTACGGGGACGGAGTTGCCCCTGGAATACGTCCTCATTGACGACGGCTATCAAACCGCCATCGGCGACTGGCTGAGCGTAGACGAGGAGAAGTTCCCTCAAGGGATGGGGAGCCTGGCCGAGGAGATACGAGCAAGGGGCCACCGACCGGGCATCTGGACGGCCCCCTTCGGCGCCAGCTCCGAGTCGCAGCTCTACGCTGGGCACCCGGATTGGGTGATCCGAGATAAAAATGGAGACCCCATCCTGGCCTGGCAGCACTGGGGAGCGGATACCTACGGCCTGGACCTCTCCCATCCCGAGGTGCAGGATTGGTTGGGCCAGACCTTTCGCACCCTGCGGGAGTGGGGCTACGAGCTGTTCAAGGTGGATTTCCTCTACGCCGCGGCTTTGGGGGGGCGCCGTCATAACCCCAACGTGACCCGAGCCCAGGCGGTGCGCAAAGGTCTTGAAGTCATCAGGGAGGCCATTGGCGAGGAAGCCTTTCTCCTGGGCTGCGGAGCCCCCCTGGGGCCCAGCGTGGGGCTGGTGGACGGGATGCGCATCGGTCCCGACGTAGCCATGTACTGGCATCCCTTCTGGGCTGACCTCACCTTCCCCGCCGCGGTGAACGCCCTCCGCAACAGCATCACCCGCTATTTCACCCATGGGCGATGCTGGATCAACGATCCCGATTGCGCGCTGGTACGCCAGAAGGAAGACCAGTCGGCTCTCACCCTGAGCGAGATGCGCACCCTGGCCACGGTGGTGGGCCTCGGCGGCGGCATGGTCCTTTCCAGCGATAACCTGCCCACCCTCGCTGACCATCGCCTGAAGTATCTGGCCAGGCTACTTCCGCCCTACGGCATTGCCGCCCGGCCGCTGGACCTGTTTGAAAGCGAGCTCCCCCGCCTCCTGGCCCTGCCCATCGAAACCGACTTCGGCCGGTGGGTGATGCTGGCGGCCATCAACTGGGAGGAGCGAACCACGACGACCACCCTGGATCTAGACAAGGTCATCGGGGAGGGTCCGTATCACGTCTTCGATTTCTGGCGGGAGAGATACCTTGGATTGGTGCGGGGCCGCCTCAGGATCAGGCAACTTCCCCACGCCACCAGGCTCTTTCTTCTCAAGAAGCCCACGAACCACCCGGACCTTCTGGCCTCCACCTTTCACCTGACCGGCGGGGCGGTGGAGGTGAAAACACTCCAATTCGATGGCCAGCGCCTCACCCTGGAGATGGAGAAGGCGGGGACGCAGTACGGCAGGCTCTTTTTCCTGGTGCCGGAGCCGTACGAAGTTGCCTCCGTCCGCTTCAACGGGCGGCGGCGAGGTTGGCAAAAAGCTGTCGAAGGCGTGATCTGGATCGGCTTCCACCTGCTGGGGGAGGCCAGGGTGGAGATAAATTTCCGGGTGCCCCACGAGTCCGAGACCCTTAGGGTTTTGCAAAACCCTAAGGGTCTGGTAGATTAGGAGGCAAAATGCACAGTAACAAGGCGAGGTCCAGGACGATATTCGCTCTAGGGGCAGCGATTTTGGTTGGCGCGTTCCTGCTGGTGGTGTTGAACGCGGGAGGGGGAGCCTTCGCCGTTGGGCCACCACCTCCAACACAGGAGTCCGAGCTACAGGAGGCACCGACGCGGCCAGCGCCACTGAATCCGCCTCCTCCCCGTACAGGTTTCACACCACTGCGGCTGGACTTGTCCCACTTGAAGGGGGACAGAATACCTGAGGGGGTTAGGGCGGCGGCTCTGCCCGACAGATGGGACTGGCGCGAGCAAGGCGTGGTCACTCAAGTGCAGAACCAGGGCGACTGTGGCGCGTGCTACGCCTTCGCTTCCCTGGCGAACTTCGAATCCAAGCTGCAGATTGATGGTGCCGGCCGCTATGACTTCTCAGAGAACAACGCCAAAGAATGCCCCTGGCACGATCCCAGTTGCGTGGGAAGTAATTACTGGGAGATGGCCGGTTGGTTCGCCCAGAAAGGCACAGTGCTGGAATCGTGCGACCCGTACGTGGGCAGCAACGTCAACTGCAATGATACCTGCCCATACGTAAAGACCCTGCTGGACTGGCGGGTCATCTCCGAGGACCAGGTGCCCGATACCAACGTGCTGAAGGGCTACATTCAGACCTACGGGCCGGTCTATGCCTCGATGTATGCGGGTGACAACTCCGACAGGGACTGGTGGCAGGAATTCTCGGACTACGATGGTTCGTACACCCTCTACTACGCGGGAGTGCGCGATCCAAACCACGCCGTGCTGATTGTAGGCTGGGACGATAGTCTGTCTCACGCCGCAGGCTCAGGCGGTTGGATCGTGAAGAACAGTTGGGGCACCGATTGGGGAGGTCCCTGTGGTTACGGTGCAGAAAGAGGGTACTTCACCATTGCCTACGGCTCGGCCGGCATCGGCAGGTATTCCTCGTTTCTGTACGATTGGCAAGACCATGACCCCGACGGTGGAATCATGTACTACGACGAAGTCGGCTTGACGACCGCATGGGGGTGCCAAGACTCAACAACTGGCTGGGGGCTGTGTAAATTCATCCCCTCCAGCAGCACCTACGTCACGCGGGTGGAGTTCTACACCACGGACGTCACTACCGACGTGGATGTGTACCTCTACGGCGACTTCGACGGAAAGGCGCCGACCAACCTGCTATGGAGCGGCCTGGACTATAGCTTCGCTGAGGCCGGCTACCATGGGGTGGAAGTTGATCCGCCTGTGGTGGTGACGGAAGGAGACGACGTTATCGCCGTTGTGAAGTTCACCAATGACAGTTCCGAGTATCCCATACCAGCCGATAGCGAAGGCCCACACGAGACGAAGCGCACGTACATCAGTTGCGACGGCAGTCGCGGCTCGTGGTATGATCTGGGAGCAGGCAAGCGAGATGACGTAGCCATCCGCTTGCGAACCTCGGGCATGCCCCCACCGACGCCAACGCCGACGGAAACACCATTTCGTCTCCAAACCTATCTGCCCATCTGTCTGAAGAAATACAGCTCTGTAGCAACGCCGACACCGACACGGACGCCTACTCGAACACCAACGGTAGCCCCTGCAACCCCAGGCACTCCAACTTCGACGCCGACTACGACGCCAACGGCAACTCCTTCACCCACTCCCACGCTGCCTCCCAGCACTAACGTCTACGTCACCAACAGCACCACCTTCCCTCCCTTCGCCGGCTCCACCTCTACCTACCTGGTCGGCGAGGTCTATAACGCCTCCAGCGTCAGCGTCGGCTTCGTTAGAATCAATGCTACCTTCTACGATGCAGAAGGCAATGTGGTGCGTGAGGGATTCACCTATGCTTGCATCCACCATCTTGCGCCGGGGATGAGCTCGCCCTTTATCAACATCTATTCCAACCTGCCGGCCTCCTCCTGGGATCACTACGAGTTGCGCCTGGTATGGGGTGCTCCGGCCTACACCCCTCTCCCCATGGAGGTCTCCAATGTCAACGACTTCTTCGACACCTGGGATGCCTTCCACGTCACGGGGGATGTTCGCAACCAATATGATCGCCGATTGAGCAATATTAAAGCATGCGTGGCGATGCACGATGCAGCCGGCAACGCCATTGGTGTCTGGTGGGACAACGTCGCCGCCCTGGACCCAGGCGGGACAGATTCCTTCGATGTGAAGGTGTCTTTTTGGAAATATAAGCCCGATCGGGGCAGGGTGGCCGACTACTCGCTGCAGGTTTATAACCAGTACGAGTGGATGACAGCCACGGAGCAGGCGAAGCTGCGTCAGGTAAGGGACAAGGAGGCCGAGCTTACTGCCCTGATGCGGGCCGATGGGGAGGCTCAATTGTTCACCCCCTCCCCCTCGCAGGGGGAGGGTTGGGGTGGGGGTGGGACTTCGTAGGTCAAAATGAGCCGAATTCGCAGAGAATCTTGTCCGTTTGTGGGGATTCACCCTCCCCCATCCCCTCCCTGGGAGGGAGTGGCGAATACTTACAGGAGGAATTATGGAACAATTCAACATCTATATCAAGAACAACGCCGAGCGTTTCATCGAAGAGCTGAAGGAGTTCTGCCGCCAACCCAGCATCTCCACCCAAAACGTGGGCCTGGAGGAGATGGCAGAACTGGTGAGAGCCCGGCTGGAGAGGCTGGGGGCGGAGGTGCGTCTGATTCCAGTGGACGATGGCCCGCCGCTGGTCTTCGCCGAGCTGGGCCAGGGGGAGCGCACCCTCCTCATCTATAACCACTACGACGTCCAGCCCCCAGACCCTCTGGAAGAGTGGGAATCGCCGCCCTTTGAGCCTACTATCCGCGAGGGGAAGTTCTACGCCCGCGGCGCGGCCGACAACAAGGGCAACCTCGTGGCCCGCATCCAGGCCATCGAAGCCTACCAGGCGGCTGTTGGCGAACTGCCTCTGAGGATAAAATTCGTCGTCGAAGGGGAGGAGGAGACGGGCAGCCCTCACCTGGCTCAGTTCGTTCAGGAGAACCGCGACTTCCTGGCCGCCGATGGCTGCCTGTGGGAGTCGGGCGGCAAGGATGAGGCGGAGCGCTTTGTGCTCTACCTGGGCCTGAAAGGCATCGCCTATCTGGAGCTGCGGGCCAGAGGAGCCAAAAGCGACCTCCACTCCTCCCTGGCGACCATCGTGCCCAATCCCGCCTGGCGCCTGGTGTGGGCCCTCTCCACCCTGAAAGACAAAGACGACCACATCACCATTGATGGCTTCATGGACCACGTGGCGGAGCCGACACCGGCGGAGATGAACATGCTGGAGGCCATCCCCTTCGAAGAGGAGAAGATCAAGGAGAATTTCGGTATCCCGGCGTTCATCCGAGGACTCTCAGGGGTTGAGGCTCTGAAGAAGCACCTTTACGAGCCTACCTGCACCATCTGTGGCTTCAAGAGCGGCTACATCGAGGAGGGCTCGAAGACGGTGCTGCCCAGCACGGCCACGGTCAAGCTGGACTTCCGTCTGGTGCCGAACCTGACCCCCGAACTGGTGGAGCGGTTGCTGCGCCAACATCTTGATCGGTGGGGCTTCGAGGACATTGAGATCATCGCTGGGGTGGGCGAACATTCGGCGCGGGCGCCATTGGATGCGCCGATCGTACAGGCAGCCATCGCCGCAGCGGAGGCCGTATACGGCCACAAACCCGTGATCTACCCCACCATGGCCGGCAGCGGCCCGATGTATCCCCTCTCGGAGGCTCTAGGCATTCCCGCTGTCCTGGCCGGCATCGGCTATCCCGGCGCCAACGTCCACGCCCCCAACGAGAACATCCGCCTGGCCGATTACTTCGAGGGCATCAGATTCATAAGGGAGTTGATGCGGCGCTTCGGGGAAGAGTAACGAGGCAACGAGTAACAAGTCAATGAGGAACTGAGGCGTCGCGATGCAGGTCTTCTAAGACGCGCTGCATCTGAAGGGGCTCATCGAAGGAGAGATAGACGGATTCGAGCCTTCCCTCCCCAGCTTCGTATCCTACCTTGATGGCCGGGCGGGCTCTCAGGCCAAAGTGGACTTCGCCGACTCCGATCTCACTGATCGTATGCGGTTTGAAGAAGATGTACCACCAGCCGGCATCATCTTTGGGCGCGCCCACCAGGAAGCGCGAATCCAGCATCCTGCCCATCACGATGTGCTCTCTGGTCTCCATGGTGGCAAAGTCAGCAGTGACCTCCACGAAATAGCGCTGCTTATCTCGGACCTCGAAGAAGCCGGTGGCTCGGACGGCGACCTTCTCATCGGGCGCCAACTCAGGATGGCCCGAAGATGGGGAGAGTTCTCTCCTGCGAAAGACGATGAAGCCCTGCCGCCTGGCCAGGAGCGTAATCAAAACGAGAGCCAAGCAGAGGACGATGATCAAGGCGGTCTGCCCACCCGTCAGGCTGCCAGCCCTCCAGATCAAGCCGCTGGCCAGGGCAAAGAGCAGCGGCACAAGATTCAGCCGCAGGGGGCCCATGCGGTGGCGACTCAATTGGTAGCTCGCTTTGAGGATTAAACCAACGATGATCATGGTGGGAGGTTAATCAAGTATACACCTGTCCCTCATCCCCCTGACCCCCTTCTCCCAGCACTGGGAGAAGGGGGAATCAGATGCCCCTCCCCTGATTTCGGGGGAGGGGTTGGGGTGGGGGCTAATAAGCCCTCGCGAAGACCGCTTGTTCCCCGGCTTCCTTGCCGCAGAGAATGCAGCGGCCTGCCCTCTCCTTCTGGTGGAAGGGGATGCAGCGGATGGTGGCTTTGGTGTCCTCTTTGATGGCCGCCTCGCACTTGCCAGAGCCGCACCAGTAGGCGTAGACAAAACCGCCGTCCCTCTCGATGATCCGCTTGAACTCCTCGTAATCGTCCACTTCAAAGGAGTTTTCGTCCAGGAAGCTCTTGGCTCGTTGGAACAGGCTCTGCTGGATGTCGTCGAGGAGATCGTGGAGACGCTGGGCCAGGCCCTCCTGCTCCCCCCCTTCCCCCCAACTTTGGGGGGCTAGGGGGGCAGTGAGCTTCTCGCCTCCTTCTCGCCGGGCCAGGGTAACCCGCCCCTCGGCCACGTCTCTGGGCCCGATCTCCAGGCGCAACGGCACGCCCCGCATCTCCCACTCGTTGAACTTCCAGCCAGGCGAGTACTCCTCCCGGTCGTCCACCTTGTAGCGCACCTTCTCGCCGAGAGCAGCCTTGATGTCTGCGACTGCCTTCCACACCTGTTCTTTCTCTTCCTCGCCCGTCCAGATGGGGATGATGATCAGTTGGATGGGAGCTAGCTTGGGTGGCAGGATCAGACCCTGGTCGTCGCCGTGAACCATGACTACCGCCCCCACCATGCGGGTGCTGACCCCCCAGCTCGTCGTCCAGCAGTACTGAAGCTCGTTGTTCCGGTCCAGGTATTTGATGTCGAAGGCCCTGGCGAAGTTCTGGCCCAGGAAGTGGGAGGTGCCAGCCTGCAGCGCCCACCTGTTGCCCATCATGGCTTCGATGGCGTAGCTGGCCACTGCCCCAGCGAACTTCTCCGACTCGCTCTTGCGGCCCGTGATGACCGGAATGGCGGCGTCGGTCTCGGCGAAGTCGCGGTAGACCTCCAGCATGAGCAGGGTCTCTTCCTCTGCTTCCTCGGCTGTGGCGTGGGCGGTGTGCCCCTCCTGCCAGAGGAACTCGGTGGTACGGAGAAACAAGCGGGGACGCTTCTCCCAGCGCACCACGTTGGCCCACTGGTTGATGAGGAGGGGCAGGTCGCGATACGAACGCACCCATTGGGAGTACATGTGGCCGATGACCGTCTCCGAGGTAGGGCGCACGATGAGCGGCTCCTCCAGCTTCTTGCCGCCGCCGTGGGTCACCACTGCCAATTCGGGGGAGAATCCCGCCACGTGCTCAGCTTCTTTCTGGATGAAGCTCTGGGGGATGAACAGCGGAAAGTAGGCATTCACGTGGCCGGTGGCCTTGAAGCGGCGGTCCAGGCCCTCTTTGATGTTCTCCCAGAGAGCATAGCCGTAGGGTCGGATGACCATACAGCCCTTGACCGGGGCGTAGTCGGCCATCTCTGCCCGCTGGATGACGTCCGTGTACCAGCGGGAATAGTCCTTGCTGCGCGGTGTGATTTTCTTTGCCATGTTTTCTCCTCCTCTCGTTAAACAAAAACACCTCATTCCTCTAAGGACGAGGTGTTCGTGCCCCGTGATACCACCCTAGTTGGCTTACAACAGCCCACTCAATCGGTACAGAGTAGTCCGCTACTCGATACCGTTCCTTACGATAACGGGAGGAATCCGGCCAAGCTTAACGGCTTTCGCGCTTTTTCGTGCCTTTCGCGATCGCCTTTTCGCTCGCAGCTCCTGGGCGGGTTCAGTGTGGGCTTTGATGCTAGCTTCCACCTCCCCTAGCTCGCTGTGATCATCGCTCTGCACTTACTATTCCCATTCGTCGCTTTTAATCTATTGTCCGGTAAGATACCACAAATTCGGCGTTTTGTCAAATATGCCCCCAAGGGAATTCGAATCCCTGTCGCGGCCTTGAAAGGGCCGTGTCCTAGTCCACTAGACGATGGGGGCGTCCGAACTACCTTTATTTTACTCAAAAGAGCAGAAAGGTCAAGCTCCCAGCTTGCCCAATTCCTTCAACACCTCGCGGGTGACCAGCCTCACCAGCTCTTCTTCGTTGTCCTCAGGAGTGGACCCAGAGCGAGGGCGACCAACAGCCAGGTCACAGACTCCGCAACTGGCGCAGAAATCCTCTTCCTCTCCTTCCCTGGCTAACCCTTTTTCCCTCCTCATCTGGAGCAACCTGGCGACCTCGGCGGGAGGCAAGGGGGTCTCCCGGCCCAACTGGCGCAGGATCAGAGTGACGTAGGCCAGGTGTTCTAACTTCTCCAGCTTGAGGTAAGCATCGAAAGGGTCCTTGCCCACGGTCAATGTGCCGTGCCGTTGGATAATGAGGGCGTCGTGGTTAGCGATGAGCTCGCTGATTGCCCCGGCTCCTTCAGGGCTGGAGGGGGTGGCGTACTCAACAGTAGGGATCAGTCCCAGGGTGACGACCACTTCGGGCAGGAGACACTTGGCCAGGGAGATGCCAGCGATGCTCAGGGCGACACAGATGGGGGGATGGGCGTGGATAACAGCGCCGATGTCGGGCCGCTGCCGATAGGCCTCCAGATGCATCAATAGCTCCGAGGTGGGCTCCAGGCTTCGCCCTGAGGCCTGTCCTGAGCCCAGTCGAAGGGCTCTGCCCGAAGGGTCACGGCTGGCAGGCTTATAGGAGGGGATCTTCTTGCCCTCCAGATCGGTTACGACCAACTGCTCAGGGGTGAGAAAGCCTTTGCTGAGGCCACTGGGAGTGGACAGGACACGGTTTTTGCTCAGGCGCACCGAGACATTGCCGTCGGTGGCGGTTATATACCCTTTCTCGTGAAGAAGGCGACAGACACGGATGATCTCCTCTTGCCATATTCGCTCTTTTCGGTTATCTACGTAGCGGCTCAATTGCTTCCCTCCTGTCGCGCACACTGACCATGCACCTGAACGCTCACACCTCCGACTCCCAACTGCCCTCGGCGTAGAGGATGTAGGCTGTGCCAAGATCGCTCCAAAGGATGGTGCCACCGTCAAAGGCTTGCACCACCCCTGTGAGACCCCGTTCCTCCTCCCTGGCCCAACCGATCTGGCTGGCCGGGCCGCCCAGCTCTTCCCGCCACACTTTGCCAAAGCCCCTCTTTGGTTGGAAGAGGCCCGGCGGCGCGATCAGATCGGGATCGTCCTCGGGCTGGCCTTCCTGCCAGGTGTCGGCGAAAGCCCGCCAGGTGTGATCGTCGTGCAGGACGTAGATCTCCCCGCTGTCCCCCCGCCAGAACATCCGCCCTCGTTCGAAAGCCTGTTCAGCCAGAAAGACTTCCCGTTCCGCCTCTACTGGGCAACCCAGGCGGTCCCGTCTGTCAGCCCAGGTGGCGGCGAAGCGAATGGGTACCACGGCGCAGGGCGTGGGCGTGACCGTTGGACGGGTGGGCGTAGGGCTTGGTGTAGGCGTGGGGAGCGGCGTTCCCCAAGTTGCCGGATACCAACTACCTCCGCCGTCGGTAGATTTGTACACGCCGTGCTCAAACAGGGCGGCGAAGAGGGTCTGATCGGTGGCGTAATGCGGCGAGATGGCCAGTGCCAGCACCCCCGCCAGCTCGTCGTCGGACCGATAGGGAAGGCCAATATTGACCGCCTGCCAGGAGTAGCCCCCATTGGTGGACTCGTAGATGCCCTGGTCGAGGCCGGCGAAAAGCGTGCCGTCCCTGGCGAACTCTGGCGATATGGCCAGGGCCTTAACCCAGACCGTGCCCGGCGGGAGTCCACCCCCCAGCGCCTGCCAGGTGAAGCCGCCGTCGTCGGAGCGGTACAGGTGGCCGTACAGCGCCCCGACGAAGAGGGTCTGATCGGCGGCGAAGTCGGGCGAGAGAGCCATTGATTGCACGTACCAATCCTCTTCTTCTGTGGCTTGTTCCCAATTTCGGCCGCCATTCGTGGTGCGATACAGCCCCTGGTACTGAAGCCAGGCGTAGGCTATGCCATCTTCAGTGTAGTTTGGCGAAACGACCAGGCTCGCCACCTCGGCTGGGGGCAACCCCTGGCTGGCTGACACCCAGCTCTCTCCGCCGTCGGTGGAGATCAATACTTCAGGGTGGCTGTAATCTCCCCCGACGAAGATGGTGCCGTCGCTCCCCCTCTTTCCCCCCTCCCCCCGTTCCCCCCAACTTTGGGGGGGCAGGGGGGCGGAAGGAAGGGGGGGCGAGATGGCCAGAGCCGAAGCGGGGAAGAGATTGCCCAGCCCCTCTTGTAGCTCCTGCCACTCGCCGTCGAGCCATCGGTATACACCTGATCTCGAAGCCGCGAAGAGAATCTGGTCCGTAGCGTAATCGGGCGAGATGGCCAGGTGAACGGGATCAAAGCCTGTCCGGCCGGGGAAGCCCGTCTCCTGCCAACTTCGGCCCCCGTCGTGAGAGACGAAGACCCCGGCGGTGGAGGTGGATGCGTAGATCGTCTGATCCTGAGCATAGCCCGGCGAGATGGCCAGGTCGTAGATGTCCAGACCGCCTAATTCCACCGTCAAGTCCTCCCAGACCAGCCGGTCGGGCTTCAGGCGGTGGATGCGTCCGTAAACGGTGCCCAATAACAGATCCCCATTCGGGGCGAGAGCCAAAGCGCTGATGGGCAGGTCTTCCTCAAGCACTTTCCAACTGTCGCTTCCATCTGTGGAGCGATAGAGGCGGGTGATCCCCTGGCTGCGAGAGGCGGTGAGCAGGGCGTAGAGCGTCTTATCCTGGGCGAAGGAGGGCGAGAAGACGAGGTCGCTTAAGTCAACGTGCTCATAGAACAGCCCCGAGTTGGCTGCCTGCCAGGTTTTACCCCCATCGGTGGAACGCATCAGGCCCGCTCCGCTTACCACAGCGTAGACGGTGTCGTCGCCTTCCCTCTTTCCCTCCCAACTCTGGGGGGGAGAGAGGGCCAGCAGTTGGGCCGTTCGGCCCAGCACCTCCTCCCAGGACTGGCCGCCATCGGTGGACTTGAGGATCAGGTGGCGGTCCATCTCGTCCACGCTCCAGAACAGCGTGTCATCGGTGGCGTAGTGGGGGGAGATGGCCAGGGCGGTAGCTTTACGATGGACGGGTCTGTCCAATTGGGGCTCTTCCAGGGCAAACCATTGATCCCCGCCATCGGTGGACTTGAAGAGGCCGTGGCGCAGCGTGCGGGCGAAGGCCGTGCCATCAGGGGCGAAGGCAATGCCTTGAACCATGAGATCGCTCAGGCCCCGCGAGGCCAGGCGCCAGCTCCGGCCGCCGTCGGTGGATTTGTAAACTCCACCCCCCATGTTCCAGGTGGAGAGGCCGGCCAGTAGGGTACGATCGGAGGCGTAATTGGGGGAGAAAGCCACGGCGACTACATCCAGATCGGGGGACAGCCCGCTCTTCAGCAGCACCCAGGACTCGCCATCGTCCTCGGATTTGTATAGCCTGTTCTCCACCAGGGCGAGCAGGGTCTGGTCCCTGTCGTAGTCGGGGGAGACGAGGATGCGCTGGATGGGACTGGCTGGCAGCTTGACCGATCGCGGTTCGGCAGGAGCTGGCGGCGCGCCGCCCCTCTCGTCCATCACCAGAACGGTGCCACCTTTGCCGATCAGATACAGCCGCTCGGCCAGGGGGTCCAAGGCCCGCAGGGCGTACTCTCCGTCCAGAGGGACCTCAGCCAGCAGGTCGGCGGTCTGGCCGTCAACGACCAGCAACCGGTGGCCTTTATCCCAACCGCTGGTCAGGTAGACCAGCCCCTCGCCGGGGTTCACCCGCAGGCGTCCAACGATTCCCTCCAGCCGGGCCACCCAACGCTGCCCTTCGGCCAACACCTTCAGAGACAGATCGTTGAAGCGAGAGCGGGTCACGTAGGCCCGGCCCACGGTGGGATCCACATCAATCGAGACGATACTCAATTCCGTGTCGGTGAACACGGGGGCGTGGGTGATCCCATCGTAGACCTGGAGGTAGCTACCGCCGCCGGAGCCAGGTACCCCGTTGCTGATGATAGCATAGAGGAGATTCGACCGGGAGTCAATGGCCAGGCCTACAGCGGAGGGATTCGGAGGGAACCCGCCCGGTCGGGCGAAAGTGGACTCAATTTTGCCTACCACGCTTTGAGCCTCAGGGTCGGCGACGTAGACTCCGCCCTCAACGATGTACAGCACGTTGGTCATGGGGTCAACCACCGGCTTCCCCGGTTGGGGAATGAGGCCCAGGGGGCGATTGCTCTGGCCGTCAATGATCTGTATGCCCTGGCCGTCGGGATCGCCGACGTAGACCCGATGACGGACATCGTCAACGGCCAGGAGGCCACGCCCAGGGACGCTGGCCAGCTCTTCGTGGTTGGTGCTATCGAAGATGTGGAGCTGGTTGGCGCTGTCGGTGACGTACAGGCGCTGGGCGTTGGGGTCAACGGCCGCGTCTATCGCCTCGATGGCCGTCGGCAGCAGCGCCACCGTGACTTTCCGCTCCGGGACGATGACCGCCACCCGGTTATCGTAGGTCAGGGAGAGATAGAGCCTCCCCCTGCCAGGGTCAAGAGCGATGCCTTCTATACTGGTGGCCGGGCCCATCCGGTCTACGATCTCCCCTGTAACCCCATTGACCACCACCACGCCTGGCTCCTGGCTGGTCGTTCGCCCCACGTAGAGGCGATTCGCCGTCTCATCCACAGCCAGGACGCTTCTCTGGTACCACTCGCCCACCACCAGGCTGGCCATGTAATCGCCGCTCGTTCCATCCAGGGTCAGGATTTCGTTGTTCTCCTGAGAACTGAGAGCCACGTAGAGACGATCAGTGACCGTGTTGACTGCCAGGTCCTGGACGAGGCCCTTCAGTTTGATGGCAGTCATCTTCTCCAAAGTGCTGGCGGCGAAGATGTCCAGGGCGTCGGGGGAGGAGCGGGCCAGGTAGAGGTGGTCGGCGGATGAATTGAGGGCCAGGGAGATCACCGATGAGCCAGGCGGCAGGCTGGCGCGGCGCAATTCGCTGTAGTCTCTGGCATCGAGCAGGCGGACGGTTTCACCATCGGCTACGTACAGGTGGTCCCCATCCACAGCCACAGCTTCCACGTCCTCGATGGTGGCAAGCATCTGGTGGGTGGCCCCGACGATGACGGTTAGTGTCCTATCCCCTCGGTTAACCACGTAGACGCGGTTGGCTCTCTCATCTACAGCCACTTCGTTGCGGTCCCAGCCGCTCTGGCCCACGGGGATAGTGGCGATGATCTCATCGGTCGCCCCATCAATGACCGAGACGTTGCCGCGTTCTTCCGAATCGCTCCTCTCGTTGCGCACGTAGACCAGGCCCGTGGCCGAGTTGACGGCCAGGGCTCGCGGGTAGTAGCCGTTGCCGGCAGGCACGCCCACCTCAAGTCTGGTGACGACTTTGGGCCAGATGCCCTCAGGAGTAGGGGTAGGTTGAGGAGTTGATGTCGCTTCTTCGATCGCTGTTGGAGTGATAGGAAGCTCGGGCGTGGCCTCCTTGGTCGCCGTGGGCGTAACGAGGGGAGGTGTTGGCGTGGGGGATGGCGACACCATGGGCGGCGTCGCTTCCTCAGGACGGCGGCAAGCCGAGAGCGATGTCAATAGCAACAAACTCCATAATATGACCCTGGCTTTCACTACTGTTCTCCTCTTGCAGATAGAGTTATTTTACATTGGTCTGCCTTACTTGGCAAGCGAGGGCTACGGCCCCGAAGTTGCCAAGTCAGTTAGTTTGTGGTAAGATAAGTATGAGATAGAGGAGGAGGTCAGCAATGAAAACAAAGCTGCGAGTGTTCGTGATCTTGATTTGTCTGCTATCTCAGTTGGTGATCGGGGTGGGCCTGGCAGAGGGAGCGGATCCCACGGTGCATGTTGTCAGCAGGGGCGATACCCTTTACTCCGTGGCCCGTCGCTACGGCACTACGGTGAACGCTATCGTGCAGGCCAATGGCCTGCGAAACTCCAATTGGATTTACGTTGGCCAGAGGTTGGTCATACCGGGGACGACCACTGCGTCCAGCTACTCTTCATCAGGGTCCGTGCACGTGGTGCAGAGGGGCGAGAACCTGTTCCGCATTGCGCTGCGCTACGGCACGACCGTTCAGGCCCTCGCCTCGGCCAACAACCTCTCCAGCACTTCACTTATCTATGCAGGTCAGAGGCTGGTCATCCCCGGCAGGGGTTCGGCAACGGCTACCACTTCCCCCGCATCAACGGCGTCCTCTGTATCAGCCCCCACTTCGGGGAAGTGGATTGATATTAGCATAGCCAGACAGCAGTTAGTGGCCTATGAGGGGCAGCGAGCGGTGTACTGGGCTACCGTCTCCACAGGCTTGTCACGGACACCCACGCCGAAGGGTCGCTTCCGTATCTACAGCAAGCTTCGTTCAGGAACGATGGCTGGCCCTGGTTACCGGTTTCCCAACGTCCCTTACATCATGAATTTCTACGGGGGCTATGCCATGCATGGAACCTATTGGCACAACAACTTTGGCCAGCCCATGAGCCGCGGTTGCGTCAACATGAGGAGCAGCGATGCCGAGTGGATCTACAACTGGGCCCCTGTGGGCACGCTGGTGGTGGTGCACTAGAGGCAGCGGATAGGAGTGGGTAAGCGGAGGGAGGAAGGGCGGAGACCGTGAAATGATCCAGCGCGTAGTCGAAGAGTTCGAGCGGCGGAGCGTCCATCTGACTCCTACGGAGGAGGACGAGATTCGGCACCTGTTGCGCAAGTACGAACCTGTGCTGCGCTTCCACCAGGGCGAGCGCTTTTTCCCGATGAGTGCCATCCTGTACCTGCTGTTCAGCACTATCTGGTACATCCCCCTCGAGAGCCGGGAGGGAGAGGACATCGTGGACACTCCCTACAGAAAGCGCGCCATGCCGGGCCTGTTTGAGCTCTTGCGCAATCGTCCCCACATCCAGCTCAACACCGAGGTGGATCAGGATGACTTTGGGGGAGCGCTGGCGGGGGACAGGTACGTGCGAATGCAGCACCTCCAGCGCCAACTGGCGCAGGCCAGGTCCGCGGCGGATTACCCCATCAACAAGGCTCGCCGCATCCTCGAATCCCGGCTGCGCCGTTTCCGCTCGGCCTGGCTCAACCCCGGCATGCTGTTCCTCCATTTCGCGGAGACCATCGCGCCCTGGGACCGCCGTCTGATCCGCCACTGGTTCCTGCCGCGCGGTTCCGACGATGAGGCCAGCCGCAAATACGACGAGCTGACCCTGCGGCGTGGGGAGCGGGAGGCATGTTACTACGGGCGCGTGGTTGATCAGTGCCGCTACCGCGTCGTCCAGTACTGGTTCTTCTACGCCTTTAACGACTTTCGCACCGCCGTGCGAGGCGCAAACAACCACGAGGGGGATTGGGAGCGCATCTCGATCTACCTGGTGCAGGAGGATGGCCAGTGGCGGCCCAGGTACGCCGCTTACTCGGTTCATCACGGCCAACAGACCCGCGACTGGGAGGACGTCGTCTGTGCCGATGAAACGCGCCAGCACGCGGTGGTTTACGTGGCGCGCGGCTCCCACGCCTGCTACTTCGAGCCCGCCATCCACCGCCCCGGCTGGGGTCCCCTGCGGGTGAATGATTACGCGCTGGGCGATGGCCAGGAGATCGGGCCCGACAGTTGGGGCACGCCGCGCCTTCTCACCGAGACCGAACCGGACTGGCTGTTCTTCGACGGCTTCTGGGGGGCCTACATCCGCGACCTGCTGATGCGCGAGAACGCCCCGCGCGGCCCGCTCTACACCATCGAGCCCGGCTTCCACCGGCCGCTGCCCCGCCAGAGCTGGTACGACCCCAGGCGCTGGGCCGGCCTCGAGTGCATAGGAGGTCCGACTTGCGATCACCAGCCGCGGGGCTACTATAGCTATGCCACCACGGACTCGGCCTGGCAGGCGGATTGGGGCACGGACGAGGAGTGGGAGGAGTGGGCGAGGGCAGCAAGGCAAAGTTCTCGCCTACGCCAATCTTGTCCGCGAGCTTGAATCGGCCGGGGTTCGTTTCGAGCGCCGGTAACCGGTGGGCGGGCAAGATCGCTTGGCGCAGTTTGAACCACGAAACACGCGGAAGGCCACGAAAGGCGCGGATTGCTTTCGTGACCTTGGTTTCTTTCCAAAGGCACGGCCAAAACCCTCAGTCGAACGGACGAGAGCCTGAAGTATCTGGAGCCAGTTGAGCTTTGCTTTTTCCCGGACGATGAAGTATAATAGACATGAGAACACAAATGGAGGCGTTATCCAGTGAACCATAAGGGCCGGTCAGGGCCGGCATCGTCACCATCAAGGGCGCTCAACCCATTGTTGATTGCGGAGTAGAGAGGGGGTGGGATGATGAGTACCATCTACATTGAGCCTGCTCCAAAGACAGGCGAAGTACTATATTTAGTTCAATCCGCTATCAAGAGCGAGGTAATGAGACTTAGACTCGCCCTGAAACTAGCCAGGGAGCGCTTGGCTCCTTACGAGCAAGAATATGGCGTCACCTCGGAATATTTCATTTCCGAGATGGCAGCCGAGGACCTGAAAGGCGGCGACGATGAGTATGTACGCTGGGCCGGGGAGTACAAGCTGATGCAAAGGCTCCAGGAAAAGTTGCGACAGCTCCAGGAGATCAACTACGGTGATTCAAGCCTACTTCAATCAGGTCAAAGCGATAGTTGATCAATACGCGGCTACCCGCTTTGTGCTGGATGCGAATGTGAGCTTCGAGATGCGCCCTGGGGGACAGGGGTATCTTATTGGCTCAATCATCTTTGCGGATGGCTCAGCGCTATACTTCAGGGAATTCCTCGATGCCGTTAAAGACATTGTAGACAAGCTGATGTACACCTATCATTACCAGGATGCGGGTAATCAGTTGATCTTCAGGTACGACAATGCTCGTCACCGACCGCCTTTGCGCTCCCTTGAGCACAAACACACACCTGGGCAGGTCATAGAGGCCCCTGCCCCGACTCTTGAAGACGTGTTGGCCGAAATCGTCATGGCCAAAGGGTGGGTGTAAGGAGCGCCGCGGTGGGGGGAGGTGTTAGGCATAGGATAGCTTGAATCGCAAAACACGCGAAAGGCCACGAAAAGCGCGAAATGCTTTCGTGGCCTTCGTTTCTTTTGCGCCCTGCACGATTCAGCTAACTCGCAACGTCGGGGATATCATGGCAGCCCTCCTGCCCGCTGGGGAAAGAGGGCCATCGGATTCTTGAAGGGTGAGGATAGGCTACGATGTCGGCTCTGGCGTCGGAGTGGGCGGCAACTCGAGGAAGTCGTCCCGCGCTTTCTCCACGAAATCCTTCACCGTGTATTCGGACACGCGGACGTAGTAAGGCGACTCTGACGAGATCACCACGACACTGTTGTCCTCATCGTCCTTCGCTCCCACGCGGATGGTATGGGTCCTGGTGTTGCCCTCATCGTCACGGGTCTCGACGGTGACCACGGCGTTGGGCTCTTTCAGGCCATACTCGTCTTGTTCGGTTTTGCCCAGCGGGCGGAGCATCCGCAGGGAAGACAGCCGGGTGGCCAGCGACGTCACGTTGTTCTGGTTGAGCGTCTCGTCGGCGGCCAGACCTTTCATCGCCCACGTCCCGGCGTCGTCTTTTTCGAACTCGAACCGGCCGTTCCCGTTCTCCACCGTCAGGGCCACGATCTGATCCTGGGCTACCGAGAAATAGAGGGTGTCTATCCAGTTGGAGGCAAAGATGCCGGCGTCCGAAGCCGACAGCGAAGCCAGGTAGACTTCGGGTTGATCATTGACGCGCACGTGGAGCGTCCCATAACTGGGCGATGTGCCCAGGTATAGCCGGTGGGTCGTTCCGTCGGCCAGGTTGAGCTCGATCCGCCGGTCGAAATCATCGTCGGCCACCTTGAGGCGCTTGTGGCTGGCGGGCGTCTGGGTCACCAGGCGGTTGGCTTTCAGGGCGACGATCTTTTCCAGGAATGGGGGCACTTTGTTCTCCAGGCAGGGATAGTCGCCGGCCTCAGGCAGCACCCAACCTCCTGCCCCTTTGGCTAGCTCGATGTACTTACCGGTCGCATCGCTGATGGTCAGTCGCGTGATCTGCTCGGCTCCGAGGCCGGCCAAAAGGCTCTCGCCACTGACGACCGACGCCGGCCTCGGCCAAAAGACCACCGCCACCAGCACGATTTGGACGGCCAACACAACTGCTAGAATCTGATTCGTGCGATTCATCGGTCTCCTCCAGTGTTAGTGACTAGTGACAAGGAACAAGGGACAAGGGACAAGGAACAAGGGACAAGGGACAAGGCCCACCTAGTCCCTAGTCCCTGGTCCCTGATCCCTTGTCACTAAGTCCATAGGCTCCTCGCTGCGCTGTCGGACGTTCCACACCACGCCGATGCCGATCAGGGCCAGCAGCGCCAGGGCATAGTTCAGACCCTCCCAGAAGGATTGCTCGTCCTTCTCCAGCGGTCGAAGCAGGCGGGCGTAGGTGCCCCGCGAACGGATGCTGAGCAAGTCCTCGTCCTCCACAGACCAGTCCACGGCGTTCTGCAGGAACTGCAAGTTCAGCAGATACCGATCCTGCGAGAAGCGGCGCGAGATCTCCAGGACGATGTCGTCCACGAACTCCGCGCTGCCCACCACCACCAGCCGCGAGGATTCCGGCGAGACCTCGATGGTTCCTAAAGCGGATGCCTGGCCCTCACCCTCCAGCGGCGAGGGCTTGCCTTTGAAATAGCTCTCGAAGGAGCCGCGGATGCTCACTGCCAGCGGCCTGGCTTTCTGCTCGCCCTCCACCGCGAAGCCGTACCGAGGATAGGCCTCCAGGTCGGGATTGACGTTGGTGGAGGTTTGCAGCCAGGACCCGGCAGTAGATTGCAGCAGCGTGACCACCTCCCGGCCCTGGTTCTTTTCCTCGTCCACCTCCAGCGGCGAGGCCCACTGCAGGGTGACGGCCGGCAGGTTGGCCACGATAGGGCTCTCCGTGGCCATACTATCCCGCCGCACGTCCACGAAGAAGGGGTAAGGAATCTGACGATATTCCATCACCGTCATCCCGCCCACGCTGCGCTGAATCGGAACGGGAAAGGGCTCGTTTTGAGGATCCATCACCAGCGCATCCCCCACGGTCACACCATAGCCAGCCAGCATCTCTTTGAGACCATTCGCCACAGACTCGATGAGCAGGCCAACGCCGTATTGCTGCGGCGAGAGGATGTAGTTGCCCGCTGCCACCACGACCGCGCCGCCGCGCATCAGGTACTGGTCAATGGCGAAGCGCTCCGCGTCGCCCAGGCCCTGCGGGGCGATCACTACCAGCACGTCCACGTCGCCCGGCACGCGGCCAGAGCTCAGGTCCACCGCTTTGACGGTGTAGTTCTGCATCAATTGGTGCCAGACCAAATCCCAACTGGAGATGGGTTGGACCGTGCCGCCGTAGAGGCTGGGTATTGGCTCTGTCGAAGGATGCCACAGGCCCACCGTCTTGAGGAAGCCCGGCGCGGCCCGCTTCAGCACCGCTTCGATCTCGGTGCGCAGATCGGCCTCGCTCATGCCGCCAGCCGGGTAGAGCAACTGCGCTTCTTTCCCGATCTGGAGGAACAGGTGAAGATAGTAGGAATCGGGCGAGAAAAGCGAGACGGCGAACGGTTGCAAGCCGTAGGAGTCAAACAGGGTCCGGCGGGTGACGGGGCTACTCGGGTCGTCGGGATCAATCATCTCGAAGGTGAATTTGCCGCCCGATTCCGCCTGGATGTCCTGGGCCACTTTTGCGATGACCTGTGGCACCTCCGCCAGCGATTCTGGCAGCGTCTGCGGGGTGACGAAAGCTGTCAGCTTGATGGGCTCCTCCATGCTGGCGAAGACTGCATCCAGGCTCTGGAAGCCATAGACTACCCTCTTGATCGAGCGGGTCAGGTCGTACTCCAGGTTCCGCAGACCGACCTTCAATTCGCCGCCAGCCGACTGGACCTCGATCAAGTCTTGAAAGCCCAGCGTGACAGACTGGTCGCCGTAGCGGATCAGGATGTCAAAGTACGAGCTGATCACCGCGGATTCGTAGCGCCCGGCGATGCGGAAAGGCGTGGGGCGGATACCGTAGACCTGATTGGCCTCCGCCTCCAGGTCCTCATTCTCTCTGGGATCTACGATCTCGACGTTGACTTTGCCGCCCGAAGCGATCTCGTACTCGCGCATCATGTCGCGGATGGTCGGCACCAGGGGGGCCAGCAGCGGATGGGTCTTTTCGCTGAAGTAACCCCGCATCAGCAGCGGCTCCGGCAGGTTGCGGATCAGATCGCGGGTGGTCTGGGACAGGCTGTACTCGCCCTGGGCAGTCAGGTCGGCCCGCAGGCCGTGAACGGGGAACAGCCAGGTGTTGAGAGCCAGCAGGTTGGCGGCCACCAATACTACGCTCAGGATAGCGCTTCGGCGATGAGCGGCGGTGCGCGGGCCCCGGCTCCAGCGCTTGGCGTCCAGCGAAACGACGTTGGCCACCAGGAAGAGCGCCGTCAGCGACAGGTAGTAGATCAGGTCCCGCAGGTCAATCACGCCCCGCTCGATGCTCTCGAAGCGGCTGCCGATGCCGATGGCCCGCAGTACCTCGCCCAGGGCGTCCCCCACGAAGTCGGTCACCCCCGGCGCGCCCAGCAGATAGAACAGGCCGCAGATCAGAACAGTGACCATCAGGGCCACGATCTGGTTATCGGTGCGCGACGAGACGAACAGCCCGATGGCAGCGTAGGCCGAGGCCATGAGGATGGCCGCCAGGTATCCGCCCACCACCGGCCCCCAGTCCAGAGGGCCCAGCATGGCTATCGTGATCGGCAGGAAAAGCGTCAGCGCCAGGGCCACGGCGATCAGAGCCACCACTGCCACGAACTTGCCCCACACCAGGCTGGCCCGGCGCACGGGCAGGGTGAGCAGCACCTCCAGGGTTCCCCCGCGCTGCTCCTCGCTCCACTGGCGCATGGTCAGCGCGGCCACCAGGAAGATCATCAGCACCGGCATCCAGCGGAACAGCGGGCGGACGTCGGCGATGTTGCGGGCGAAGAAGGTCTCCGCCCAGAAGAAGGAAAACAGTGTTACCACCAGGAAGGCTGCGACGAAAATCAGGGCCATGGGGGAGCCAAAGTACGCCCCCAGTTCCTTGCGCGCTATGGCCAGTGATTGCTTCCACGACTCTTTCATGATTCGTCACCTCCTCTCTGATAGGTGCGACGCACTTGGATTCTGATCAGAGCCACGTCTTCCTGCCTTCATCTCGCCCGTATCGGCCGAAGTGCGTCGCACCTGCGTAGTCAGCTCGTTGAACACGGTTTCGAGGGTGCGAACGTCGCGGCGCAGTTCTCGCAGCGGCCAGCTCCTGGTGTGGGCCAGCTCGTAGATAGCCGGGCGCAGGTCCACTCCGCCAGCGCCCCGAACCCGGTACTGGTGCCCGTCGGGCGTGGGATAAGCCTCGACGTTCTCGGCGCCAGCCAGGGCCTTTAGATCCTTGGTAGCGTCGGGCGCGCCCTCGGCCAGCACCAGGACGGCATCGGTGGTGGCCGACAGGTCTGCCAGGCGGGCGTCGGCCTTGACCTCGCCGTTCAGCAGAATGATCACCCGGTCGCAGGTCGCTTCCACCTCGGAGAGGATGTGGGTGGAGAGGATGACGGTGCTGTGACGAGCCAGCCGTCGGATCAAGCGCCGCACCTCGACGATCTGGGTGGGATCCAGGCTGGCGGTGGGCTCATCGCAGATCAGCAGCTTCGGCTGGTGCAGGATGGCCTGGGCCAGCCCCACCCGCTGGCGATACCCCCGGCTGAGCTCGCCGATGGGCCGGGTGAGGTGGTCGGTCAGGGCCGTGGCGCGGACGGCTTCGGAGAGGCACGCGGGCTGATCTGCGGCCGGAATCTGGCGCAGGTTGGCGATCATCTTGAGATATGCCTGCACCGACAGCTCAGGATAAAGGGGCGCGTTCTCCGGCAGATAGCCGATCCGCTTCTGCACCTCCAGGGTGTCGGTCAGCACGTCCAGGCCGTCCACTGTCACCTGCCCCTCGTCGGGTTGCAGGTAACCGGTCAGCACCCTCATCATCGTCGTCTTGCCCGCCCCGTTGGGGCCCAGCAGTCCGATGATCTCTCCGCTCTCCACGCGAAAAGAGACCCCTCTGAGCGCCTGGGTCGAGCCATACGATTTGCTCAAGTTGGTCACTTCAATCATATCGCTTCCACCTCCAGAAACTCAACTCATAAAAAAGTCGCTTGGCAGCGACGGAGAAAATTATACACCCACTTCCGAGATTGTGCAAGTCGGGTTGACGTAGAGGGGGTTTTGTAATATACTATCTCTCGTCTCCCAAAGACTCTGGTAACTACTCAGGCTGTCATTGCGAGGAGGCGGTTTTTGCCGACGAAGCAATCTCCAATTCGCAAGTTGGGGATTGCTTCGCAAAAAACGCTCGCAATGACAACAGAGGCTGAGTAGTTACAGACTCTAGCGAATTAAAGGAGGACTTCAATGGCTGTCAAGGATTTTTCTGGCAGGGGCAAGGTTGCGGTGCTCAAGACCACCCCTGATGCCGTGTTAGAAGACTATCGCCAGTTGATGCATCTGGCGGGCTACCAGGAGGCGCTGCCCCAGGACGTGGAGACCATCCTCAAGGTCAACATCTCCTGGCAGACCTGGTACCCGGCCTGCTCCACCACGCCCTGGCAGTTGGAGGGTGTGATCAGGACTCTGCAGGACGACGGCTACCGAGACCTCATCGCCGCCCAGAACAACACCGTGGTCGTGGACGCCTACGTGGGCGAGCGCAACAACAAGCACAAATACGTTGTCGAAAAGTACGGCGTGCGCAACGTTCACCTCTACGAGCCGCAGTACAACTGGGTGCGCTACGAGCCGAAGCAGCCCTTCCTCGTGCTGCACAAAGTTTACCCCGAGGGGGTACACATCCCCGAAATCCTCATCGGGCGGAACATCATGCAACTACCAACAGTCAAAACGCACGTTTTTACCACTATTACGGGGGCTTGCAAGAACGCATTCGGAGGGATCCTGGGCACAAAAAGACACCATACACATGCGGTCATCCACGAGACGCTGGTGGACCTGCTGATGATCCAGCAGGACATCCACCCGGGGCTCTTCGCGGTGATGGACGGCACGTTCGCTGGCGATGGGCCGGGTCCGCGGGCCATGCGCTGGCACGAGAAAGACGTCATCCTGGCCTCGGCCGATCAGGTGGCCATTGATGCCATCTCCGCCCACCTCCAGGGCTTCGACCCGCTCTCCATCCCCTTTATTCGTATCGCCCACGAAATGGGATTGGGCGTGGGCGACCCCAACCAGATCGAGATCGTGGGCGAGGAGCGGGACTGGGTGATGTCCCAGAACTGGGGCTTCGTCCAGGAGGACACCTTCGCCAGCCGCGGGCAGAAGATGATCTATCATGGGCCGCTCAAGCCCCTCGAGCACCTGCTGTTGCGCTCGCCCCTGGTGTCGTGGTCTTATCTGGCCTCCAATTTTTATCACAACGTCTACTGGTATCCCTTCGTGGGCCGCCAGCGGGTGGAGAAGGCATTGGAGACCAGGTGGGGGCAGCTCTTCAAGGGCTACGGCGATGGGGAGGTGGTGATGCCGGGCATCGAGCCCCGGACGGCAGCCGTCGCCCTGGGCGGCGCGGCCCTGCTGACTGGCGGGCTGCTGTGGGGGCTGTGGCGGCTGATAAGAGGGAGATTGGATATTGGAGATTAGATATTGGAAAGTTGACTTCCACGTTCACACTTGTTACTCTGGAGATTCGCTCACGTCCCTGGAGGCGGTGATCGAGGCCTGTCGGGGGCGGGGGCTGGATAAAGTGGCCATCACCGATCACAACACCATTGCGGGGGCGCTGGCTCTTTCGGAGATGGCCCCCGATCTGGTTATCGTGGGCGAGGAGATCAAGACCAAGGTGGGGGAGATCATCGCCTACTTTTTGACAGAGGAGGTACCTAAGGGGCTTCCGCTTGAGGAGGCCATCGCTCGCGTGCGCCAGCAGGGTGGCGTGGTGGGCGTCCCCCACCCTTTGGACCGCCTGCGCCGCGAAGCTCTGGGGCGGACGCACCTGCTCAGCATCATCGAGCAGGTGGACCTGCTGGAGGTTTTCAACGCCCGCACCGTGTTCCCCGCCGACAACCGCCGGGCACTGGAGTTGGCCCGCGAGCATGGGTTGCTGGCAACCGCGGGCAGCGATGCTCACACCCCCGGGGAGATCGGCCAGGCCTACGTGGAGATGCCCGCTTTCAATGACCGAGACGAGTTTCTGCGCAGCCTGGCCGAGGGGCAAATCGTGGGGCGCTTGACCAGTCCCCTGATCCACCTGGTCTCCACCTGGGCCAAGCTAGTCGAAAAACTACGAGGGTAACTATTAGGGCTGTCATTGCGAGGAACGAAGTGACGAAGCAATCTCCGCCGTTGCTTACATTGAAGGCGGGAGATTGCTTCGTTGCACTACTCAGAAACTTCCACCTGTCATTGCGAGTTTTCCATGGCGCATCGCGCCATCCGTAGGTGGCAGAAACTTGCGCCCAGCGCGAGTACGTGTACAATA
>Ga0194125_10001176_pt1 | contig 44332 bp, 46 predicted proteins | sample TA2KigC250mmetaG_FD_148626 | JGI IMG/M metagenome (GOLD analysis project Ga0194125, IMG submission 148626) | Freshwater microbial communities from Lake Tanganyika, Tanzania - TA2015034 Kigoma Deep Cast 250m | ecosystem: Environmental > Aquatic > Freshwater > Lake | place: Tanzania: Lake...
GTTCCAGGCAAATGTCATTCCGCTTGAAATTCCGATCGGCGCAGAAGATAATTTCCGCGGGGTAATTGATTTATTGGAAATGAGAGCATGTATTTACGATGAAGAGTCCCAGGGAAAAGAAGTCAGGATTGAAGAGATCCCTGAAGATTTGAAAGAGACAGCAGATAAATATCGTCACCTTTTAATTGAGAAAATCGCCACCCACGACGACGCATTAATGCAGAAATATATGGAAACTAAAGACGCGATTTCTAAAGAAGAGATTGTCGCGGCGTTAAGGCGCGGCACAATCGCCAATAAAATGGTGCCGCTTCTTTGCGGGGCAGCGCTGAAGAATAAGGGCGTGCAGAATCTTTTGGATGCAGTGGTGGCGTATCTTCCGTCGCCGGTGGATTTGCCGGCAGTCAAGGCGCACGACGCCGAAGATCTCAATACGGAAATTGAAGTCCCGCCGGATTATAAAAATACCTTTGTAGGATTTGCCTTTAAGGTGCAGGCTGACCCGCATATGGGAAAATTGGTTTATGTCAGGATATATTCCGGTTATTTGCGAAACAGCACTTATATACTGAATGCCCGCAAAGATAAAAAAGAAAGGGTCTCAAGAATTTTCCGCATGCACGCCAATCAGCGCGAGGCGATAGAGACGGCATTTGCCGGGGATATCGTGGCATTGATCGGAATGAACCATACCATAACCGGAGACACGCTTTGCTCATTAAAAAAGCCTTTGCTTTTAGAGGCGATAGAATTTCCTACGCCGGTTGTCTCAATCAGCATTGTTCCGCAGAGCCGTTCAGAACAGGACAAACTTGGTAAAGGCCTGGCTAAACTTATGGAGGAAGATCCTACGTTCCTGGTGCGCACCGACGAGGATACCAAGGAAACCGTGATTATGGGCATGGGTGAATTGCATCTTGAGATTATCGTAGATAGATTAAAAAACGAATTCAATGTGCAGCCGGAAGTAGGCAGGCCCAAGGTTGCCTACAAAGAAACTATTCTTGGTTCAGTGACCGAGGAATATAAACATGTGAAACAATCCGGCGGCAGGGGCCAATATGGGCATGTGGTCTTTGAGATTTCTCCGGGCGCGCGCGGGACAGAATTGGAATTTATCGACAGTATCAGAGGCGGGGCGATCCCCAAAAATTTTATTCCCTCGGTGGAAAAAGGGCTTAAGGAGCAGATGCTGCGGGGAGTTTTGGCGGGATATCCGGTCACCGACGTGAAAGTCAATCTGGTTGACGGTTCTTATCATGAAGTTGATTCAAGCGACATCGCATTTAAACTTGCGGCAATGGGCGGCTTTAGAGCCGGGTTTATGAAATGTAATCCTGTGTTATTAGAACCGACTATGGCGCTTGAGATAAATGTCCCGGAAGAATATGTCAGCAATATATCAGGGTATATCTTTTCCCGCAGGGGTAAGGTTATGAACATGGAGACAAAAGGGAATCAGAAACTGATTTTGGCAGAGGCGCCATTGTCTGAGATGTTCGGTTATGCCTCGGCATTCCGCTCCTTAACCAGCGGACACGTGCACGCTTCAATGCGTTTTGATAAATATACCCAGGTCCCGCAGGAAATCACTAATCGGATTATAGAAGAGAAGCAGAAGGAAAAGGATAAGGCGAAATAGAGGAAAAAAATGAAAGGAAAAAGTGAGAAGTAAAAAGGAAAAAGCACAAGTTAAAATTCAAAAGTTTTGTACTTTTGAATTAAAACAAAAATAGGCAGAAAAAATCTACCCAATTTTTATAACCTATGATATAGTAAAACGATATGATTACGAAAAAAGACGTAGAATATGTGGCAAAGCTGGCAAGAATCGGCTTTAGCGAAAGCGAAATTGAGCAGTTTACCAAGCAGCTGGGAGCAATCCTGGAATATATCGGGAAATTGAACGAGCTGGATATATCTAAAGTTGAGCCGACCAGCCATGTTTTGCCGATTAAGAATGTCTACCGGGAAGATGTTTTGAAGAAGTCCCTACCCGTAGAAGAAGTAATGAAAATAGCAGTGGCAAAGGATAAGAATCAGTTTAAAGTGCCGAAAGTAATTGAATAGAAGAAGGAAAGTTTTTGAACGCAGATAGTCGCAGATTGCACGCAGATGGTCGCAGATAAGATATCTGCGTAAATCTGCGTTAGATTTGCGTTAATCTGTGTTAAGAAAATGATTAAATGAATCTACACGAATTAACTGCCCACCAAATTATTAAAGACAAAGTCAATCCGAGAGAGCTGCGCAAAGCTTTAGAAGAACGCATCAGTGCGGTTGATAAAAGGGTCAAGGCTGTTTTGCGCCTTTGCCCTGATAAAGGCGAAGTAGGCAAAGGCGTATTATCCGGAGTTCCAATTGCCATCAAAGATAATATTTGTATCAAAGATCACCTTACGACTTGCGCTTCTCATATTTTAGACGGATTTAAACCGCCGTATGATGCGACCGTTATTACTAAATTACGCAACGCCGGGGCCAATCTTCTTTGTAGCACCAACATGGATGAGTTTGCCTTTGGTTCATCGACGGAAAATTCATTCTACGGGCCGACGCATAATCCCTGGGATTTGGAGCGTGTCCCGGGCGGCTCAAGCGGAGGTTCAGCTGCAGCCGTGGCATCAGATCAAGCCACGATGGCTTTAGGTTCCGATACTGGCGGCTCAATCAGGCAGCCGGCTTCATTTTGCGGTGTGGTGGGATTAAAACCGACTTATGGAAGAGTTTCCCGCTACGGATTAATCGCTTTTGGCTCAAGCCTTGATCAGATCGGTCCATTGACCAAAGACGTCGAAGATAGCGCCTTGCTTTTAAATGTGATTGCCGGATATGATCCCAATGATTCAACTTCCGTGGATACTCCGGTTCCGGATTATACCAAATCATTAATTAAAGATGTTAAAGGATTGAAAATTGGGATTCCCAAGGAATATTTTATTGAGGGAATTGATAAAGAAGTAAAAGATGCAGTTTGGGCTGCAATTAATCTTTTAAAAAAGTTGGGCGCGGATTATAAAGAGATATCGCTGCCGCACACCGAATACGCCGTGCCGACATATTATATCGTGGCAACATCCGAGGCAAGTTCCAATTTGGCTAGGTTTGACGGCGTGCAGTATGGATTAAGAAGCAAGGCTGCCAAAAAAGAAATCTCCGATTTGATTGATATGTACTTTGCCTCGCGAGAGGCTGGATTCGGAAAAGAAGCAAAGCGCAGGATTATGCTCGGGACTTATGCTCTTTCCTCAGGATATTATGAAGCATATTATTTGAGGGCGCTAAAGGTGCGCACGCTTATCAAGCGCGATTTTGATGAAGCCTTTAAATCGGTAGATTGTATTATCACTCCGACATCGCCTACGGGCGCATTTAAGATCGGAGAAAAAACCGAAGATCCGCTCTCCATGTATTTATCGGACATATTTACTATCTCCACAAATCTGGCGGGAATTCCCGGGATTTCCATTCCTTGCGGATTTATGAAAAATAATTTGCCCGTAGGTTTGCAGATTTTAGCCAAGCCATTCGCTGAAGAGGCATTATTTAAAGTCGCCTATACTTATGAGCAAAATACCGAATGGCATAAACAAAAACCGAAATTATGATAAAAATGTTTAACGCAGATAATCGCAAATCAAACGCAGATACACGCAGATTTATCTGCGACCATCTGCGTGAAATCCGCGAAAATCTGCGTTAAGAAAGTATTTTGATTATGCAATACGAAACAGTTATCGGATTAGAAGTCCACGTTCATCTTAAGACCAAGACCAAGGCATTCTGCGGTTGCTCGACGGAGTTCGGGCAGGATCCTAATAGCCAGACTTGTCCGGTCTGCCTGGGTTTGCCGGGGAGCTTGCCGGTTTTGAATAAGAGGGCGCTTGAGCTTACGATCAAGACCGCGCTTGCATTAGATTGCAAAGTGAATAATTATCTGAAATTTGACAGAAAGAATTATTATTACCCGGATTTGCCGAAGAATTATCAGATTTCTCAATACGATATGCCGATTTCATCAAATGGATTTATAATTTTATCCAGCGGAAAGAAAATCAAGATTAGGCGCGCGCATCTGGAGGAGGATGCGGGAAAATTAATCCATGAAACAGATTCAAGTCTGGTAGATTATAATCGCTCGGGCATGCCGCTTCTGGAGATTGTCAGCGAGCCGGATATCAATTCCCCGGATGAGGCTTATGAATATCTAACTAATCTGAAATTGATTTTACAATATATCGGCGTTTCGGATTGCGATATGGAAAAAGGGACTCTTCGCTGCGACGCCAATATCTCATTAAGAAAAATGGGAGATAAGGAGTTGGGCGTTAAAACCGAACTTAAGAATATGAATTCATTTAAGGCGGTAAAAGAGGCTCTACAGTTTGAAATTAACCGTCAGGCCGAGGCTTTAAATAACGGCGAGCGCATAATTCAAGACACGCGGCTTTGGGATGGCCAGAAAGAAATCACTGTTTCAATGCGTTCAAAAGAAGAAGCGCACGATTACCGGTATTTTCCCGAGCCGGACTTGGTGCCGTTTAGCATTGAACAGAATTTTATCGATCAAATTAAAAAAGAAATTCCTGAGTTGCCGCAGGCAAGAGCATCGCGTTTTATAAAAGATTTACAGCTTAGCGAATACGATGCAAATGTAATTATCCAAGATAAGGCGCTCGCCGATTATTTTGAAGAATGCGCCAAGCTTTATAAAAATGCAAAAAATATTAGCAATTGGCTCTTGGGTGCTGTATCATCAGAGATCAACTCGCGTAAAGCGAGCATCCAGGAATTAAAATTAAAGCCTGAGGATTTAGTTGGCTTAATTGAAGAAGTAGATAAGGCAACGGTCAGCAATCTAGCGGCCAAGGAAATCTTAACCCTTATGATTGACTCCGGAAAATCCGCCAGCGCGATTATTAGCGAAAAGGGGCTGGCCCAGGTTTCTGATGAGGGCGAGCTGGGGAGATTGGCCGATGAAGCAATCAAAGAGAATTCCAAATCTGTCGAGGATTATAAGGCGGGGAAAGAAAATGCGCTCATGTTTTTGGTGGGCCAGGTAATGAAAAAATCAAAAGGAAAAGCAAATCCAAAAGTCGTGGGAGAAATATTAAGGGGGAAATTAAAATGAAGCTTAGGAGAATTTTTACTTGGGTGCTTGTAGTCGGTATCACCATGTTTGTAACCGCGGTGGCGGTTTCGGAAATAGAAAAGAAGCAGAGAGACGAGATCTATAAGCAGATAGAATTATTTACTTATGCTTTTTCCGTAATCAAATCTGAATATGTCAGCGATCCGGCTCCGAAAGACCTGATATATGGGGCATTAAAAGGGATGCTTGCCGGATTGGATTCTCATAGCCAGTTTATGGATCCCGATACATATAACGAATTAAAAGTTGAGACCGAAGGAAAGTTCGGTGGATTAGGAATCGAGATTTCTATCAAGGATTCATTACTTACGATTATTACTCCCATAGAAGACACGCCAGCCTGGAAGGTTGGGCTTAAGGCCGGGGACAGGATAGTGAAGATCGGCGATGAGCTGACCAGGGATTTTACTCTAACCGATGCAGTTAAAAGGTTGCGCGGCAAGCCGGGGACGAGCGTTACTATCACCGTGCTTCGCGAGAGCGAGGGAAAGCTTCTACCTTTTACAATTGAGCGCGCAATTATAAATATCAAAGATGTAAAAGAAGCAAAGATCCTAGAGGACAATATCGGATATATACGTTTGGTGGAATTCCGCGAGAACACCGAGAAGGCGATGGATAAGGCGCTAACTGAACTTAAAAAACAAAATGCTAATTGCGTAATCCTTGATTTACGTAATAATCCCGGCGGGCTATTGGATTCCGCGGTAAAAGTGACTAATTTTTTCATCGAACCGGGGAAAACCATTGTTTACACCAAGGGGAGAAAATTGCTCCAGAATATTACCTTTAAATCAAGTTCCGATAAACCTATCCTTGACTGGCCAATGGTGGTTTTGGTAAATGAGGGCAGCGCTTCGGGGAGCGAGATCGTCGCCGGAGCTTTACAGGATTACAAAAGGGCGATAATCTTAGGGGCCAAGACATTCGGCAAGGGCTCGGTGCAGACAGTGATCCCTCTTGCCGACGGTTCGGCACTCAGGCTTACCACCAGCGAATATTTTATCCCTTCGGGCAAAAACATAAATAAAGAGGGCGTTACTCCTGACGTCAAGGTAGATCAAAAAGTTGTAGAACTAAAAGATGCAACGGACACAGAGACATTATTTAAAGAAATCCTTGATGGCAAGACCCCGGCAAAGGATGAGAAGAAAGCAGATGCGGATTATAAATCTGATTATCAGCTGGTCAGGGCAATTGACCTTTTAAAAGGTATACGCGTATTTAAACAGCAAGATAAAAAATAGACCTCCATTTTATGAGAAAGAAATCTAGCCAAATCTTAATTATCGTACTTTGCTCCATTGTGGCAATCCAGGCGGTTTTTATAGTCGTCTTATTAAAAAAAGAGAGAAAGCCGGTTGTGAAAATCAAGAAGGCGAAAGTAGCCATAGTCCTGGATGATTGGGGCTACAATCTTAAACACATAAACTTTATAAAAGAGTCAAAATTACCGATGACCATTTCGATTCTTCCTTTTTTACCTTACTCTAAACAAATCTCCGAAGAGGCCGAAGGAAATAATCTGGAAGTCATTGTGCATTTGCCCTTAGAGCCTCATAATTGGCGAAAGGTAAACGTAGAAAAAAAGGTAATCCTTGGCTCGATGAAAAAAGACGAGATTTTGAAAATTCTTAGCGATTCGTTCAAAAGTGTCCTTCACGCGAAGGGAATCTCTAACCATATGGGGTCAAAAGCCACAGAGGATAAAGATTTGATGAGCGTTATTTTTGGCGAATTGAAGAAAAAAAGATTGTATTTTCTGGATAGTTTCGTGACGCCTAAAACTGTCTGCGAGGATTTGGCAGCCGATATGAATGTTGCATTCGCCCAGAGGACGATATTCTTGGATAACGAGGCGGATAGTGAATATATACACGGACAGTTAATGTCGCTTCTAGACCACGCTTCAAGGCACGGAGAGGCAATCGGCATTGGCCACGACAGGGACATGACCCTAAAAGTTATCAAAGAATTCTTACCTAAGATAAATAAAGAGAAATACGAAGTTGTTTTTGTTTCCGATTTGGTAAATAGATGATAGTTTTAGGTATCGAGACTTCTTGCGACGAGACTTCAGCCTCAGTGGTAAAAGACGGCAGGAAGATTTTATCCAATATTGTAGCTTCCAGTCTTTCGCAACATAAGAAATTCGGCGGGATAGTCCCGGAGATCGCATCCAGGGCGCACCTTGAGTCGATTAATTTTGTGGTTAAAGAGGCGCTGGCGCAATCAAAGAAGCAATTAAAAGACATAGATCTGGTTGCAGTGACGTCTGATCCGGGGCTTATCGGTTCTTTGTTGGTCGGAATATCATTTGCCCGGGCGTTAAGTTTTGCGATAAGGAAGCCGATCGTAGAAGTTGACCACGTGTTAGCGCACCTTTATTCGGTTTTTTTAGAAGAAGATGTACCTAGGTTTCCTTTTGTGGGGATGGTTATCTCCGGAGGGCACACCAATCTTTATAAGGTTAAGGACTTTTGTTCTTTTAAGCTTTTAGGTACGACTTTAGATGACGCGGCAGGAGAGGCTTTTGATAAGGTGGCAAAGATTTTGAAATTAGGCTTTCCCGGAGGCCCGATAATTGATAAAGTATCTGGCAACATCAAAGATTTTAAAATAAAATTCAATTACTCAAAACTTCCAGGTACTTTTAATTTTAGTTTTAGCGGGCTTAAGACTACAGTTTTGTATTACGTGAATAAAGACTGGGATAAGAAAAAAATAAGCGCCAAAGACATCGCGGCTGGTTTCCAGGAAGCAGTTGTCAATAATCTTGTCGAGAAATCGTTATCTGCTTGCAGGAAACTTAAGATCAAAAGATTGGTTTTAGGCGGCGGAGTCGTGGCCAATTCAAGATTAAGAGAAAAATTATTGAGCGAGGCAAAAATACAAGGCGTAAAAGTTTATTTTCCTCAAAAAGCTTTATGCCTTGATAATGCTGCCATGGTAGCTGGATTAGGTTACCGGGTTTTCAAAAAAGGAGGTGGCGTTTGTTAGGCTATCAAGAAGTGTTATTGCGCTTGCTGGCGTCGGTTATCCTGGGTGGACTTATAGGTTTAGAGCGCGAACTAAGGCACAGAGGTGCAGGTTTTAGGACTCATACCTTGGTCAGCATCGGTTCGGCATTGATTATGTTGACATCGCTTTATGTTTTTGATATATATAAAGATGTAGCAAGTGTCGATCCAACGCGTATCGCTTCGGGAGTCATTACCGGCATTGGTTTCTTGTGCGCCGGGGCCATCATGCGTTACGGCGGTTCAGTGAGGGGCCTGACAACAGCGGCTTGCCTTTGGGTTACCGCGGCAGTCGGTTTGGCTTGCGGTTGCGGTTTTTACTACGCGGCAATTGTCTCTACAATAATAATATTAATAGTTTTACAGGTGTTTCGCAAATTCGAAAAACATTTAGGCAAAGAATAATGAAAGGAGGGAAGAAAAATGGCTTTTAAAGAGAAAAAGACAGATGATAAGATTCTTGACGTTGATGCAAGTATGCAGGGTACTTTATCTTTTAAAGACCCGGTGAATCTGCGCATTAACGGTCACTTTGACGGCACTCTTGAGACGAAAGGCAATTTGACAATCGGGGAGACTGCTAGCGTGACTGCTCATATCGTTGGCGAGAATATTATCATTGCAGGCAGAGTCAAGGGTGATGTTGTAGCGATGACAAGGTTGGTGTTTCTTCCGACGGCGGTATTTCACGGAGATATCAAAACACCAAAACTCAACATTGTTGAAGGCGCAGTATTCCAGGGCAAATGCAATATGATCCAGGATCTTTTGGATGCGGATGAAGTATCAAGATTTCTTGAGATAGACAAGAATTCTCTTCTTGACTGGGCAAATTCCGGAAAGATACCGGCAGTAAAGGAAGGCAACAGCTGGAGATTTGAACGCACAAAGATCGAAGAGTGGGTGGCATCAGGTAAGATCCGTTAATTATGGCAGAAAAATTAATTAATATCAGAGAGACAGCCGAGATATTGGGCTTGACTGAGAAGCAAGTTATTGATTTGTCTGGCGAAGGAAAAATTCCTGCCTATAAAATTGGTGGAGAATTCTTAAGATTCCGCTTGGACCAGATCCAATCCTTGAAAGATAATTTCCACCCGGAAGGCTCTCAACCAAAACAAAATTTCAGAGAACAGCTTCTAGACTTTTTTTATTTTAACGATTTTTATATTTTAACCCTAATCATCATACTGGTAGTTCTGCTTTTTATATTTAAGCATAAATGAGATACTGCGACATTGGCTTTGCCAAAGTCGATACCGACAGGTGTAAAAGGCGCGGGTACCCTGAGGTCGTTTACTGCCCCGGTAAGACTAGGCAACAAATAAAACTGATCGCCAAAAAACTTTTAAAGGAAAACAAACAAGTTTTACTTACAAAAGTTTCGGAAGATATTTACTGCGATTTAAAAAAAGCCATTCCAAAACTCAAATACAATAAACAAGGAAAAGTCGCTTTTTTGTCACCTTTAAAAAATCCAAATAAAAATGGCCCAGTCTTAGTTGTAACCGGCGGTACTTCCGATATTCCTGTTGCCGAAGAGGCAATCGCAACCTTGGAATTCACCGGCAATAAGGTCAAGCGGCTTTATGATGTAGGGGTGGCCGGAGTCCACAGGCTATTAGATAATAATAATTATTTAAAAAACTCTTCAGTCATTATCGTTGTTGCCGGGATGGAGGGCGCATTAGCAAGTTTGGTGAGTGGATTGGTTTCGTGTCCGGTCATCGCAGTCCCCACTAGTTGCGGTTATGGTGCAAGCTTTAAAGGCTTATCTGCATTACTTACGATGATGAATAGCTGTTCTCCCGGGATCGCGGTTGTAAATATTGATAATGGATTTGGAGCAGGATATTTCGCAAATTTGATAAATAGATGAAAAAAATAGACGAGGCAATAAAATTTCATGGCCATCTGGGCCCTTGGCTTGTTTTGGGTCTGATTTTTGGCGAGTTAGGCCTTAAGAAAATAAAAGCCAGGAAGTATTTCGGATTAAAGGTTGATGCAAGGCTTCCGTATCGGAAGCCAGTATCCTGTTTTATCGATGGACTTCAGCTTTCAAGCGGTTGCACTTTGGGCAAAAGAAATATCCGCGTAATAAACAGCAAAAATATCGCGGTTAAATTTACAAACCTGAAAAATAGAAAAAATATGATTTTGGGCATCAATGATTCAATTCTATGTCGGTTGAATATGTTAAAGACGCATAGAGAAAGCGAAGATTTGGCTGCCAAGTTTTTAAGGATGAACCCAAATCGTTTATGCAAAATTATAAGAAAGGTATCTTAAGATGGCATTATCAGGATTAGATATTTATAAGCATTTAGCAAAGACAAATTGCCGCGAATGCGGATTTCCGACCTGCCTTGCTTTTGCCATGGCTTTGGCAAAAAAGCAGACTAGCCTTGATAAGTGTACTCATGTCAGCGATGAGGCAAAGATGAGATTGGAGTCGGCTGCGCTTCCTCCGATAAGATTAATAAAGATAGGATCCGGGGAGAAAGTCGTGGAACTAGGCAACGAAACGGTAATGTTCCGGCATGAAGAAAAATTCCATCATCCGGCGGCAATAGGCTTTCTATTAGAGGATAGCCTTGAGGAGAACAAGCTTAAAGAAAAGCTGGAGAAGATAAATAAATTAAGATTTGAGCGAGTCGGGCAATTAATCGAGGTTAATGTTGTTGCCGTTAAACAGACTAAAGACGATAATAATTTTATCAACAAAGTAAAATTGGCTAGCCAATCAACCGATTTGGCCTTGATGTTGATGAGCGGAAGCGTCAATGCCTTAACTAAATCTTTGGAGATATTGAAAGATAAAAAGCCGATAATTTATTCGGCTAATAAAACTAACTTTGAGGATTTTGCCAAGTTGGCAAAAGAATTTAGTTGCAATATTGTGGTTTCTGCTGAAAACCTGGAAGAGTTAGCTGATCTCTCAGGTAAGGTCAGTTCTTTGGGAGCCGCAGATATTATTTTGGATACTGGCATTAGACCACTGGCCAAGAAAATTGCTGATTTCACCCAGCTTAGAAGACTGTCTCTTTTGAGGAATTTCCGTCCTTACGGTTATCCGAACATTGCTTTTATTGAAGAGAGCGATTTATTCAGGGAGTTAAGCGTCGCTTCAAGCTTGCTAGCAAAATACGCCAATATCCTGATACTAAGAAATATCGAGTCATGGGAAGTGCTTTCGCTTCTTACCTTGAGGCAGAATATTTATACCGATCCACAGAAACCTCTGCAGGTAGAGCCGAAGATTTATCCGGTTGGCACGCCCGACGAGAAATCTCCGATTTTGGTGACGACGAATTTCTCATTAACTTATTACACTGTTTTATCGGAAGTTGAATCAAGCAAGATATCTTCATACATTATGGCGGTAGATACTGAGGGCATGTCGGTCTTGACTGCTTGGGCGGCAGAAAAGTTTACCGCGGAGGTCATTGCCAAAACTCTGGAAAAACAGAATGCAAAGGATGTCGTTAAGCATAATCAGCTTGTAATTCCAGGATATGTTGCGGCGATGAGCGGGGATCTGGAAGAAAAATCAAACTGGAAGATTTTAGTTGGGCCCAGAGAGGCCGCAGGCATAACAAATTTTTTAAGGAATTTAGGGTAGATGAAATTCAAAGTAAAATTTTATCCAGAAAATAAAGAGATTGAAGCTGAGCAGGGAAAAAGCGTGCTCGCGGCAGCGATTTCCGCCGGATTGCACATAAATTCCAGTTGCGGTGGCGACGGAGTCTGCGGAAGATGCAAGGTGATTATAAGAAAGGGTACAGTCCACACGCAGCCTTCGGGAAGAATATCGGCCGAAGAAAAAGCCAAAGGATATTATTTGGCCTGCCTTAGCACGGTTGAAAGTGATTTGGAAGTCGAGGTCCCTCCGGAATCAAAAATTGATTTAGATAAGATTTCAGACGAAGAGGCCTATCTTTCCCGCCTAAAAGGAATTTTTACGGAATCGGTAGAAATTGATAAGGCCGAGACAATTATCGGTGAAGAGCTTTTTTTACATTCTCCGTTAGCCTCAAAAATCTTCCTTGAATTACCCAAGCCCGACCTGGAAGATAAAATCAGTGACCTGGAAAGAGTTTATAGAGAAATACGCAAAAAAGAAAATCTTCCCATTATGCAGATGGGCCTGTCTAATGTACGAAGGCTGGGGAATCTTCTTCGTTCCAGTGATTGGAAAATAACGGTCACCTTAGGCAAGAGAAATGATACCGTTGAGGTAGTTTTGGTCGAGCCGGGAGATACTCAAGACAGGAGCTTTGGCTTTGCCTTTGATATAGGCACCACCACAATTTCCGGAGAGCTGATAAATTTAAATACCAAAAAGATTCTTAGCGCAAAAGCAACCTTTAATAAGCAGGCCAGTTTCGGAAGCGATATTATCACAAGGATTATTTTTGCCCATGAGCAGGATGGCCTTGAACGTCTTCATCACGCTGTCATTGATGGGATGAATGCGATGATTAGGGAAATGGTTGCCGAGAATAATATCGATTTAAACGATGTTACGTGCTGTCTTTGCGCGGGTAATACTACAATGATTCATTTGTTGCTCAAGGTAGATCCTTCTTTTATCCGTAGAGAACCATACGTCCCCACGGCTAATTTTGTCCCCGTAGTCAGGGCTTCGGAGGCAGGGATAAAGATCAATCCTCGGGGGCTGTTGGCTTGCGTGCCGGGAGTTTCCGGTTATGTGGGCGGGGATATTACCGCGGGAGTTCTGGCAAGCGGAATTTCAGATGCGGAGGAATTAAGCATCTTAATAGATATCGGCACAAACGGAGAAATTGTTTTGGGTAATAAAGACTGGCTGATAGGATGCGCTGCTTCCGCCGGACCGGCATTTGAAGGAAGCGGAGTTGTTTGCGGTATGAGAGCCACCAAAGGCGCCATCCAGAGATTTGAGATAGACCCTAAAAACTTGAAAGTTAATTACGTTACAATCGGCGAAGTCTTACCGATTGGAATATGCGGTTCAGGTTATATTGATATCATTTCTGAGTTGTTAAAGACTCATATTATTGATAAAAACGGAAAGATCAATACTAGCATAAATGACAGCCGGATAAGGCAGGGGGAGTTTGGCAAAGAGTTTGTTTTGGTTGACAAAAAAGATACCGGGCATAAACAGGATATCGTTATCACCGAGATGGATTTGGATAATTTAAAGCGGGCGAAGGCGGCGATATTTTCCGCTACCTCAGCATTGGTCAAGCATTTGAATTTGTCATTTGAAGACGTAAGGAAGATATATATCGCCGGCGGTTTCGGAACTTATCTGGATATCGAGAAAGCAATCACTATTGGTTTATTGCCGGATTTGCCCCGTAAGAAGTTTGTTTTTATCGGCAATAGTTCTTTGGCAGGTGCAAGAGAGATCCTTTTGTCTGTTGATGCGTTCCGCAGGGCAGACCAGATTGCAAAGAAGACTACTTACTTTGAATTATCCGTCGAGCCAGGTTATATGGATGAATATGTAGCAGCCTTGTTTTTCCCGCATACGGATAAAGAAAGATTCCCTTCAGTAATTAAATAATATGGGACACACGATTGCAATTTGCGGAAAAGGAGGGACTGGCAAAACGACGATCTCAAGCCTTCTTATCGGCTGGTTGATTAAAAATAAGAGGGGTAAGATTTTGGCAGTTGATGCTGACCCCAATTCGAATTTAGCCCTGAATCTGGGGTTTAAGCCTACGGCCAATATCGGCGAGATGTTGGATGAGGTCTCAAAGAATCCTGCGATGATTCCGCGAGGGATGAGTAAGCCAGAATATATTGAATACAGGATTCAGACTGAAATGGTAGAGGCAGACTCTTTTGATGTTTTGGTTATGGGTAGGCCCGAAGGCCCGGGTTGCTACTGTTATGTCAATAATCTTTTAAGAGATATCGTCAAAAGATTGGTCAGTAGCTACGATTATATCGTTATTGATAACGAAGCGGGCTTAGAGCATCTTTCCAGGAGGACAATGCGCTCTGCGGATTTGGTGCTTATTATTTCCGACGACACATCCGTGGGCCTGCGTTCTGCAAAGCGGATTGATGATTTGATCAAAGAATTAGATATCAAAGCCAAAAAAAGTTTCTTGGTTTTGAATAGAAGCGATAACAATTCCGTTACTAAGGAATTAAAAGATTTGGGAATTGAATACCTTGATTCAATCCCGGTAGATAAGGAAATCTTAGAATTAAGTATAAAAGGAAAGCCTTTGACAGAATTGTCTGAGGGCTCGGCAGCATTAAAATCAATAGAAAGGATTTGCAAGAGACTATGGCAGTAGAATTCTTGAAAATGAAATGGGCCAATGCGATTAATGAAGTAGTTATCGGCGCAACAAAACAGGACGGAGGCAGCCGTTCTTCGGTTATAAAGGTTGGCGGCCAAACCACGCTGCCGTATCTATCAGATGAGGGCAGCATTCCGAATCCTCCGGTGATTGCTTATGAAATCTGGGATGCCACACCAGGCGATTGGTCGGAAGTATTAAAAGAGCCTTTTGGCAACTGCTTAGGCAAGCCAGTTGAATGGGCGAAGAAATGCGTGAATGAATTCAAGGCAGATTTGCTTTGTTTGAGGCTTATGGGTGCGCATTCTGATTATGGCAATAATTCGGCAGAAAAAGAAGCCGAAGTAGTAAAAGACATACTTAAGGCGGTTGATAAACCTTTGATAATTATAGGATGCGGCGATGACGAGAAAGATAATTTGGTTTTGCCTAAATGTGCTGAGGCGGCAAAGGGCGAGCGTTGTCTCATCGGAAGCGCGCTCCAGGATAATTATAAGACTTTAGCTGCTTCCTGCCTTGCCGACGGGCATAATATAATCGCCGAGTCGCCGATTGATATAAACATCGCCAAACAATTAAATATTCTGATTTCAGATATGGGTTTATCGCAAGATAGAATCGTGATAAATCCGACGATCGGTGCTTTGGGCTATGGTTTAGAGTACGCCTATTCAATAATGGAAAGAGGCAGGCTTTCGGCGTTAAACGGAGATAAGATGCTCGCCATGCCTTATGTCTGTTTTGTAGGATACGAATCCTGGCGCGCCAAAGAGGCCAAGGCTCTGGAAAAGGAATTCCCAGAATGGGGCAATGAAAAAGATAGAGGCATTGCTTGGGAAATGGTTACTGCTACTGCGCTTCTTCAGGCAGGTGCGGATATTCTAGTAATGCGTCATCCGAAAGCGGTTGGAGAAGTACAAAAAACTATTAATAAATTGTTGGAGAAATAATATGTTTATAATTGGAGAACTTATTAACGGAATGTATAAACAGGTAGGGAAGGCAATTGCCGAGAAAAATAAAAAGGTAATTCAGGACCTAGCGAGAAAACAGGTTGAGGCCGGGGCAAGCGCGCTTGACGTTAATTGCGGCCCTTTGTCAAAGAATCCCGTTTCTGATATGCAATGGTTGGTTGAGACCATTCAGGAATCCGTTGATGTCTCTTTGTCTTTAGATAGCACCAAAGCAGAAGTAATTGAGGCAGGATTAAAATTAGCCAAGAAAAAAGCAGTTATTAATTCCACCACTGCCGACCAAGAGAAGCTAGAAAAGTTAATCGGTATGGCCAAACAGTATAAAACTTATTTAATCGGATTAAGCCTCGATAAAAAAGGAGTACCTCAGGATAAAGATAGAAGAATTGAGTTAGCTGCGACTATTGCCGCCGCAGCGCAGGACGACGGTTTTCCCGTCGAGGATTTATTCCTGGATCCAGTGGTTTTGCCGGTTAACGTGGCACAATCCCAAGGCATAAATGTTATCGAGGCAATAAGAGAATTCAAATTATTGGCAAGCCCACCGCCAAGGGCAATTGTGGGCTTAAGCAATGTTTCGCAGGGCACCTGTGAAAGAAACCTGATTAACAGGATATTTTTGATAATGTCGGTAGGCGCTGGGTTGGATGCCGCGATTTTAGATCCTCTGGATAAAGAATTAATGAATTCGTTGATTACGGCAGAGTTGATTTTAAATAAGCAGATTTACTGCGATTCTTTTCTTAATGCGTATAGGAAAAAATAACTCCCATGACGGAAAGACAAGATAATATCCCGGAAAGAAGAAAATTCATCAGGCTTAATTCTTCTGTGGAAATCCAGTATACTGTCTTGGATGAGGGCGCTAACCAGGGGATAAAGGCTAAAAGTAGAAATATCAGTTCTGGTGGGATGGGTTTTGTAACTAGTCAGAAACTTGAAAATAACAAAGTTTTAGGTTTATCTATTTATATGCCGGGAGAGTTGATGCCGATTATTGCAAAAGGCAGAGTTGTCTGGGCTAGCCCTTTTGAGAGCGCCAAGACCAAAGGTTTTGATATCGGTTCGGAGTTTCTTGAGATCGCCCCGGAAGACAGAAAGAAAATAGATAACTATATACACTCTTTAAGAAAAAGTTAGTTTTGATAAAATAGACTTATGTGGCGGAGTAGCTCAGCCTGATAGAGCACGCGGCTCATACCCGCTTGGTCGGTGGTTTAAATCCACTCTCCGCCACCAGAAATTTTAATGAGCCAATGAATTGTTTCGAATTCCCCAGAAAAGTGGAAAAGGCCAGAAAAGGGTTAACCCTTATAGAACTTACAGTGGCTGTTTTGATTTTAGGCATTTTGGGCGCTGTAGCCATACCTAGATTTCAAATCGCAACAGAAAAGGCAAAAGCCGCTGAGGGGGTTAATCTTTTGATGAATATACTTGCTGCTCAAAAGAGATGTTATGCGGATAATGGTTACTATCAGTGGGATCCTGCAAAATTAGATATTGATTTTCCGGCTCTTCAATATTTTAGTGTTTATGGTATTCAAACTGGTGGTCTGCAAGATTACGTAGGAAGAGTAGATAGAGTGAGTCCTGATCCGAATCTGCTATATTTTTTAGTTATTCGCGTTAACGGTCAGATTGAATGTTCTAACCGTGGCTACCCAATAATCTGCGATCAGCTGGGTTTCTCTGCATATGGCGGAGAAGAATAAATCTACGCCTTAATCCCGTTTAATTTAAAGAATGCCTACCATCACTAAGATAGAATCAATTATTAGAAAAGACCGCTTACTAAAATCCGGCGATAGAATTATTATTGGAGTTTCGGGCGGGCCTGATTCATTGGCTTTGTTATTTATTTTGAATTCATTGAAAGTAGAATATGGCTTGTCTTTATGTGTCGCGCATTTAAATCATCAGTTAAGGAAGGAAGCAAAAGCGGATCTAATGTTCGTCAAGAATATTTCAAAAAAATTGGGTTTACCCTTTATTTCCTACGAGGTTAATATCAATAAACTTGCGAAAAAAGGCTCAATCGAGGAGGTCGCGAGAGAAGAAAGATTAAAATTTTTATTTAAGGCTGCTAAGAAATTCAGGGCAGATAAAATTGCCTTAGGCCATACCAGGGATGATCAGGCAGAGACAGTATTAATGCGGATTTTGCGGGGAACAGGGCTTTATGGCTTGCGGGGGATTTTGCCTAAAAGAGAGATTGACGGTTTTACAATTATCCGCCCCCTAGTTGAGATAGACAGAAACAGTATCAATGACTATCTTAGGCAAATAAAAGTCAAGCCCAGGATTGATAGCTCAAACTCTGAGGATATCTATTTCAGGAATAGGATTAGAAATAAGCTGCTGCCTTTGCTTAAGAAAGATTATAACGGAAATATTAAACAGATACTAAGCGACATGGCGGAAAATGCGGGTTTTGATTATGACTATCTTTTTAATATTGCTTCATTATCAATGAAAGAATTAGGGATCAGGCGAAAAGGCAGAAATTTAATGTTTCATATTGATAAATTCAAAAAATTGCATTCTGCTATCCAGAGAATGATTATCCGTTCGCTGCTTCATGATATTATAGGTAGCATGCGCAAACTGAACTTCAGGCATTGGAAGGAGTTAGAGGATTTAATTTTAAATAGGCCCTCAGGTTCAATAGTTGATTTGCCTCACCAAATAAAAGCCTCTAAAAACAAAAATCAAATTATCATATCTTTAAGAAACGCTTGATTTTATCTATTATTTTGTTATAATCAAAAGCTAGAGTTTAGAAAGGAATGTTGAGCTATGAATTTGCAGAAAAAGAACAATAAAGCTAAGAAAAACAACAAGTTAACAAAAAGTATCCTTCTAGGATTAGGGTTGGCTCTGATTACTCTCTATGTGTATAACCTTGCTACCTTTACTATGGGTATTGCGCCCAAGGAATTAAGCTATAGCGAGTTCTATCAGAAATTGAGCAATAATCCCAAGACAAAAGAGATTAAAAGTTTATTTAAGACCGATTCGGTATTACAGGGAGAACTTAGCGACGGCGCCAAGTTTTTTGTTAACATACCGGAAGAAGACAAAGATCTCATAGTGTTGATAAGGACAAATGTCGATAACTTCAGCGTAAAGCCTGCAAAGACATTATTGGCGAATATCTTTATTTCGCTTGGCCCGATGGTCTTATTTATCGTATTTCTTTGGTATTTTGCTTATCGGGGAACCCAGGCGGGCAATAAGATCTGGTCGTTTGGCAGATCCAAGGCCAGAGTTATCACGGAGATTGAGGCAACTAAAATAACATTTGATGATGTCGCTGGGGTGGACGAGGCAAAAGAGGAACTCAAGGAAGTTATAGAATTTCTTAAAGATCCGAAAAGGTTCCAGAAGCTCGGCGGAAAGATTCCCAAAGGAGTCCTGCTTATCGGTCCTCCTGGAACGGGAAAAACGCTTCTTGCCAAGGCAGTAGCCGGCGAAGCAAAGGTCCCGTTTTTTTCAATAAGCGGTTCTGATTTTGTGGAGATGTTCGTCGGCGTCGGAGCATCGCGCGTCAGAGATTTATTTGAGGAAGGAAGAAAAGCAGCTAAGATCCACGGGAAAGGCGCGATAATTTTTATTGACGAGATTGATGCCGTAGGAAGGCTTAGGTTTTCCGGCATCGGCGGAGGACATGACGAACGCGAGCAGACGCTTAATGCGTTATTGGTAGAGATGGATGGATTTGATACCCAGGAAGGAATTATCCTCATTGCTGCCACTAACCGTCCGGATACGCTGGATCCGGCGCTTCTTCGGCCTGGTCGCTTTGATAGGCGTATCGTCGTCAATCTTCCTGATATAAAGGGCAGAGAAGATATCTTGAAGGTCCACACAAGAAAAATTAAACTCTCCCCAGATGTGGATTTAAAATCTATTGCGCGCCAGACAGTGTATTTTTCCGGAGCTGATATCGCGAACCTTTGTAATGAATCAGCGCTTTTAGCTGCCCGCAGAAATAAAGCTACCGTAGAAACAAAAGAGATGGAGGAAGCCATCGAACGCGTAATCATGGGGCCGGAGAAAAAGAGCAGGACAATTTCCAAACGAGAAAAAGAGCTGACGGCTTATCATGAAGCCGGCCATGCCTTAGTTTCTTTGTTGATTCCTGAAGTCGACCAGGTCAGCAAGGTTTCCATAATCCCGCGAGGCATGGCGGGTGGTTACACCCTGACTCCTCCCATAGAGGATAGGCATTTTTTCAGTAAAAAGGAATTGACCGGCAGGATTGTCGTGACTTTGAGCGGTAGGGCATCAGAGGAGGTAAACCTCGGAGAAGTTACTACCGGGGCAGAAAATGATTTGGCCGTAGCTACATCTATCGCCCGGCAGATGGTCTGCGAATATGGAATGAGCGAAAAGTTAGGCAATCTTACTTTGGGCAGAAGGCACGGGCCGGTATTCTTGGGCAGAGACATCGTTGAAGAGAAGGATTATTCTGAGGAGACGGCCAAGGCAATTGACCAAGAAGTAAGCAAAATAGTAAACGAAGCCTATTCATTTGCAAAACAACTTATTTCTGAGCGCAAGGATAAGCTTAAAATTATCGCAGATAAATTATTAGAAAAAGAAGTATTAGACGGTGAAGAAGTAAAAAAGATTTTAGGAATAGAAGGGCCTTCCTCGGCTTAATCGATGAATATAAGAATGTTATCTCTAGAGTTTCCTCGTGAAATAGAAAAGTTCATGCGGCAGCTTGATGTTTACAACGACGGAATAAAAATAATGAGCCCTAAGGCAAATTGTTTTTTAGTTAATCTTGAAGGCATATCTTCGGTCGCCGCCAATATCTTAAAACAAGAAATGCTTTCTATTTCCGGAGAAGTAGCTGTGCCCAGGGATGTTATTATCGGAAAAAGCCGAGATACCCGTTGCATGATTATGGGGAATTTAAACCAGCTCAGGCAATTATCCGGCAAATTACAGAGACAACCTTTCGGATTAAGTCTGCTTTCTTTAAGATTGAACGAATTGATAGATAATTATCTTCGCGATAAGTTTACAATTGAGGCGGGAAGCCACAGGATAAATTTAGGCAGGCGGACGTTAATAATGGGGATAGTTAATCTTACTCCCGATTCTTTTAGCGGCGATGGTTTTTATGCTTTCACCGGCAATCATCGCAGCCGACAGCTGCAAGACTTAATCGTTAGGGATATTGAGAAAATGGTTAAAGACGGTGCCGATATCATTGATATCGGAGGCGAATCCACACGGCCAGGATCAAGGCCCGTAAAACCCAAAGAAGAAATAGAAAGAGTTGTCCCTATCATAAAAAGGATTTCAAAAACTCTTAAGGTTCCGATTTCTATAGATACCTATAAACCAGAAGTCGCTAAAGTTGCTTTGGGTGCGGGGGCATGTATTGTTAATAATATTATGGGCATCAAAAATGATTCTAAGCTTATAAGGGTTGCTTCTAAATATCGCGCAGCGCTGATTTTGATGCATATAAAAGGCAATCCCCGTTCGATGCAGAAAAAACCGCAATATAAATGCCTTATGGGAGAGATAATAGATGGCCTCCAAAAATCGGTTGATTTTGTTATCAGCCAAGGAGTAAAGAAAGAGAAAATTATTATTGATCCCGGGATAGGATTTGGCAAGACTTTAGAACATAATCTGGAAATCCTGAAAAGATTAAGCGAATTAAAGACTCTAGGCCGCCCCATACTTGTAGGCCCATCTAGAAAATCATTCATCGGGAAATTGCTTGATCTGCCCGCTACCGAGAGGCTCATGGGTACGGCAGCAGCAGTTACAGTTGCCGTAAAGAATGGAGCGCATATTGTAAGAGTCCATGAAGTAAAGAAGATAAGGGAAGTAATAAAAATAACCGACTCAATTTTAAATTTAAATTGAGGGAGGAAAAGAAATGACTTCAGATACTCTTAAAAACATTTGGTACGGCTTGAAGCCAGTGCTTGAAATTGGCATACTTTGGTTTGTCTACTACAGAATTCTTGTATTTTTTCAAGGAACCAGGGCCTTCCAGGTTTTAAAGGGAATAATATTTTTGGTCGTGGCTTTTTTTGCTTTTCAGATATTTGGGCTGGATACCCTTGATTGGTTGTTGACAAAGATTTTTGCGATTTCTGTCATAGCCTTCTTGATAATCTTTCAGCCGGAATTGCGTCAAGGCTTGGCTAAGATCGGGCAGCACCATCTTTTTTCTTTATTTTTGAAAGAAGAAGAAATAATTGCTCTTATCGACGAGATTGCTTCTGCGGCAGAGACGTTATCCAAAAAGAAAATCGGCGCGATTATCGCCATAGAAAGGGCCAATGGGCTTAAAACTTACGCTGAAAGCGGTATTATTTTGGATTGTAAAGTTTCCGCCGAGATAATACAGACGATATTCGAACCAGGTTCTCTTCTTCATGACGGAGGAATAATAATCCAGGGCGATAGGGTTGCTTCAGCTGTTTGCCTTTTTCCTCTTACTGAGAATCCTAATATAGCTAAGACCATAGGTACTAGACACAGGGCCGCTGTCGGCTTGACGGAACAAACCGATGCGATAGTTGTAGTTGTTTCCGAAGAATCGGGCAGTATCTCTTTTGCTTTAAACGGAAAATTGCATAGCGTTGATGAAAAAGTTAATCTCATAAAACTTCTTAAGAATAACCTTATTATTCAGCAGCAAAAAGGTAAGAAATGAACCTTAAAGCATTATTCACTTATAATTTCTTGCTGAAATTAGTTGCGCTTATTCTGGCCGTGATTACTTGGCTTTATGTTAACGGCGAGCTGGCAAGAGAATTTTTTTAATCGACTAAGATTATGGCTAAGCTTGGTGTTAACATAGACCATGTCGCGACTTTAAGGCAGGCGCGTGGTGGAATAGAGCCCGATCCTATAAAGGCTGCCTGCCTTTGCGTTAAGGCGGGGGCCGATAGTATAGTCGCGCATCTCAGGGAAGATCGGCGGCATATCCAGGATAAGGATTTAATTAAGCTAAAGGCAACAATAAAATCAAGATTAAATCTGGAGATGTCAATCAACCCCGGAATCGTTGATATCGCTTGCAGGCTTAAGCCGGACCAAGCAACGCTTGTGCCGGAAAAAAGGCAGGAGTTGACAACTGAGGGCGGCTTGAACGTCGCGCTATACAGAGATAAGATTAAGAATGTAATTGAAAGGCTTAAGAGTAAGGATATCGTTGTAAGCTTGTTTATTGACCCGGAAAGAAAACAGATTGAGGCTTCAAGAAAAGTTGGATGCGAGTTTATAGAATTTCATACGGGTAGATATGCCGATAGTAAAACCGAAGCCTGGCGAAAGTTCCATCTTAAAGAAATCGTTGAAGCTACTAAGCACGCTTTAAATATAGGCCTAAGAGTAAATGCCGGCCATGGACTGAATTATCGCAATGTTTCTAGTATCGCCGGAATCCCCGGGGTTGAAGAATTGAATATCGGCCACTCAATAATTTCTTATGCAGTTTTCGTGGGTTTAGAAAGAGCAGTAAAAGAGATGCTGGAGTTAATAGAAAATTAAAAATCATATGATTGTTGGCTCAGGAATTGACATAATAGAAGTAAAAAGGGTTAAAGATGCGATAAAGAAGTGGAAAGACGGCTTCTTGAAGCGGGTTTTTACCGACGAGGAGTTGGCCTACGCGAAAAACAGGCGTTTTCCGTACGAACATTTGGCTGCGCGTTTTGCCGCTAAAGAAGCGGTTATAAAGGCTTTTAGCGATCAAAAGATAGATTTCAAAGATATCAAGATAATAAATAACGAAAATGGAAAACCTGTTTGCGAGCTCAAAAGTAAACGAAACGGTGTCCAGATAACGATTTCCATTTCCCATACAAAAGATTATGCGGTTGCCAGCGCAATTATTACGAAGAAAAACTGATTCGCATAAGCGCGATTTCGGTCATATATTTATGCTTGCCGGCTCTCGCAATATGCCTGGAGCAGCAATTCTGTGCGCTAAAGCGGCAATGCGTTCAGGGGCAGGATTAGTTACGGTGGGTTTACCCAAAGATTTAAGCATGGCTATTCCAAAGAAAATCTTTGAAGTGATGACAAAGCCATTAGCCCAGACAAAAGAAGGCTCAGTCAGTCTTGAGGCATACGCAGAAATAAAGAAGTTTTTATCCAAAACAGATGTTTTAGTTGTCGGTCCGGGTCTTTCTCAAAACAGTTCCGTTAAGCATTTAGTCAGGAAAATAGTCTCTCAAGAAAACACATTGCCTACTGTGATTGACGCCGATGGATTAAATGCATTGGTTGGTTATCTTAAAAAGTTTAAGGGAATAAAGATTTTGACTCCTCATCCCGGTGAAATGGCAAGGCTTTTGGGTACTTTGACAAATGCTGTACAAAAAAATAGAAAAGATATTGCATTAAGCTTTGCTAAAAAATATAATTGTCTAGTTGTTTTAAAAGGAAACCATACTGTTGTCGCCGACGGTAAAGGAAAGGTATATATAAACAATACCGGCAATCCCGGCATGGCTACCGCTGGTAGCGGGGATGTATTGACCGGGATTATCGCATCTTTCTTAGCGCAAGGATTAATTCCTTTTGAGGCAGCAAAATACGCCGTCTATCTACATGGATTGGCGGGAGATTTTGCGGCGAAGAAAAAGACACAGCCTGGCCTGGTTGCTTCAGACATAATTGATAATATTCCAGATGCGGTTAAACATTGTTCGAATTGACACATTCGGCGACAAGCCCCAATGCTTGTCATTGGGGAGTCAGAGCCGTTCCGCTGAAGGCGGAAAAATCTTTAAAGGGCTTGTCGCTCTCAGTGTCAACACTGACCCATTCGACAGACTCAGGGTCAGTCCTGAGTGTAATCGAAGGACTGAAGTATACCCCGTTGAGAATACAATATACAGAAGACAAGCCCCAATGCTTGCCATCGGGGTATACAAATGTGTTGACAATTGCTGGCGTAGCTCACCTCGTGCCGAGCACACATAAATTATAGGCACTCGGTGCGAGGCAGTTGGTAGAGCAGGGGTTTTGTCCCTCGTTTTCACTCGGGATTCTTCGAGGGATCCTGAGCGACAGAGGAATTATACTTACGCCGATGTAGCTCAGTTGGTAGAGCAGTGGTTTTGTAAACCACGGGTCGGGGGTTCGATTCCCTTCATCGGCTCCATTTTGAAAATATTATGGCGAAGGATAAACCTCAGCTCGGAGGTTTACTTCGGCGTTGCTCAGTATGGTTCGAAGTATGGTGAGAGAAATCGAACCACGATTCTTCTCGCCAGCTCTTTGAAAAATCAAAATTCAAAAGGCAAAATTCAAAAAGAAGCAATTCAAAATTAAAGATTTTTACTTTTGCCTTGAGTACTTTTTACTTTTGAATTTTTACTTTTGACTTTTTAACGGGCAGGTACCCAAGTGGCTAAAGGGGACAGACTGTAAATCTGTTGCACTTCGTGCTTCGGCGGTTCGAATCCGTCCCTGCCCATTCTTGCCTTTGCTTAAAATTCTGGCAAGAATGGTCCTGAGGAGCGAAGCTACGAAGGACCTGGGATAAAAGATGCCGTGGTGTGTTTATATTATTGAATGCAAGGATAAAAAACTCTATACTGGCATTACTAACGATCTGGTTAGGAGAATAAAAGAGCACAACAGTGGATATGGATGTAGGTTTACACAATATCGCAGGCCAGTTAAGCTAGTTCACAGAAAAGAAGTTGCGACTAAGTCTGAGGCATTAAAATTGGAAGCAAGGATAAAAGGTTTAACAAGAGAGAAGAAAATAGGATTAATTGCGGGTCGGCGTCCTTCGGCCTTTTGGCCTTCCTTCGCTTAGCTCAGGACTTTCGAATGACACTGAGATGGAGTCGAAGTGCAGGATTAAAATTTCATACGTGTGCAGCGGCGGAAATTTTAAGTTCGAATCCGTCTCTGCCCTATGAAGCCCATACCATTGTTTACCTGTTGAAGGGCGAAGCAGGGCACCATAAAAATTTTTATGAATGAGAAATTGATGCAAGAACAGTTCTTAAAACCGGTCCATATTGAAGCATTTGATTTGGACGATGCCTGGTTCCAGTGCCTTTCCGCAATCATAGAGAAGGGCCATGTATATACAATTGACCGCGGAAGTTACAAGGGGCAGAAGCGCCTGGAATTTGATTTTGCAACTGTTCGCGTAAAGAAACCAGGACATCAGATCATTCCTATTATTCCCGAAGGAATGTCTATTCCTGCGCCGACCGACATGGAATATATCAACGGTTATTTGAGCTATCTTTTAACCGGCGCCAAAACCGCAACCGAAGATTATACCTATGGAGAAAGACTTGTCGATCCCAAGGCTCGCGTCAAAGAAACTCGCGACGGCAAAGAAATGATACGAGAAATCCCGCTTGATTGCAATCAGGTTGAAGAAGTCATCAAGATGTATAAGCGAGATGGCTTTGGCACAAACCAGGCATGTATGGAAATCGGCATGCCTTCGGATTTAAAACTTGATGATCCGCCATGCCTTCGTTTAATTGATACGCGGGTGCGTTACGGAAAATTACATTTTATTTTGTATTTTCGCTCCTGGGATTTATGGGGAGGATTTCCGTCAAACCTCGGTGGTTTGCAGCTTGTAAAAAATTATATGGCTGATGAAATCGGAGTAGAAGACGGAGAAATTATTGCGGTAAGCAAAGGTCTTCACTTGTACGATTATAGCTGGGAATTAGCAGAATTAAGAACCGGCAAGAAACGAAAAGAATAATAGATGCGAGCGTAGTTCAATGGTAGAACGATAGCCTTCCAAGCTATTCACGAGGGTTCGATTCCCTTCGCTCGCTCCAAATTAAAATGAAAACAAAAAAGAAGAAATTCTCCGGACAAGATAGAAGGAAATTTATCCGTTTAAGTTACCAGCGGCCACTTATGTATAAGCTTTGTAAGAGAGCTACGGTGACAAAAATATTAGAAGGATATACCAGGGATATCAGCAATTCTGGCCTTCGCTGCAATTTAAATGAAAAAGTTTCCAAAGACACCGTGCTTTGGCTAAAGCTAGACTCCGGAGCTATCGAGCTCTGCAAAGAAATTGAGAAAAATAGCGTTGTTATAGAGCAAGGAGTTCTGGGGAAGGTTGTCTGGCAGAAAAGGCTTTCCGAATCAAGTTATGATACGGGCGTTAGATTTATAACCCGGGAAGAAAGGCCGGTTACGGGCTTGGTATATAAATAAGATGATTAAAAATATTTCAGTTATCGGTGACGGGGGATGGGGTACAACATTGGCCATTATCCTTTATAGAAAAGGATACAAAGTCAATTTGTGGGGAGCTTTTGATGATTATGTCGGGTATCTAAAGAAAAAAAGGGTCAATGCAAAATTTTTGTCCGGAGTTAAAATTCCGGAGGGGATCCTTATAACAAACAGCCTTAAGGAAGCCGTTATCGGTGCCGATTTGATTATTTTAGCCGTTCCGTCGCAATATTTAAGAAGCGTTTTGATTAAATTAAAGATATACAATACGCCCGGCAAGATCTTCTTAAGCGTTGTTAAGGGGATCGAGACTGCTACTTTAAAACGTATGTCGGAAGTGGTTTATGACGTACTAGGGAAGGTAAGCTTAGCTGTGTTATCCGGACCCACAATCGCCCATGAAGTTGCAAGGGGCATCCCTACTACGGTCGTCGTAGCCAGCAGGGACCCTAAGCTTGCGAAGGATCTGCAGGATGTTTTAATTACCGATAGATTCAGAGTTTATACCAATAGGGATGTTGTTGGAGTGGAATTAGGTGGCAGCCTAAAAAATGTTATCGCCATCGCCTGTGGAATTTCCGACGGATTAAGGTTTGGTACAAATACTAAGGCTGCTATTCTAGCAAGGGGCCTTGCTGAAATGGCAAGACTTGGCGTAGTTTTGGGAGCAGAGGCAAAGACTTTTAGCGGGATAAGCGGTCTAGGTGACTTGGTAACAACCTGTATAAGTCCATTTAGCCGAAATAGATTCGTAGGAGAACAGATCGGCCGTGGCAGGGAACTAAAAGATGTGTTGGAGGAAATGGAAATGATTGCCGAAGGTGTTCCCACTGCAAAATCAACACATTTCTTAAGCCAGAAGCATAAGGTTGAAATGCCAATTTTTACAGAAACGTATAAGGTCCTGTATAAGAATAAATCTCCTAATAAAGCTGTTAGGGATTTGATGTCCAGGAAAAGAAAGAGCGAGTTTTAAAAATAATCAAGAGGTGCTTCGCCCCGACTATTCGTCGTGGCTCAGCACCGAATTGCAAGATTAGAAAATTAGGGCAATTCGGGGAGTAGCGCAGTTTGGCTTAGCGCGTTTGAATGGGGTTCAAAAGGTCGTGGGTTCAAGTCCCACCTCCCCGACCATCCGCCTATGGCGGATGATCCCGAGCTGATATCTTTTTTAATTAGACAGCGAGGGACCAAAAAAAGAGATACCGGTTGAAAGTTTGCCTCGGCTTCTAGAATTTATACTAGAAGGCCTCGGCACTTCGCCGCGTAAATACGAAACGGTGGAGGCGGCTCGCAAGTCCCACCTCCCCGACTTTAAATAACAATAAAATTCAACCGTGCTAGGACAATCTCTGAAAAGGAGGTTGAGAAATGGCTGATGGAAAAGAACGCAGGGGTCATGAAAGAATAAAACGGCAGTTCGTAGTTACCTACAAGGTGAAGAATAAAGAAGGTAAGCGCGAAGTGTCGCAGATTAAAGACATCTCAGAAGGCGGAATGTTTTTTACTACCTCCGAAGATTTCTTGCCCGGCACGATTTTAGAGGTCGAATTGAAAACCCCAATTTCTGTAATGGGGATTAATCTTGAGGCCAAGGTAATAGAGTCAAAACTTGTGGTGGAAGGACTAATTTACAACACTCGTGTAATCTTTATAGAATTAGATGAATCTTCCAAGGTTCTGCTTAAAGAAACAGTTGATTTTTTTGTCAGAAAAACTAAAGGAGAAGGCTGGAAATGAAAAAGATAAATATTGGCCTCGTCGGTTTCGGTACGGTCGGAGCCGGCCTGCTTAAAATCCTGAAAGACAAGAGGTCTCTGATAAAAGAAAAGACCGGCTTTGAATTTGCCGCTAAAAAAGTCTGCGACAAGGATTTTATTACTCGCCGGCCGATAAAATTAGACAGATACATAAAGACCAAGAACGTAAACGACATCTTAAACGATCCGGATATAGATGTGGTTGTAGAATTAGTCGGAGGCATACATCCTGCCAAAGAAATAATTATTAATTCTTTGGCGAAAAAGAAGCATGTGGTCACGGCAAACAAAGCTCTCATCGCCCAGGAAGGTAAGGATATCTTTAAGGCAGCAAGGCGATATAAGAGGAATATATATTTTGAGGCTTCTGTCGGCGCCGGAATCCCGATCATAAAAACATTAAGAGAATCATTGATTGCAAATAAAGTTGACGGGATCTTTGGCGTTATTAACGGCACTTCTAATTTTGTCTTGACCAGGATGTCTGAGCAGGAGTGTTCCTTTAACAGCGCCATCTTGGATGCTAAGAAAAAAGGATTCGCCGAAAGAAATCCTTCTTTAGATATAGACGGGATAGATACTGCTCATAAATTGTTAATCCTGGTTTATCTGGCTTTTGGGAAGCTCTTTAAGATGGAAGATATCTATATTGAAGGAATTTCTAAAATTTCTTTAGCCGATATCAAATTCGCGGAAGAATTGAATATGGTGATTAAGCTGTTGGCAATCGCAAAGAAAGAAGGAGTCGCCTTGGATGTCAGGGTGCATCCGACTATGGTTCCCAAAGAGAACCTTCTTTCATCGGTAAGCGGGATTTTTAACGCGGTTTATATCAATACGGATTTAATGGGAGACTTGCTTCTTTACGGCCAGGGCGCGGGAGCACTTTCTGCTGCCTCAGGAGTCGTCAGTGACCTGATAGATTTGGCCAGAGACTTACAGTCTACCAGCAATACTTTTAGCGAAAGGCTGTTTTTAAGAAAACCCCTCTTGCAGAAGTTGGTAAAAATTTCTGATATCCAATCAAAATACTATATCAGATTCATGGCGATAGATAAGCCTGGCGTGCTGGCCAGAATCTCCGGCGTTTTGGGGCAATACGGTATAAGCATATCTTCAGTTACCCAAAAGGGAAGAAGGCGCGCAAAGATAGTGCCTATCATTATGCTCACACATGAAGCTACAGAAAAGAATATGAGGTTAGCGTTGGAAAGAATTTATAAATTAGCGGTTATCAGAGATTATCCGGTGGCTATCAGGATAGAAAAGGAGCTTTAATGATTTATAAAGGCGTAATCGATAGATACCGCGAGTATCTTCCGATTAGCGAAAAAACTCCGGTTGTCAGCCTGCAGGAAGGAAATACTCCGCTTATTCTCTCGGAGAATTTATCGAAACTATTAGGAGACAATTTTGAAGTTTATTTAAAATACGAGGGTTTAAATCCTACCGGTTCGTTCAAGGACAGGGGTATGACCTTGGCAATATCCAAGGCAAAAGAGGAAAATTCTCAGGCCGTCATGTGCGCATCAACGGGAAATACATCAGCCTCGGCTGCGGCCTATTCTGCCAAGGCAGGATTAAAGTGCATTGTGATAATCCCTAAGGGCGCGATTGCTTTGGGAAAGCTTGCTCAGGCGCTTATCCATGACGCCAAAGTTCTGGCAATTGACGGAAATTTTGATGACGCCCTGAATGTCGTTAAAGAAATAACTGCAAAACATCCGATTACCTTGGTGAATTCACTTAATCCTTACAGGATTGAAGGGCAAAAGACTGCTGCTTTTGAGGTCTGCGATTATCTGGGCGTGGCTCCGGATTACCAGTTTATCCCCGTGGGAAACGCCGGCAATATAACCGCATATTGGAAAGGTTATAAGGAATACCAGAGGATTGGGAAGATCAAGGTATTGCCAAAGATGATGGGGTTCCAAGCAGAGGGCGCGGCTCCGATTGTAAGAAAGAAAGTGATACGAGACCCCAAGACCATTGCCACTGCAATCAAGATTGGCAATCCTGCCAGCTGGAAATACGCAGAAGCAGCGCGCGATGAGTCCGGCGGTATCATTGATATGGTTTCAGATGATGAAATTCTTCAGGCCTACAAGTTATTAGCCAAAGAAGGGGTTTTTGTTGAGCCGGCATCAGCTGCTTCTGTTGCCGGATTGATTAAGCTAAACCAAAAAGGTTTCTTCCATGTTGTTTCCGGTAAGATTCGTATCGTTTGCATTCTGACCGGTCATGGCCTGAAGGATCCGGACAGGGCGATACAATCAGTCAAGAGCCCGAAGGTTGTTAAGCCAAAGATAGAAGCTATATTAAAAGAGATTCTTTGATGAGCCTCAAGAAAAAGAAGATATTGATTACTGCCGGCCCGACATGGGTTGCGATCGATAAGGTTAGGGTTATAAGCAATATCGCTTCGGGAAAAACCGGGTTGCTCTTGGCGCGCCAGGCAAAGAAGCTCGGGGCTGACGTTACCCTGCTTATGGGTCCGACGGAAAATTCTTTTAGCAATAACTGCATAAAAGTAAAACCGTTTAAATACTTTGATGATTTTAAAGATTTATTTACCAAAGAAATAAATAAAAATTACGCTGTCTTGATACATTCAGCCGCAGTTTCTGATTATCAGCCAAAAGAAAGCTCCTCGGATAAGATTAGGTCCGACCTTAAGAGGTTGTCGCTGGATTTGGTTTTGACTCCGAAGCTCGCTGACAGGGTAAAGAAGAAAAATCCAAATGTATTCTTGGTTTTATTTAAATTAGAACTGAATGTTTCTAAATCTGCGCTTATTGACCGCGCTTTCGGATTATTAAAAAATACTAAAGCAGATTTAGTCATCGCTAATACCTTTAAAGACAACCATTATCGGGCATATATAGTGGATAAAAATAAGAAAATAATCGGTCAGGCCACAGATAAAAACAGGCTTACAAGATTATTAATAAGAAGGATTGAAGAGAGAATATGAAATACGTTGTTCTAGTCCCCGATGGGATGTGCGATTATCCTTTGGAAGAGTTGCAGGGCAGGACTCCCTTGGAGGTCGCGCATAGAGATAACATAAACTTCATCGCCAAAAACGGACAGGTGGGGATGGTCAGCACTATCCCGGCTGGGATGTCTCCGGCATCGGACGTGGCTAATCTTTCAATTTTAGGATATGACCCAAAGGTTTATTATACCGGTCGTGGGCCGCTGGAAGCAGCCAACTTAGGGGTTAAGCTTTCCGAGAGCGATGTGGCCTATCGCTGCAATCTTGTAACTGTTGAAAACGAGCAGATGATCGATTATAGTTCCGGCCATATCACCAGCAAAGAAGCAGGGATACTTATAGACTCGCTTGATAAAAAATTAGGCAGCAAAACGATCAAATTTTATCCCGGCGTAAGCTATCGGCATCTGATGGTAATAAAAAATGCTGGCGATATTGATTTTGCAAAGATTTCCTGTACTCCTCCTCATGATATCCTAGGCAAAGAGATATCTAGGTATTTGCCTAAGGGCAAAGGCTCAGAAGAATTAATTAATCTTATGAACGCGTCCAGAGAAGTTCTGCTTAGCCATGAAATAAATCATGTCCGGATTGACCTTAAGGAAAACCCGGCAAACATGATTTGGCTCTGGAGCCCGGGTAAAAAGCCCAACATCCCCAGCTTCAAAGAAAAATTCGGCGTCACCGGCGCAGTCATCTCTGCCGTTGATCTAATCAAGGGAATGGGAAGGACCATGGGCTTGGAGGTAATAGATGTTCCGGGAGCCACAGGTTATTACGACACTAATTACAGGGGAAAGGCTGAATATGCCATCAAAGCCCTGGAGGATAAAGATTTCGTTTTTATTCACGTTGAAGCAACCGATGAGGCGGGACATAACGGGGATCTTAGGATGAAGATCGCCTGCTTTGAAAGGATTGACCGCGAGATAATAGGCCCTATATTAAAACATTTTGAAGGGAAGAAAGATTTCAGGATCATGGTCGTCCCTGACCATGCCACTCCCATTGCGGTCAGGACACATGTAGCCGATCCGGTTTATTTCGCAGCTTACGGGACAGATATACCCGCCGGGACAATCGCAACCTTTGATGAAAAAAGCGCCAAAGATACCGAGTTTAAGTTTGAGCACGGCTACCAATTGATGAACTATCTTATAAATGGCATAAAATGAATTCGTTGTTAATAATAGTTAGCGCTTTCGTTTTATTTTTTATCGGATATAAATATTACGCCCGTAAGTTTGAAAGGCTTTGGGAAGTCGATCCAAAGCGTCCCACTCCTGCAAACACGAAATTTGACGGAGTAGATTATGTCCCGGCCAGGCACTGGCTGGTCCTTTTTGGGCATCATTTTGCATCTATTGCCGGCGCCGGACCGATTATCGGACCGGTAATTGCTTGCGTTTTATGGGGGTGGTTGCCGGCTTTAATCTGGATAGTATTGGGCACGATTTTTATCGGCGGAGTTCATGATTTCGGATCTTTGATAACTTCGGTGAGAGAAGGCGGCAGTTCTATCGCTGAAATGGCGCAGAATACAGTTTCTCGCAGGGCAAAGATTATATTTTCCTGTTTTATCTGGCTTGCCTTGGTTTTGGTGATTGCGGTATTCGTCTATTTTTGCGCCGACACATTCGTTAAGGAACCCAAGATTGTTTTACCATCTTTGGGCCTTATACCGGTTGCCATGGTCGTGGGTTTTATGTTGTATCAGCTTAAGACCAATACTGTTTTGGCAACGGTCATCGGTTTGGTTTTGTTAGTGGGATTGATTTTTTTAGGAGAATTATTTCCTGTGAATTTACCAGGCAACTCTTTGATAATCTGGTCTATAGTTTTATTGGTCTATTGCTATATTGCTTCGATCTTGCCAGTAACTATACTTTTGCAGCCGCGCGATTATCTTTCTAGTTTTTTACTTTTTGCCGGATTGATCTTTGGATATTTAGGAATATTTATTTTGCGTCCTACCATATCCACCGGAATGTATGTTTCCTGGAAGTCCCAGGAAGGATTATTGTGGCCGATGATGTGCGTTACGGTCGCCTGCGGCGCCATTTCAGGATTTCATTCTTTGATTGCCTCAGGCACAAGCTCCAAACAAATAGCCACAGAGGCCGACGCAAAAAAAATCGGTTATGGCGGTATGGTTGCTGAAGGAGTTGTTGCGGTATTGGCGGTTATTGCGGTTACTGCCGGTGTCCGCTCAACAAATCTTGCGGCAGCATTAAAGGAGATGGGGCCGGTAAGATTATTCGGCGTAGGTTATGACGGGATCGCCAAGCCGGTTTTGGGCCCGTACGGCGGTTTTATCGCAATTACAATTTTAAATGCCTTTATTTTAACCACGCTTGATACGGCAGCGCGCATCTGTCGCTACATAACTCAGGAATTAACCGGGGTTAAGAACCGTTATTTTTCTACTCTTTTAGTAGTATTGGCCGGTGGCGGCCTGGCTTTATCGGGAAAATGGAATAAGCTTTGGCCGGCTTTCGGTGCGTCAAATCAGTTGGTCGCCGCTTTGGCATTGATAGTCCTCAGCGCCTGGTTATTGTGCAAGCATAAAACCCTGCGCTACACCATTATCCCGGCGATATTCATGATCATTACCACTATTGCGGCCTTGGTGTATCAGTCTATAAATTATCTCAAAGGCGGGAATTACGGCCTTTTGATTATCTCAATTTTATTGATTTTCTTAGGTTTGTTTATGGTAATTGAGGCAAGAAGAATTTTTAAGAGAGGAAAACTATGTCGAAAGGTTTAATCGTTCAAAAATATGGCGGCTCCTCGGTCGCCAATCCCGAAAGGATAAAAGAGGTTGCCAAGCGAGTAGCTTCTTACAAAAAGGAAGGATATGACTTGGTGGTTGTGGTTTCAGCTCTTGGTGATACCACTGATGAATTAATTGAGCTGGCCGGCCAGATCTCCCAGGATCCTCCCGAGCGCGAAATGGATATGTTGATGTCAACCGGCGAGCAGATTTCCTGCGCGCTTCTAGCTATGGCAATTGAAGAGCTAGGCCATGACGCCATATCTTTTACCGGTGGCCAGGTGGGGATTATTACTGATTCAACCCATACCAAGGCGCGTATCGTAAGGATCGACGCCAGAAGAATCCATAATGCCCTAAAAGAAAATAAGGTGGTTATCGTTGCCGGTTTTCAAGGTGTAACTAAAAACGAAGATATTACTACCCTTGGCCGCGGCGGCTCGGACCTGACCGCTGTCGCTTTAACAAAAACCTTAAACGCGAAAATGTGCGAAATCTATACCGACGTGGAAGGGATCTTTACCTCTGATCCCCGCGTAGATAGAAAAGCAAAAAAGATTGATTCAATTACTTATGATGAGATGCTGGAGATGGCGTCTCTGGGCGCCCAAGTCATGCAGGCGCGATCCATAGAAGTTGCCAAAAAATTCAAGATTCCAATTCATGTCAGATCATCTTTTTCCACTAAGGAGGGGACAATGATCGTTAACGATTCAAAAAAGATGGAAGGCGTTTTTGTAAGAGGCGTAACCTTAAACAATAAAGAGGCAAAGCTAACCATATGTAACGTTCCGGATAAGCCCGGCATTGCCGCCAAGATATTTGAAGAGATATCCAAAGTCGGCGTCAATGTGGATATGATCGTCCAGAACGTCAGCCACACCAGGCAGACCGATATCTCATTTACCGTCCCCAGAAGCGAGCTTCCTCAGGCATTGGCTATGACTAAAAAGGTCGCGCGCCAAATCAAGGCCGGCGATGTCTTAAAAGACGCTCATATCGCCAGGGTTTCTATTATCGGAGTGGGTATGAAGTCACATCCGGGCATTGCCGCCAAGATGTTCAAGGTTTTAGCGGAAAACAAAATCAATATTGAGATGATTTCTACTTCCGAAATCAGCATTTCCTGCATTGTAAAACAGAAGCTTGGTAAATTAGCCGTAAAGGCATTAGATAAGAAATTCAATTTGATCAAGAGGTGAAGAAAATGAAGGTAGAGTTATACGATACCACGCTTCGCGATGGCTCGCAGACCGAAGGGATTTCCTATTCGGTAAACGACAAATTGCGTATCGCCAAAAAACTTGATGAATTAGGTATTCATTACGTTGAAGGCGGATGGCCGGGCTCTAATCCCAAAGACAGGGAATTCTTTAAAAAGATGCAAAAGGTGCATCTTAAGACCGCTAAACTTGTCGCTTTTGGTTCTACCCGTCGTGCAGGAATAAAGGCCAGCCAAGATAAGAACCTAAGAGAAATCGTGGCATCTAAGGCTAAGCTTGTTACAATTTTTGGTAAAAGCTGGGATTTTCACGTCACGGAAGTTATTAAGACCACTTTGGATGAAAACCTGAATATGATTTCCGATTCAGTATCGTTTCTAAAATCCAGCGGCCTAAGAGTTTTTTATGATGCCGAGCATTTCTTTGATGCCTACAAAGAGAATCCTGAATACGCCATAAAGACCTTGCAGGCAGCAGCGAATGCCGGTTCCGAGGTCCTGGTGCTCTGCGATACTAACGGCGGCACATTGACCGATGAGCTCGTCGGTATTCTTGAAGATGTAAAATCTAAAGTCAAAGCGCCGTTAGGAATCCATACCCATAACGATTTGGATTTGGCAGTGGCAAATAGCATTGCTGCGGTTGATTCCGGCTGCGTCCAGGTACAAGGCACCTTTAACGGGCTGGGAGAAAGATGCGGTAACGCTAATCTCTGCACGATTATCGGAATTCTTGCCACCAAAACCAAAATTGAGTCTATCCCTAAAACAAAACTTAAGGATTTGACACAAGTATCCTATTTTATCAGCGAGGTCAGTAATGTCAAACACGATGACAACCAGCCGTTTGTGGGCAGGTCTGCTTTTGCCCATAAGGCCGGGGTGCATATTGACGCAATGATGAAAAGCCCTAAGACCTATGAGCATATTGACCCGCATTCCGTGGGTAATAAACGCAGATTCCTGGTTTCAGAATTGGCAGGAAAGACGCCGATTGTTTTGAAAGCCCAGGAATTGGAGCTTGAGTTAAACAAAAAATCTCCCAAGACGAAAAAGTTCTTGCAACTTTTACAGGATTTGGAGCACAAAGGTTATCAATTTGAAGCTGCTGATGGCTCATTTGAGATCCTCATGAAAAAGGCTTTCAGAAAATATAAGAAATTTTTTGAGTTGGAAGGTTTTAAGGTCATGGTGGAAAAAAGAAAAGATAACCGCGTTTTCTCCGAAGCCACTATTCGGCTGAAAGTCAAAAACAAAGAACATTATTCTGCTGCCGAAGGCGATGGCCCGGTGAATGCCCTTGATAACGCGTTAAGAAAAGCCTTAAAGGAATTTTATCCCAACATTTTGAATATGCGCCTATCAGACTTTAAGGTCCGCGTGCTTGACGCTGAGGCAGGAACTGCTGCCAAGGTGCGCGTCTTAATCGAATCCCAGGATGAGACCGATTCCTGGACCACTGTCGGCGTGCATGAAAATATTATTGAGGCCAGCTGGCAAGCTTTGGTGGATAGCGTCGAGTACAAGTTATTAAAAGATCAAACAAAATAACAAGCCATAAGGAGTCGAGATGGAGCTAAAAGGAAAAATTGTTTTTTCTTCAGGTAAAACTGGAGATTATGATATCTGGACCCTCGATTTAACCAGTAAGGAATTAAAACAATTAACATTTGGCGATTTTTGGAACGATTGCCCCAAATGGTCTCCTGATGGTAAAAAAATAATCTTTGTTTCTAATCGGACCGGAACGCCTGAAATATGGATGATGGACGAAGATGGAAAAAACGAAATGCGGATTACGGATACAAACCGTTGGCATAATACTCCTGATTGGTCTCCCGATGGAACCAATATTGTATTCTGCGCCAACTACGACGGGAATATCGATATCTATACCAAGAATATCGATGGTTCAAATCTTGAGAAGATAACCGACTATGAAGGGATGGATTTTACGCCTCATTTTTCTCCGGATGGTAAAACCCTAATCTTTACATCACAGCGCTCCGGAAATGATGATATATGGACTTATACCTTCGTAACAAAAGAACTAAAACAGCTTACTACTTACAAAGAAAAGGATTATTTTCCAATTTATTCTCCTGACGGCTCTCAAATTGCTTTTGTTTGTGGCGAAACTTCTCTTTCGGGAGGAGAAAACTTAGAAATTTATCTTATGGATAAAGACGGTCAAAATAGAAGGCGGATTACTAGAAACTCTGGGGCTGATAGATATGTAGCATGGTCTCCAGATGGAAAATTATTGATTTATGCTTCTAGTCGTCCAGGTGCCCTTGATGAGAAACTGATGGTTATGGATTTGACCCAAATTAGGGAAAGTAAAATTAACTTTGATCGTAGCCCGTTAGAAAAAGAAATAGATGTCGAAGTGGTGGGCTTTGGTCTTCTTAAGGTTTTACCAAAAAGTTTTCTTCGTAACGCATATCCTAGTCATTATTTTGGTACAGAAAGATACCCTGATTGGAAATTTTAGCTCACTTAACTTAAAGATTATTAATATATATCCACATGACAGAACTCGCCACACGTTATAATCCCAAAGAAGCGGAAGATAAAATCTACGATTTTTGGCAGAAAAATTATCTATTTTCTACCAAAGCTAATTCTAAAAAGAAACCGTTCTGTATTGTAATCCCGCCGCCGAATGTCACGGGAATCCTGCATATGGGCCACGCCCTAAATAATACTTTGCAGGATATCATAATCCGCTATAAAAAGATGCAAGGTTTTGAGTCTTTGTGGATGCCGGGAACCGACTATGCCGGAATCGCCACCCAAAACGTCGTCGAGCGTGAACTAGCGCAAGAAGGTAAGACCCGCGAGGATTTAGGTAGAGAAGAATTTATCAAGCGGCTTTGGCAGTGGAAGGATAAATATGGCGATACCATAATTCATCAGTTAAAAAAGCTTGGATGTGCCTGCGACTGGTCGCGGCTTCGTTTTACCATGGATGATGATTATTCGAACGCGGTCAAAGAAGTTTTTGTTCATCTCTATAAAAAAGGATTAATCTATCGCGGAAAATACATTATCAACTGGTGCCCGCGTTGCCAGACTGCATTGTCAGATGAAGAAGCTCAGCATAAAGATTTAAAAGGTAAACTCTATTATATAAAGTATCCTTTCAAGGATGAGCCTAGCAAATTCGTAGTAGTTGCCACAACCCGTCCGGAAACTATGCTTGGAGATACCGCAGTTGCAGTTAGCCCCAAAGATAAGCGCTATAAGAATCTTATTGGAAAAACTTTGACTCTGCCTTTGATGGAGCGTCCGATTAAAATTATCGCTGATTCTACTGTAGACCCTAAATTCGGCACCGGTGCGGTAAAAGTTACGCCAGCCCATGATCCCAATGATTTCGAAATCGGCAAGCGCCACAAATTGGAATTTGTAAATATCATGCAGCCTGATGCCAAATTAAATGAAAATGCCGGACAATTTATGGGCATGGATAGATTTGAGGCTCGTGAGGCTATTTTGGAGGAATTAGAGGAAAGAAATCTCCTCGAAAAAACCACTGATCATGATCATGCGGTCGGCCATTGTTATCGCTGCCATACAATTGTCGAACCATATTTGTCCAAGCAATGGTTTGTGAAAATGAAGCCGTTGGCCAAGCCTGCGATTGAAGTGGTTAAAAAGGGCGAAATAAAATTCACTCCCAGCCGTTGGACCAAAGTCTATTTAAATTGGATGGATAATATCCAGGATTGGTGCATTTCGCGCCAAATCTGGTGGGGCCATCGGCTCCCTGTTTACTATTGTCAAAAATGCTCAGAAACAGGAAGCCTAAATTCAAAATTCAAAAGTCAAAATGCAAAAGCCCAAGATGGAATAATAGTCTCCAAGACTAAACCGGAAAAATGTCCTTATTGCGGCTCAACTGATTTAGTTCAAGATGAAGATGTCCTGGATACATGGTTCTCTTCGTGGTTATGGCCGTTTGCAATATTTGGATGGCCTTTTTCAACGCAGATAAACGCAAATCAAACGCAGATAAACGCAGATAAATCTGCGACCATTAGCGTGCAATCTGCGAAAATCTGCGTTCAAAAAGAAGATTTAAATTATTTCTATCCTACTTCAGTTCTGATTACCGCCCCGGAAATCATTTTTTTCTGGGTAGCGCGCATGATTATGGCTGGCCTGGAATTTATGAAGGAAATCCCGTTTTCTGATGTCTATATCCACGGAACAGTTCGCGATGCCAAAGGCTTAAAGATGTCAAAGTCTCTGGGCAATGCCATTGATCCGCTAAATATCATTGAAGAATTCGGCACCGATGCTTTGCGTTTCAGTCTGATTATAAACAGCGGCCAGGATTTGTTTTTATCAAAAGAAAAATTTGAAGTGGGACGAAACTTTGCCAATAAAATCTGGAATGCCTCGCGATTTGTGTTGATGAACCTTCAGCCGAAGGCTGATCCGCCTACGGCGGAAAAGAAAAAAGTCTCCGAATTTGATTTATGCCAGATTTATCAAAAAGAGAAGTTGGATTTGCCTTCACGCTGGATTTTATCGCGGCTTTACACTACTATTGATAAAATCAATAAGGCTATAGATAAATATTCCTTTAACGAGGCGGAAAACCTGGTTTATGAATTTTTCTGGCATGAGTTCTGCGACTGGTACCTGGAAATTGTTAAGGATAAAATCTCGGATAAAAATATCCAGATTTTGATCTATAAGGTGCTAGAAAAGTCTATACGGATGCTGCATCCGTTTATGCCTTTTATTACCGAAGAGATTTGGCAGAAGCTTGCTCCTGAGACTGGTTCAATTATGAATCAGTCCCTGCCGCATGTGCAAAAGCAAATGATTGATAAGAAAACTGAATTGCAAATGCAGGTAATTATTGATTTGGTAAGCTCCCTAAGAAATATCCGGGCTGAATGGAACATCCCGCCATTAGAGAAGATTGATGTCATCTTAAAAGTTACTGATCATCAGGCCATCAAATTACTTGATGAGAATCAGGCGATTATCAAGAACTTATCCAGGATTAATAATTTTAATATAGTAGAGGAAATCGCCCGTCCCAAGGATTCAGCTTCAGCTGTAGTGGGAAGAGTAAGTTTCTTTGTTCCTTTAACCGGTCTAATTGATATCCCCAAAGAAAAATCCCGCATTGAAAGTCAAATCTCGCAAAACGAAAACATCCTAAAAAGTCTCAACGCTCGTCTTAAAAACAAGCAATTCTTATCCAGGGCTCCCAAAGAAGTTGTGGCAAGCGAGAAGCAGAAGTCATTGGAAATAGCTGATAAAATAGAGAAGCTGAAGAAAGTAATTAAAGAGTTAAAATAAAAGAAAGAATTCTTTAACGCAGATAGTCGCATATTGCACGCAGATGGTCGCAGATGAAACATCTGCGTAAATCTGCGTTAGATTTGCGAGAATCTGCGTTCAAAATATAGTTCTTTATTGATTAAACGAAAGGAGCTCAAGATGTTCAAATTATTTCTTATTTTAATAGCAACAGCATTCATCACCAGCTGCGCCCAGAATGCAGGCGAAGGGGAAAAAGGAGGAGTAGTGCAAAACGTGATTTTAGAGACCAACCAGGGGAATATTGAATTAAAACTTATGCCCGATATTGCACCTAAGACCTGCGAGAATTTTATTGGACTTGTTAAAAAAGGCTATTATAACGGAATTATATTTCACCGGGTAATAAAGGGTTTTATGATTCAGGGCGGCGATCCCACGGGCACAGGACGCGGCGGAGCCTCACTTTGGGGAGGAAAATTTGAGGATGAAGTCTCATCAAGCGTTAAGTTTGACAAGCCGGGACTTTTGGCCATGGCAAATGCAGGGCCAGGCACCAACGGCAGCCAGTTTTTTATTACCACCGTTCCCACGCCGCATCTAAACATGAGACACACGATCTTCGGCGAAGTAGTATCTGGCTACGATGTGGTCGAGAAGATAGAGAATACGGCAGTAGGCGCCAATGACCGTCCGATTCAAGAACAAAAAATTATAAAAGCGTATTTGAAATAAAAGTGAGAGACTGCTGTATAAATATTTTAACCTTACGGGCGGTATGCAGCCAAATAAGGCAAGAATATTTGCTCTAAATTATTAAGGAGAATGAAATGAAATATATTCCTTTAACCATTCATACAATTGATTCAGGGGATATAAAACAGGTATCGGATGTATTAAAATCAAGTCGTCTCACGCAAGGTCCAAAGATTAAGGAGTTTGAGCAGGCTCTTTGTAAATATACCGAAGCAAAATATGCGGTTGCAGTGTCAAATGGGACAGCCGCGCTGCATGCCGCCTGTCTTGCCGCCGGAATCGGCAAGGGCGATGAGGTTATTGTTCCGTCGATAAGTTTTGTGGCTTCGGCAAATTGTGTTTTGTATTGCGGCGCAAAACCAGTTTTTTGCGATATCAAAGCCGATTCGGCAAATATTGATCCCAGAGACATTGAGAAAAAGATCACCAATCGGACCAAGGCAATTATACCGGTGCATTTTTCGGGCAATCCCGTTGATTCGCAGCAGATATACAACATCGCCAAGAAAAATAAGTTGTTGGTTATCGAAGATGCTGCGCACGCTCTGGGTGCAGTATATAGAGGAGCCAAGATCGGTTCCTGCAGATATTCAGACATGGCAACCCTTAGTTTGCATCCTACAAAATCAATCACCACCGGCGAGGGTGGGGTAATATTAACTAATGACAGAATACTTTACCAGCGGCTTTTATTGTTTAGGAGCCATGGGATAACTAAAGATGCACAGCTTTTGAAAAATAATCCTGGCCCCTGGTATTATGAAATGCAAACCTTGGGTTTTAATTATAGAATGACAGATTTCCAGGCGTCACTGGGAATAAGCCAGCTTAAGAAGATCGATAGATTTATTTTGAAGCGAAAAAATATCGCAAAAATTTACGATAAGGCATTTGAAGATACATCTTGGATCAAGCCGTTAAAAATAGAAAACAACAGAAAATCTTCCTACCATCTTTACGTAGTCAGGATAGATTTTAGGAAAATAAAAAAAACAAGAAAGCAGGTCATGGAATATTTATTACGAAATGGTATTGAAACACAAGTTCATTATATCCCAATATATGAGCAGCCCTACTATAAAAACGAATTGAGGTATAGAGTCAATTGCTCTAAGGCAAAACAATATTATCAGCAGGCGTTGTCTTTGCCTATTTTTGTAAAGATGACGCAGAAAGAAATAGTTTGCGTGGTGAGAAGCCTGCTTAAATTAGGAGAATAAAGTGTTAGTGTTTAAAGCAATCATGAAAAGAAGAAGCATCAGGCGATATAAGCAGATGCCGGTTGCTTTGTCAGTTTTGAAAAAATTAGTCGATGCCGCCCGGCTTGCGCCGTCGGCCGGGAATTTTCAGCCGATTGAGTATATTCTTCTTAACAAGAAAAGCGTGGTGAATCAAATTTTCGAGCATCTGCGTTGGGCAGTATATCTTAAAGGTAAAGGCACGCCGTCAAAAGACCAAAGGCCGGTGGCAATTATTGTCATCCTGATCAATAAAAAACGCGCCAAGTTCCCATTTTATACCCAGGTGGATATGGGAGCTGCGATTGAGAATATTTTATTAGCGGCAACAGAAAAAGGATTGGGGAGTTGTTGGTTTGGTTCGATTGATCGGCCAAAGATCGCCCGTGATTTATCTGTTCCTAAAAGCCATTCCGTGGAATATGTGGTGGCTTTGGGTTATCCCGATGAAAAATCTGTGGTTTTCCCCATGAAAAAAACGCATAAATACCATAAGGATGAAAAAAACGTTATCCATGTGCCTAAACGCACGCTTAAGAGCATTCTGCATCTAAATAAATATTAATTATGAAATCATTAACCGAGCACCTATGGTTTAATACCAAGAATCGCCAGGAATTTATCAACATTACCCCCAAAGTCGAGGATTTGGTCAAGAAAAGTGGGGTAAAAGAGGGGTTATGCTTGGTAAACGCTATGCATATAACTAGTTCGGTTTTTATCAACGATGACGAGATTGGGCTGCATCAGGATTTCTCCAAGTGGCTGGAAGGATTAGCGCCTTACGGCAAGGATAAATATAAGCATAATTTATCCGGAGAAGATAATGCCGATAGCCACCTCAAGCGTACAGTTATGGGCAGGGAAGTAGTTGTGGCGATAACCGGTGGCAAGCTGGATTTTGGCCCTTGGGAGCAGATATTTTACGGTGAATTTGACGGCCAGCGAAAGAAGCGGGTTTTGGTCAAAATAATCGGGGATTGAGCAACGTTCAAAAACTGAACGATTGAATTGATCTAAGCGTAAAACTTATTAGTAAATAGCGGGTTAGGGCGGATTTCCTTTAGGAAATCCGCCCTTTTTGCATGTTAAAAATATATTGACAAAAACTAGCTAAAAGATATAATGTTCAACTAGTGAACGCACCCCACCTAGACAGGGAGGAAGTTCTAAAACTCCTTGAAAAGATTCACGCTACAAACGAAACCTCGCAAAGAGTGCTCTCGCGCGACCTCAATATCAGTCTGGGTAGAATCAATTTCCTGATCCATGAATTAATCGATAAAGGCCTTGTTAAAATCAAGCGGTTTAAGAACTCGCGTGCCAAAAGCTCTTATCTTTACCACCTTACCCCTTACGGACTGCAACAAAAAACACTTTTATCTTACAGGTTTTTTAAACGAAAGATTGATGAGTATGACCGTTTAAGCAGGGAAATTCGTCAATTAAAGGAAGCAATACAGGACAATCCCGAATATGTGGAATTAATTAAATCAGAATCCAAGTTTTTGTTAGATTTTGATAATGAGATAAAATGATGTATTTAATCTTTTATATAGTGGATTTTATCGATTTTGGGGAGAAAATTTGAAAAAAGCGTTAATTACCGGAATTAC
>Ga0194125_10001179_pt1 | contig 44303 bp, 34 predicted proteins | sample TA2KigC250mmetaG_FD_148626 | JGI IMG/M metagenome (GOLD analysis project Ga0194125, IMG submission 148626) | Freshwater microbial communities from Lake Tanganyika, Tanzania - TA2015034 Kigoma Deep Cast 250m | ecosystem: Environmental > Aquatic > Freshwater > Lake | place: Tanzania: Lake...
TGGCGTGGTTAGGGCTTATCCCGTTGATTGCCACTATCGGCGAGCATCTGCCGACGGTGCTGTTTCCCGCGTCCATTCCGATTTCTGAGATGTCGCCGGGCCAGATCTGGAACAACTACATCCGCTATATCGGCGCTGGAGCGGTAGCGTTCGGCGGGATTGTGTCGCTGATTCGCGCCGTGCCGACTTTAATCAGTTCGTTTGGCGCTTCCATCAAAGGTTTCAGTTTGAAAATCGATGCCGGCGAAATTCGCACCCGGCGCGACCTACCGGGGGTGGTAGTCATCGGCGGCGGCTTGTTAGTAGCGTTGTTGTTATGGCTTGACCCGGCTGTCAAGGTTAACTTCCTGGGCGCGCTGTTGATGGTCGTGTTCACATTTTTCTTTGCGTCGGTGGCGTCGCGGTTAGTGGGGCTGGTGGGCGGTTCGTCGCTGCCGGTGTCGGGAATGACCATCGCCGCGCTGCTGGGCACGGCTTTAGTCTTCACTTCGCTGGGCTGGACCGGCGCCGAGGGCAAGGTGGCGGCGCTGATTGTCGGGGCGGTAGTCTGCGTGGGAATATCGGCGGCAGGGGATATGTCGCAGGATTTAAAGACCGGCTTTCTGTTAGGGGCAACGCCGCACAAGCAACAAGTCGGCGAGTTCATCGGCATTCTGACGGCCGCGCCGTTTATCGGTCTGGTCGTGTTGTTGCTGCATTCGGCGTTCACTATAGGTTCGGAGGCTTTACCGGCGCCGCAGGCAACGCTGATGAGGCTGGTCGTCGAAGGTGTGATGGACCGCAATCTGCCGTGGGATTTTGTGCTGGTAGGGATGGCAATCGCCGCGGTTATCGAATTGCTGCGGCTGCCGTCGCTGCCGTTTGCGGTGGGATTATATCTGCCGTTTGCGCTCTCAGCGCCGATAATGGCTGGCGGTATACTGCGCGCGCTCATTGAAAAGAAGCGCCGCGGCGACGCGCTTAAAGAAGCGCGCGAGAACGGCGTGCTGTTCGGCTCGGGGCTGGTGGCTGGCGAAGCCACGGTCGGCGTGCTGATCGCGCTGTTAGTCTATGGGCTGGACAAATTCCCCTTCCTGTCCGGCATCAAAGTTCCCTTCACTTCCGGTCTGCCGCTGCCGGACTTGATGTCGGTCATCGCCTTCGGATTAGTTATGGCGGCGCTCTGGGGAGTGATTCGCAGGATTAAGTAATGAAGCGTGCTTATGCCGTCGACCCGCAGTGGGGCAACAAGGGATGTGTAGAAAATTGTAGCCCGGTTTCTCCGAAGCCGGGGAGCATCCGCCGAAACGACAAATTATTGAGTAGATTGCAAAAGTGATGATTAATATGAAAATTCAGACCACGGCAAGGCGGACGCCCTCGTCCGCCGCATTCTATGCTTGGTTTTCGGCGGACGAGGGCGTCCGCCTTGCCATCAGTTAATAAATCCAACACTTTTACAATTACCTATATTGTCAGTTTAAAAAAGTAGAATTAAATCGCAATACCATAAAGCATTCTCCACAAAGTCCGATCTCACCCAATCTTACTACTCCGCTATCGCTGCCGACTACGACCGCATCGCTGGTTATGATGACCAGGTCGCGGAACGGCAGCGCGAGCCGCTGAAGACGCGCATCCGGCAGGCTTTTTACGGGCTAGATGTGCTGGAAATCGCATGTGGAACGGGCTACTGGACAACGGTCATCGCTGAAACTGCGCAATCAGTTTTGGCGACAGATGTCTGTCCTAATTTCGTCCTTACGGTCCAACAAAGGCTGTCCGGTCGCTCCAATGTCCGCTGCCAGATAGCCAACGCCTACGCCCTCGACGATATCGAAGGCAAATTCAACTCCGCCTTCGCCCATTGGTGGTGGTCGCACATCCCAAAGTCGGAGATTGCCAGATTCTTGAACACCCTACACAGCAAATTGCTCCCTAACGCATTTATAATGTTTATCGACCAACTGGCTTATCCAAATGAAGGGAGACATATCGATGATGAAGGCAATATGCTTGAACAGCGTAAAACGCCGGATGGGAGAACATTCGATATTATCAAGAATTTTCCGACGAAACAGGAAATTAGAAGCGTCTTAAAGGATGTCGCTGATAATATTGAATATATCGAAAATGAAAGTCTTGGCTATTGGGGGTTAAGTTATCGAGTGAAGATGCTGTCGCGGCACTCAGCCGTGTGCTAATGCAATATGAGCCAGATAACGATGGTCTGACGACCCGCTAAGATGCGACATATTAAAGGTTCTATACCCCCCGGCTTTAGAGTAGCCGGGCTGTTTTCTCCCTTGCTCCCTTGTTTACTTTCACTTTATCAATATCACCTTTCGGCTAATCACATCCTTTCCCGTCTCCCACCGCACAAAATATACTCCTGCCGCCAGATTTGGCGCGTCCCAGCGAAAGTTGTGCCTGCCCGGGGATAATTCACCGGAATAAAGCGCGGCGACCAGCCGTCCATAATAATCATAAATGCCGATATCGCCGAAACACCGCTCCGGAACTGCAAGACAGATATCAGTCGCCCGGTTGAACGGATTGGGCATAATTATAATATTCATTTCATCGATTCCGTCAATTCTGTCTATATCGTTCACATATAATCGGCGGTTATGCCAAATCGCTCCGATGTCGGCCCTTGACCCGTCCGGGTCGCGCGGCGCAGACGGGTCGCCGACGTCGATGCAGGGCGAGTTCCACTGCAGGCTGAAATCTTTGCGCCGCAGGTCAACAAAACGCGGGTCAGCCGAGAATGAACCTACGTCCGGCTGGCAGCCCTCGTAATTATAGCGCCCATTGTCGAACACATCGTTGTAAGTCAACACTGGTTGAATATGCGTCTCATTTAAAATGCCGCGGCCGTTGAAGGCGATGATGTTGTCGGAAATCGTCAATTGTCCAAAGCGCCGCAGTTCGAGGCCGGCGCCCCAGTAATTCACGATGGTATTGTTCATAATGCGGCCTGCGCGGGCGCCGCCGGAAATCGTCACGCCGCCTTCGGCGACGGAACGGGTAAGGCTGAAACATTCCCAACTTGTGATGACTAATCGACCGTTGAAACGGCAGGAGTCGATTTCGGCGTTGCCTTCGAAATTGGCGTTGTAGCCGAAGCGGCAGTTGTCAATTCGCAGCGTATCGGCTTGCAGCCACCATTCGACATAATCTTGGCTCTGAGTATGCTGCATCCGGACTTTTGAGAATCTCCCGGTCCGCATCTGCACCATTGCATGCCCAAAATGCTGGCTGGGTTTGATAATCACCGGCTTGTCGGCCCGGCCGTTAATAGTCAGCGACCTTCCAATCGTCAGGGCGTTGTTGCCCTCTAAATTCAGCTCGGCGCCGGCATCGACTTCCAGCGTGTCGATAGCGCAATCGCGGATATAATAGGAACTTTCCCACAAGCGGACGCGACCGTAGTTGCCCGACAGGTCGGGATATTCGCCGGGCGCAAAGCCGGGCGGCGCTTGACGGATGAGCCGGTGGTCGTAACGCCAGGCTCTATTATAGCCGGTGCCAATATGATTGGAGCAATGGAGATAGCCTCGCCGCCACTGGGCGACGCCGCCCTTGAGAAAGATATAACCCCGCTCGTCCGGCGTCGGACCTTGATACAAATCCCAATCGTCGTTATGATGCTGGAAGGTGAACGATTCATTCAGCGCCACCAGCGAGCCGTTGATGGCGATGGAGTGGCGGTTATAGTCATTGCGGTCAACATACCAGCCATTCTCCTTGCCGTTGCGCCAGTTGTTTTGGATGATGATATTGCGCTCTGAAATTAGTCCGAGCATATTCCGCATTCCACCTTCATCCGGCGTATCGTTGCCGAAGTATCCGGTGCGCTGGTCTGAACCGGTATAGATGACATTGTCAACGAGCCACATATCGCCGGACGAGCCGATAGTAAGCACGCCGGTCAGCGTGCCTTCGATTTCGACCTGTCCATCGACAAAGATGCATTGACCATAAGAGGGGCCTTGACCCCAAATGAGACTTTCTCTTGGCGCCGAACCCAACGGATATTGATGTATGTCGATGCCTTCGTTGCCTCTTAACTTAATCCAAGTCATTAAGCGTCCATCCCTGTCGTAGATTAAGGGGGTGGCATACCGGCGCACAGTTTCGGCCGTGCGCGGGAAGCGATAGGGCGGCGCGTTGAACACAGGCGGATAGGCAAAATATATGTTCCGAGGATGATTATAGATAAATCTATCCCGGCTGGTGATGACCGGACCAAAGAATTGTGGGCTGTATTTTATCCCGATAAAATCGTTCGACCTCACCGGTCCCCATAGTGTATCTACATTCCAAAACCATATAATTTCGCCGAATCTGGTGGTCTCGTAATTGGTCAGATAGAAGTAATATGTAATCGGTTCGCAGCGCAACGCCTTCAGCGGCAGCAGGGACAACGCCAGCCCAATGCAAATATGTTTCAAGGCGGTTTTCATTGATGCTCCTTTGGTAGAAATATTGTATTTACAACGGATGGAACGGATTGAACGGATATCCGTTTCATCCGTTAAATCCGTTGTGAATTTTACATTCCCCCGGCTTCGGAGAAGCCGGGCTACTCTGCTGCCTGCAGTTGACCACGGCGAGTCAACGGCAGGCGATGAACTGCTGCCGACTCGCCGTAGTCGGCAGCATATTTGCCGCAGAGTGTCCTCACTCTGTGGCTTTTATACGGCAGGATGGTAACATCCTGCCGCACAAGATAAGGCGGCGGGCAGAGACGCCCGCCCTACCATCTGTCAACCACAGAGGAGTCTGCCCCTGCGAAAGCAGGGGTTGACAGCCGCCTTAACTTACGCCTCGCGCCTCGAACCTCGAACCCTCAACTCAATGCCGGTTCATAAAGATGAACGCCGGGCGCGACTCGGTCTCGGCGAAGCCTTCGACCATCGCCGAAACCTGGACGGTCACCTCCAATGTGAATGGGTCGAGGAAGAAGTCGTCCATAATGCCGCGCAGAAAAACGGTTGCCACGCCCTGCGGCTCGTTGTTGCGCGCATCGACCAAGCTGGTGAAACGCCGCACCGGCTCGTCGCCAAAGCCGACATACTGCCGCGTTTGCATATTATACCAGTAGAACCGGGCGCGGTTGGAGCGGAACAGGACCGGCGCGCCGTCGATGAGGATGCCATGCCCGTCGGTCAAGGTCGCCCAACAGCGGATGTTGCAGGTTAGATTCGGGTTGCCGCGGTCGAACATAAAATTGCCCGGATCCACAGCCAATTCCAATCTGCCGCGCTGCAAAGGTATCACAAACTCGCGATGAGTCTCGAGCGCGCCGTTGACAGTCATAACACTGACAGTGATAGTTATATGCGTGAAGGTATTGGCGCTGTTATAGACCAGATAGGAATGAGCAATACCGTTGCTGGCGCGCGCACTTTCGATCTGAGCTGCCGGCGGGTCAACGCTGAACATCACCATCCCATCGTAAGCCGAAGGATTGCGATGGGTGTCCCAGATCCGCACTGAAAGCGGCAACCGCCACAACCCTCCGCCGATGTCCTCGCCGACGGTCGAAATGTCCAAATCCAACTGCGCTGGAGGTCCGCCGGATACAGCGATCGTCGAAATTGTATTCTGAACCGTATCCCTGCGGGTTTCAGGATCGCGCCAAGTGTAAGCGCGAATCAACTTGCCGCCGATGTGCGTTCCTGCGTTCAAAGTCGCTACGGCAATCCCCGCGGCCATCAAGGTCGAATCGCGTTGCCCGCGATTATTAAAATTGCAGCCGGCCGGCTCGGGCGGCTCGCGCAATAATTCGAAAACTACCGTTGTCGGCGTTTCGACCGGATTGCCGTTGGCGTCGCGCACAACAGCCCGCAAAGTCGATGAAGTATTTACAGCCATGCCGGCGGGATAGATTCGCAGCGGATTTGCGGTTAGTTCGAGGCTGTTGGGACTGCCGGAGACAAAGTTGACCGTTATGCGGCCGATGATATCGCCGGTTGGCGAACCTACCGTTGCAGTCACCTCAGCAACGCCAGCCGCGACGCCAGACGATAATCTGACTCTCGCCCTTCCTAGCGTATCGGTAATAGCCAAAGGAGGCGTAATATAGCCCATTGTCGTCGTGAATCTGACAAATACTTCCGGAATCGGATTGTCAAATAAATCAGTTATAGTCGCGGTTATGAAATACAATCCCGGGGTAGTCCAATCTCCGTCGGCGCTTAGTCTAATCCTTGCCGGCGGCCCCGGTAGAATCCTGATTTCGACGATATTTGAATAGACGGTCGAATCCTCATTGACCACCGAGGCTTGCAGGTGGGCTGTTCTGATCATATTCCCTGAAATGAACTGTGTTTCTGCCACTCCATAATTTCCGGATACTGGAACGACTTCACGCGTGAAACTACCGTTATCGACCTCGAAGCGCACCAGGGTCCCATTTAGCGCGAAGTCGCCGTTCATAAGGAAGCAAGCCGCACGCACGGGGGTCGAGTCTTGCCGGCCCACAATCATATGCGAAGCCGCAGCCATTAAGGTTATTCGGTCAACCGGCGCCTTCTCAAGAATGGTTACCTCGCAAGACGCTTCGACATTACCGGCGGGATAGCAAACCGTGATGATTGCCGGGACGATATTGCCTCGCGGGTCGATTGAAGGCAAGCCGATATCTGTGAATAGTGCGCTCGCGACACCCAGGCTATTAGTTGAGACCGACGAATTGACGGCGCCATGCGTCGAACTGAGCGTCAACTGCGCATTCGGGACGGCTTGACGGCTGCGGTCTTTGAGAATCATAGTTAAATTCGCTGTCGTCAGACCATTGTCAGCATAAATGAAACTTCTATCGGCGCTGATAGTCAGGATATACGGTTCCCGGCGATGCCAATTGATGGTCAACAATGCCGACCTGCCGAACGGCGTGCCGGCTATGAAGGCGGCGATGGTGTCGCGGTCCGCCTCCTCAGCCGTCGTATAAGTAGCGGCGGCAACGCCGTCCTGCCCGGTGAAGACTTGTCTGGCAATGATGCCGTGACCGCAGCGGAACTGCACCGGCAGCCCGACCACAGGCGCGCCTTCAGTAGTAATAACCGTCGCCCGTGCGGTGCAGCGCCCAATCTGGCTTTGTTCCAAAGTCAGATAATCTGGGCTTAAAGTTAAAATGAGGTTGCCAATAGTGGCTTCAAGGTATCGGACTTCGAGTATTTGGTCGGTAAAGATGGCTTCGGAGCCGTTCGGATTGAGCGCGGCGCAGTGAACGACTACCCGGCCGCTGGCGCCCAGCGAAGTGAAGGTTGCGGCTGCAACGCCGTTTTTGTTAGTTGTCGCGTCGCCGCTGATAGCGCCGAAGATACCCGAACCGGCTGTGTCGGCAGGCTGCAGACTAAAGCGCATCGGTATGCCGAACAGCAGTCCGCCGGCGGCATCGACCACCGTCGCCGTGAAATTGACCTGGGCGGCTGTCCCGCGCGGCGCGGCGACATTCAGCGCTGAGGCGGCGAGGTTGACGCTGGTGGGAATCCCCGTGCCGAAGAGTTTGATGCGCGGATTTGCCGACCCGCCGGTTGCGGAAGCCAGCATTTCGACGCGGCTGCCGCCCAAAGGAATGGTCAACTTAAGCCGCGCTGAGGCGCGTCCCTCGCTGTCGGTTGTTACCCGCGCGGGAGTGATTTCACCTTGCCCGGCGAGCAGCGTCAGGTCGATGCGAACATTGCTTTCCGTTGTCTCGCTTGAGTTGCGGATGAGGATATCGAACGGCAGGACAACTTCGGTTCCAACCGGCGCCGACAGGCTGTCCGGCAGACCGATAATTGTGACAGTGCGCGTCGATGGCGCGGTGACGGAACTCTCGTCATCTTCGCAGCCGATAAACAACGTCAAACAGAGCAGAGCCAATAAGGTGGCTTTCATTCGTGCTTCTCCTAAAATAATGGTGTTGATGAATTATTTGACAATATTGACATTATAGACTTTATGGATAAAGTGCGCGCAGAGAACATATCTCTGTCAACTTGCGAATTTGTCACTTGCGAGCTATTTTCTTCCTGTGACAGAGCAAGCGAAGATGAAAATTGTTGCGGGGTGAATAGGGATGAATATCGGGAGGCTGAAAATTATCGCGCGCCATTAGCGCATGGCGCGGAAAGGTTTGGCGCGCAAAATGCTGCGTCCTGCCTAATTTAGAGTGCAGGAATTGCATCCGGTCATTTGGGGATGGGTATCGACGCGGCCGGAAAGCGTCGGCTGAGGAAATTCCGTATGTTACGGATATACAATCTATTGGCTGTGCCGGGAACATCTCGCTGCTCCGAAGTAAGTTTTTCTAAGCCGATACAAATTGACTAAACCATACACATTATAGCAAAAATTATTCCCTCAGTCAAGTCGATTGAGAGTAAAAAAACGCGGCGAGCAAAGAATTAGAATTTAGCGAGGTCTAACAGATTTATCCATTTAGTCCATCTTGTCTATTGCATCTATCGAAACAACCAGTTGCGTCGGGTGTTTTTCACCCGACGCAACTTACTATTGTCAACCGATGAGGAGCCTATCCCGGCAAAGGCAGGGATAGACATCGAGATAAATCATTCTACACACGATTTTCCAGCGCGCCCTGCGTCTCCATCTCGGCTTGCACTAAATCCATCAAGGGCCGCACTGTATCGGCGCTGAGGTCGAACTTGGCGCCGGCGACCTCGAATAGCGTCGGCAGAGGCTTCGAGCCGCCCAGTTTGAGCGCGGCTAAATAGGCGTCGATAGCCTGGCGGCTGCCCTGACGGGCGTTGCGCCAAATTTGCAATGCGCCTAAAAGCGCTATGCCGTATTCGATATAATAGAACGGATATTCAAATATGTGCAACTGCCCGTGCCAGCCGTAACGTGATACTTCTTCCCATCCGCTCCAATCGATGCCCTTGGCAAACCTATCCATAAGCGACAGCCAGTAATCCGCCCGCTCGGAGCGGGTGTGTCCGGGATTAGTGTAAATCCAATGCTGGAAGGCGTCAACGGCGGCAATCCACGGCAGTATCGAAATATCCCCCTGCATCTGATTGCAGCGCGCCCGCGCTGCATCCGCCGGCGAATAAAATTCCTCCAGATAAGGCATACCGAGATGCTCCATACTCATCGAGGCGACCTCGGCGAACTCCATCGGCGAATGGCGGTAGTCGATGATGGGTTGGTCGGCGGCAGCGAGCGAATGGAAGGCGTGGCCGCCTTCGTGCAGCAAAGTCGTCAAATCGCGGTTCAAACCGACTGCGTTCATAAATATAAATGGCAGCCGTATCTCGGTCAGCGTCGATTGATAGCCGCCGGGCGCCTTTCCCTTGCGGCTGCCGAGGTCGAGCAAACCCAAATCCAACATTATATTGAACTGCTCGCCCAAACGCTTATCGACTTTATAGAAAATGTTCAAACAGCCTTGCGCTAATTCGTAATCGGTCGTAAAAGGATACAACGGATCGCGGCCATACTTATCGCACTGCGTATCCCACGGTCGGATGGTGTCTATCTTCAAGGCTTGCCGCCGTTCCTCAAGCGATTTCTGCGTCAGCGGCACGACGAATTGTTCGACCGCCGTATGAAATTTGAAGCAGTCATCCGGTGTGTAGTCGAAGCGGTTAAAGCGGCGGAACTGATAATCGCGGAAGTTGGCAAAGCCGGCGTTCTTGGCAACTTGGGTGCGGAGTTTGAGCATCTCATCGAATAAGTCTTCCAATTTTTCCGTATCCTGCATCCGCCGTTTAATGACGGTCTCCCAAGCCTCCTGCCGCAAGGCGCGGTCTTTATACTGTGCAAAGACGCCCATTTGCTGCATTGTGCGCTCCTGTCCTTGAAACATCACTGTCATCGCGCCCTGAATTTTCTGATATTGCTGCGAAAGTTTGTCCAGTTCTGTCTCGAGCGGGACATTCTCCTCGCGGAATAGTTCGACGGCGTTGCGAGTTGAGCGCAGCAGAACGCGGTAAAAGTCCGGGTCTAAATCGGCAGTGTAAGGACATTCCAGGAATTTTTTATCGAGCCGGAAGCCCAGCGGCTTCAGTTTGGGCATTATCTCTTCGATATAGAAGAGATAAGCGCTCTCGGCGGCTTGATTATCGGTGGCGCAGGTCATCGTGATATAACGTCGTGAGGCTTCCTCGCCGACCACCGCGCTCATTTCGCTGTTATCCTTCAGCCATTGGACTAATTCCTCGACCGACTTGATTTGGCGGTCGAGCAGACTATGATAGAGCAGTTCGAGACTTGCCCAGTTCCCAAGGTCGATATCGATAGGCGCGAAATGGCGCGGATATTGCGGCGCTGGGCGCGGCAAATCGGCTATTCGATTGACAATTGATTCGTTCAAAAATTTTATCCTTTTTATTAGGGTTTAATGAATAAATCGAAAAATGTCAAAACTGGCAAGGCGGACGCCCTCGTCCGCCGAAAAATCGTGCTTAAATGACGGCGGACGATGGCGTCCGCCTTGCCAGTTGGAGATTTATTCAGTATATCTTTATTATTTGGGGTTTTAAATATTAATTTCCAATGCAATCCGTTCCACGAGGGAACGGTTTTTCAGTGGACTCAGTTGACAAAGTGGATCAAGTGGATGAATACTGGGACAATCTTTTATTCATTTCCTTGTTAACATAGACTTGCTTTTTCCGGTCAAAGTTACTCTCCGAGCCAACGGACATAGCGATAGGGGTAATAGCCCGGCTCCAGGCAACGCTGGCTGTAGGTTTTAGGCTTTGGTATTAGGTTTTGGGATGACAGGCGTCTCGGCCTGTCCTACACCCCCCTTGCATCCCCCCGCAAGCGTGGGGAGAGCAGATGGCTGCCGACTACGACGAGTCAGCAGCGGTTAATTGCCCGCCGTCGACTCACCGTAGTCGACGGCATAGTAACGTCAGTGCGAGTGCAGCGAAGCAATCTAACCGGCTTCAAGCAGCCGGGCTGCATTTAACATATTTACTATGCCTCTTCCAGCCTTAACCGATTTCCCATCCGCCAGTGTATAGCGAACAACGGAATGGCGATTATGAAGTAAATTCCCATCCATATAAGGTTATGCACAGCGTCGCGCTTTTGGGCTTGGATGGTTACATCGCGCTTGTCGAGCCAGCGAACTCTGAGATCTTCGTCAGACAGGCTTGGGGCTTTACCGCTCTTCTCCCAGTCGGTTTTAAATGATTGGAAGGTGGCGATTTCCTTCCAATGCCAGGGCGGCATTGTAAATTCAGGCCAGGCGATGCTTAAAATACTGTATATCCCTATGCACAGGAATATTATCGCGCCCCCGACGCACGCCGCGCAGATTACATAAGCATAAATCTGCTTGATTAGACCTTTACGCATACGGTTTCCGATTTTGGATTTTGGATTTTGGATTTTGGATTTTGGATTAAAAAAGAGTAAATTGCAAAAGTGATGATTAATCTAGAAAATTCAGACCATGGCAAGGCGGACGCTCTCGTCCGCCGAAAACCAAGCATAGAATGCGGCGGACGAGGATGTCCGCCTTGCCATCAGTTAATAAATCCAACACTTTTGCAATTACCTAAAAAGACAAGAGATTTCTAAGTTCTCCGCCCGCTTGCAAGGGATGAATATCCAAGTTCTCCCCCCGCTTGCAAGGGATGATTATCCAAGTTCTCCCCCCGCTTGCGGGGGGATTAAGGGGGGTGTATTTACTTTTCCAACACCACCTTCTGCACCCGGCTCAAACCACCCGCTTTCAGTCGAAGAAAGTAGCACCCTGCCGGCAGACCGGCGGCATCCCAAACAAGGCGATATTCACCGGCAGACATAAAACCCCGATCCAACGTTCGTAGTTCCCGTCCGGTGTTGTCTATCAATACGATACTCACTTTCGACGCGGCAGGCAATTGGTAATTGAGCCTGAAAGCGCTGTTGAATGGATTTGGGTAGGCTGGACTGATCGTAAAAGATAGCGGAGGAGTTGACGGGGATATTGGGATAGCAGAATAGTCGGATTCGAAGGCGCCCATATCGGGAGCATTGCCGTGATAGTCAGCCGGGGATAAATTTACCAGCGTATCATCTTCCCAGATAAAGAAAGCCGTGCCGGCGTCGATGCAGGGGGAGCCTTCAGAAAGATGATAGTCGCCATTATTGTAATCGATAAATTGTGGAGATGCAGCGATGTTACCATCCAGCCAGCGGACTTGGGCGCTGTCATCTGCGCTTATCGATCGGCGGCCGCCGGCGATATCGCAATGCGAAACTGTGACGCTCGCTGCATTATCGACAGTAATTGTCAGCGGAGAATCACCGTAGATTATCGAATTTACTGCGATAAAATCAGAAGCCAGGAGATAGATAGCCGGCGTCCAGCCGAAAATCGGCGCCCAGGTGATGTTGCTATTCAGCATAAACGCATCTGAATTATCGACCATCGCTATATGCCATCCGTCAAATCCTTCCGTCATATTGCCCGCCATAACACAGTGACGAATAAACGGAAAAGCCCCGCGCTCGACCATAATTCCACCGCCGCGATCGTTAGCGAAATTACCGCTAATGAGGCAATTTTCGATCGATGGTTGACAATCAAGGCTGACCATAATCCCGCCGCCGCTGCTGTTTGCTGTGTTGCCTCTGATCGAACAGTTGCGGATAACCGGCCGGCAGTTGTCGAACATATTCACACCCCCGCCGTTCCAGGTTGCCTCGTTATCGTCTATGATGCAAGACAATATTTCTGGATTCGATGATTGCCCCACCCAAATACCTCCACCGCCGGAGCCTACCCGATTATGCTCTATCCGGCAATATTCAATTCTCGGATGCGCATCCGGTTCGCAGGATAGACCTCCGCCGCGAGTCCGGGCATAATTGTCGATAATCTTACAAAACCGAATAGTTGGACTTGAATTTGAGCATCGAATGCCGCCGCCGTTGCCTTCAGACGCGCCGTTTGTTATAGTAAAACCATTTATACAAGCGTCTCGAGTCTCACCGTTTTCAAATGTGACTACCGTTCCGAATGAACCTCCATCGATGATGGTCGAATCGATATAAGTCGTATCGCCGGTAGTCAGAAAGAGGCTGCCTACAACAATATCCTTGCTGTGGAAGTCGATGTTCTCAGAATAATTACCCGGCGCGACTAACACCGTGTCGCCATCCTCGGTGCCCTCGCCCGAGATGGCTGTCTGGATGGTCTCGAAGTCATTGGGGACGTTGACGACTTCGGCGAACAGGTTCTGACTCGCTGTCAGAGCGATGCAGATGCTGATGATGATTGTGTTTGCACTTTGCATAGCCTAGTCTCCCTTATCGGATTAAAACTGTTTTTTTAGTGAACATCTGCTCAGTTGCTTCAAGCCGGATGAAATACAATCCCGAACGCAGGTCTCCAGCGGTTAGGACTACTCTATGGAAGCCTGCCGACCGGCTGCCTTCCACCAGCCTTCTGACCACCCTCCCCTCCAAGTCGTAGAGCGCCAAACGCATTGGGACAGGCTTACTGAGCCTATAAACTATAGTAGTGAAAGCATTGTAGGGATTCGGATGAGGTTCATAAAGGATGACGGATGATGGATGACGGATGAATTCATCACCAACGGCACCGGGTCGAACGCCTATGCCCGATAGTCTGATAGTCTTAACGCTGTCCACCGGGTCGTTGGAGGTGATGAGCAGAGACGTGGTGTATTCCTGAATATTACGGGGCGAGAAGGTGACAGTCAAGATATACTCCCCCGCAGGCTGGACTATGGTGTCGCCAGCGAAATTATGGGCGAAAGCCTCTTCGTCTATTTCAAACCTGGAAATCACAAGCCCGGCATTACCGCGATTAATAATTGTAAGAGCCAATTCTGAGGCGCTGTCTATCAGGACCGCGCCGAAATGGAGCGAATCACTTGAGACGACTAAACCTGGTCCCTGGTGATAGTAATAAGCCCCCATATCCGCCCGCGTGCCGTCGGGATCGCGGAGCGATTCTGGGTCGCCGGCGTCAATGCAGGGGGAGTCAGCGGATAGGTGGTAGTCGCCGTTGTCGGGGTTGATGAAGATGGGAGCGGCGTTGATATTGTTTTCCTCATACACAAAATACCTACCTCGGAGTGCGTCTTCACCTCCCTCAATGTCGGACCAAGAAATAGTCAGTCTGAAGTTGTCGCTAACGCCGCCTCCATATATGTAGCTCATGTTGCCATCCCGTTCATTTCCCCAGGAAATAGAGTTCGTAATCAATAACCTCGTATTGTCGTTAGTAATGACCCAACTAACATCATTATCAACGAACGAACAGTGGTCGACCACGCAAGGATTGCAGGTCACAGGAGAAATCACACCGCGGCCGCGATTTTCCCTGAATGTGCAAAATTCGAATAGTGGTTCTTCTTCTGGAATAACCAACGAACCGTTGTAGTAGATTAATGCGCCACCTGATTCATTTCTATAAAATTCGCAGTGGCGAAATCGTGGAGCGTGCCGGGTTTCACCTTCGTTCCAACCCCACCAGCCTACATATGCTATACCAAAGCGGAAAGCAGAATTATCTCTTATGATGCAGTGGTCAAAAATTGTGGCAAAGTCATCTCTGCCATAATATGCGCCTGCGAAGGTTCCCTGTTCATTGAGCGTCCCGGTTCCATTGCAGATAGTGAATCCGGTTATGACTAACCTGCCTCTCGCTTCGATGTTGGAGTAGATCACGGATCCGCTATCGCCTCCGTTACATCCGTCAATTATTACAGATGCAGGATCGTCTGGATTTCCGATAAGAAATACTGGAGTTCGGATGCGCAGGTTCTCGACATACTCGCCCGGTGCGACCATTACCGTATCTCCACTACGAGAAACGAGAATCCCAATTTGGATTGTCTCGCATTCGTCGGGGACGTTGAAGATACGGGCATTCGCAATGCTAATGCTAATGATGATGTTGAGGAAGATGAAGATGGTTCGATTCATTAGCGACTTCCTACTTCATTAAAACGGCTTTTATTGTCCTTGATTCTTTTTCGGATTGAAGTCGGATCAGGTAAATCCCACCGGGCAGCCCTTCAGCGATCCAAACGAGAGATTGCTTCGACTCTTCGTTCCTCACTAAGGCAAGTTGTGAGGTCAGATCAGTGACGAGCCTACCGGAAAGGTCGAACACTCTCAAGGTGGCTTTCCGATTTATCGAGCCTGAAAACCTAATTGTCGTTAAGGAGTTAAAGGGGTTCGGGAAAGGTTCTTCGAGCCTAAATGATGTCAACAACGAATGCTCTGATTCTTCATAACTATTTGGACCGACAACCTCAAGATGAACTGGCACTATGGCTATAACGCCATTTTGAGGAACTTCGAATACAATCTCGCCTTCATAGACTCCTGACGCGAACGTCCAGTTATTGTTCAATCCCATAGTGCGAAGTTCAAGCGAAAGCACGACCTGTTGGCTGGCAACAAGTTCGCCGTGGTCGGGAGATATCGTCAGCCATTCATGGTTTGGGCGAATCTGCCAGATTTCAAGCATATCGTTGCCATTAGCCTCAGAGATATTAGCGACATCCATCAATACCTGACAGCCATACTGGTCGAAGTTCTGGCATATGAACAATCCTGACCTGCCTGTCGCGGCACCGTCTTGAAACTGGAAAACAGTCTCGATTCGATGAATTTGAGGATCAGAGGATATCTTCTTGACCGTCATCCCTGATTCGTAGGACACGTCAATAAGATAGAGAGGCAGACTGTCAGGATCGCTGCCAACCCATTCCAGACCATAGAGTCTCAAACCCCGATTATTGAGTCTTACTCCCAAATTATTACCGTTTCGATCATAAGCAGCAACATCGGTCGTGGTTCCCGATATCCAGAGCGTTTCTATCGTTGGATCGAAGGCTATGTTGGCGTTCAGACTGTAAGGTCCGCGCCACCTTCGAACAACATTGCCTTCGGTATTTATGGCAAAAACCGTTTCTTCACCTGATCCCCATATCAGTTCCCCATCCCACTCCAAGTCTTTGAAGCCATACTGGCTGCTGGTCGGCTGGGGAAAGTTGCCCACAAAATTGCCTTCCAAATCAATGACATAGACCATATTAGTAGGGTCTCCGGGCAAGCCGTTACCTGCCGCATAGAAATATCGCCCGTCAAAGGCGACTCCTTGAATGCGATTGTCTCCCGTAATTTCCCCGGCAGCGATAGTTTGGCGCAACGTTCCGAGCGAAACTCCAGCGCCGCCACTTGTAAGTTACAGCGCTCCATTCCAGATCAATCGCTTCCGGATTAGTGAGCATGATTTCTACCGTAGCCATCTCTCCTGAATCGACTACAAGGGAAATTTCCTCAGGATTGAGAAGCAAATTTATCGGATCCAGCCCGATATCAAACCAAAGCGAATCGTTGGGGAAGGCCGTTGTATCTACAACGACTGGAACATAACCACGCGCTCCAAGCCTCAATTCCATCTGCGTCCCATTGGCGCTAACCGGCAGTTGCATCCACCATTCACCCAGGCTGTCGGTGACCGCTACGATGCCCAATTGCGAAGGTATTCTCAGGTTGATAAATGGTTCATCGGTTACAGCGTCAAAGACTCTTCCGGCCAGGATCGCAAAAAATTGACTAAAGTAGAGCGCCCCCATATCTGCTCTTGTCCCATCGGGATCGGGAGGTAGGTTTGGGTCTCCAGCGTCGATGCAGGGAGAGGCTTCAGTCAGGCGATGATCGCCGTTGCCAGCGTCCACAAAGCATGGATTTTCGTCGATATTACCCTCACCCCAGTTGATATGATCGTCCACATAGTGGATTGAGCCGCGACCACCCTCCATATTGGTGTAAGAAATGTTAATTTGACTGTTAGGGTTCTCATCCCAAGTCGAGATCATATCATCGCCCTGCTCCCGCCAGAGTATGCAGTTTATAAGGTTTATCGTAGCGCGATTAATCGAGATGGCATTACGAATCCAATCCGCCTGGATGCGCTGTCTCCCTATGGTGCAGTTGATAAGTGTAAGGCTGGATCTGCTTATGCCAATAGCGTGACCGGTGGGCCCTTCGGATTCCCCACCGGTGTTGTCGAAGAAGTTACATCTGGTTAAGGTTGCATTTGCTCCCCAACCGACATGCATTCCACCACCTACAAAACCAGCAGTATTCGACAGGAATTCGCAATCCGTTATGACGGGATTGGCGGCTTGCCCTTGAATGTCAATTCCGGCGCCGCCTGCGCTATTGTTCTCAGAAATTGTGCAGTTAGAAATACTCGGACCGGCGATGCTGCATCGTATTCCATTGCCGCTATTGCGTGTAATCAGGCAGGCATTTATGCATGGATTGGCGCTTTCACAGAAAATGCCTCCATCAGTGTCAGCTCTTCCACCTGTGAGTGTGAAACCGACAATTTCAGCCTCTTCTGTTTCGCCATTGGCGAAGGTGACGACGCGGCCGCGCGCTTGCGGCCGGATAACTGTTTCTGCGACGAACTGCCAGTCGCCCGTCGTCATATAGCGACTACCGACAATGATATTTTTCCCTAAGAAGTTAATACTCTCACGATACTCACCCGGCGCTACCAGCACCGTATCCCCGTCTTCTGCCGCATCGATGCCGCCTTGGATGGTTCCGATATCGTCGGGAACATTGATCACGGCAGTGTATCCGGTTGTTGTGAAGACAATGCCGACCACCGCGCTGAGAATAGAAACATTATAGCGGGACATAATTCCACTGGTTTGGATTATTGAGAAATCGCAGCCTTTTCGACTTATGCTGGCAGAACGCCAGTCCACGCAAGGTGATATTAATCGCAGAACTGAAATTGGTATATATCTAAACAAGGATAAGTTATGCAATTATTCCAAATTGATTGCACAAAACAAAATACTTCGTTATTTTATAATTTACAAATTTTTTATTTCGATTTTCGATGACTTCGATAATGCAGCGGGCAGAGACGCCCGCCATACCGGCTGTCAACCGCAGAGGTTGACAGCCGACTTTACTTGCATCTTACGCCTTTCCAATATTTTAACTTTCAAACTTTCGAACTTTCTATGAACTTTCCGGTTTGGGATGTCAGTTTCGGGCTGCCGTTGTTGATTGCGTTAGTGGCAATTCCCCATGTATTCGTGGCGCAATTTGCCATCGGCGGCGGGTTGTTTTTAGCGGTTTATGAACGCGTCGCACGACGTAAAAATGACGACGCGCTGCTGAACTATGTGCGCCTGCACAGCCGTTTCTTCTTACTCCTCACATTAGTTTTCGGCGCCTTGACCGGCGTCGGAATATGGCTCACTATTGGATTAATACACCCAGCCGCGACCTCCGCGCTTATTCACATTTTCTTATGGTTCTGGGCGGCTGAGTGGGTGATATTCATCCTCGAAATAAGCGCTGCGCTAATCTATTACTACGGCTGGGACCGGCTGCCGGCGGTCGTTCACCAGAAGGTGATATGGATTTACTTTGCCGCTGGTTTTTTGTCGCTGGCGATTATCAACGGCATTATCACCTTTATGCTGACGCCGGGGGATTGGTTGACGACGAAAAATGTGTGGGCAGGGTTATTCAATCCGACCTACTGGCCCTCTTTGCTAGTCCGGACTTTATTGTGCTTGCTGACCGCGGGATTATTCGCATTCATAACTGCCACACGCCTGAAAAATAAGGAATTGAAAACGAAAGTAGCGCGCATCGCGGCGTTGTGGACGTTGCCGAGCCTGTTGCTGCTGATGACGGGACTTTGGTGGTATTACAAGGTCTTGCCCGAGGATGTAACGGTTTATCTGACGGGAGGCTGGAAAGCCTTGCTGACGGCGCAAACAGTCGGAGTTTGGAGCGCCGCGGCGCTGGCTGTGGGCGTCGTCATCAGCCCATTGCTGCGGTCATTTCGGATGAGACTAGCCGAGGCATTAGTTTTAGTATTACTCGGATTCGTTCTATTCGGCTCGTTCGAGTGGTTTAGAGAAGCCGCACGCAAACCGTATGTGATTTGGGGCTATATGTATTCCAACGGAGTTTTAGTCGAGGCGCAGGATAAAATCAAAGCCGCCGGACTGACAGCGAGCGTCAAATGGCAGCATCCCGACAGCGTCCGGCGCGGCGAGGACTTGTATCGGGCGGCTTGCGGGGCGTGCCATTCGCTCGATGGTTATAATAGTCTAAAACCGGCTGTCATCGACAAGGGTTGGGATAAAGCCCAGTTGACCGAACTTGTGCTGCGCACCGGGTCGATGCGCGGCGCGATGCCGCCATTTCCCGGCCATACGGAGGATGCAGCGCTCATCGCTGAATATCTCGTCTCGAAAGCAGGTATGTTAAAGCTGCAGCCTTTGTCCGGCGAAGCCGTCTGGCGGCGTAATTGCGGACTTTGTCATACGCTCGATAGCAAGCGTCCTCTGCGCCCAGCGCTGGAAGGTTTAACTCAAGCAGATATGAAAGAGTTAATTCTCACATCCGGAGATTTAACCGAGGCTATGCCTCCCTTTGCTGGCAGTGATGAGGATGCCGGGACGCTGGCGAGTTATTTAAAAAATATGCTAACGGAATCGACGCTGCAGATGGGAGTCGCTAGTGTTCACTTGCATTAATGGCTTCTAGTATGTCGGACAGGAGGACAGGCGTCCCTGCCTGTCCCGAGAGATATGACCGCAAAGTGGACAGGCAGGGACGCCTGTCCTCCTGTCTATACTATAATGCCAGTTTCTTTTACAACGAGGCACTAGATGATAATTCAAACCATTATCCCCGATTTGGATGCCATACCGGTTCCGGCGCCGCTCTGGCTGTTGAAAACCTTGCTGCTGCTCACCTTTCTGCTGCATTTAATTGCAATGAACATTTTAATCGGCAGCGCGCTGACGGCTGTTTTGACGCGGTTCCATTCCAAAAGCGCCAGGCGCGAGCATTCAAAGTATTTGTTCAGCGAGATTATTCGTGAACTGCCGACCTTTGTGGCTGCGACCGTAACCTTGGGCGTAGCGCCGCTGTTGTTCGTGCAAATCCTGTATGGCAATTTAGTTTATACTTCCAGCATCGCCATCGGTTGGTTCTGGTGGTGGATATTCCCCCTGATAATAATCGCCTATTACATTTTTTATTATTTAAAATTCAAGTCTTTAAAAACAGATAAACCGGCGGCGCTTAAAACAACTTTCTTAATTTGGATTGCCGCTGTTGTCTTATTCTGGATATCGTTTGTTTTCAGCAACAACTTCAACCTTGCGATGCAGCCGGCGCGGTTCAGCGCGCTAATTTTGAAATGCGCTAAAGGCTTAAGCCTCAACCTCGGCGACCCGGTGACATTTCCGCGCTGGCTGCACATTACCCTCGGCGCGATCGCTGTCAGTGGAGTTTACCGGATGTGGCGTGGACGCTCTGTTGCTGTTAAAGACGCGGCTTATAGTTCTTATCAGTTGAATTTGGGCTATAAACTATTTATTTATCCGACGATGGCAAATATCCTTATAGGTTTCGTTTATCTGATATTAATTCCGGATGAAATTATGCGAATGCTGATGGGGCAGGATGTGGTGATGACAGCTTTGTGGCTGGCAGGTTTGGGCGCGGCGATGTGGGCGATGCCGGCGCTGAAGCGGACGATAGATGCGCCACAATCGCTGGCGCTGCCGTTGGGAACGATGCTAATCGTGATTACTCTCATTTCAATGGTTATATTGCGCGATATGGTGCGCACCGCCTATCAAAAGCCGTTCTTTCATCTGTCGATGACGCCGCTGGACGTTGCACTCGGCCCGATTATTATGTTCCTGCTTGCCTTCGTTATCGGAATAGGGATATTTTGGTGGTTAGTGAAAGTTTATGTGAAAAAGAGATAATTCACAACGGATTGAACAGATTTAACGGATTAAATTAGCAGCGGATTTAATAGAATAAGCGTAGGATTATTTTAATTATACCAAATTCTATTCGATTATTACGCATAATCTTAGTTATACCTAGCATTATGAATTTTTGCGTATGTTCATATAGATGTCATCCTGAACGAAGTGAAGGCTCTCGTCCCATCTTCTCCAGACGAGATGCTTCACTTCGCTGAAGAATGACCATATCCAACATTGACGCGGCATTAGTATAACTTTCGAATTTCCAACTTTCAAACATTCTCGCAAATGCGAAATCAACGTACTTTAAAGACTTCCGGCGCTTTGTCCGGCGTAGGCTTGCACACCGGCAATGAATGCAAATTGACTTTTGTGCCGGCGCCGGCCGATTACGGCTTCAAATTTGTGCGCGCCGACCTGCCCGGCTCGCCGGAGATACCCGCGCTGCTGGAAAATGTCGTCGATGTCAAGCGCGGCACGACCATCGCCCTGAACGGCGTGCAGGTTCACACCGTCGAACATTGTCTATCGGCGATGGCAGGCCTAGGGCTTAACAATGTGCGCGTCGAACTTACCGCCGACGAGCCGCCGGTCCTCGACGGCTCAGCCGCGCCGTTCGTCCAACTGCTGCATAAGTGCGGTTTAGAAGAGCAAACTGAGTCCTGCAATGTGCTGGAAATCGACGATGTCATCACATTCCGCGACGAAGCCAAGGGCATCGACATCGTCGTCGTGCCGTCCGACCGCTTCCGCGTAACCTATATGATAGACTATCAGAATCCGGCGCTCGGCACTCAATACACTTCGCTCTACGACCTCGAACGGGAGTATATTAAAGAGTTCGCTTCGGCGCGAACCTTTGCTTTCTTATCCGAAATCAAGATGCTCTTCGACGCTGGACTCATCCGCGGCGGCCGGATAGAGAACGCGATGGTCATCGCCGATGTTGACCTGACGCAGCAGGAATTAGACGGCTTAAAGCGGCTGCTGGGCATCACTGATGAGGTGAAGGTCTCACCGAAGGGCATCATCGGCGAAAAGATGGTGCGTTTCCCCAACGAGCCGGTCAGACACAAGGTAGTTGACTTGATCGGCGACCTGGCGCTGCTCGGTATGCCGGTCAAAGCCCATGTCCTCTGCGCGCGCGCCGGTCATCCGTCCCATGTCGAACTGGTCAAACTGTTCAAGAAGGAAGCCGCCAAGAAGGCGTTGCAGCAAAAATACTCGACCGGCGGCAAATCGGCAGATAAAGCCGTCTTCGATGTCTCAGCTATCCAGCGCATTCTGCCGCACCGCTATCCGTTCCTGTTAGTTGACCGCATCATCGAATTAGTCCCCAACGAGCGGGTGACGGCGATAAAAAATGTTACCGTCAACGAACCGTTCTTCCAGGGGCATTTTCCCGAGCGTCCGATTATGCCGGGGGTGCTGCTGGTCGAAGCATTGGGGCAGGCCGGCGGCGTGCTGCTCCTCAACACCGCCGCCGAGCCGAACAAGAAATTGGTCTATTTCACCGGCCTAGAAGGCGTCCGCTTCCGCAAGTTGGTCGTCCCCGGCGACCAGTTGATACTTAAAGTCGAGATGGTCTTTTACAAGCGCAATATCTGCAGAATGAAAGGCCAAGCCTTTGTCGATGGCCAGCTCGCCGCCGAAGCCGAAATGCAGGCGGTGGTGGTGAATAGAAGTTAAAAAGTAAGAAAGTTAGAAGGTTATCGATTGGAAATATAAGTCATCATTCTCATCATCATTTCAATGTGTGCTGTTGCTTGTAAATAGCCTTCCTCAGTTTTATCTTTATATATTAGCAGAGTTTCACTAAAACGCAGAGGTTCGTATGTTAAGGTTTAATAATTCTCGCATTTTGCTTTGGGCGGCGGCGTTTGTGGCTGTTTCGGCGCATTTATGTCTCGCGGAACCGGATCCGGAAGATGCGGGCAAGGATTTTCTGTCGCGGCTCTACGCCGTTCCAACCGGTCGAATGCTGCCGACGGGCGCGGTCAGCCTGGCTTTCGGCGGAGCATTTGCGACGCAGGGCGGCGGCGAATGGCTGGGATTGTTTTCGGTCGGACTGGGCGGCATCGCCGAGTTTGAGTTCAGCACGACGCATATCCTTTCCAATATATTCAGTTTTTCCGAACCAATCGGAACGACCGCGCTGAAGTTCAGGCTCCTCGACCGCAACAGCGCCGGACGCGGCTTCGACTGTTCGATGGCGCTGCGCAGCAACCGCTGGTCGAGCGTCGATATAAGCAGTGACGCCTATCCGGCCCGGCTAGGCATGAAAATACCGGTATCTACAACATCGATTTTAAAACCCATCTGACCAGTCTCTACATCGTCGTATCGAAGGATTTCAGCCCGACTATTGAAGTTCACGGCGGCATCGATTTCGACGAAATCCGCACCCGCGACCTGAACTATTCCGGCTATCAAACCCCGACGCCGCCCGGCGATATGAAAAAGAGCCTGGTGTCGGTCTTCGCCGGCTTTGAGCGGCAAGTCAACCGGAACACTCATTCCATCGTCGAATTCGGCGGCAAACCCAAAATCGAATTCGATTCGCGCCTCAGAGAGATGACCGCCAAGACGGTCTGGTATCTAATGGGCGGCGTGCGTTTTTACATCAGCCGAATGACTTCCTTCGACGCGGCTTTGCGCTACCGCAGCGACTTTACCGGCCTAGCCGACACCGAAATCCGCGCCGGGCTGAACACAGGATTCGATCTGCTGAAGAAATTTAAAAAGCAGAAATATGATAAGTGATCGAGTATAGAATGTCTTTTTTATCATCATCCGCGTCGGATCACAACTGAAGCCTAATTGAACGAGTAAAAATCGATACAAGTGCTTGAAACCAACAAACGCGTCGCGCTCAAGTTTGGCATCGACACCGATATAATCGAACGCACCGCCGATACCGATAAGAATCTCCGGCTGCTCGGCGACGACCTGACCTTCCTCGCCTGCCGGGAAAGCGAGCGGACGAAGCATGTGCATAGACTGCATCCATATTTGGGCAAGTTTATACCACAGTTGGTTGAGGTCTTTCTAAAGACATATTTTAAGGCAGGTGATACAATACTTGACCCTTTTGCCGGCTCTGGAACGACATTAGTCGAAGCGAATGTTTTGGGAATGAATTCTATTGGAATCGAACTTTCTCCTTTCAATGTGCTTATCCAAAAAGTAAAGACGCAAAAGTATAACCTGCCGGAAGTCGAATATGAAATTAAAGACGCATTGAATAAAATGGTCTTATTCAGTCAAACTTATTACTCAAATAATGGCAACGGTTCGATTTTCGCTAAGAACTTCGAGCCGATTAAAACTGAAAGCGTCTATCTGAATGATTGGTTTGGAGTTAGGACATTACAGGAATTGCTCTATTATAAAAATCTGATACCGTCATATTGTTATAATGATGTTTTACGAATAATATTATCAAGAGCCGCCAGGTCGGTTCGGTTGATTACGCATTATGATTTGGCGCGCCCTAAAGCGCCGGTGAGGGAACAATATTATTGCATCAAACATCATAGATATTGCCAGCCTATTCAAGAAGCCTTAAAATATATAGTTAGATATAGTGTGGACACTCTAAAACGAATCAAAGAGTACTCTAACATACGCAAAAATACAACAATAGAAATACTACAAGGCGACTCAAGAACGATTGATTTAAATCGAGAAAATCACATAGATGGTATTTTTACATCGCCTCCTTATGTAGGAATAATCGACTATCACGAGCAGCACAGATACGCCTACGAACTTTTCAGTTTTGAGCGTTTCGACGATAAAGAAATTGGCCCTGCGATTCGAGGTGTTTCCAATGGCGCAAAAGAGCAATATGTTCAAAACATTATTGCTGTATTTCGCAATATGAATAAATACTTAAAAGCGAATGCGAATATATTTATCGTAGCGAACGATAGATATGGTTTCTATGAGCGAATTGGCCGAGAATGCGGTTACGAATTAATTCAGACCTTTCACCGACCGGTTTTAATGCGCACGGAAAGGGATGAGAATAAGTATTTTGAATCAATTTTCCATTTTATAAAGGAATAAAAATGTCACTATCGAATAACCAGAATTTTCAGATTCATCAATTATTAAAAACGAAAATTCTCGAAAAACTGAACAAATACTCTCGAGAAACTGTTTCGATGCCATTCCATGTCAGATTGTTAGGATATGACAGAATGGCGATTTATTCATTCGTTCAGTCAATAAACACAACTCTCGGAACTTCAATCTTTGAGCAGACAGCCAAAATTGTGGCAGAACCGCATTTCGATTGCGCACAATCGCATTATAAACTTGAGGGATACTTTACCGATGCTGCAAAAATTGCCTCAAATAAGTTGATTGCAGGATTAAGGTCGGTCAAACAAAAGGCAAATATCCAAAATGAGAACTTGTTAATTAGACAGGCATCCTTTACCGGTGAAACAACGGATAAACGAAAATCGATAGTGGACTTATATCTTAAAAAATCGAATACAGAATACTTCATAGAGTTAAAGACAGTAAAGCCAAATATTGATGTATTTGAAAAGACTAAAGAGAAATTATTGCTTTGGAAATCACTTCGCTATAGCACGAGAGAAAATCTTGATATAAAAGCCTTTGTGGCATTTCCTTATAATCCTGAAGCACCAAAACCTTATGCCAGATGGACATTGCAAGGAATGTTCGATCTTGATAACGAGGTTAAGGTTGAGGATGAATTTTGGGATATGCTTGGCGGGAAAGGAACATTCAAAGAACTGCTCTCTGTATTTGAACAGACCGGTATCGAATTGTGTCCATATATCGACAATAAATTCAAAGATTTAAGAGAAAAATAATTGGCTCGTTACACCTACTTTGTCCTCATCCACGGCAAAAACCTTTATGAGACGTGCGGATCTCCATCTTCTGCAGCCCAAGCCGGTATTGGCTCTTGCAGTAAGATTTGAGAACTTAAGAGTTTGAGTTCACAGCTTTAGCGTGCAATTATTCAGGCTAATGCTCTGAACTCTGAACATTGGGCTGCCGACTACGGCGAGTCGGCAGCGGATTAAAGATAGGATATTCAAATGATACAATTCACCAGGCACCACATCCGATGGCACATCATCGGTCTCGGTATTATAGCACTGGCGACTGTGCTGTTCGTTTTTAAACTCATTCAGGACGCCAGGCAGCAGCCGGTAAAGACCACGGTCGTGAAGATTGAAAAATGACGATGGATGTCGTCAAACAGGTCGAGCATTGGTGGCACAGCGCTGAAGAAGAGATGGAATTCGTCGAGTTCGCGCGCCACTGGCGACACACAAGACAGGCGCTTTTTCATACGCATCTGGCTGTCGAATTAGCCTTGAAGGCTGCTGTTTGCAAAGCAACGGAGGATGTGCCGCCCAAGACACAAGACCTCATTAATTTGGTAGATTTGAGCAAAATCCCAATCTCAAACAACAAAGACGATTCTTGGGTCGTTTGAACAAATTCAACATTAGTGGCAGATATACCGACGCAAAACCGATAGAACCCGACCAAATTGACGCTGAGGATATAACGAGTAAATCAATAGAATTTATCAAATGGCTGAAGACTCAATTATTCAAAGCGTAAAGAATTACCTTAAAGCCTTGCAGGATGAAGGCGTGGAACCGGCTTTTGGGGTACTGTTCGGTTCGCAAGTAACCGGCAAGGCTCATCAGTTGAGCGATATTGATTTGGTGGTCGTTGCGCCTAAATTCGATACCGGCTACCAATACCCGGATGTCGCACTACTATGGGAGACCGCCGGGCTGACCGACTCACGCATCGAACCCATCCCTTGCGGCGTGAAGCAATGGGAGGAGGATAATTGGACGCCTATCATCTGGATAGCGCAGAAGGAAGGGATTATAATTGGACTCAACTGGAATAAAACCTAAGTCCTGAATTTTTTGCTCTCATAGATAATCTACTTTACGTATATGCAAAAAACCATCACCACCCTTGACATCCCCATCGGCGTCAAGGAACAAATCTACTGGATCGAGGTCATTCGCGGGCTTTGGATAACTAACCGCCACTTTTGGGTGAATATGGGGCGGCATTGCGCCAAAGCGCTGGGCTTTCAGCCTAAAGAACGCGCCGCGGCAACCTACCAATATCCAGAGGAGCGTCGTCCGGTGCATCCGCGCTGGCGCGGCCGGCATAGGCTGACGCTCAAGCAGAATGGCGCGATGCGCTGCACGGCTTGTATGCTGTGCGAGACTGTCTGCCCATCTGACTGTATCTCCATAACGCCCGGTGAATCGCCTGACCCGGCGGTCGAAAAGTTTCCCGAGCGATTCGATATCGACATTCTGCGCTGCTGCTTCTGCGGGATGTGCGTCGAAGCCTGCCCGCTGGATGCTATCAGGATGGATTTACAGGATTGGACGCAAGTAGGCTACACCCGTGATATTATCTACACTAAAGAGTTCCTGATGGGCATCGACAAGAACCGCCCGTGGGAAGAATGGTGCGTGAAGCGGCTGCGGGAAGGCGATGCGCAACTCAAAGATGCAGCGTGATATGTGGCTCGCTATCTGTTCCAATGATGATTCTTAGTTGAGCCTTCTATTCCTAATCTGCCGCTATCTGTTAGCCTTAGTTTTCCTTTTCGCCGCCGGTGGTAAAGGCTTCGACCTCGTTCGGTTCGGACGGCAAATTGAAGCAATAATGTGGAGTTTCGGACTGAACGAGACGGCGGCGTTGCATTATTTGGCTCACTGCGTCGCCGGGCTGGTCGTTGGATTGGAACTTGGATTAGGCGCGGCGCTGCTTATGGCTCGAAGACGTAGGTTTGCAGCCTTTACCGCAATCGGACTATTATTTTTCTTTAGTCTTATAACATTGAAGGGCGCTTTGTCCGGCGCAGCCGAGGAATGCGGCTGCTTCGGGATGCTCTGGCGCCGGCCGCCGGTTTTCTCGCTAGTCGAAAATATCCTTTTCAGCGTCCTGGGAATTTTTTCCTTAAAAGATACTTCTAATCCGCTAAGAAGACTTAACCGGAGCCTCGTCGCATTCGGTTCGATTTTGGCGTTGTTCATCATAGTTAATCGATGGGCGCTCATCATCCCCGGCGCGGCATTACAAACAGGCAGCAAATTTGTGAACACCGCCGGAATTATTTTAAATAATCCTAACCAAAGCACCGCGCTGTGGTTTTTCGACCCGGAGTGCAGTTATTGTTTGGAGCAGTATGATAAGCATATTATCACCCTTGCTGCGCAAATTCCGGGACGCTTGAGAGGGCTCACTAAAGCCTCACCGGGTCGAGTCGATGAGTTTTTTATAGATTATACTCCAAATTTCCCGATAACTTCAGCCGACCACCGAGACTGGCGCCGCTGGGGTGTGCCTCTGGGCAGCATCGTCATTATCAAGGATAAAACAATCGAAGAAGTTCGGCGAGCGTTTGAGATTCCAAGTGGATTAGAAGAAATCAAGCGGGAGTTGAGTCGATGACCTGCGGCGCGGTGATTGTGGGCGCCGGGCGCGGCGAGCGGCTGGCGGCGGATGTCCCTAAATGTTTAGTGCGGGTGGAAGATATTCCACTGATATTACTGGCTGCGTTTCCATTTCAACAATGCGCGGAGGTCGATGCGGTCGTCTTAGTCGCGCCGTCTGGATCTGAATCTGTAATCGCTTCTGAATCTAAAGATTTAGGATTAGATAAAATTCACGCGGTTGTTCCGGGCGGCGTTCGAAGGCAGGATTCGGTCGAAAATGGCGTTAAAAACCTGCCGCCCGCGATCGATTACGCTCTTATACACGACGGCGCGCGGGTATTTATCGACAGCCGGTCGATTAAGAAAGTCATCGCCGAATTAGCCTTCTATCCAGCCGTTACTTTAGCGGCTTTCACCGGCGATACAATGCATCAAAACTTGAATGGTCTCTGCCAAGCCGGTCCGGCGCGCGATACTCTTATCGCAGCCCAAACGCCGCAAGGTTTTAAGCGGGATTTGCTGGAGAAGGCTTTACAGCGGGCGCGCGACGCAAATATTACATCTACCGACGAAGTATCTTTGATGCGCCAGGTTTCCAATGTGGCGGCTTATCCGGTTTTCAGCGACGCGCCGAATGTCAAACTCACATATCCAGGCGATATGAATTTCTACCAACCGCAGTTATCGGCGCTGGCGAAACAAGTTAAAGAATTTAGAATGACAATGACAATGTAAATATCAATAATGATCTCGGATATATGAAGATATTTTAACTATCATTGACATTGACATTGTATTAGTCTTTAGTATTATTAAACTTACAACTTTCAATTTTCATTTATGGCAAGTCGTATCCGCATCGGTGAGGGCTACGATGTGCATCGATTAGTAGCCGGCCGGGCGTTAATCTTGGGGGGCGTCAATATCGCTTGGTCGAAGGGTTTGGAGGGACACAGCGACGCCGATGTGCTGCTACACGCCATCTGCGACGCCCTGCTCGGCGCAGCCGCGCTCGGCGACATCGGGGCGCACTTCCCCGACGACAGTTTAATATATAAGAATATCTCTTCTTTGAAACTATTGCAGCAAGTCGGCGTAATATTAGAAGGCAGCGGCTGGCGGCCGGTGAATGTCGATGCGACCTTAGTGCTGGAAGCCCCGCGCATCGCCGACTATGTCTATCAGATGCGGCGCAATATCGCCCGCGAACTGAAGTTGGATGTGATGGATGTGTCGGTCAAAGCCACGACCAGCGAGGGTTTGGGATTCATCGGCGCCGGCGAAGGCATCGCCGCCAGAGCGGTGGCGCAGATAATGGATATATAGGGAATTGAAGTTGTTCTTTCTAACAGACATATACTTATACATAGCGACATTATTCTTTGCGTTTCTTATATATTTCATCCTGAACGAAGTGAAGGATCTCGTCCCCGTTTATCCAGACGAGATGCTTTCCCCTGCATGCGCAGGGGGCAATATAATAACCCGGCGCAACTAACCTATCTTTCCAATACACATAGTAATTAAAAGAAATCTGAAATAAAAATGCTCGACGAAGAACGTCTCGCTCAACTTGAGCGGCGGCTCGAATTAATCGGCGCCCGTATCGAAGAGGTTGCCGGGCGCATCGGCGACCGGTTAGAGTATAAAGCCACGCGTTGTTCATTCAGCAACGGCAGGCTTTTCTGGGGTATGGTATTTCTGTTGGCAGGTCTAATCTGGTTCGGCAAGGAACAGGGCTGGATACCGTTCGACCTACCGTTCTGGCCGCTTGCCCTCATTCTGCTCGGCGTCTATTTCCTGCTGACCACCCTGCGCCGAAATTGACCTTTCTGCAGACTATCTTTCTGCCGGCGCTGGCAGCGGCGGTTATCCCGCTGGCGTTGCATTTTTTGAGCCGTTTCCGACTGCCGGTCGTCCAATTCTCCAGTCTTGAATTTCTGCAACGGTTGCAGAAACGCCAATCTCGGCGGCTGCAACTCAGGCAGATTATCCTCTTGATAACAAGAACTTTGGCAACAGCCGCGATTGTATTGGTATTCGCCCGGCCCGCGCTGCAGAGCGCTGGCGCCGGTGCAGCCGCGTCAGTGGAGATGGCCGTCCTCATCGACGATGCGATAGCAAGCGCAGTTCAAACCCGCGATGGTGCATTAAGCCGTCTATGCGCTGAAAACGCGGCAGCCCTTTTCGAGACGATGGAATTGGGCGATAATTTCACCCTCGTTCCGCTTTCACAGCCTGCCAAATTTGAATCGGCTTCCACCGGGCAGGATGCCATCGTCAAAGAGAGCCTCGCTTCGCTTGTTCCTCGCTGTATCCCGCCCAAGACCGCCCAAGCTGCGCTTACCGCCGACACGCTGCTCGCCAAATCACCGCGCACCAACCGTGAGATAATTATCATCAGCGGCTTTTATGACAGTTATTGGGATACTTTCCAATGGCAACCAATCAAAGGAACAAGAGTCTTTTTACTACCGACAGGCCCGGAACAATTGCAAAATTTGGCTGTGGATTCAGTCGTTTTACGCAGCACGATATTGCGCCAAGGTCAACCGGTCGAACTTGAAGCCCGGCTGACGAATAACGATGCCAAATCAGTCGAAAAAACACTCCTCAGCGTCTATCTTGCGGGCGAACGGATTGCACAAGCCTCGCTCGATGTTCCCGCTAAAGGCCGGGCAAGTCAAATCTTAACGATAACATCGAATACGAGCGGATTACTGGCTGGCTCGCTGCGCATAGACGACGCAGACGCTTTCCCCGTTGACAATCGGCGCTACTTCACTCTTTTCGTGCCAGAGAAACTTAATGTTCTAGCGGTTACAACGGATAGTCTGACACAGTCGATTGTCCGCGCTGCTCTCACCGCGGGAACAGCGGATTTCGTTCGCCTCGAATCGACCGAAGCCGCGAAGTGGGAAACTAAGTCTTTAGCCGAATTTGATGTTGTGCTGCTTGCGGGAGTGGCTCGCGTCTCGGAAGGCGCTGTCGAGCGGTTGGCGGAGTTCGTCGAGCGCGGCGGCGGATTAGTGTTGTTTCCCTCGCTGGAGAGCGACCTAGCAGCGCTTGGCCGGGGCTTGTGGCGCCGGCTGGGTTTCAGCCCGGCAACCGGTATGCTCGCCACCGGCGGCGTCGGTTGGGGCAAAATCGAATTGACGCATCCGATATTTTACGGAATGTTCGAACCGGGCGCCGCGCCAACTCCGCCCAATACCCGACTGGCGGTCAAATTAGCCGCCGGACCGAATGACGAGGTCGTCATCCCTATGGCGGATGGCAATTCATTTCTCATCGAGCGGCAGGTTGGTTCCGGCAAGGCTTTAATGTTCGCCGCGCCGTTGTCGCCGCAAGCCGGCGATTTTATATTCAGCGGGATTTTCGCACCGCTGCTGTTTCGCAGTCTGGCTTATGCCGCTGCCCGTGAGTATAGTCCCGGTCAAAATTGGCAGACCGGCGCGGAATATATCCTTATACTACCGCTTGACCGCGCACATGAAGCCGTTTTGGAAGGTCCCGAGGGTGAACGTTGGATTTTGCCACCGCAATCGACGCCGTCAGGAATGCGCTTCGAGGTCAAAGAAGTAGAGACGCCGGGAATATACAATCTACGGATTGACGATAAAATCCTAGCGCGTTATGCCGCCAATCTCCCCCCGCATAGGCTGCGCTCAACTCGCAGCGATATTACGGCGTTAGCCAAGCGTCTGGGAAGCGCCGGGATATTGCCGGAAAGTCCGCAAAACCTATCAAAAGCGCTCGCCGCCGCACGCTATGGATATGAGCTATGGAAAACCATCGCCGCGGCTTTTATCGGACTGCTAATAGCCGAGTCCATCATCGCCAGAGCGAAAAAATCTGAAAAATAATTTTTGTCTGATTAATGGGTGTAGAAAAGAGTTGCTCTTGAATATACAATTTGTGGCGATGACAAGCATCGCCCGTTCAGGCGAACCTTGTGTTCGCCCTAAATAGTGACTATATTCTGCTCCCATTAAAATTATCCATAATGCATATATCGTCCATAATGTCCATCTGATATTCTAAAAACTAAACGGGAAGGTCTTATGACCTTCCCGTCGTCATTTCAAGGGCTCAAGCCGCTGCGGCTATTCTCCGCCTCCGCCTGCGCCTGGACGTGTAATTCGCTTGCCGCCTGTTTTTTCAGCGTTTTTTCGGGCTTGATTGAACTGTAGTTCAGCATTTTCAGCCTTTTTACGCGCTTCGGCGTAATGCCCCTGGTCGGTTAGGGATTTTGCTTCTGAGAGAGACGTCCGTGCCTTGCCCATAATGCGCGGCGAGGCTTCGTCGGCGCCGGCTTCGACCGCATGTTTCAATGCTTCTTCGGCTTTGGCGATGGCGTCGTCCGGCGGCTGGGCGCAACCTGCTAAACCGTTAACTAACGCCAGCAATCCGACCAACAATAGATAGCGTGTGTATCGCATATTCCGCTCCCAACTCGTTGAATTTCCGATTTAACCCCCCAGTATGAGTGTTAATTGTAATAAATAATAATCTGATTGTCAAGAGGGATATAGTAATTTCGCTTCGGTAAATGACAAAGTCGATATTTTTAAAGAAAAAGGATGCTCGCGCCGCGAGCGGAATCGTAAAGCCACGCCGGCGTCGTAGCATCTTGGGGGGCGGGATTTATCCCGCCCCCTAACACAGTCGTTGCAGTAACGCGCTGCCGAGCGCACATCATCTTAGGCTTGCCACGCCGGCTTGGCTTTGAACAACACTGTGGTAATAAGTTCGGTCAGCATGCCATAGATTAAACCCATTATGACAGTATAGATGGCTATCGTTGTCGGACTAATCTCCGGCGTCGATGAAGGCGAGCCCCATATCGCCACCGCCATCGGCAGCGATGCGATAAAACCGATAACTAAGCCGTGCAGCCACCATTTGAGCCGCAGCGCGCTGATTCCAATGGTGAAACCGAGCAGCACGCGGCTTAAAAGTATGTTAATTTTCACGCCGACGGTCATCGCCTCAGAGTCATTTCCCGACGATGCCATCCCCAAGCAGACAAAGCCGAATACGACCCCGCAGATAGTCGCAATCAGCACACGTTTGCAAGTGAGCATTGAACCTCCTTTTTTTAAGTTGAGCGGGCATCTTAGCCCGCTGTCTTAGCGCCGTCAATCCGCTGTGGTCGACGGTGTTAATGTAACGCTAATGTAGTCCGGCTTCTTGAAGCCGGGGAATAAAACTCCCTACTTGCCAAATCCCCAATTAATTTTAAGCGCTGGCGTGCAACCTATTTGCGACGGCGCAACCGAAAGTTTATTCGAACCTTCCTTGCCGCCGCTGGCGGCGTCGATGGCGGATAAAAAGTGATTTAACAGCAATCCGCCGACAAACATAAGCGCTTGATTGTTTAAGCGGTCGGAATACAAACGAATAGACTTAAAATGGCTGCGGTTGGCGTCCGTATCCCACTGCCAGGCATCCTCGGATGAGTCATACAACCTGTCGAACTGGCGGTCGCGCAGCCGCTGTTCGTTGAATGCCTGCTGATTCATCCAGTTACCGATGTCAACATAGAACTGGTGGTCGCGCTCGGCTGATACGCCGGCGTGCTGTCGGGCGAACTGGCGGTAGTCGTCCACCAACCATCCGGCATAGAGCCGGCTGCCAATGATTCCGCCTAACAGAACCGCTTCGGCGGTGAAAAATAAGTAGGCTTTGGTCTTGCGTCCATCCAGCCATTGCCCTAAACCCGGAATGAGCAGCGATTGAATGAACGCACGTCCCTGACGCTGCGAGCGGATTTTATCCGCAGCATCCGGTTGCGCAAGATAGAAAGAATTCGACGATGTTATAACATAATCGCCAGCCGGACCTTGAAAATCAAGCGAGACTGCCGGCCGGATTAAATCGATATGCGCCGATTGAGTTTTAACCTGTGAAGAATCAAAGCTTAATCCAGCCGCCGGACTAAATAAAAATCCATAGAGTCCGAATAATCCCGCCAGACCTGTCTGCCAAATTATGCGTCCCGTTATCACCATCGGAAGTTCAATCCGCCGACAGCCAGCGGTCGGCCGTTATGTTCGATTTTGTGGAAGCCAACTTCGGCCTTCGCCTTGCGTTTAAGGGCGCGGACGGTGAAACTGGCGTGCAGCGCCGACATCACATGGTTCAACATCGCCACCTGAATAGAGATGGACGAATATTCCAACCGTTGATTGGAAGCGTAACGCATATCCATATAGTGCAGCGACCGTTGGGCGAAGCCGCCGAATTCGGGTTTGTTATCGTATTGCGGCGTATTGGGATCGTCGCCCAAGTAGCCTGTTATGATGCCGCCGACCATCTGGAAGACATCGTCCCAACCGAAACCAAATTGCTTGATATATTTGCCGATCATTTCGTAATACTGCTGGTCGTCGCTTTTAGAAGCCGCACGTTGTTCGTCGGTCGGCAGGTCGTGCGTGAAGCCTTCATTAGGCAGGAAGCGGAGTTTGGTCTCCCAATTCAACGCTGTCCAATCCGCCAGCGAGCCGGTGAAGACCGTCGTGTCGCCTCGCCCGACATTATAAGTACGGGCGATATCGTATTCCTTCTGGCGATAGACATCCGGGTCAAAATGGGCGTCGGCATAGGCTTTAAACTCCTTATCTTTGCCCATTCCTTGGTTATAGAAATAAATAACGCCGGTCCAAGCCGCCAGTTCGAGCAGGGTGAAGGCTGCGGCGCGCCATTTATAGCCGGCATAATATTCACCAGCGCCAGGCCATATCGCCGACAGGATTAGCGCTTTGCCGGGATTGAGCTCCGACCCGGCTGTATTTTCAGCGCTTGATTTCGCAGACTTGACCGGCTCAACCGCGCTAATATCAGGCTTGCCGGAGGGCGTCAAACCACTGGAAGTCAGAAATAGTTTAGTAGCATCGGGCTGGAATAACGCCTCTGACAGCCGCAAGTCAGCTGCGAGTGCAACGCTGCTCCATAACAGACATAGTATGGTTAAAATAGTTCGGTTCATAAGGTTTCCTTTTATTCAATAATTCGTCGTGAATTTTATGTGTTATTATTGATTAAAATTCATATCCGGCAGACGAGATGGGTCGTCTGGCCTTGCATTGTCGGCTGTCAACCCTCTGCGGTGACAGCCTATTGCCCGCCGTCGACTCGCCGCAGACAATGGCAAAACAATGTAATTCCTCTAGTTTCGCTGTCAACCACAGAGGATTAACAGCCTTCCTAAAGCCCAAAGCCTAAAGCCCAGGCAGGAATGCCTACCCTACCAGATCTAAAAATAATCGAACAACAGCGTCAGATACCAGCGCCATTCGCGGCCGTAATTCTGTCGAATCGCATCCTCGACAACTGAAAAACGGTCCAAACTATACACGGCTGCAATAGATAAATCAGTTGGGAAGCCATACCAACTGAACAGATTGACGCGCAGTTCGGTTCCGGCATCTCTTTTTAGGGTCAGCCTGTCGAAACCTCCCCGCCAGGCATCGCCGCCTTCGACGAACAACGCGCTGTGGATGCGGTCGAGATAGAACGGCCCCCAGCGCTTATCGATGCCGGTCGCCAGCGGGAAGCGCAACGCCAGCCTGCCAACCAATTTGCGCGTCCCGCCGAGGCTGTAGAAACTGTAGCCGCGCAAGCCCTGCAAACCGCCGGCATAGAGGTCGAAGAATGGATCCACTGCTGCCGATAAACCTCCCGCCATTAGCCGCGGATTGAGAACTAAGTCTTTATAAAATTTATAATAATAGTCTAAATCGGTTTCGAGACGAAAGTAATTATAAGGCTTATAGACTTCCAGCAGGGTATATTTATCGGCGTCGATTTCGAAGCCGTCGATGAAGCGGTTGTTTTCGCGCGCCAGTTCAACCCAGCCGCGCCAGCCGCCCTGCGGGTGAATGTCCATCCCCACCGACCGCGCGCGCTGCTCGCTGTCCAGCCGCAGGATATACGCCCGCCCACGCATATATGTGTATGAGAAAGTGCTGTTATCCTCGAAGCGCATATCGGATTTATAGTTGGAATAGCGGAATATGGCTGAGGCGTTGATGGCGTCGCTCAACGGCATCCGCCCGCCAATGTCGATTTCGCCTAAATTGAAAGTGTAATCGACGGAATACTTCCCGAAAATAGGCACAGCAACGTCATTCACTATACGCTCTCCGACTATCACTAACGGGTCATCGAACTGTTCGCGCTTGTGGCGTGTGATGTTATAGGCTTCCAAGAATATTGTCGGACGCAAGACTTTATATTCAGCCGATAGATATAAATCCCGGTCGCCCGCTCGGTTGATTTGCGCTCCGCCGAATAGGGATAATTTCTCTAGAAAATCGTTCGTATAGGCGTAGAAGCCGGGCTTGAAGCCGCCGTAATCCCAAGCCACCCGCGGCAGAAACGCTAATTTGCCGAAGGGATTGGCATAACTGCCCGTCGGATTAGACAGCGAAGGCGGCGTATTCAGCGCGACTCTTTCCTGCGCGAAAGTATTAGGATATTCCAATTTGGCAGTTTCCACACGCCTGATTTCGCTCAACAGCCGGACTTCATAACCTTTGTTAGTGAACTCAGCGTAAGCCATTTTGCCATCCGAAGATAGAGACGGGTGGAAGGCGCCGCCGAGGACATTAGTGAGCGCTTCCGGCTCGCCTCCGTCGAGAAACACGCGGTAGAGGTTGTAAATCCCGCTGCGGTCGCTCGCATAATACATCCAGCGGCTGTCGGGCGAGAAGACGGCGTCGCGCTCGTCGGACTCGGTCGCCAGCAGCGGCAGCCATTTCTGGCTCAGCAAATCATAGCGATAAATATCCCGGCCAGATAAATCGGAAGTTGCGCACGCAATAGCCCGTCCATCCGGCGAAAATTGCGGGCGAAAGATTTGCCGGCCATCGCCGAATTGCGTCAGCGGTCTCCAAACGGTCTGCTTAGTTAAGTCCTTTTTTCCCCCTCCGCTCGCGGGGGGGATTAAGGGGGGATATTCTTTGGGCAGTTCGACGAGGACTAAATTCTGATTGCCGTCGCGATTATGCACTGCGACTAACTTGCGTCCATCGGGAGAAAACGCCGGCGCTGTCAACCGGGCGTCCTTAGTGAGCCGGATTTCCTTCTCACTATCTATATCCCATAAATACAAATCTTCGAAATGCGAACCCTGACGGTTGGGTCCTTTTTGCCGCGCATAGACGAAATACTTTCCGTCCGGCGACCAATTCACCGGGCTGCGCGCCGGGCATTTCGTATCGTAAAGCGAATCCTCCTCTACATCATATATTACAACTTTGGACAGCGAAAGATAGTCCTTGCCCTTGTTCGAGAGGAAGGCAATCCGTTTGCCATCCGGTGAGAAGACCGGCGACAGATTAGCGAAGCCTTCGTCGCGGATGACTTTGCCGGTAACCGTATTGGCTCGGATTTGTTCTGTGCGCTGAAGGTAATCTGCCGCAATATCGCGCCGCCAATTTTCGTATAACTGCCGTTCGCTGATGCCCAGCGCTTTCCGGCAAGCGCGGTCGAAATCCCAAGTAAATGCGCCGCGCAATGCAGCGGATAGGGCGTTTAGTTTGTCGTCGCCATATTTATCGGCGATATAGCGCGTCAGGGCATAACCCTGGCAATAAACCAGTTCTGAGCCGAGCGTGTTCTTGCCGAAGACTTCCATCTGGTTGAGCGTCAACAGACTGCCGTCCAGCGCCCGCACGCGTATCATCATATCGCGGTGGGTGTCCCACCAGTCGTGACCGAGGCCGCGGGTTTGGAACTGCGCTGTTCCTTCGGCGAACCACATCGGGACGACCGTGCCGGTCACCGGCCAGGATCCGATGCGGTTGGGATAACCATATAGGACATCCGGACGGCGCTCATCCTCGTAGCCGATGAATTGGAAATAGACTCCCGGCAGCCAGCGGGGACCTTTGCGCGACGCGCCTAACTGAACAAGATGCGTAAATTCGTGCGTTACGACATCATAGAGCCAGTGATGCGTCCCCCGCAATTCGAAATCGAGCGGCGTCGCCCAAACGACGATCTTATTGTCGTAGTAATAAGTCCCGCCGTTTGAGTAGTCATCGTGATCGCGCACAATCCAATGCACTTTGCCGTCAGGTTTATAATCATACAGTTCTGTAATCGGTCGATAAATCTCCTCCGCTATGCCGGCTAAAATCCGCGCCGTGCGCTCCGCGCCCTCGTGAAAATGCACCGAATAATGTTCTGTCTCAATCGTCTGCCATTTGAGTTCCGGGTGGTTGAATTGCTCAAACTGGGCGAAAGCCAGACGCGTCAGCGTCATTCCCGTGAAAATGGGAATCCAGAATAAAACCAATATCTGCAATGAATACTTACCCAACCATCGGCGGACGAGGGCGTCCGCCTTGCCCTTCATCGTCATCACCATCAGCATCACCATACCCTCAGCATCAGCATTGTCATTTCACAACCGCTATTTTCACGACCTTCTTCTCCGTCCGGCTGGCGGATTTGGCTGCCACGACTGCATAATATCCCCCACGGGCAATGTCCTTCAAATTCCACTCAATTTCATTGGGCAGACCGGCTTGTCCTTGCGCGTGCAAAGTCGTCACCTTATCGCCGGCAATGTCATAGATAGTTACCGTAATTTGGGCTGATTCGTTCAAGAAATAGCGAATGGCGGTCGATTCGGTGGCAGGATTAGGCCAATTGTAGCATAATTCGCCGGGCATCAGCGGCGCGCCAGCCGACGGGGTAAAGAGCCGGGCTGGCTCCCAAACGGCATTAGAACGGTCGTTGTCGCGATATATCTGCCACCATAAAGTCTGATTCTGCATATAAGTCGGCGGGAGATTATAGGCTGTAACCTTTTCACTGTCGGCGATTAAAATATCATATCCCGGAATAGTATCGAGTTCGGCTGTCAGGATTTGAGTATATTCATCGATGCAGAGTGGAAATCCGCGCGCCGGCGAGCCGTCTGATTTTCGGATTTCAAGAGTGTATTTGGGCGTCCCCTGTCTCAAAGGCTGATGCGGATCCGCTTGACAGAGTATATTCTTGGAAATAATTAGATGACTTGTCGGACTCAAATTTATAAATACTTGCGGATAAGGATAGACACGGGGTAGTTCGGAAGTCCCGAAAATCGGCTGAGGATATCCTTCCATCAATGTGCCTTCGATGTTCATAACCATAATTTGTGCCATCCGTCCGTCGAACCTCTGATTGACAGGCGGCGGCACCGTGCCGTAAATCTCATAGCGTCCATCGCCGTCGATATCCACCGGAAAACTGGGCTGAAATCGATAATCGATTTGATTAGCGATGCAATAGGAGTTCGACGCGTCGGTCAAATCACGCCAGACTAAAAGATAATGGTCGGCGCGGCTGCCTGATTGAGCGTAACTAGCCCTCAGAGCCACATCTTGAATTCCATCGCCGTCGAAATCGGCGACTGCCGAACCATAAAGGTCGGAAGGGCGAATCGGTGGCGCCGCATCAGGCGGATTAGCCAAAATTTCACATCCCGTTTCAGTCGAACGATAAATCTTCAAATCACGGGTTACGATTATGAAAGTGTCCGAATTTTGCGAACCAAAACGATGCAAGGACCACGGAGCGCCGGCATCGGACGGTAGCGTCAACGAATTTTCGAAAAAGTCCATTTTATATCGCCGCACATAAGTTGAGTCCCCGGCTGAAAATGTAACCGCTAAAACGCTTGCTTCCGGGCGGCCTCCCAGCGTAAAGAGCGGTGGAGTAGAAAGCCCGTAATATCCAAAACTTACAAAATCCCAGCGCCAAGCGCCTCGCGATACAATAGCATTGAAACTCCCTTCGTTTGCCCAAATCAGGTCTGTGCGATCGTCATCATTCACATCCCGCGCCGCAAAATTGTTCCCTTTACAAGTGCGCAGACTGTTCAGCCCGCTCTCGTGAAGAAAATGTCCATCCCGGTCGTAAATGCGAAATAAATGTTGTGAAAATATAAGTATCTCTTTCGAATCGATGTTGTCGTCGAAATTGCCGACGACGACGCTGCCGCCATTATAGCCGACCTGCCTTTTGGCAAAGAGTTTCCCCGGCTGCGAGTATCTGAAGCCCATCACTTCCCTGCGTCTTGAGAAACTATCCAGTGTAATATGTGTGAACGCGCCCGAATTTGCACGGCTGTTGGGGAAGGAATTATCGCCGAACATAACATAGCGCCCGCTGTTGGCGGAGATGTGAGCATAGTTATCGGAATACCAGGCATCCTCAAATACGCCGTAATCTGTCCCCCAACCTGGGGTAAGGAAGGGATATTCCTGTCCGATGTCCTGCGCGCCATCGGCTTCTTCGAGATCCAGACCGCGCAGTTCGTTGACGGAATTAAATCTGCCATTATACATCAGAGAAAGCAATCCCTCATCGATGTGCCAAATTAAGAGACCCGAACCGGGCGAGTCGAAGTCGAGGTTGTCAACGCTTGTAATCGCTTGTATAGGCTTGTGATAATTCACAAAGCGGGTCACGCTGTAATCCTCGTGAAAGACCAGCATTGTGTCGCCGCTGCGGTCGAAGCCATAGCAAACTGTATCCCGTTCCGGATCCCGGTCGCGGTTTTCGAGGAGGAAATACTCGCTCAAGTTGATTGGAATGCGGCAAGCCTTGTTTTCAAAGACCAGCGGGACTTCAGGATGCGTTCTGAATCGAGATTCAATTTGATGCGCGCCGGGGGCGATATCGATCGGAAATAACCAGCCTTCGTAAGCCGCCGACCAGGCGTCCACCGGACCTGGAATAGCCCCGTAGAAATTTCCCCAGCCTCTGTCCATCAGGCTCCATTTGCCGACCACCGGCTTGCCGTCGTCCTTGTCATACAGCGCCGGCAGCCCCAGCCAATGCCCAAACAGCATACACATCACACCCACAGTGGCAATCTGGACGCCGTCGTGAGACTCGGTCTCCGGCAGTATCAAACCGCCCTTCACAAAATTTGTCCCTCCATCGACTGGAATACCATTGGGCAGATTCAACTGTTGAGCGAAATCAGCCTGCACCATCCAGGCTGAAGGAATATCGTGCGGCGTCATTCGGTAACCAAGGTCGAACTCCTTGCCGGCGCCGGCGTGAAAAACCATCACCAAATCGTAACTATTCCACATAATCGCCGGGTCATTGTCCGCTGCCACCACTGCATCCCGGAATAGTTCCGCTAAACCTTTATCCAGTTGCTCATCCGTGCTGTTCCAGTTGTATTGCCACATCTGCTTCGGCAGTTGATAGGCTGCATTCAAACCGACCGGATAGATATTCCAATTGAAATTCAGCGCGCCGCCTGACATTCGGGAGTAATAGAAATCTTGAAACCGCAGTTGGTCGGTGAAGAAGAGCGAGTCGTGCGGCGGTGGATCGAAGTAGATTTCGACCGTATCGTCGAAACTCTCATAAAGTGAACTGGACCGAGTGTAAGCCATTCTACCATTGCCGGTAGTCGTCGAAAGCGTATCCTGCACAAACTCGACTCGCAATGCAAGGATACGAATTGGAATATCCCGGCGCGGAGAAATCCGGCTTTCCACTCGCTGCGGAATGCGCGGAGGAATAGGATTTATCATCTGTCGCTGGGTGGCTGAAAGTTCAGCCGGAAGCGCCCAAGCCAGCGACAACAATATTAATCCTTTAGTTAATAGATATTTACGCGATTTGTTTATTTTTTCCTTTAATCTAAGGAGTCTAAGTTTGCAGGCGGGGACCGCCTGCCCCACTATCCTAAAGCCCAAAGCCTAAAGCCCAATGGTAAGCGACAGCCGCATCGTGTCGGTCAAAGGATGCCCTTTACCGGCTGAGATATAACTAAAATCGAAGCGATAGGTCGAGACCTTAAAAGATGCGCCGTAGGTTATGGGTTTGACCTTGCCCAATTCATCGTTCCAGTAACCGAGCCGCAGCGCCACCATATCCGTATACCAGTATTCCAAGCCGGTATTGTATATAATATCATAAAGAAATTCTTTAGTGATGTAAGGCGGCTTACTTTGGAAATATTCTTCATCGGTCCAAGCTGTGAACAGGGCGATGTAGAACGGGTCGGTGTCGCCGTTGGGATGTTTGCGCACTAAGAGTTTGTTTAGATCGGACGCCCAAGTCAGTTTGTTGTAGCCGTCTTCGACGAGGTTCCAGGCGAAGCCGAACTTGAGGTTGGTCGGAATCGGGTCGGCTTGGAGGCGGTCGATGTAAGCCATCTTCGGACCCATATTCTGCAGATTAGCGCCGAGGTTTAAGGAGTGGTTGAGTAGCGGATCCACAGTCTTATAGAGCAAGCCTAAGTCGATAGCGAAATTTGTCGCCACACCGGATCCTTTTTCCTGCCCGGCGCCGCGGTCGGCAAGATGGCTGTAAATGAACTTGACATTCAAGCCCAGCGCCATTTTATCGGTCACATTGGAGCCATACGAACCGCAAAAGGCTGTCTCAAAGGTGCGAAAGGTGCCGAGGTCGGTATTCATTTCGTCGCGGCGCTCGGTCTCGCCCAAATTGAGAAAGGTGACATTCAGCCCGAAAGTACCCCAATCTTCGACAGTATTGGTGTAGGAGATGAAATCGTAATAGAGGTCGCTAAGTCGAAATGTCGGCAGCCAGTTGACATGCATCAAGGTCAATTCCTTTTTCTGCAGATAGGCTAGTCCGGCGGGATTCCAATAAGTAGCCGTGGCGTCGTCGGCGACCGCGACGAAAGCCTCTCCCATCCCGCCGGCGCGCGCGCCCGGCGAAATCAGCAGAAAGATGACCGTGGCTTCCGCTACACCGGCTTCAGCATCGCGAATATTTATTCCAATGCCGCATAGCAGTATAAATATGATTATCAGTCGTTTGAACATTGATTCTGACCTGATTTCAAGGTGTAAGGTGAAAGGTGTAAGTAAAAGAGTGCAATGCCGATTGTTCACTTACACCTTACACTTTCTACCTTTTGGTTTTAAGATTGATGTTGTGTATGGACTATCTAATATACGCAATTTTCCCCAGACCTTCGGCTTTTTCGCCGTCGGAGTTCCAGGCTGTAACTTTATAGAGATAAACGCCGTTGCCGGCTTGGCGGCCGGCCGAGTCGCGGCCGTCCCAGATGATGTCGGTAACGATGCCGCCGGTCGAGGCCGAACCGCGCCGCTGCCAGATCGGACGACCGTTGACCGTGAATATCTTCACTTCGTAATCGGCAGACTGATTGACGATGAATGTCAACGCAGTGGTCGTGCGAAAGGGATTAGGCCAATTCAGCACGCGGTCGATGAGTAAACCGCCGGCGCCGGCTTCGACTTCGACCTCGACCTCCTTCACCGCCATATTGTTATAACTATCCCAAGCCTCGATTTCGATGCGCCGGAGGCCGGTTTCCAAAGGTCCAATGCGCTGCTCAAGGCTGCCGGATTGATGACTGTCGAGATTGTAACGGAATTGATTGGTGATGTTGCGCGGCGAGCCGCCGTCGACGCGCAGGTTGACGCCGTGTCCCAGCGCGCCGGTCAAGTTCAGCCCTGATGAATCGGTAATATCGACGATGAGCAGCGGTTCGGCGCGGATGCGGTCGCCGGGGCGGTAACTGCGCGAATCGAAATATATTTTAATCGCAGGCGCTTGCGCGTCCGTTCCTGCCGACATTTGCGAAGCATATACAATCGAATCGCGGGCGATGACGCCGTCGATTTCGGCATCGTGAAAATAACCGACTGCGCGTCCGGTCGAGTCGCCTAAAGTTACATCGCGCGGGGCGATGAAATTGCCGTTGAATATCCCATCTCGGACGCTCAAGAAGCCTCGATAAATGGTCGCGCCTGGAATGGAATAGTTCAGCGTAATTTCGCTGGGCGGATCTGAATCGATAATGATTTTATAGCGGCGCGCAACGGCGGCATCGCGCAAGATGAATTCCAATTCGCCGCGGAAGGTAGGCAGAAAAGCCCCATCCGTTCCAACTATCCTGCCGCTCAAACCTGATACAGCCAGAGGTATAATCGGATACGGCGCTAAAGAGACGAACTGCCCTCTGAGCCGCGGCTGACCTAAATAGAGCGTTGGGTCGCCCAAGAGGTGATACGAAGCGCTGTTGCTGCCGCGCACCTGATATTTC
>Ga0194125_10001181_pt1 | contig 44276 bp, 38 predicted proteins | sample TA2KigC250mmetaG_FD_148626 | JGI IMG/M metagenome (GOLD analysis project Ga0194125, IMG submission 148626) | Freshwater microbial communities from Lake Tanganyika, Tanzania - TA2015034 Kigoma Deep Cast 250m | ecosystem: Environmental > Aquatic > Freshwater > Lake | place: Tanzania: Lake...
CCGCGACGATCGGAAAGTATCGTCGGTTGCTGTTGCTGTGTATCGCCCGCGCGATGAGTTCCTTACCAGTTCCGCTTTCGCCTCGGATCATCACGGTGGTGTCTGTTTTTGCGACTGTCTGTATCAGCTCAAACACTTTCTGCATCTGTGGTGATTCCCCGATTATGTCGTCCACCCTGCAGAACTCGGAGATTCGCTCTTTCAGCTTCAGGTTTTCCGTGGTCAGCGTGCGCTGCTTGATTGCGTTCGTCACAAGATGGGAGAGATAGTCCGGATCAACCGGCTTCGTCACATAGTCAAATGCGCCCTCCTTCAGCGCTTTCACCGCCGTGTCCACGGTGGCGTGTGCGGTAATGAAGATGATCGTCGCGTTCGGGTCAATTTCCTTGATGCGTCCCTGCAACTCCATGCCGTCCATGCCGGGCATCTTGATATCGAGCAGTATGATATCCCATTTCTGGGCCTGCAGCTGTTGCAGTGCCTCTGCGGCGTTGGCCGCCGCCGACACCTTCAACCCGTCCTCACGGAACCACTTCGAGAAGGAATCGCGCACGATCTGTTCATCGTCGACCACTAGAATTGAAGGCACGGAATTCATAGGTATCCTCGTGTGCTGAATGTTGTCTATTGTCCCAAACTCCGCGAGACCGAATTGGGAGGGGAATACTCGCCGCTCTGTGCCCTCGAACCGGTGCCTGGAAATCTCATGAGGAAACGCGTACCTTTTCCCGGAGCAGAGTCGACCGATATTTGTCCGCCGTGACGTTCGACGATACCGTAGACAACGGAGAGGCCAAGACCTACCCCCTGCTCATTTTTCTTCGTCGAGTAGAACGGCTCGAACACGTGGTCAAGATCCTCAGCCGCGATTCCAATCCCGGTATCCGCTACCTCGATGGCCATTTCTCCATCGGCGCCGGCTCGCGTGACCGTGACACGCAGCTTTCCACCGTCGGGCATGGCCTCAACGGCATTGACAAACAGTGCGACGAGCGCCTGCTCAATCTGATTCTCGTCGCAGAGCAATTGAACCTCTACGTCCGGGAGAACCGCTTCGAAGCGTACGTCGGATATCTCAAAGTGATGTTGCACGAGCTGCTGAGCCCTCTCTACAACCTGCCGGACCGGCACGAGCACGAATTCTCCGACCTGCTTCTTCGAAAAAAGCAACAGGTTCTTGACAATCGTTCCGCATCGCTCTGTTTCCCGCCGGACGAGCTCGATGTCGTCGATGGTTTGCTGAAGGTCGTCGCTGACCGAGGGCAGCTTGCGCAGACGCCTGCCAATGAGCTTGGCGTACGTCAGTATGCCTTCGAGAGGATTGTTGAGCTCGTGTGCGACCGTCGCCGAGAGTTTCCCCAGCGACGCCATCTTTTCGATTTGCAGTATCTGCTGATGAATCTTCTTGAGCTCCTCGGTCTTCTCTTTCACACGCTGCTCAAGTGTACTGGCCCACTCGCGATTTTCATGCTCGGCACGACGCAAGGAATCCACCATACTGTTGAAAGACCTGGCGAGCTGCCCGATCTCGTCTTCCGGTCCGATCGAAATCTGGTAGTCAAGATTTCTCGATGAAATTGCCTGAGTACCTTTCATGAGCCGGCGTACCGGACGCACCACGGTGTATGAAAGGAAGGCGGTGGAACCTAGACCGAGAAGTACAATGAAAGCGAGACCAACGATGACAAGCTGCCATTGCGCTCTCGAGATACCTGCGTCGATTCTCTCAAGCGACATGCGTACATCGAGCACGCCCAGCACCGTCCTTTGTTCCGGGTGCGTATGGCAGCCAGCATTGGTGCAGGTCGGCTCGTTCCGAATTGGATTGATGAGCCCGAGGAGCCGCCGACCACCTGGACCAGTATAGATTCGCGTTCGACTTCCTATTGGCACGGACTCCAACGGGTGCACCTGGTCATGACAGCCAAAGCAAGCTTCGGCCTTCAGGTCAACGACCGAGCCCTTTTCAGACGGCACAGTTGAAAATGTGATCATCCCTCGCTTGTTGTAGATCCTGATGCCCTCGATTCCCGCCTGCTTCCCAATCGTGTTGATGATCTGGTAGACGTCCTCTTTGCGATTCAGCAACATGCTATAGTGCGTGGAGCTCTTGATGAAATCGCTTACCCGATTGGCGCTCTCAAGAACCTGCGCCATCATCTGGTCGGTAAAAAAAAGAATGGAGATATAGGAGTAGATCCCGAAGAGGACTACGAGGAGGAGAAGTGAGCCGACAAGGAGTCGGCCTCTGAGGGTTTCGTACCAGCGCATGATAGCGGCCCGCCCGCCAGCGTACGGCAGAAACTATGCCACAAAACCACGTGCAAATACGACGCGATTGCCTCAACTGCCATTTTCGGGAATGCAAATTTGAGAAGCTTGCTTGCGCCCTTTGCCACAACTGAGAACGTGTCCCGATAGTGTTCGCTGCAGTCGCGGCCTAAGCGACAACCTGCACAACATCAGCCGAACGCCTCACGGACAAGTCGAAAGTACTTCTTCGGTCCGACCATGTCTGACACACTTTTGAGCATCTGCCCACCGTCTGCAATAGTCAGACCCGCCTCTGCTCCCTTGGAAAGCTCAGCCGCGAGGAGCGCCTGAAATCGTGATTCATCGACTGCATACGACTTCGCCGCCCCGATAACATCGAGTAGCCCCCCGCGCTCAACGCTTTCCCGATCTGTGGAGAGTGTAAAAAGCCATCCCTCATCGAGCGGAGATTGCCTGATCGTGTGTGGATTCTCAGCAACCTTTGCGTTAGCAGAGCTGACCTGACCATCCAGAGGGGCAAGGACGGGAAACGTTCCACCGTCCGTCACAATCCATGCACAGGCCCGTCCTTGAAATACGTGCTCACGGATCGACGGAAGAACGACCGCCTTGGGGGAGAGCAAGACGAAAGCCAAGCCCGGCTCGATACCTACCCGCGCCGAAGTGTAACCGGACATCTGCACCCATGTGTGCTTTCGGCCGTACTGATATCCAGTATGCAGATCGCGTCTGCGCTCGCCTTCTCGGCGCGCAACAGCCTCGTGCTCCCGCACCGCAGTCCTGGCCGTGAATCGCATGCGCAACGCATCATCGAGGGGGCAATGCTCACAGTCGTACTCACGGTCGCAGAGCTGGTACGACAAGATGCCTGCGGTCATCCAGATGCACCGAAGTTCACCCGGTGGTATGAGCGGATAGCTTCTGTGTTCACCAAAGTCACCCATTGCAGCGAACCTCCTAACTGGGTTGGGAAACGGTCTTTAGATCTTGTAACCATTCTGCTTCAGATGGAGCAATCGACACCGTCTTCGGATGTTGTTTGAAGAGGGGAAGGTACTTCGCGCCATAAGCGAAAAGCACAAAACCTGCCGCAACAATTGAGACCGTGACGCTGATCTCCATCCAGCTTGGGAAATAGCTGGCACCCGCCCACGCCTCCAACCCGGTGATGCTGACGTTCATCCTATTCAGGACGAATCCCACGATCACCATAACGGCAGACAGAAAGAGGCCGTTGCGGCTTTCCCGAACGCGCCTTCTTGAGAGCAAGAGAAGCGGCGCGATCACGCCGACTACCATTTCAAGCCAATAGAGATATGTTTCCATCCGCGGAAGCCACAACAGAGACAATGCGTGACGGTCAGCGAGATCGACAACCTTCATCGTCAGATACACGGCGAGCCCCACCACTGCCACCTTCCCGATTTCCGACAGAAGATCAAGCTCTAGGCCCCTGTTGAATGCGTGAGAGCTCAGCAAAGACTCGAAGATGACCATCGCACATCCGACGCTGATAGCAGAGACAAAAAAGAATACAGGGAGGTACGGCGAATACCATAAGCCGTAGAGCTTCTCTGGAATAATAAGGTACAGGGATCCGAGCGAAGATTGATGAAGCGTCGAGAGAAGCACACCAGCGATAATGAGTGGAATCGTGATCTTCTTTATCACCTTCATCGTTCTCGTCATCTTGAGCTTCTCCATCACCACGGGGGAGAACTCCAATGCGAGCACTGTCGTGTATAACATCACACACCAAGCGACCTCGAACATCACCGATCGCGGGTTCCACATGATGATGGCATGCCATATCTGCAGCGGACGCCCAAGATCGAACATCAACGCAAGGATGACAAGCAGATACCCCAGAAAGGCTGTTAGGATCGTCGGCCGGATGATTGGTTCAAAGCGCTTGACGTTGAAGATGTACACAATGCCTGCAAGCGTAAATCCGCCGGCCGCTAACCCAACACCGCATAACACATCAAAGCCAATCCACAAACCCCACGGGAACTCGTCGGTCAGATTCGTGGCTGCCCCGAGTCCGCCCAGATATCGAACAGCCGCCGAGCACGCACCGGAGATCAGGACAAGACCAGCAACAACCTTCCAGAATGTCAATTTTGAGAGTAGTCGCTTCATAGGTATCACCAGTCCTGACATCGGTTACGAGATCGCGCCTTGATCAGGTGATCGATTGCCTTCCTTTAGCTCCTGTTCATATCGCTGCACCTCCGCGCGGCGATTCGTGATCCACCAGATACCGTAGAGAAGGACACCACCGACCGACACGACGCCAGGGATCTTCGAAAGTGCGTTCCAGGTCAAATCAGGTAAGGCTGTCGTCTGCAGGTCAGCCTTGAATCCGAGTTGCTCGAACGGAACACTGGTGATATAGAGAATCGATGTGCCACCTACCTCGTGCCGCCCATAGATCCGGCTTACGTATTTTCCGGGGTCTGCTTTCATCCGATCAAGCGCTTCCTGTATCAGATCATCCCGATCACCGAATTTCGTTGCGCCGGCGGGGCACGCCTCAGCGCACGCCGGTTGCAGCCCTTGCGTGATCCGGCTGTCGCAAAAGACGCACTTGCGAACACGCGGGAAGGTGCTTCTCCATTCATACCGGGGTACCTGGAACGGGCACGCCTGCATGCAATATCGGCATCCAATACACTTTTCCTCATCATAGAGTACCGGCCCTTCCTCCGTTTTCACGAACGCGCCGACTGGGCAGACGGAGACGCACGTCGGCTCAACACAATGCTGGCACATCCTCCGAACGTAGACTCCATCGTGCTCTTCCAATGCCGTATACGCAGTGGCTGAAAGTCTCTTTTCCTCTCCTTCAGCTAGCCCGTTGGCCGTCTTGCAGGCTTCCTGACATGCATTGCATCCAACGCACAAGGTCAGGTCGATGAGCATCGCTTTCGATTTGATCATGTGCTTGCCCCGCCTATTCGATTTCGAGGAATTCTTGCTCGAAACGCCTCCAGACTTCCTGATCCATCTGCTTCAAAGCGCCAGCCACAGGCGCTCCGCCGTCCTGGAGCAGAGCGGGAACCAGGTCAGGATTTCGGCCCCCCCCGGCAAACAGATCGCGTAGGCGCCTGAATTCATCGGCAATCCACGTGCGCGTCTCGTGGCCAAGCAGCATCTTCGTAAGATCGGACGGCCGATCCGGCCTCATCGTGTAGGCCCAGCCATCGGTGAATAGCATCTCCTTCAACAGCCCAGGGAGTCGCCTCATTGCGTCGTTGCGCGCGAGAATTTCTCCATCCATAGGAGCTCGAATCGTAAGGGATCGATCACCCTCCTTGACTTGAAGAATCGGCTCCCCCTTCTTCACCGAGTCACCCACGGCTTTCAGGTAGCACACGTCCGGATTCTCCAGTAGCCTACCCACGAAATCGTCCAGACCGAGCCGCACTTTCCCAGATGGGAACAACGTAAGCCACGTGTGAGATCGAGCGAAGAAAATCCCATCCGGTATCCGGACCGGATACGTCCGCAGTTGACGACCGGCGACAGCCACGGCTGGCTGAATGCCGCGGCGCGCTCGAACAGCGCGCACAACCGCATCAATCGCCAAGAAAACCACGATAGTGATAACGACAAACAGGACTGTCATGGTATCCGCTCCTTTTCATCTATTGTTCATTTTGTCATTCGGTGATTCAGAGATCGGGAAGAAATCATTTACCAATCGGCTCCATTCGTGATCACTCACCAGGTCGCTCACACTCTCTACAATCCATCCACCGTCCTGAAGCACCGTCCCCGGTCGGGGGGAAAACCAATGGATGAGCTCCATACGCACGGCCTCCATCCAGCGTTCCGCAACTATCCCCTTGAGGAGATTACGAGTCTCCATTTGCAGAGATGTCGGTCGCACCTTCACGGTCCAGCCTCGGTCATACGGCGATTTGTTAACGATTGACGGGTCACCAGCCAGCTTATCGTTGACTGCCACGACGACGCCCGAGATGGGCGAAACATGGGCGAGGGACCTTTTCCCCCGGTGAAGCGTCGCCAGCACCTGACCTTGGTTAATCGATTGCCCGGGGATCGGAAGATCTACGCGGTCGACGGTGCCGATGAACCGCTGGGCGAAGTCGTCGACACCGACTGTTACGGCGTCATGCTCCCCTGCGAGCACCCAGGAGTGGCCCGGGTGAAAGAACCGGTCGATGGCCAACGCACGCCTCGGCACGTCAATGTGCAGATCCCTCGGAACGCGGACCTCATTCCTTCTCGACCTCCACAAGAGCTCAACCACGACGAAGATCGCAACAGTCAGAAGTACCAAGACGAAAGACATTAGCCGGTCCTCCTTATGGGCCGCACTGTCACCGTGATGCAACATGAGATTCCCGTGCCAGATCGCCTTAACGATTACCAGGAATGCGACGGATAATTCGTTGATTTCAAACACGTTACGGCCTGGAGCGGCATTGATGAAAATCTGGCAGCCAACTCCCGTTGGACTTCTCATCAAGAGCCCTTCAGGATACCTGCCCTTGTGTCTAAGGTAGTGCTGTATATGGCGATAGATTGTTGCTGAAAACCTCAACGCGTGCTGTCAAATAATTCAACAAAGGGAAACGTCTGTCGGCTAAGCCGAAGGGTACGTGCAGCCACGCTGCTTCGCGGGCGTACGTCGGAAGGGACTGGGATCACTTGGGGGAACGTCTACACAGTGGCTGGGAGCGCGGGATGCTGCTTCTTACCCAGCAACCGAACGAACACCGTCACGGGCCGTGGTTGATGCGGCCACGACGATTCCTAAAGCGATCGAAAGAACACGCGCATCGCTCTTGTCAGCACGCGACGGAATAAGAATGGGGAGCCGGGAACCGACGACGACATGAGCCAAGCGATAGCCACCGAAATACGTCGTTGCTTTGGCGAGATTGTTTGCTGTCTCGATGTTCGGCGCGACCAATATCTCAGCATGGCCAGCAACAGGTGATTCGATGCGTTTCGCAGCTGCGGCCTCCGCTGAGAGGGCGTTATCGAGTGCCAAGGGACCATCAACGATGCAGTTCTTGATTTCTCCACGACGGCTCATTCTGGCCAGCTCAGCTGCATCCACTGTTGATTGGAGGTTGGGAAGGACGAGCTCTGTTGCAGAAAGGAGGGCAACCTTCGGGCAAAGATTACCGAGGATTCGGGCAACGTCTACAGCATTTTCTATCAATTGGAGTTTTTCACGAAGATCCGGCGCCAACGTGATACCGCCATCGGTGATCATGATGAACTTGTTGCCCTGGCGCGGCGGAAACTCAAAGACGAAGATATCGCTCAACAATCTTCCGGTGCGCAGGCCGCTCTCCTGAGACAGTATCGCTTTCAACATTCGTGATGTATCCACATTTCCCTTCATCAAGATATCAGCCGCTCCCGTCCGGGCAAGTTCAATCGACTGACGGAGCGCGTCGTCCGCGTTCGGGCAATCATAGATCTGCACATTTCCTCCTCCGGCTCCGTGACGGACGAGACTCGGCTCGATGATTTGACGATCTCCGACCAAGTGAAATTCACAACGCAGAACTCCCTGAGCCTCTACCACTGCGGCGAATACCTCTGCGTGCGAAGGGAGAGTAACGCAGATACGCGCTGGGGGGAGTTGAGCCGCCTGCTGCAGGAGATCGTCGAAGTTGTTGATGCTGAATCCGGCCACCCTAGTACTCCTTCGGCTGTTCCTCATTGCGAAGTATCCGCAGGGTCCGTCTTGCCAACGCCCTCATCTCATCCTCCCCGGGGAAGATGAGGACAGGGGCGACGAACTGAATCCTCTCGGTAACCCACTGCATGAGAGTCTGTGAGGCAGCCAACCCTCCTGTTAGCACAATTGCATTAACCTTGCCATTCAGCACGGTTGCCATAGCACCGATCTCTTTTGCGATTTGATAGGCCATCGCTTCGAAGACCTCACGCGCTCCCAGGTCGCCGGCCTTTATCCGACTCTCGACCTCTTCGGCAGAGTTCGTGCCGAGATATGCCTGCAAGCCCCCTTTTCCCATAACAAGCGCACGCACCTCCTGCTCGCTCCGTCCCGAGAAACACAACGAAATGAATTGCTGAAGCGGCAGCCCCCCAGTTCTTTCGGGCGAGAACGGGCCGTCGCTTGAGGCGTCATTCGCATCGATGATGAGCCCGCCGCGCACAGGTGCAATCGATATTCCACCTCCCAGGTGCGCAACCACAAAAGAAGAATCTGCAACAGAAACGCCAAGGTGTGCCGCTGCTTGCTCAACGGCCGCGTGGATGTTCAGCGCGTGCGACAGACTTCTCCGCTGAATCGACGGATGCCCGGAATAACGGGCAAGTGCACCGAACTCATCAACGGAAACGGGATCCACAATGAAAGCCTGACAGCTGTACTCCTTGGCAATTTCGGATGCCAACGCACATCCCAGGTTCGATGAATGTTCGCCCTGCAGGTTCGCTCGAGCATCTCGAAGCATTCGGTCGTTGACCCGATATGTTCCCTTCGGGACCGGCCTGAGCAGGCCGCCGATAGCCGTCACAGCCACCGGAGTTCGGTCCGTACGCTGGAACCATTTCCTCGAGATATCCAGGCGCCAGTCGAATTGGTCCCATATACGCTCGAACCGCTGGAGCCGAGACGTCTCGTGCGGGATCGTTTCCCGACGAAACTCGTCGCTCCCCTCGAAAATAGCCAGTTTCGTAGACGTCGATCCGGGATTGAGAACGAAAATCGTCTCTCGTTTTGTGGTTGCCGTCGACAAGACTCTTCCTCTAGCAAATTCTCGGCAGTTGCTCGCCGGAAAGCATATCCACAACGCGCATGCCGCCGACGCGGGTCCTCATCAGCACTGTCCCGGGATGTTCACTGACGACCTCACCGATGATTACAGCTTCCGCACCCAGCGGGTGTGCGCGCATCGCTCGGAGTACTTCATCAGCGGTTGAGGAAGGCACGAATGCGATGAGTTTGCCTTCGTTTGCTACATACAACGGGTCGAGACCCAAGATCTCACAGGCACCGCGCACGGGCTCTGTTACGGGTATCTTCTCATCAACAATCACGATGCCGACGTTCGAAGACGAGGCGATTTCATTCAGGGCGCTTGCCACGCCGCCCCGGGTCGGATCTCTCAGGACGTGGATGTCACTGCCGGCTTTCAGCATGGCCTCGACCAGGCCATTGAGGGGAGCGGTGTCGCTTTCGATACCGGCCTCGAACTCAAGCCCCTCGCGAATGGACATCACAGCGATGCCGTGCAACGCGATGGAGCCGCTAAGGATGATCGCGTCTCCAGGCCTGGCCCGTCGCGGACTGATATCGATGCCCTTTCCGACGATTCCGACCCCCGAGGTATTTACAAAAATCTTGTCTCCTTTGCCTCTATCAACAACCTTCGTGTCACCTGTAATGATCTCCACTCCTGCAACCTGCGCGGCTTCTTGCATTGAGAGCACAACCCGCCAGAGATCGTCCATGGGTAGCCCTTCCTCGATGATCAGTGCCACCGAAAGATAGAGCGGCCGCGCGCCGCACATCGCCAGATCATTCACCGTCCCGTGAACGGCCAGCTTTCCAATGTCTCCACCGGGAAAGAAAATCGGATTCACGACGTACGAGTCTGTCGAGAATGCCAGTCGAGCCTCCTCGACGGCGAATACCGCCCCATCGTGCAACGGAACCAGAAGCTCATTCCTGAATTGCGGCAGGAACATCTTTTGTATCATTTGCTGCGTGAGTTTCCCTCCGCCACCGTGAGCAAGCAGAACGTTCTTGTACTCGGTAATGGGGAGTGGACAGGACAGGCCCGTGAATTCGATGTCTTTTTCCTTCGTCATACTCTCTCCTACTTTTGCGCCTTTCCGGATGAAGGTACGGAATAATGTGTCCGAAGTGCAACGTCATCTTCCGTGTATCCGAGAAACGATGATCTCAGGTGTTGACCGATCTCCTTTCTTTGACAAACAGGAGCAACACGCTGGAGAGGACCGTAAGGACTAACGAAAGATACAGGGGGGCGATCCTATCGACGTACTGCCACACGAGGCCTGCGAGAAGCGAGGATGGAAAAGCACACAAGCCGATAACCATTTGGAATCCCCCCAGCGTACTGGCGCGCAACTCTCTCGGGGCAAGCTCTGAAACGAGCGCTTTCTGGACCGGCTCCAGCGCAGCTTTGTGCACACCAAAAAGAACAAACGCCACAACCGTCATCCACGCATTTTGGAATACGGCGAAAACAAAGCAGGTAAAACCCCAGGCAAGAAATGAGAGAAGAAGAATCGGCTTTCGACCAAACCTGTCAGCCAGGCGCCCGCAAGGCAACGAGAGGAGGGCTGCGACGACGGTGAACACCAGGTACAGCACCGGCATCAACGACTCCCGCACGCCGAAACCCGTGGAATAGATCAGCAGGAAGGAGTAGCTGAATGAACCGAGAGCGAAGAAGGAGCTGAGGACAAGAAAGAGCCAGAAGTTCCTGTCCAGATGGCCCAGCGACAGCCCCTTGAACGCCTTCGCGGCAACTTCGGGCTGTTCCTTGATCATCCACAGGATCAGTGCCGCTCCGATGGCGGACGGCACTGCCGCGAGAAGGAACAGGTTCTGGTATCCTATGTGAAAGAAGACGAGGCAGAAAAGGATTCCGCAGACCGCGCCCAGGTTGTCCATGGTCCGCAGGAGGCCGAAATTCCTCCCCCGGTCTTGATCCGTGGATATGTCGGCAACGATAGCATCCCGCGGCGCGCTACGAATCTTGCCCATCCGGTCCAGGACCCGCAACGGGATCAGGTGCTGCCAGACCGTTGAGAGAGCATATCCGATGCGTGAGAGCGAGCCGAAGAGATAACCGACCCAGATGAAGATCTTCCGTTTTCTGATCCTGTCTGAAATGTACCCCGAGCCGGCTTGCGAGAGGGAGACGATGGCATCCCCCAGGCCGTCGATGAAACCGAGCACGGCCATGTTCGCCCCCAGAACCGACGTCACGAAGAGAGGCCAGATCGGGTAAATGATGTCAGACCCGAAATCGTTCAGAAAAGAGGCAAACGCGAAGACCTTTACGGTTCGTCTGGACTCTGGCCGATCGAGTTCAGGCCCGCGCCTCATTCCTGCTTCTTTTCCTTTTGCCGTACGGCTTCTTCTCTCTTCAGCAGTTGCTCTGCCCGGCGCTCAAGCTCGTCGGACTGCCGCTTGAGATCTTCCTCAAGCTTCCGCAGGTTGGCGATCTTCGTATCCAGTTCCTTCTCGAACTCCGCCTTGTCCCAATACCCCCTATCCTCGAAGTAGCCTTTGAAGAACCAGTTATGGCGGAGCGCCTCCATATTTTCATCAAACCTTTCTGCACCCGATCGCGCTTCTTCGGCCATCTCGATCATTTTCCCAACGACCACTGACAGGTCGTCGTAGATTCTCCGTTCCACGATCAACGCTCCGAGCGTACCTTGTCCCCTGTTGACCTTCGTGATAACGTCTTTCGCATTAATCACAACAGTGTCCGCATCGGCGATGAGCCTACCCAAGTCCTTTATGACATCAGCCAGATTCTCGCTCACCCCGCTCAGGAAACGCGGAATGTTGGCGAACTCCTCCGCTGTCTTCCTCAGACTTGTGTCGGCCTGGGCGGTCGCTCTTTGCAGAGAACGGTATACCTCATCGTCGGTGATGAGTTTACCCATCGTCCCCTGCCCACGGTTCACGCTCGCTAGTATCCGCGCGAGCTCTTCCGTTGCCCGCCTCGTGCTGGCAATAACGCCTTGAGCCTCCTCCATTACCACAGCCAGGCGGAACGGCTCCCTGCTCAGCACAACATCCCCGTCACCGACCTCCTCCGACGCTTCCGATCCGACGCTGAGTGCGACATATTTGTTCCCCACCAGGCCTTCCTGCTCAATGGATGCGTAGGAATCCCGTTTTATGAATTTCTTGACCTCCGCGTTGAGCTTAAGGCCAACGCGGACTTTGTTCTCTTCCGGCGAGATTTCGATCCTGTCCACCACTCCGATATCGACCCCCGCCAGACGCACGGAGGCACCGGTGCGGAGACCTTCAATCGTGCCGAAGTACGAACTCACACGAAAGCTTTCACGGAACAAGCCTTCTTCCTTCCCCACGAGGAAGATCGCAACGACGACTGCCGCCACGCCAATGACGATAAATATCCCTAACCGGATGGCTGAAGACCGTTTCTCCATGGTATCTCCCTATTCTGTTGCAAAAAAGCTTCTCACAATCTCGTTGTCAACCTTTTCGAGCTCGTCAAGGCTCCCCTCATGTTCGACGACTCCATCATGCAGCACGGCCACTTTGTCCGCAATGATACGGGCGCACATCATGTCGTGAGTCACAGCGATCGAAGTTGGCTGATATCGATGCTGCAATTCCTTGATCAGGTAGCTGATCTCGCGGGCCGTGATGGGATCGAGGCCGGTTGTGGGTTCATCGTACAACATGATTCGGGGATTGATGATAAGCGCCCGGGCCAACGCGATGCGCTTTTTCATTCCTCCCGACAGCTCAGCAGGCATCTTGTCGATCGCATCCTCAAGCCCCACCATCTCAAGCTGCCGGATGATGCGCTCCTCGAGCTCCTCTCTCGTCAATTGCTCTCGTCTCTCGAGAGGAAAGATGAGGTTTTCCCGCACGCTCATTGAGTCATACAACGCAGCCCCCTGAAAGAGATATCCCATCTGGCGGCGGAGCGCGTTCAGATCCTTCCTCTTCATGCCAACCACCTCGTGTCCGTCGATGCGGATGCTTCCGGCGTCAGGCTCAATAAGGCCGATGATCGCCTTCAACAGGACGCTCTTCCCCACGCCGCTCTTCCCGAGAATGACAACCGTCGTTCCCTCTTCCACAACGAGATTCACATCCTCTAGGACAGGCAACCCGTTGAACGATTTCGAGACATTTCTGACTTCTATCAGCCCCATACCCACACCGTGATCTTGACGAGGATCATGTCTACAAGAATGATGAGGAGTGAAGAGAGCACAACGGCTGTGGTCGAGGCTTTGCCGACACCCACCGTGCCTCCTGTTGTCCAATATCCTTGGTGACAGCCCACAATGCCGATGATAAACCCGAAAATCGTCGTCTTCGCGAGTCCGGGGATGACATCCGCGAACGTCAGCGACCGGATGACGCTGTCCCAGTACAAGGTCCACGAGATGTCCGATTCGATGAGGATGGAGATGTAGGCCCCGAATAGTCCCAGCGCATTCACGATTGCCGTGAGCAGCGGCTGCAGGATGATGCAGGCGAGGACGCGGGTGACGACGAGAAACTTGAACGGATCAATGCCGGACACCTCCATCGCATCAATCTGTTCCGTTACCCGCATCGAGCCAAGCTCCGCTCCGATTCCGGAACTGACGCGACCCGCAACGATCAACGCGGTGATAACCGGACCCAGTTCACGCACGAACGAAATGGCAACCATCGCCGGAAGGTAAGCGTCGGCACCAAAGCGGAAAAGCGTGGGGCGGGTCTGCATGGCGAGGATCAGGCCGACGATGAAACCGGTTGTGCCAACCAGCGGAAGAGAGCGCGAGCCAAGTTCGTCCAGGTGCCTCTTCACCTCGCCAAACTCGTACGGCGGGAAGAAGACCGACCGGATGAACCGCCACGAGAAAATCGTCAGGCTGCCGATTTGCCCGAAGAACGACGATACGAGAGACCGGACCACGTGTTTGCTCCTTTGCTATTCAGGGAATCTACGTGCCGCCTGTGATATCCTGGTCTTCACATGCCCGATAGCCCTCGGCGCACAGCTTCGGTGCGATCACGGAGCATAAGGCGAGAAGGACATCTCACCAATGAATATGTCTTGAAACTGTTCGTCCAGATTCAGAGCAACATGCTCAGCAATCCGTTGGATACCTGAAAGGGGTGTCGGGCCGGCACTGAAGAGGCTAAGCTTCGCGCCGAGGAGCGCTGTATTGCCGGCTGGCTGCACTCTTTCCGGAGGCACTGGCAACAATCCAATTCGATGGGCGTTCGAACGATCGATGTAGTTGCCGAATGCACCGGCCAGGTGGACTCTGCCCACGTCTTCCATCGTTGCGCCAAGGTCCTTCAAGAGAATTCGAACACCCGCGGCGATGGCAGCCTTGGCCACCTGCAATTCGCGGATATCGGCCTGGGAAAGCTCAACCGGGGGACAGAGAGACAAGCTGCCGTTCGAGTTGAGTATCTTCCCGTCATCTCGGATACGATGCGCCGAGAGTCCAACCGCAATGGCGTCGACCAATCCACTCCCACAGATGCCCTTTGGAGCGGTGTTACCCAGAACGCGGCATTTGAACGAACCGTCTTCCGCCTTGACCTGGGCGATCGCACCTGTCGTTGCCCGCATACCCATGGAGATGCATGATCCTTCAAATGCCGGGCCCGCAGCGGTCGAGCAGTACAACAGGCGATCGCGAGTACCGAGAACGATCTCGCCGTTGGTGCCGAGATCGATCAATCCTACCAGCGCGTCGCTCCGGTGAATCCCTGTCGCAAGAATGCCGGCGAGCACGTCACTGCCCACGAAGCTTCCCATGCATGGAAGAAAACGAGCGGTCGCGTTCGGGATAGCGATCCAATCAAGCTCCCGAGCAGTGATCCGATGGAGGTCTCCGCGAGGGGATTCAAAAGGATATTGGGACAGAGGAGTGACATCGAATCCGCAGAAGAGATGGTGCATTACGGTATTCCCGACGATCACCACATCTTGAACGAGCTCGCCGTCAACACCGGCCGAGCCAATCAGCTTCGACACCATCCCGCCGAGCTGCAAGCGAATGGTCTCTTCAAGGGCGTTCTGCCCTTTCTCCATCACCGCGAAGGAGATCCTGCTCATCACATCAGCCCCGTATCGCGCCTGCTCGTTCAGTGCCGTCTCGACAGCAAGAACGTTTCCGGTTGCCAGGTCAAGAAGCTGAGCGGCAATCGTCGTTGTCCCGAGGTCAATGGCGATCCCCAGGCCCTGCCGCGGGACGAATTCGAACTTGCTATCGTCCGTCAAGATTTTCGCATCCCACTGGGCCAACTCAAGCGTGAGATCATGCTCCGCCCTGCAGCGACAGGCCAGGCGCCAACCTTCGGCAACATCTTTTCGCGACAGGATGTTTTCCTGCTCCGGAGTGACCTCAAGCTCCCCGGAGAGTACCTTAACCTTGCACCCTTCGCAGATCGCATTTCCTCCGCATGGGAACTCAACGCCGTACGTGAAGAGGACATCCTGGAGGGGTGTGTCTCTCTCCACGGTAAACTCGTGACCCAGTGGCTGGAGCGTTATGCGAACGGTGTCACTCACGTTTCGTCAGTTCTAAGGCATCCGATAGACTTACCCCTAATTGTACTGAGAAATCAGCAATTACAAAATCTCCCGCTTCTTCTCGAGATAGTAGAGGTAATTCTCAAACGCGACATCCGGCGGCACGCGGTGATCGACGCAGGGGATGTATCCTCCCTGCGCCACGAGCGGCTCCAGTCGTTCAAGCTCCCTGTCTATAGCCGCCCGCCCCTCAATCAACCTGACCTTGTTCACCCCACCCATCAACAGAACCCTCGCGCCGAACCGTTGCCTGAGCGTAAGTGGGTCCGTATGAAGGGACTCGATCGGGAACATGCAGTTGATGCCCCCGCCAAGCCAGCCGGGCACGAGCTCGTCGACCCGTCCATCGCAGTCCAAGACGTTCACATCGATGCCATGGCGCTTTAGCTCGGCTGTAACTCGCTCGTAGCGGGGCACCATCAACTCGCCAAAGAGCTGCGGGGAGACCAAGGGTCCCTGTCGGAAACACATGTCCTCCCACCACCAAGCGACGTCTACGTTGTGACCCGAAACCGCCTTGGCAATGAGGACCAGCGTCAAATCCACGAGATGATCCATCATTTCTTCAACCCAGGATCGATCAGTCATGATGGCAATCGACAGATTCTCCACGCCCATCCAGTTGCGCAGCCAGCCGTAGAGTGATCCTGCATCAAACCGAATCGGCATGCCGGCTTCGTGAGCATCGTCGACCGATTCAGCTACGTCTCCAATCCGTCCCGGGCTCGCGGGATTCAGTCGTTCATCTCTTAATCGTTCCCAGTCCGCACGCGTCTGCAATCCATGTCTGATGTAACGAGGAATTGACGATCCAGAGGAGAGGATCTCGCAGAGGTTTCCCTCTTTGTCAATGATGAGTTTGTGATCGCCCCGATCCTTGATGACCTTTTCTTCAAACTCGGGGAAAAGCCCGTTCCTCACGGGCACCTCCGGGATCAGCGAGAGGCCCTCCAGTCCAAGATAGCGTTCCATATCTTCATCGGTCTTGATTCTCTCGGGCAATCCCTGTCTGTGCCAGCACGTGATTGTCTCGTCCCAGTACCCAAACTCCATGTTCGGAACCCGGTCGGGCTTCTGCCAGTGAAGCACACGCAGAAATCTCTCTCGTGTCGTCACGATGAAATCTCTCCGGCTTTCTCTCCGCTCGCATTCACGGCTTTGCTCACTCGCCGCATGAGCAGGAAGATTGGAAATCCAGCGAGAAGAATCGATATCCCTATCAAGATGGATCCTGGTTGCGATAGAACCACGTTGACAGTGATGCTCAGGAGGAAAAGGACGAAGAAGGCCGGAACGACAGGGTAGAGCGGCACGTGGTATCCTCCCTCCGTCGATGCAACGCGCCTGCGACGCAGGACGAAGATCGTCGAGGCCACGAGCGCGTTGTTTAAGCTGTCGAAGAACATCACATAGTTGAGCAAACGTTCAAAGGTACCAAGGAAGAAAATCGAGAGCACAATCGTCCCACCGAAGAAGAGCAGCGCGAACTCCTGCGTCTGAGTTCTCTCGTTGACCTTCATGAAGATAAGCGGCAACGCACGGTCCTGCGCCATTGCGTAGTACGATCGTGGAATTTGCATCAGCGTCACATTGAGAAAGCCCATGGCCGACAGAAAGATAGCAACTGATACAATCAGGTACCCTGATTGTCCAAAGCAGACCCGTGCGACTTCTGCAGCGACGAGCTTGGAGCCTGCCACACCGTCGAGTCCCAGAACACTGTAGTATGCAAGGTTGATGATGAGATACAGCGAGATGATAATGGCTATTCCGAAGAAGATGGCTCGCGGCATGTTCCTCTCTGGCGACTTGATGTCGCCGCCAAAGTTCAGTGTGCACTGGTAGCCGCCGTATGTGTAGAACACCGAGATCAATCCAATGCCAAGGGCCACCAACCATGGATCACTCGTGAGACTTTGCACAGGTTCCGATGGCTCATCTGCAGCGTACATGAACGCCACAATCGCGAGCATCACGATCATCACCATCTTGATAACAGTCAACACGTTTTGCGTCCACGCGCCCGTCTTGATCCCAAGATAATTGATAATCAGGAGAAACGTAATCAGGCCCGCCGCCGTGAGCTGCGTTGCGAACTGTGTGCGCAAATGGTCCGGCAAGATTATCGGAGTGAGATACTCCGCTCCAATAATCGAAACGGCCGCAGCACCAGCCCCGTTGACGATGACGACATTCGTCCAGTTCAACATGAACGCGACCGACGGGTGGTAGCTCTCGGCGACCACCCTGTAAAACGCCCCGGGCTTCGGAAACCGCGAGCCGATCTCGGCAAACGTCAAGGCGCCGAGGAAGCTGATGAATCCTCCCAGAATCCATGCTGCGAAGAACAGCGTCGTCGTCCCCGTCGACGAAGCGACGATTGCGGGCGTCCGGAAAATGCCTATCCCGATAACGAGACTCACGACAATCATCGTCGCATCGAACGAGGTCAGCTTGGCTTTGATGTTCATATTCTTCTGCTTGTTCTTGAGTGGAGGAGTGCCTTGCAGCCCACCGTTGGGAGCGGGCGCGTCCCGCGAATCAACTCACCGTCGAAAAGAATGCTTGCCGCCTCTCCAGGACCCTCCCCGACCCCACCACGAGGAACCGCCCGCTGAGCCGGATGTCTTCTGAGGAGCTGCCGATCATGACCTCAAATGCTCCCGGTTCGACAATCAGCTTCCCTGTCCGATCGTAGAAAGCGAGAAGGTCAGTGGGCAGGAGGAACGACAGCGTCCGCCTCTCGCCGGGATCGAGCGTCAGCCTCTTGAATCCCTTGAGCTCTTTGACAGGCCTCGTCACGCTGGCAGCAACATCGCGGACATAGAGTTGAACAACTTCATCTCCCCGCCTTGTACCGACGTTCCGTATCTCACATTCGATGGTGACAGATTCTGAGGCCGATATCTGTTCCGGATGGATGGAGAGGCCGCTGTACTCGAAAGGTGTGTAGCTCAACCCGTGACCAAACGGAAAGAGAGGTTTCGTCGTCGCATCCACATAGTCAACCCAAAGGTGGGATCGTCCAGCGGAAGGCTTATGGGCATAGTAGATTGGGACCTGACCGACATGCGCGGGAAATGTGACCGGCAGCTTCCCGCCAGGATTGAAGTCGCCAAACAAGACGTCGGCGACCGCGTTGCCAGCCTCCTCCCCGGGGAGCCACGCTTCGACTATGGCGGGAATGTTCTTTGCGATCCACGGAATCGCAAGCGGCCTCCCATCCACCAGGACGAGAACGGTCGGCTTTCCGACGCCGTGAACGGCGCGCACCAAGTCCTCCTGGACTCCCAGAAGACCCAGATCTGCTCTATCCCTTTCCTCACCCGACGTGCAGTCCGGCATGAAACCCGACTTTCCTCCGACGACAAGGATCACAACATCCGCCTGATCCGCGATCCGAAGAGCCTCCCCGAATCCCTCTTTCGATGGGCTCAAAACTTCACACCCTTTCGCGTACAGAACGCGGGTGTGTGGCGAGGCTTTTGACTGTATACCCTGGAGAACCGTCACGACTGGAACGGTCGGATTCGGGAGAGCCCCCAGTTGCTCGACCGCTAGCTTGTCGTCGAAGACCCTTCGCAGCTCCACGATAGACGGGTAGCCGTAATCACCCAGGACATTGCGCCAGCTCTCGGCGTTCGGCCCAATGACCCCAATGGTTTTCACCGATCGGTCAAGCGGCAGAACGTTCCCTTCGTTCTTGAGCAGCACGATGGATCTTCGTGCGACCTCACGGGCGACCACTCGCTGCTCCGGCGTATCGAATAGGTTCACCACACCGCCAGGGCTCGGACAGGGATTTTCGAAGAGCCCAAGTTTGAACTTCACGGCTAAAACCCGTCGCACAGCCCGGTCAACCGCCTCCTGGGGAACGGTACCAGATGAGACCAGCTTCGCGAACTTCTCCGTGAAGCATTCCGTCCCCGGAAGCTCGATCTCAATTCCTGCCTCCAGGGCAATTCTGCCGGCGGCCTCCCTGCTCTCTGCAAGATGATGATATTCCGCCAACATCTTGATAGAGTCATAGTCTGCGACGACGATCCCGCCAAATCCCCATTCGTCTCGCAGAACCTTTGTGAGTAGCTCCTGGGATGCTCCGCACGGGATCCCGTCGATCTCGTGGTACGCGTTCATCACCGACAACACCCTCGCTTCACGAACAGCAGCCTCGAAAGGATAGAGGAACACTTCACGCAACTCCCTCGATGGGATGTGTGCAGGGGCCCAATTCAAGCCTCCTTCAGAAGCACTGTACCCAGCGAAATGCTTCACCGTGGCTGCAATGGTTCGGCTCGACTCGCCCTGCTGCAAGGCCTTGATATAAGCTGTGGCCAATTTCGCGGTGAGATAGGGATCTTCTCCGAACGTCTCCTCCACCCTCCCCCACCGGGCGTCTCGTGCGATATCGAGAACCGGGGCGAGAACCTGCGCAATGCCAACCGCGCTCAACTGCCTCCTGATAACGTCGACCATGGCTGAGACCACATCAGGATCCCAGGCGCTTGCGACACCGATGATCTGAGGGAATGCCGTCGCGCCCTTCGTCTGATATCCCATCAAGCACTCCTCATGGAATATTGCCGGAATGCCGAGACGGGTCTTCTCCACGAGAAAATGTTGAACATCAGAGACGAACTGTGCGACCTGGGGAGGCTCGAGGTCTGTCCCTCCTCCAGGCCGAGTGATGTGGCCAATGCCGTGCATCAGTAGTCGCTCTGCCTTTTCGGCGGAGAATTGCCCTCTAGCCAGCATGACATCATATCCCCAGATGGAGCGGATCTGTGCGACCTTCTCTTCGAGAGTCATCCGGGAGAGGAGGTCAGCCGCCCGTTCATCCGGGCTTCGCAGTGGATCCTTGAAAATCTCCATACAGTGCTTCCTGTGATAACTGAATCATTCGGTACCTAACGATGTCGCAGAACCACGAATTCGTACGCGCCGCTTCCGAGAGCGAAATGAACATATGCTCCCTTCCTGACGCCACGCGAGATCTCGCGCACGCGCGGTTCCTTCGCTTCACTCCTGTCCCACAACACCGTCTTTCCTTCTCGTATCACACACTCCTCATACACCAGCGGGACGCAGACTTCAGCGCTTGATGTGACTGGGACAGTTACCTTCAGATCGAAACGTTCTGGACGCCTTTCCCACGAGATCGCTGCATCGCCCCTTATGGTGCGGAGAACAGCAGAAGCGGATTGAAGATCGCCGAACAAGGGAGGTTTGAAGAGTATCTCCTTCCAGCCAGGCGACAGACATATGATCCCTGCGATATACTTGTAGAACCATGCGTCGACGCTCCCGAGCATAATGTGGTTGTGAGAGTTCATGCCGCCGCCCTCGATCTTCTCCCACCGCTCCCAGAGGGTGGTCGCGCCCTCTTGAACCATGTAGCCCCAGCCGGGATAGGATCGCTGAGCAGCAACCTTGAATGCTGCCTCCCCATGTCCGTGGTTCGTCAATACATCCAAAAGATACCTTGATCCGATGATCCCGGTATCAAGATGGTAGCCCTGCTCGTTCGCGACGCTGTCGAGGAGACGGTGGAGAACCTCTGTTTTCTTCTCGTCAGGAACCATCTCAAGATACAGCGGCAGCACGTTTGATGTCTGGCCGGGACTTTGGTCCACGGGGGCAAATCTGTTCACCGCATACTCATCCCCCCTCAAGAACTCTCGGTTGAAGGCTTCCTCGATGTCGTTGGCCAATTGAGCGTAGAAAGCGACATCCTCCTTTCTTGCCAGGACAGCAGCGATCCTGGAGAGAAGGAGAGTATCGTGATAATAGTACCATGTCGAGGTTAACTCGACGGGTGTGCGTTTCGGCGCGATACTGCCCGGCGGACACCAGTCACCATACTTGCCCAGCGTGCGGATAATGTGTCTCTCGGTATTGTTCCGCAGGAAGTCGATGTACCTCCTCATCGAGTCGTAATGTTCGTGGAGGACGCGCTCGTCTTCACAATAGGTGAAGAGATACCAGGCGAGTGTGATGTAGGCTGAACTCCACGCGGGGTCCGCCGGGTAGAGACCGCCAAGATAGGGAGGGACCGTGTCAGGCAGAGAGCCATCGTTCCTCTGAGCGAGCTGAATATCTCTCAGGAACTTCGTGTAGAAGGCAGCCATGTCGAAATTGAAGATCGCCGCCTCAGCCGCAAGATGTGCGTCCCCCAACCAACCATGGCGCTCGTCCCTCTGGGTGCAGTCCGTGGGAATGCTCATCAGATTGGAGAGCTGACCCCAGAGGATATTCCCATGGATCCGATTAATGAGTGAGTGCGAAGAGGTAAAGGTCCCCGTTCGCTCAACATCGGTGTGAACAAAGCAGCCCATAATGGAATCCAGAGTCGGCACTCCCGGAAACCCGGTAACCTCAACATATCGAAACCCATGGTAGGTGAACCGCGGCTCGTGGGTTTCTATTCCCTCTCCCTTCAGGATGTAGACATCAGTCGCTTCCGCATTTTGGTTCGGCGACGTGTTCAGCGTTCCATCGTCGTGCACCAACTCAGCGTGCCGGAGTTTTACCTCGCTTCCCCTGGATCCCTGCACCGTCAGCTTTGCCCACCCTGTGAAATTCTGGCCAAAGTCATAGACGTAGATTCCGCTGGCCGGACTGTGCATCGTCTTGGGTTTGAGCCGCTGCATCAGTCGAATAGGAGGCATCATCTGAGATACCACGTTCGTTCCCTCGACTTCTACTGCCTGTTCCCAATGAGAATCGTCGAATCCAGGCCGGTCCCACCCCGGCATTTCAAGCCTCGCGTCATACCGCTCCCCGAAATACATGCCGTTCTCTTGCAGCGGGCCGTGACAAGCCTTCCAGCTCGTGTCTGAGCAGACGAGTTCTTTCTCACCACCCTCGTACTCCACCGCAACCTCAAGCAGCAGGCGAGGTGTGCCGTACCCGTAGTTCTTGATATGTCGCCCATTGCCCAGAAGAACACCGATTGCAGACCTTCCGGCAGAGGATGATTCAGAAGCGCGCAAAACCTCCGTCACATCAAACGTCGAATACAGCGCGAGCTTCCTGTAGTCTGTCTGAGCTGGATCGAGAACATGATCACCGATCTTCTCTCCGTTGATGTACAGCTCGTACCAACCGAGACCCGAGACATATGCTCTGGCTGTCTGGACCCTTTTCTTGACGGAGAATTCCTTCCTCAAGTACACACCGAACGCCTGGATGTACTCGCCAAGAGGTTGACCCAGAACCGTGCTTCCTCGTGAGGTGAACTCCTTGACCATCTTCTTGCCGATCCACTTCGCTTTCCAATCGCTTCCGTTGAGAAGTCCCATCTCAAAGAAAGCGGGGTCACTGTACTCGCTGACGATTCCATCCTTGTCCCACCACCGAACTCGCCAGTAGTATCGACGACCTGACACCAACGGTTTCCCTCCGTAGGGGATATTGACGGCTCTTGAGGAAACGACCTTTCCGCTGTCCCAGAGATCCCCCAGTTGCCCCCTGGTGGTTTCGGCCTCCGACGAAACAAGAACCTGGTACGCGCCTTGCGTCTGTCCCCGCTCCTGATGCTGAAGTTTCCAGGAAAAACGGGGAGCGGTAGCGTCCACCCCAAGCGGGTTTCTCAGATACTCGCAGCGCAGGTCTGTGGGTCGAGGGATGCTCATCGGGAGTCGTACTGGAAAGAAGTAGGTTGGGGGAATGTTTTGCCGAGTACCTCTGCGGCATCGTTGCAGTTGCGCTGCCTAGAGACGACCGTGCTCATGAATCGTCTCATACATGGTTATGATGTTTTGCGTGGGTGTAATAGGTTGAAGATTGTGGCATGGCGCGCAGATCCATCGTGCGGGCGCGAAGATCCTGATATTCTCCAAGACCTCCGCACGAACTTCGTCAACCGTGCCGAACGGCAGTGTATGTTGGTTGTCCATCGCGCCGTGAAAGATGATCCTGTCCCCGAAGTCGTGCACCAGCTGCTCCCGGTTCATCGATGGGCACCGCCATTGGATAGGATTCAGAAGCTCGATGCCCGTGACGCTGATGAGGTCCGGAATGACTTCCCGCACATCTCCGTCGGTGTGATAGAAGATGTGGACGCCGTAACTTCGGCCGAGATCCGCCATTCGCTTCTGGTTGGGAAGGATGAATCTCCGGATGTCTTCGAGACCCATCAACAGGCCGGTCTGACCGCCTAAGTCCTCGGCGATGTATGACACATCAATGATACCTTTCCCGATCTCATAGATACGCCGGTTAAGGTCGTAGTAGTAGTTGAAGATGCATTCGAGCGCAGCCGCCAGGATATCCGGATGCTCACGGACATCCATCAGGGCCTGTTCCAACCCCCGCATTGAGCAGTAGATCAGATAAGGCTCGAAATCGCCCGAACGAATTGTTCGATGGCGAGGGACGCTCTTGATCTTCGTCCTGTAGTATTCGTAGTCGTGGTCGTCAGCGCTCGGCCATTTGAACTCGTACACCTGCTCGACGGTCGTAATGGCGGCGAGCGGGTGGGTCTCGAACTCCTCGTAGATGCCGGCTCCGTAGTCCATTTTCCTTTTCCGAACTCCCCAGATGTCGGCCTCTGGGTCATCCGGAGGGTGGTTCTTCAGTCGCGGGGGTTCAACGCGTGTGACGCCGTCGATGTGCAGCTTGTCATACAGTGCCTCGAGGTCGCTGCACCGCAGCTCGCGCAGCAGACGATTCGTGACTTCGTCCGTCGCCCAATAGTCCGTGGGTATCCGGTCGGGCTTTTCGCCGGAAAACAACACCAGCCATCGCTCTCGTGGTGTCATAGAGAAGATCTGATCTCCTACCTTTTGCTGAGAACTTCCTTCTCGTATCGCTGCACCTCACGCAACCAATCTTCTCCCGACGGCACCTCCGCTCTTAAACAGACATAATCCCATACGGCGCCAAACGGGAGCGACTTCGCTTCATCCAACAACGCCAGTCGGGAAAAGTAGTTGCCTTGATTCTCAAATGCCCGGAGGTGCTCACGCGGTTCGAGCAAGGCCCACAAAAACGCCTTGAGCGTCGCTCGCGCGCCGATGACCCAGGCGCCCACGCGATTCATGCTGGCATCAAAGTAGTCAAGGGCGACGTGAACCCGTCCCAGGGCGCTGCTCCGGACAATCTCTTCAGCCAGGGCCCGCAGGTCATCGTTGACGATTACGACATGGTCGCTGTCCCAACGAATCCCGCGGCTCACGTGCAGCAGCAGTTCATCAACAAATTGAAGGAGGGCAGAGATCTTGTCAGCAACGGATTCCGTCGGATGGTAATGCCCCATATCCAGGCAGGGCATTTTCTTGCGTGAGAGGGCATAGCCAAGATAGAACTCGTGGGAGCCGACAACAAACGCTTCGCTCCCGATACCGAACAGTTTGCTCTCAATCGAATCCTTCATCACGGACGCATCATAGCCCCTCTCGAAAATCTCATCAAGGGATTCCGTGAGCAGGGCCCTGTGCGTGAATCGGTCCATCGGCATATCCTTGGATCCGTCGGGTATCCAGATATTGTGGATGCAGGGACTGTTGAGCTCTTTCCCCATCGCGGCACTGATTTTTCGGCAGCGGCGCACGTGCTCAATCCAGAAGCCTCGGATCGACTTATCCTTGCTGCTTAGTGTATACCCCGAGTCGGCTTTCGGATGGGAAAAGCAGGTAGCGTTGAAGTCGAGCTTCAGCCCCTCCTGTTTCGCCCAGTCAATCCAGCTCTGGAAATGTTTCGTCTCGATCTCGTTCCGGTCAACCGGCGCTCCTCGGAAATCCCCATACATTGCGTGCAGGTTGAGGCGGTGCGCTCCAGGAATCAGTGCGTACGCCTTCTTGAGGTCCATTCTCAGCTCCTCGATCGTCCGGGCTTTGCCGGGGTAGTTCCCGGTCGCCAGAATTCCGCCGCCGGACAAAGTTGCAGACGGCTTCTCAAATCCACCCACATCATCTCCCTGCCAGCAGTGGATTGAGAGTGACATCCGCAAGAGAGTCTCTATGGCTCGCTCGGTGTCCACGCCGAAATCTGCATACAGCTGGCGCGCATGTTCATATGCTTTGGTGATGCTGGATACGTTTTGCATAGGACCTCAGTTGACTTTCGTTTGTATGATGGCTTTGAAATGATCAAACGCCGATTCCCAGAGTTCCCCGTTACGCGGTTGGTAGACGACTGGTTGGAAGGACTGTCCGATGATCTGCCGCATCTCGGACAGGGATCCGACCACACGCAGAGCCAGGGCCTGCATCATGACGTTGCCGATGGCCGTCGCCTCGATCGGCCCGGCGAGTACCGGCAGCCCCGTTGCGTCCGCGGTGAACTGGCACAGGACCTTGTTCTGAGCTCCACCCCCGATGATGTGAATTCTGTTGATGGGCCTATGATGGAGCGTTCGCAGCTGGTCAAGCACCAGCCGGTACTTCAGCGCAAGGCTTTCCAGAATGCAGCGGATGTAATCAGCGTGCGAGTCCGGAACGGGCTGCGATGTGATACGGCAGAATTCTCTGATGGCGGCAGGCATATCGGGAGGGTTGAAGTATGCCGGGTAGTCGGGATCAAGAAGCGATCGAAATGCCGCCGCCTGACTGATCATCTCCGTCAACTCTGAATACGAGTATTGCCGAGGCAGCCATGCTTTGCGGCATTGCTGCAGAAGCCACAGGCCCATGATGTTTTTCAGGAAGCGGAACGTCCCCCCCACACCCCCTTCATTTGTATAGTTGAAATGAAGCGCCGATTCGGAGATGATTGGCTGCTTCGTCTCTACGCCCATCAGCGACCACGTACCGGAGCTGATGTACGCCCAGTCGTCAGACTCGGCGGGAATTGCTGCAATCGCGGAACCGGTGTCATGCGACGCAACCGAAACCACCACCAGATCTCCAAGCGATGCCTCCTCGGATACTGTCTTGCTGAGCGGCCCGAGAACTGTGCCCGATGGTATGATTTTCTGCATCAAGGCAATTGGTACTTCGAGAGCTAGGAAGAGCTCCTGTTCCCATTGCCCTGTTCGGGGATTGTAGAGCTGAGACGTCGTCGCGAAGGTGAATTCCGTAGCGGTCTCCCCTGTGAGGAAATAGTTGAAGATGTCGGGCATGAACAGAAATTTCCGCGCCTGCTCCAGCACAGCAGGTTCATCACGTCTGGCGGCAAATAACTGAAAAAGAGTGTTGAGCTGCATGAATTGGATTCCGGTCAGCTCGTACACACGCTCACGCGATATCTTGCCGAAGACCTCCTCCATCGCGCCGTCAGTCCGATGGTCACGATACGCATAGGGCAGCCCCACAAACGAACCGTGCTGATCCAGCAATCCATAGTCGACCCCCCACGTGTCGACACCGACGCTCCGAGGGCGCATCCCGCTCATGATGCATCGAGCCAGTCCCTCCTTCATTTCGCGGAACAGACGATGGATGTCCCAGTGGAGATGCCCTTCCGTCAGAACCATCTCGTTAGGGAAGCGCGAAACCTCCTGGACGCTCAGCTTGCTCTCCGTGAGCGTTCCAGCCACAGTCCTTCCGGACTCCGCGCCGAGGTCAAACGCAACAAACGTCTGGGACTCCATAGCTGAAATTGAATGAAGTTCGGGTATTCCTCAGGACTGTCAATATTGGGCGTAGAGGCCGCCGACGCTCTCTAGCCAATCCGCGATTCGTTCTACTGCCTTCGGGACATTGCTGTCCGAGATATCGAGCTCCATGTGCGGGAGGAGAGACCCGCCAACCAGCGACCTCACCAATTCCTGCTCATTGACAAAGACGTCGACGTTGTCGTACTGCGAAGGCTTTCCCGACACCTTGATTCTTTCTTCACGCGCTCTCGCAAAGGATTCAGGTTTCCGAGTACAGAACACCACGTGAAAGCCCAGGGGCATCAATCTCTCCTCTAGCCATCGGAAGTCGTATCGTCTGCCATGCGCTTGTAGCTGATACGCTACGGTCGAGATATGGAAGCGGTCGATGATCCATGAGTAGTATTTCAGCAGCTCGAATAATCGTGCCCAGGTTCGATACGTCTCCATCGCAAGCTCTTCCTCTTGAGGCTCAAAATTGATGAGGCCTCTGCCCCATGGGTAGTTCGTGAAAGCACACCACTCTGCTGATATAACGGGCGAATGGTACTGGTACCTGCGCGGTCCCACGATTCGGGGATGCTCATTGAGGGCAAAGGCAATCTCCGTCTTCAGTGTAAGCCGGGTTCCTTCGAGTATGATCTTCGGGCAGAGCTTGGAGGACATGCGTAAGAGGTTCTCCGGGCCGGTCAGTTCTTCATCCTCGAGATCACATACTCCAGATACCGCGACTTCATCTGCTTGCTGGCCATCGCCTGTTTGATAGGCGGTAGCTTCAGGATGACACCAAGAATCGCCGCCATCGCCCTGTGATTCCACATTGCCTGGTTGTCAAAGATCAGGTTTTGCAGTTTGCCGCGTTCAATCGCCATCACGACATACCGATGGGTCGAATTCAGCGGAGTTATGACCCGCTCTTGACGTGCCCTCAGCCGCACGCCTTCCTCGGGGCAGCTTCGCACACAGAGCCCGCACCCCAGACAAATATCCTCGTTGACCCGAGCCTTCTTTTGCTTCTTACGGAGCGGATCGCCGGCGGAAACAAGACTCATTGCTTCCACTGGGCAAGTATCGACACATTTCCCGCAGCCGTTGCATGCTTGTTCGTCTATGGAGGGTAAGAAACTCGTCGTGTGGACCGGCTTGAGAATGCCGAATCTCTTGGCTGCCAGCATCGCCTCACAGCAACAGCCGCAGCAATTGCAGATGAAGCTCACCTCCTGCCGGGCATTCTCGCCGAATTGCACGAGCTTGTGCTCGTAGGCTTCATTCAACAAGTCCATTCCTTCGCTCGCATCGACCGACCGCGCAATCTCGTGTTTGAACAAGGAAGCGGCGGTGGTGTTGAATGTCATGCAAATATTCATCGGAGCTTTGCACGCACGTCCCAGGTGATCCATCTTGTGCCGGCAGTAGCAGACCCCAACCGCCCGGTGGCTCGCCGTTCTGATGACCTCGCTGGCTCGTTCGTAGTCCAGAACATGCAGGGAATTCTCCGCACTCAGCGCCGGTTCGTGGACAAACGTTCTTCCAAGCTGTGTCTCACCTGTTACAAACAGCGCTTTGATGAAATCTTCCTCGACGTTGAGATAAAGATGGAAGAGTTCCGCCAGTGCCTTCTGGTTGATGTCGTTCCTGACGCGCATCATCGAAAACTCGAAGAACCCTGCCATTGGCGGCGGGAGACTGTAAACGGATTCCCCGTTCTTGTCGATGTCAATCAGGATCCCTCGGCCTGCAAGCGTGTCCAGGATCTCTTGCGCCTCGGCCGGAGGAAGCTTCCAGGTACGCCCGGCCGCCTCTGTGGTGAAAGGCTTGATCGGAAGGAGCGAGACGTACTGCGCTTCCTTCTCCGAGAAGAGCATCTGGAGGATTCTGTAGAGAAGGTCTGAGGGAGGCGCGCCCTGAGGAAAACGATTGAGGCGATCAACAAGGTTCTGATAAGCGGAACGAACTGCGAGGTGCGCCATGCGCTTGATCCCGTGTGGTGAATGAGCTATTCGTCTGAGGAGTCGTCGCCGAACCAGAACAGAGCCTCTCCTTCTACCCCCACCGCTCCACCGCCTCTCTAAGCAACCGGAGCTTCTCCCGTTCCACGCGAGGAGCGACAGAACAGGCTGTGCTCAGAATGAATCCCCCTCCCTCCTTGCCGATCTCTATCCTCCTTCGGGCGTCTCGCAGGATGTCTTCTTCACTTCCCGTAAGGAGCGTGTTCACGGAGTCGATGTTACCCTTGATGAATCCGCGTCCCTGGAGCCTTCGCTTAGCATCGTCCAGCTCGACATTGCCGAGAGGCGGCGGATCGAGACATTCAATGCCGCTGACTCCAGTGTCAAGCATCATCTCCAACCGATCCGAGATATCACCGCAGGTATGAGTGTAGATATGGACGTTTCTTCCTCGCACGGCCCGGGCGATCTCTGCTTCGAACGGCAGGACAAACTCCCGATAGAACTTGGGCGAAATGAATCCGGCCCCTGCAAACGGAGACGAGATCTTGATCGCGTCCACACCCTGATCGCACATCTCCAACGCGAGCTCTTTGATCAAACCGCCAAAGTGCCTGAGCACTCTCTTCGATTGCTCGGGCTCGTTGATGAGATTCAGCAAACCTTCCTGGTGCCCGAAAAGGTCGAGAAAGTAGTCAAAGGGCGAGGTGACTTCACCGTGCAAGGAATACTCGGTGCCAACTCGCTCTCGAACACGATGCAAAACATCGAACTTGTGATCAGGATGAATATTGAAACGAAGTCCCTGTGACACGGGAATGTACTCAATGGTTGACGGCAAATCAGCTTCGGCAACCGTCCCGATTGAGGGTCTCGGCGGCTCTTCACTCATTGGCTGCGGCATGTCGTCATGGAGGTAGAGCAGCCGCGTCCCGTCCTTCCAGCCCACTTCTTCACCGTCGGCAGTTTTCTTCCGCTGGCGAATCCGGCTGGCCCAATCCGGATCGTGACCGTGCAAGCTCACCAGGACGCCGTCAAAGCCGTAGATCTCCCGGATTCTGATGAGTCCGCTTGCGAAAACGTGGGGATCGTGCCAGAACTCCACGGGCGATACGCCGAGCTGGAGCAGCATGTGTCCGATGCTCAACTGGCACATCAGCGGCACGCGGTCAGGTGTGCCCAAATCCATTGCCGTCTTCGTTCTTTCCCGCGGCGTGCTCACAGCTCGGAGGTCTTGTTGATAGGATAGGATTGATCCGGGATCGCGCTCTAATCAGGGTCTCTGCCGCCGAACAGAAATCCGACTCCCAACGAGAAGTCAGGACCATTATAGTTCTTCCTAGCACCGATAGGCGTCCGGAAATCCGACATCACATTGTAGCCGGCGTTAACTCCGAACTTCAACCAGCTCCCCGCCAGGAAGTCGATCCCCGCCCCCAGCCTCAGCCCCACTGCATTCTCCGAGTGAGCCGCTTGGGAGAAAACGGCATTCTCTGATTCGGAACCGAGGACCGGGCCAATGGCGGCGGCAACGTAAGGTCGTACTGACTCATCCGGCTCGGGCTCCAATAGGTGGTACTTGATCCCCACAAGTATCTGTACCACCGAGCTCGAGCGCTGCTCTGGCGTCCAGAGGAACGGTTGAGACGACGTTGCCTCAGCGGCCAAAATCCCAGCTGCGAGAGAGATTGCCAAATGCTCTCTCATCCAGTAACTGTACGATATCCCACCCAAGAAACCTCTGCTCTTTGCCTCTGAGGTCGCGCCCCCCAGGCCGACCTGGTTCCCTGCCCTCATCTCGTTCCAGAGGCCAAGCTGCAACTCAAAACACGATTTGCCCCGCATTGACCGAGGCTGAGCAAAGGCCATCGAGCCAATACAAAACAGGATCACCGCGACGGTGATTATTCCTTTGAGAGCGTTCATAGGTCACCTCGAGATGTGAGATCGTCTCGAAAATCCTTTTCGATCATTCTTCGGCTACCGCGTAACGGTTGCTTGGGTGCGAAATCGTCCAAAATGATAGTACGCCGCACACGCACCCTCTGATGACACCATCGGTGCGCCGAGCGGCCGTTCGGGCGTGCATTCCCGGCCGAACGCCGAGCACTCGTGCGGCTTCTTCAGACCCTGCAAAACCAAACCGGCGATGCACAGCGGTGACTCGTCGGCCCAGATTCTCGCAACCTCAAAAATTCTCTCAGCATCGTACTCGGCATACCCGTCACTCAATCGGTAACCGCTCATCGGAATTTCTCCGATACCACGCCACTTCCGATCAGTGGTAACGAATACCTCCGAGATCAGTTGTTTCGCAGGGATATTGCCTTCTCGACGGACCGAACGCGAGTACTGGTTTTCAACAGCAACTCTTCCCTCTTCAAGCTGCTTCACCGTCATATAGATACCTTGCAGGATATCAACCGGCTCAAATCCTGTTACGACGATCGGCACTCTGTACTTCTCTGCGATCGGTACGTACTCCTCGTACCCCATTACCGTGCAGACGTGTCCGGCTGCGAGGAAACCCTGGACGAGGTTCGACGGAGAAGAGAGAAGCGCTTTGATGGCCGGCGGGACCAAAACGTGTGAGCAGAGAAGTGAGAAGTTCTTCAACCCGAGTCTTCTTGCCTTCCACACCGACATGGCATTGGCCGGGGCCGTGGTCTCAAAACCCACACCAAAGAACACCACTTTCTTGTCGGGATTCTGTTGAGCGATCTTCAGCGCATCGAGCGGCGAATAGACGATTCGCACAGCTCCTCCCTCTGCTTTGACGCTGAGAAGGTCCTTGCCGGAACCGGGAACGCGGAGCATGTCTCCAAACGAGGTGAAAATGACGTCGGGTCGAGAGGCGATGGCAATGGCCTTGTCGATGATCTCCAGCGGCGTTACGCAGACCGGACAGCCGGGACCATGAACAAGCGTCATTTCTCTCGGTAGCAGGTCTTCCAGACCGTACTTCACGATGGTATGGGTCTGGCCGCCGCAGATCTCCATGATGGTCCAGGGACGCGTGGTCAATTGGCGGATCCGCCTCGCGCAGCTCTGGGCAACGGCCGCGTCACGGTATTCGTCGATGTAGCGCATGCGATCTGGACCTGCGTGAAATCCGGGAGGTGCCTGAAGTCTCAGGGTGATCTTACTTCCAACTCGAATGAACCTGCTGCAACAAAATAAAGTATCAAGCGGTCAGAATCAACGCTGGACAACCCTCGCACAAGGAAACAGAATCTCTTCTCACGAGAAGCGTGATCATCTCTGAGATGCCTTCCAGAAGCCCGGTCGAGAAGCCGATCCACGAATAGCACGCATGTCACAAACGTGGGTGATCGAGACAAAGATGTCGATTCTCGTCATTTTTCATTCGTACTGATTCATGTTATTCGTGGACGAAGTCCCTTAAGTCAGTTTTCGCCCGCCGCCCTAGAAGAAAATGTCAGCTTTGAGATACAGGGCATTAGGGTAGTACCAGTATTCCGTGAAGTCATCCCCGAGGAACAGCTGTCCCCCCACCGACAGAGACATCTCGTCAGTTACCGAGTACGAGGCAGCCGCCCCTACAAATTGGCTTCTGTCATCCAAATTCCGTGTCCACGACGCCACCACGGACACGAGCGGATGAACGAGATACGATGCATGAACGGCCAGATAGTTCCTGCCGACATTGAGAATCTCACCCATGGCAAGTCGGATCAAGTCGTACCTCGACCGGTCACTCCTTCCCTCTCCGTTGAATTGATATTCGGCAAGAGCATAGAGCTGCGGAGTGAACTGATAGTCGATGCCGAAGATGAGCTTGACAATATTCGAGTCGAGCTGGTTCGAAGCTGCAGAGATGATCCCTTCCCCCCTCACGCCTGCATCGAACAGATTGCCCGCGAAGTCTCCACCGACGATCAGTCGCTTGTCGAACTGACCTCCTATGGCCGACACATCGAACTCCCGATAATTCGTGCGAAAGCGGAATCCGACATTGTATTCCTTCCACCCACGTTGCGGATTGACGACCAGGGAAAGATCTGTGAAACTGCCGAAGGGCAACTTCACCAGAGCGGCATCCACGCCATCCTTCTCGATCTTGGCAAAGGCGGCCGGATTGATCGGGTTGAAGAGATCCGTGGGATTCCAAATCCGGCCGGTCCCCCATGCAATGCGCTGCCGTCCGATTGTAAGGTCACCGAACGCAAATCCCTGTTTGTAATGAAACCGATCCACGAAATGGAATATCGAGAAGCGCTCTTCGTTGATCGGGTTCCACGTCCAATCAACGACCTGTCTTTTGTTCTCCTCGGACTGTACCTGGAACACGATTGGGGTTGAGTGATAGAGTGCCGAGACCTCGTACTCGAGCGAAAGTTGGCCATCACCCCAGAGGGAGAGGGCAGGCCGGAGTCGAATCCTTGTGACGTTTGCATACTGGTCTCGTTCCGCGCCGAAGAACCGCGCGACGAGATCCCGGCTCCGCTGATAGGTGGGGAAATCAGCAACATAGCCGGAGAACGTGAGCTCGGGCTGACTGAACGCGCGCGAGAAGATAAGGAAGAGACAGAACATCGCCCATTTTCTCGAACTGCCGAGTACGGCCGCGACTTCCAGGTCCCCGATGCGCGGGAGAAGTCGGGGATCAGCCTGCGACATGGCTATCTCGCTCGACGCGACCGTCCCGGAGCAGTATGAGCCGGCGTCCGCGCTGAATCACTTGCTGATCGTGAGACGAGAAAACAAAAGTGATGTCCTTCTCCCGATTCAGACGCTCCATGAGGTCAAGCAGCGCTCCACCCGTGGTGGAATCGAGGTTCGCCGTCGGTTCGTCCGCCAGGACGAGTGATGGGTTGGTAACAATGGCCCGAGCGACGGCAACCCGCTGCTGTTGCCCGCCGCTCATTTCGTTCGGTCTCTTGTCGGCGAGCTCTGCGATCCCAAGTTCCTCCATCAGAGCCAGCGTACGCCGCCTGCGTTCCCGCTCAGAGATCTGCAGCAGCATCATCGTGAACTCGATATTCTCGCGCGCCGTCAGTACGGGGATCAGGTTGTAGGCCTGGAAGATGAATCCCATCCTGTGGAGTCTCAGCGAAGCCAGCTCCGTCTTCGATTTGCTGGCGACGTTCTCTCCCTCGAACATGACGCTGCCGGCTGATGGTGCGTCAAGCGCTCCGATGAGGTTCAGCAGGGTTGTCTTCCCGGACCCCGAAGGACCGGCTATCACGGTGAACTCCCCTTTCCGAATCGTGATCGACACTCCGTACAGTGCGTGCACCGGTACGCCGTTGTCATGATAGATCTTTTCGAGTTCTTCCGTCCTAATGAGTTCCATATCGCTTCCTTCCACGGCTACTTGTTCGTGTCACACGTAGCGAATCGCATTGACCGGCTGCAGCCGGACAGCCCGCAATGCGGGATAAATCGCTGCGATGACGCATATCGACAAGATCACGACCATGCCGGTCGCCACGCCTGCATAGTCAACTACTGGATAAATCACAGCACCGGCTCCGTACGATGCCAGGCCCTCCGAGAATGCGGCAAAGTTCAATCCAGTAGCGGAGAGATGCAGATTGATGAGCGTTCCCCCGCCAAATCCGATAAGCGTTCCCACCAATCCGAGGAGGAACGCCTCAATGAGAACCATGCAAAACAGAATGCCGTTCTTCATTCCGATGGCCTTCAAGACGCCGAACTCGCGGATCCGCTCGAAAACAGACATCAACATGGTGTTGATGATCCCGAAGATCATAGCCAGTCCCACGATGAGATAGAAAATCCACATGAGCTCTTCCGTCATCTCCAGTTGCGCAAGCAGCGAGGGCAAGAGATCTTGGTACGATAGGATCTCATACGACTCGTCCAGCTTGCTCTCAAGGTCTGCTTTGATCGCTGCCACAGAATCGAGCGTTCGAGCGACCACGGCGATTTCTGCGATCCGCCCCCCTACCCGGAGCATCTCTTGTGCGTTCTCTGCCGGAATGTAGATGAACAGCCGATCGAACGCAGAGCTCGGTGATTGGTACAGACCGACTACGCGAAACACCTCGGCCCCGACTTTTCCGTCCAGACTCGAAGCCATGGCAACAACTCGATCGCCGAGGCCCGCGCCGAGCGTCTCCGCCAGCCTCTTGCTGATCACCACCTCGTGCCTCTGGCCACTCAAATGCTGTCCATGAGCGATCGACTCATCAATCGTTGTGATCTTTGCCTCGCGCTTCGGGTCGATCCCGACGATGTAGACCCCAGAGGAGTTCGAGGCGCTGCTGATGATGCCGTAGGCCGTAACGCGCTTGCTGAAATACTGAACGTTGGCGTTTTGCTCCAGCATTGAACTCACCCGCGCGCCCTCATCCATGAAATTCTGTACGATTCTGTTGTCGTTGAAGCCACGGCGGTGGATCTGAAGGTGTGAGGTGTGAGCACCGAGCTGATTGTCAAACATCTGCTTCAGAAAGCCGCGTGACAAGCCTTCTACGAAACTCATCGCCAGCACCCCGACAACGATGGACGTGATGATGATGAGGGAGCGTCGCCTGTTTCTCCAGATGTTGCGCCAAGCCAGTCTGAGCAGCATCATGTGTATCGTATGCCTTTCAGCGGTTCCAGTTTCGAGACTCTGTACGCCGGATACAGACATGAGAGCAACGCGATCAACAGCATGAGTCCTGCGACCGTCAGTACAATGGTGATCCTGCTCGCAGCGACGATTTGGGGGAGGAACCCATACTCTTCATAGATCTGAGCGAATTCCCCGGTGAATGTTATCGGGTGTGTTTCCAGGTACATGTTCAGCAGCTGCCCCGTGATGCACCCGGTGACAATTCCGATCAATGCGAGAACGGATGTCTCGAGGAAGACGAGCGTGACCAGCTTCTTCGGCTGCATCCCGATGGCCAAGCTCACACCGAACTCCCGAAAGCGCTCCGTGACCGACATCAGCACAGTATTAAGAATTCCAAACGTGACGATAATGATCAGTGTCCAGAGGAAGATCCAGTCGCCGATCTTGTCGAAATCCATGGCCTGCTTGAGCTCGGGCAGGACCTCCTCCCACGGCAGAACTGCAAGGTTGTCAAGTTGAGCGCGCTGGAGGGAGCCGGCGAGATGCTCGACGGCCTTGTCGACTGCCTTCAGGTCAACGACGGAGACGGCAACGACATTCACCCGACCTTCCATCGCCAGAAGCTCCTGCGCCGCATTGAGATGCATAAACGCAGCCATCGCATCGAATTCGGGCGATCCGAGCTTCATGGTCCCCGAGATCCGGAACCGCAGATTACCCATCACCCCATCCCTACCTTGCGCCAAGATAACCAGCGTATCCCCGATGCGGGCCTTGAGATTATCGAGCAGCTTATACCCCAGGACAACTTCGTCTCTGCTGTGCGATTCGAAAAACCTCCCACCGTTCAGTCTCTGATGGAACCGAAAACCTTGCCGTTCCTTGTTAGGGTCGATGCCAAAGATCGCGGCACCGGATGAATTTTCGCGATAGCTAATCAATCCGTCTGCGAGAATCCGGGGAGCGTAGCCCTTGATCCCCTCCTCGGCTCTGACGATCTCCTCAATTGACCCGGGGAACGGAAAGCTCTTGTTCAGAGATGGGTTATCCTGGTAACCAGAGCGCTGAACTTGAAGATAGCCGGAAAAGAGCTCGACCGTGTTTTGGACATTGTATTCCCAGACACCGATTCCCAGGCCGCGCATCACGACAGTGAAGAAGGTCGCGAACGTGATCGCAAGGATCGTCAAGATTGACCGGCGTTTGTTTCGCCAGACATTACGCCAGCCGAGCTTGAGCAGTAGATTCACCGGTTTCGCCCCTTTTCAAGTTCCTGAAACGAGAAGATCCGATCGCTCAACGGAATATCAAACTGAGCCTCGAGGTATTGGAACTCGGTCGAATGATTCGGCTTGGTGTTGTTCACCATCAACCAGTTTGAGGGCACCGCGCGATTGCCAAACCGCTTCACGTTCTGATAGAGCATCGTGCGCATCAGGGCGCCCTTCTCATCGAAGTATTCGGTGCGTGCAGGTAGCAAATCTTTCTTCCGAATCCAATGAAAGATCCTGCCCCAGACGACGGGTGCCGTCGGTTTGGGTAGCAATTCGATCTTCCAGCATAACTCGCCATCGACCGTTTCTTCAGCGGCGATCCTCATCGTGTAATCCTCAACGAGGCTCGACTCTCGAACCAGATCGTCATTCGTGAAATCGGAGCCATTCCACGATTGCAGCATCATCGACGGGGGGATCTTGATGGTTGTCTCGGTGTTTCGCAGGTACATCCAGAGCTCATTGTTCACCTTGAGCGTCTTGTTGCCAGCTTCACGACGAGGCGAGGTGATTTCGATAAGTGCCTTTTGATTGCCAACCCACCATGCCCGCATCTCCATCGACCGAGTGTAGTCGGGAGTAACGATCGTCATTCGGAACCTCCCCTTCGAGGAAACACCTTTCAGGAGATCTTCCGACCGTTTAACAATCTGCTCAGCGGTCTGTGCAGCTCCCTCCCCAGCGACGATGTGAATCAGCGCAACGGGTACGACAACGGCACGGATGATTCGCCTTACCATCGCATCCTCACTTTCTGCCGCTCTGTTTCTGGTATCCCTCCCACCGTTCAAACAGCGCAGGGAATTCTCGCTCGAAGAACTCATAGAACTCGTGCATCTCCCGTAGTCGGTTGTAAGCAAGAGGGTTCTTGGCCGTGACCAACGACATCCCGCGCTCGATGAATTCGTGCAACTCTATGATCTGCTCCAGTCGGGCGTTCAGGATGCTGGACCACGTCTCCGATTTCACGCGGAAGAAGTCGCGACGCTCAGCCGGGCGCCCGACACGCTCCACAAGGCCCATCTGGATGAGTAATCGCGTCATCGTGCTGACAGAGCCGCGGCTCGCCTGCAGCTCTCCAACGAGCTCGTCCGTCGAGACCTCGGATTTCTCAGAGACGAGCAGATACCCGAAGATTTTCCCAGCCATCCTCGGAACCCGCGATTTCTCCAGGAGAATGCCCATGTCCTCGACAAACTGGTTCAGTTCGGTCGTTGTCCCTTTCGATCCCATGACGTTCTGACTCCTCTTACGTTGAATCAATATAAAGGATTCAAAACTTTCAGTCAACACTAAAGTGGCTGAAAGAGAAGGGACTCACAGGTATCGCCCCGCTGGCTGAAGCTCGGTTTGGGTCGTCGGAAAGACGATCAGCGCACTGAGGCCCTGCGCGACCAGGTACGCGCACAAAGCCCGGAGGTCCCCCCATTCGGGAATAGGGCCGGGATAGCGATGCGGCCTCTAGAGGTGAAAGAGATAGTTGAACTTCAGAAGGATGGTGCGGTTGTTCGTTCTCAGCGATCTGGCGCTGGTGCCGATCTCTTCGTTGTAAACAAGAAAGAGATCACTTCCCGGCGTGTGAATGAAGTTCACGAGGAAGTTGGCCGTGATTGCCTGATCGTCACTATTCCATTGGACATATGCCTTGGCAAACAACCTGGGAGAGAACGTGTAGAGAAGGCGGGTCGCTACGATATTCGTGGAGAACTCGCCTGCGCTGAGCTTCACATCGTTCCGCTCATACTGCAGATTCAGGGTGAACCGAGCGCCAAGCTTCATGTTCGCGCCGATCCCGTAACCGCGTAGACTTCCATCGTAGAAATTGCCGTGGCGCAAGCGCAGCAATCCGGAGAGAGGCCTGCTCTTGTCAGTTTGATACTCCGAATACACATTCGTAAACCGATAGGCTCCAGGCTGAATGTTGACATCATCATGGATCTCGAATCCTTCGTCGAGGTTTTCATAGTTTGAGTTGAGGAGCACCAGCCAGTACGATCCATCCTGGAATAGGGCATACCACCCCACATAGTTATACCGTGCCTCAAGCTCGTTCTTCTGATTGGTGATATACGAGAAATCATCGAAGAGCGCCACCTGGCGAAGATCAAGGAACCTCGGCCGGGGCGATATGCCAAAATTCACTTGTGTCCTCCGAATGCCTGTTCGCGGGAAGAACCCCATCTCCGGATTGAAGTTGTCTTGAATGGTATTGTGGCTGGCAAGAAGGGTCCAGAAATCATCATTGTAGTAGAGATCCACGTACCCGGCCGCGTCCTCCCCCCTGGTGTCAGGCGAGAAGGTTTTTGCCAGAAATCCATTCACCTGAGTGTTTGGGTTCAGATAGAGCGTCGCGTCAAAACCGATGTTCCTGTTATATGCGCCATCGTCCAGCGAGGACTTGTCGAGCCCGATCAGGCCGATCGTTGAGTTTCCGAAAACGTCTTTGCGGAGCCTGACGACACTGAAGTTCGTGCGCGGAACGATCACCAGTTCGTCGTCATCGTTGGTGTAGCTGGTGCGATCAGCAGTCATGTTGAGGAGACCGACGCTGTAGCTTCCCTCTTTTCCTGTAATCTTGATGCCGCCGAGGAGCGGAATGAGCGTATTGTCCTCCGAAAGCCCGATCCGACGACTGAAAAACAGAACGCTTGCAGACGTCAGCGGGTTGAAGAAGCGCTCGCCGAATCGGAAGATCGCAGCCCCCTCGAGGAAGAAATCCCGTTTTTCGGGGAAGAAGAGCTCGAACCGAGTAAGATTCGTTTGTTCCTGGTCTGCCTCCACCTGTGCGAAATCGGTGTTGACGGAAATGTCTGCCGTGAGATTGGGTGTGAGATGATACTTCGCGTCCATTCCGATGCCGAGTTGTCGTTCGTACGGACGACCCGCTTCAAAATCGCGTTGCACACCACTCAGCACAAATGGCTTCAGTTCGAGATCCCCGGGTTGTTTCAGTCCTTGAAGCCCCGTCAGGTGCCCATAGGCATCGATGCGAAACTTCCCCCACCAGCCGAACTCGCGTGCGATAGGAGACCAGTAGACCTCCTCCCGCTTGCGCGGGACGAAGCGGGCGAAATTGACGCCCCACGTGAGATCACGAGCGTCATGAAAGCGCAAAGTCTGAAACGGTATGGCAATCTCAGCGGTCCAGCCTGCGCTGTCGACTACTGAAGCGTTGTCCCACACACCGTTCCAATCCCAATTCTGCTCCTCGTCGCTGACATTGGCAGCGATTATTCCATCACGCTGTGCCCCAAGCGGGTTCGTACTGAAAAAGAAGGCGCTTCGATGATCGTGGAAAGTATCGAGATAGATTTCGACGCAGTCGTTGTTGAGAAGATCAATATCACGGCGCATCTCGTTAGCGACAATCCTGCCCGGTTCAGAATCCCAGCAGCGGAAACCGATATAGAGGTTGTGCTCGTCGTAGAGAACTCGAACTTCCGTCCGCTCCGAGCTCCGTTGACCTTCGTTCGGCTCCCGTTGCACGAAACGATCAAGAATCAGCGCACGTCGCCAAACCTCTTCATCGAGCGCCCCGTCGATGCGGATGCTGTTGGCAATCCTTACCGCCTGTACGGCCGGGATCCCCGTTGTATCCGCGACGATCTGTGCATTAAGGAGATTCACTGCGAATATAAGTGCACCAATTGCCCAAGAGGATCTCAGACGAACCGCGGATGCGCCTTGAATCCCGTTGAGCCCGAATCCTCGCTTGCCGTTTCCCTCACAATGTCTCATCACAGCTCTACCAGAATCCTGTAGTAGATCATACCGAGTATGTGAGCCATCCAATTTGACAGCCTCGGCGGTACCTCTATTCCGACTCGGATCTGTCAGCCTCCCCAAGAAAAGCGCTCTGGAAACGAAACCACTGATTTCCGCGGTGAAACTCGCCATATTCTGTCTAAAGCTCGTGAGGGCAGGGGCCATTATTGTAGAATCGCGCTCCAGATTCCCCCGACATTGCGCGAATGCTCGGAAGAGGGTGTGTTGTTTCGCAGGACGAAATTCCAGTCTGGGAGGGTCAACTGTCGGACGCATTCAAAACAAGTAAGGAAGGAACATTTTGGTTTTCTTCATGTAGGCCTCATATTCACCGCCGAACCTCTGGATATTCTCCCGCTCTTCAACTCTCGCAGTTGCATACAGTAACACGGATGAGAATAACGCTGCGACAGCAGCGAAAACTGAGGCATCTTTCAGAAATGCGCCCCAGGCAAAGAGAAGCAGGGAGCAGTACATCGGGTGCCGGATGTATCCGTACGCTCCGGTAGTAACGAGCTGTGTGGTGTTCTCGAACCGAAGGTTCGCTGATTGCCCATCCGGACTCCCGGACTTTCCGAGCGATATGAAAAGAAAGAACGCGTGAATCGCGAGGGAGAGCGATGCCGTGAGCAATATCCATGAAGCAATCTGTTGCGCCGCGAAGGGCCGCTCAAGCCAGTAATCGATGTTCATCAGAATCAGGATCAGGATAAGCTCAAAAGCGAAAAACCTGAAGAACCCGTGAGAACGCCGATTCTTCAACGACTTCCACGAAATCGAAACGATGCCGACTGAGAGAGCCACAAAGAGAGCAAATTTCATCATTTCAGCACGCAATAACGTCCGGGCTTGAACTCACTTAGGCCTCACACTCCTGTCGTGAAGGCGGCTGATCAAACCCTGAGCTTCATTGCCATGAATCGCGGTGTTGAGCTTCACCGGACCGAGAGCAGGAGGAAGGCTCGATTCATTATGAACTGTCGAACCGCCGCCGGCACTACGTCTCATCTTCCGGAGCTTTCAGTTCATCAAATCCACCTTCCATCTCCTCGAAGAGCTTGAGCGTCTCCAGCGCTTCCTTTTCGTCCATCTTACTGATGGCAAATCCAACGTGGACGATGACGTAATCTCCGACCTGTACATCCGGTATCCATTCGAGGCACACCTGCTTTTCGATGCCGCCGAAGCTCACGTTCCCCATGGTGGGCTGAACGCTTGAGTCGATCGACAGGACCTTTCCGGGAATGGCCAAACACATGTCAAGCCTCCTTGTGCAACTCTTTCTCGTGTTCGGACTCCACTTTCGAGATGGCGACGCCGGACTCGATCAGGATGGTATCGCCCACCCTCGCCTCCAGCAAGAAGGTCAACGGCACGCGCACCTTCACGCCCCTGACGTTGACCCGAGCGGTGGCGGTCCCCTCCTCGACGTAGATTTCTTCGATTTGGCCAGTGATGAAATTCATCCGATTGCCTCTTGATACGACCCCGCGCTCGCTCTGTTGCGGTGCGATTTCGCCCGTGCCCACGCGTAGAGCTGCCCCAATGCGATACCCCCATCGTTGGGCGGAACGCGCTGGTGCCAGTACGGCCGCAGTCCCTTCGCACGGAGCCGCTGGACAGCCTGTTCAGTGAGATACCTGTTCTGGAAACACCCCCCAGTCAGCACAATACGCTCAACACCTATCCGATCTGCCACTCCAAGAAGCGCTTCGACCAACATATTGTGAAATCTTATTGAGACTCGGCTTCGGGGCACGCCGCGAAGCAGATCTCCGCGCATCTGCCGGATCGTGTCCGACCAGTCGACGGCAAGCGTCGACCGCCGGCCGCTGTCACGCCCACTCGGTGCCGGCAACCGAAGATCAGACATTGTGAAACCGTAAGCTTCGCCGGAGCTGTCGCCGGCCATCGCGAACTCAAGCTCCATTGCCGCTTGCCCTTCAAAGTTCACCAGATGTCTCAGGCCAATGATCGACGCGACCGCGTCGAACAGGCGACCAACGCTGAAGGTAAGGGGAGAGTTGAGACCTTTTTGAAGCATCCTGTGGATGATGTCGATCTCTTGCGCTGCAAACCCGTAGCGCGATGATAGATCCAGTTCATCGAACACGGCGTCACCGAATACTTCGTAAAGCGCACCCAGCGCCGTACGGCGTGGCTCCTTAATTGCCTTCTCGCCACCAGGAAGCCGAAAAGGACGAAAGGTCGCGACTCGCTCAAACGATCCATCTCGTGCAAGAAGAAACTCGCCCCCCCAGATCGTTCCGTCAAGCCCGAATCCGGTGCCATCCCATGAAACACCAAGGACCTCCCCATCAAGCTCGTTTTCCGCCATGCATGCCGCCACGTGAGCATAATGATGTTGGATCTCGACCACCGGGCAGGTCATGCGTCGCGCGTCCTGGGATGAGATGTAGTCAGGGTGCATATCACAGACGACCGTCGTCGGCGCGGCCTCGTACAGCGTCTGCAGATCCGCTGTGGCCTTTCGAAACGCAACGAGCGACTGATGCGTTTCAAGGTCTCCAATGTGCTGGCTGATGAAGGCTTGTTCACCCACAGCCAGAGCAACGGTGTTCTTGAGGTGTCCGCCCACAGCCAGAATTGGCGCGTCGAGCCGAGTGTTGAGAAGAACTGGCAATGGCGCGTAGCCGCGCGCTCGTCGAATCACGAGTTCTCTCCCCAAAATCACCCGAGCGATAGAATCGTCCACGTGTCGCACGATGGGACGATTGTGCACGAGGAAGAAATCCGCGATTCCGCTCAGACGTCTCACCGCCTCCTGCTCATCGGTACAAATTGGTTCGTCGGACAGGTTCCCGCTTGTGGCGATCACCGGAAATGCGAGATCCCGCATCAGGATATGGTGCAGCGGTGTGTATGGGAGCATGATACCCAGATACGGATTCCTTGGAGCAATTGACGGAGCGATGCCATGCGATGAAGTCCGGACGTCGGAGTTCGTAACCTGTTGCTTTCGCTCCAGAAGGACTATCGGCGACTCGGGGGAGAGAAGCAATCGCCACTCAAGCTCACCGACCGTGCAGATCGCCTCCACGCTTTCGATCGTAGGGAACATCAACGCAAAAGGTTTTTCTTCCCGGTGTTTTTTTTCTCGAAGTCTCAGCACCGCCGGCTCGCTCCGTGCATCGACCACGAGATGGAAACCCCCCAGACCTTTCACTGCGACGATCTCCCCTCGACGAATTGCATTCGCTGCGGCACCGAGAGCTCCGCCCTCACGGGCGAGGACTTGCCCCTGCGCATCCCAGAGTTCGAGACGCGGTCCGCAGACAGGACACGCATTCGGCTGAGCGTGAAATCTCCGGTCGAGTGGATCCTCGTACTCCCGCTGGCACTCCGGACACATCGTGAACTTCCTCATCGACGTGAATCGCCGGTCGTACGGAAGTCGCTCGATGATGGAAAAGCGGGGACCGCAATTCGTGCAGTTGGTGAAGGGGTACAAATATCGTCGGTTCGCAGGATCGAAAATCTCGATCAAGCAATCAGCACATGTTGCGATGTCGGGGAGAACAAGGACTGTTCTTGCTCCGGCTTCTTCGCTCTCCCGTATGGTGAAAGAGGAGAATGCGAGCGGATCGAGGA
>Ga0194125_10001183_pt1 | contig 44259 bp, 30 predicted proteins | sample TA2KigC250mmetaG_FD_148626 | JGI IMG/M metagenome (GOLD analysis project Ga0194125, IMG submission 148626) | Freshwater microbial communities from Lake Tanganyika, Tanzania - TA2015034 Kigoma Deep Cast 250m | ecosystem: Environmental > Aquatic > Freshwater > Lake | place: Tanzania: Lake...
CTGGGTGCTCCGCCAGAACGGCGCCAACCTCGAATTCCTCATCGGTGGCGACAACGGCGCTCCGTTCTACACGTCCACCGTGACGGCCCCCGGGGTGTTCACCGCGAATGCCTGGAAGCAGTGCGCTGTGATCTATGACAGCGCGTCCCGCGCTGTCCGTCTCGTGGTGGATGGTGTCGAGGTGAAGACGGCCACCGTCGCGAGCCCCGTTCTTCCCAACACGGCGGCCCCCGTGCTTATCGGGGATCGCGGATACGGCGGGTGGACGTTCAAGGGGGCCATCGATGAGGTGGCGATCTATCCCGCCGGGTTGACGGTGGGTCAGCTGGCCGCCCACTACTCGGCGGGCACGAATCCCCAGACCTCGGCCAATTATCCGAACCTGGTGATCTCGGACGGGGCCGCCGAATACCTCCGTCTCAACGACCCGCCCACGCCTCCATCGGACAACGCCGCCGAGAACCGTGGCACCCTGGGTTCCGCCTGGACCGGCAGCTATTCGGGTGCGGGTTCCACGCTGGGCAATGCGCTGATCGCCAAGGGCACCCCCGGAGCCCGTCCCGCGGCCTTTCCGGGTCTCGGTACCGACAACACCGCCGTGGCGATGACCAACGGATGGGTTTCCACGGGTTCCGCCCCGCTGGGCAATCGGGTCACGGCCCTCGTGTGGATCAATCGCCAGGAGATCTCCACCACGGGCGACCTCAGCTGGCCGGCCTGGCTTGGGGGGGGTGGACTGCACCTCAACAACGGCAACGCGAGCAATCCGGAGGCGGAGCTTCGCTACCACTGGAACGGTGGCGAGTGGGGCTGGAGCTCGGGACTGTTCGTGCCGGCCAGCACCTGGACCTTCGCGGCCTTTGTCGTGGAGCCCGACAAGGCGGTGATCTACATGTCCGACGGATCGGAGCTCAAGTCCGCCACCAATGCGGTCAACCATGCAGCCATGGTGGTGACCTCTGGCATGTCCTTCGGCGGGAACCAACCGGGTCGTGCCGATCGGAACTTCATCGGACAACTGGACGAGGTTGCGGTCTATGATCGAGCCCTCAGCGGTGACGAGATCGCCACGATCTTTGCAAGCACCTTCAAGACCGGACCGGTGCCTCCAAGCGCCCTGACCCTGACCCCCACGGGTGGGGAATACCTCCTCCAGTGGACCTCGGGTGTGCTTCAGTCGTCGGCCACGCTCACTGGGACGTACTCGGACGTCGCTGGTGCCGTGTCGCCGTTCCGGATGATCCCCTCCGATGCCCAGGGCTTCTACCGGTTGCGATCGAACTGATCCGTCATGCTGTCAACGACCGGCCGGCAGCCCTGCTGTCGGCCGGTCTTTTTTTGGTTTTCCGCGGATTTTCCGATGGGTGGGTCTCCACGACCTGGCGGGACTTGATGCCTCCGGGATCAGGAAGGATTGACCCGAGGCGCCGTCCCCAGGGTGCCACCGAACGTCCACGGGGCATCCTCCCGATTCCTTGAAGTCCCTCTCGTCTCGTCCTCCGTGTCCCCGCGTGAGTCCCTGCGTTGGCTGTTGTCGGCCAGGGGCGAAACCCCTTCACTCTCCGCACCATGTCCACGCATCGCATCGGCATCATCGGGGGATCGGGTCTGTACCAGATGGAGGGGTTGACCCGGCAGCGTTGGCGGACCGTCAAGACCCCCTTTGGACCGCCGTCCGACCAGTTCCTGTGCGGGGAACTCGAGGGACGCGAGGTCGTGTTCCTGCCCCGCCATGGTCGTGGTCATCGGATCCTTCCCAGCGAGCTGAACCATCGGGCGAACCTCTGGGGAATGAAGTCGCTGGGTGTGTCCTGGGTGATCAGCGTCAGCGCGGTCGGATCCCTGCAGAAGAAATACCGGCCGCGGGATGTCGTCCTGGTCGACCAGTTTGTGGACCGGACCAAGCGGGACTTCGAACACACCTTCTTCGGCTCGGGCATCGTGGCGCACATCGCCTTCGCGGAGCCGATCTGCGAGGAACTCCGTCGGCTGCTCCTGCAATCCGCGAAGACCTGTCGGGCCCGGGTCCACGATGGGGGCACCTACCTCAACATGGAGGGGCCGGCCTTCAGCACCCGCGCAGAGTCCCGGTTCCATCACGAGTGCGGCTTCGATGTGGTGGGCATGACCAATCTCGGGGAGGCCCGCTGTGCCCGGGAGGCGGAGATCGCCTATGCGACCCTCGCCATGGTGACCGACTACGACGCCTGGAAGACCGACGAGGCGCATGTGACGGTCGAGATGGTCCTCGACAACCTCCACAGGAACGCGGCCCTCGCCCAGGCCATCGTCCGGGATGTCCTCCCGCGGATCCCGGCCGCCCCGGGGTGGTCCTGTCATGAGGCTCTCCGATACGCGATCATGACCGCGCGGGACCTCTGGCCGAGCGCAACCGTCCGCCGGCTGCGTCCGATCCTCGCGAAGTATCTCTGAACCGCCACGGGCTCAGGAGCCGGTTCCGTCCTGGACCCACCCTCAGGTCCAGAGCTGGCGGTCGAGCGACCGGTATTGGACCGCCTCGAGGAGGTCGTCCTGGTTCGGGTGGTCCCTGCCGGCGAGGTCGGCGATGGTGCGGGCGACCTTGAGGATGCGGTCATGCGCCCGGGCGCTCAGGTTGCGATCCGTGACCGCGTGCTTGAGGAGCTCGCGGGCGGAGGCGTCCAGATGGATGAACTCCTTGAGTTCCCGGGAACCCATCCGGGCGTTGCAGGGAATGCGGCGGGATCGGAACCGGTCCAGCTGCCGTGCCCGTGCGGCGATGACCCGGGCCCGGACCGTGGCGCTCGATTCCCCCGGGGCGGCCTGGCTCAGGTCGGCAAACGGGACCGACGGAACCTCCACGTGGAGGTCGATCCGGTCGAGGAGCGGTCCCGAGATGCGTCCGAGGTAGGCCTGGATCTCACGCGGCGAGGAGCGGCTCTCGCGCGGCATCTTTCCGTCGGGTGTGGGGTTCATCGCGGCCACGAGCATGAACTGGGCGGGGAATGTCATCGTGCCGGCGGCCCTCGAGATGGTGACCCGTCCTTCCTCGAGCGGCTGGCGCATGGTCTCAAGGACACTCCGTTTGAACTCGGGGAGCTCGTCCAGGAACAGGACCCCGTGGTGGGCAAGGGAGATCTCGCCGGGTGTCGGATGGGCATTGCCGCCCAGCAGGCCTGCATCGCTTGCCGTGTGGTGCGGCGTGCGGAAGGGACGCTGCGTGACGAGGCCCCGACCGGAGGGCAGCAGCCCGCAGACGCTGTGGATCTTGGTGGTCTCCAGCGCCTCTTCGAGGGTGAGTGGCGGCAGAATTCCGGGGACACGACGGGCCAGCATGCTCTTGCCGGTCCCGGGCGGCCCGATGAGCAGGAGATTGTGCCCTCCCGCCGCGGCGACCTCGAGGGCCCGCTTCACGGATTCCTGTCCCTTCACATCGGCAAGGTCGAATTCCTCGTCGGGCTGGGCCTCGAAGAGAGCCTCGATGTCGACCCGGGCCGGTGGGATCTCGACGGAGCCTTCAAGGAACAGCGCGGCTTCGTGGAGGTTGGCGACCGGGATGACATCGAGTCCGGAGACCACGGCCGCCTCGGCGGCGTTCTCCCGGGGCACCAGTACCCCCCGGCGTCCCTCGGCCCGGGCCTGTAGCGCCACCGCGAGGGCACCGCGGACGGGTCGGACCGCCCCGGTCAGGGCCAGTTCGCCAATCATCAGGTAGTCGTCGAGACGCGTCGGTTCGATCTGGTCGGTGGCGGTCAGGATCCCGATGCCGATGGCGAGGTCGAAGCTCGGCCCCTCCTTCCGGGTGTTGGCGGGTGCGAGGTTGATGGTGATGCGGTTGTCGGGGAACCGGAACGACGAGTTCGTGATGGCGGTGAGCACACGGTCCCGGGATTCCCGGACCGCGGCGTCGGGGAGTCCGACCACGACGATCCCCATCTGTCCGTAGCCACTGTCGACCTCGACCTCGATGGGGGCGGCGTCGACACCCTGGACCGCCGCGGAATGGATTTGAGCGAGCATTGGACCAGTATCCAAAACCACGGCCGCTCGTCCTTCCCCAGATTTGGGGATGCCGACGGGGACTGTTTCATTCGGAGAAGAGGCTCACGCCGAGACGCGGAGACCCGGAAGGAGACAGGGAAGGGGATGAACTTTGGAGACACCGGAGCCGATCATCTGCCCGGTGGTGAGACCTGTTTGGGTGGGTGCCGCAGTGCCCTGCGGCACTGGGTGCGAAAGCACCCACCCGTGGAGCCGTCCTGCGAACCCGGGCTCCAGCCGGAAAACGCGCAGGCACCGAGGGAGGTGGAGCGCACACGCCCAGGGGGATTCATGCGGATGCGCGGAGGGAGACAGGGGAGTTGAGACGCGGGAACCGGGATTGTGAGGAGGAGCCCGCCTGTGGATGCCTTGGGACGCCGTCCGGGGTTTGTGGAGTTCCGCCACCTGAACGCTTCAATTCTTCCCCAAATGCCTTTTCCCTCCTCCGTGTCTCCGCGTCATTGCAGGAGTCCCCATCGCCTTGCCCTCCCACGTCGTCACCTGGTCTCCGTCGCTGACCGTCCCGCTCACCCACGACTGTCCGTGGAACTGCCGGTATTGCGGCTATCGGTCGGATCGACAAGGCCTGATCTCCGAGGCGGAACTGGAGCGCCTCCTGCAGCGGGCGGTCCGGCAGGGGGCGACCGAGGTGCTGTTCCTTTCGGGTGAGATCCCCGGTTCGCTCCCGCACATCCGCCAGGAGCTGGAATCCCGGGGGTTCCGGGATTTCATCGAGTTCGCCCGAAGAGCCTGTGAGCGGGCCCTCGGACTGGACCTTCTGCCTCACTGCAATCTTGGTGCGATGTCGGCCGAACAGTTCGCGCGACTCGGTCCCGTGAACGCCTCGATGGGCCTGATGCTGGAGAACGTGGACGAGGCGTTCAACCGGACGGTGGCCCCGGAGAAATCGGTCGCGGGTCGGCTCCGGACTCTCCGTGCCGCCGGCGAGGCGCAGATTCCCTACACAAGTGGCATCCTGATCGGACTCGGCGAATCCCGAGACTCGCGACTCCGATCGCTCGACGCCCTTGCGGAACTCCACGCCGGGTTCGGTCACCTCCAGGAGATCCTCCTCCAGAATTTCATCCCGAACACCGGCTCCGCCATCCGGGGATCTCCCCAGCCGCTCCGGCTTGAGGACTATGCCGAACTCATCACGCATTGGCGTCGGGTGGCCCCCGGGGTGGCGATCCAGATTCCGCCGAACCTGAACCCGTTCTGGCGCGAGCTCCTGCCCCTCATCGATGACCTCGGTGGCATCAGTGCCGATGGAGACCTCGTCAACCCGGACACGCCGTGGGAGGTCCCTCAGGTCTACCGCGAGGCCTGCGAATCCCTGGGAATCGCCCTCCGGCATCGGTGGCCGGTCTACGATGGGTTCGTGCAGCGCGGCTGGATCAGCTCCGAGGTCCGTCGGGTGATCGACACCCGGACCGCCGACCGGCCCGGTGGCGTCGGCATGACGTTCCAGGACCGGGTCCAGGACCGGGTCCGACTGGCGCCGGAAATCCTCTCGAAACCGTTCCTGGGACAACGGCTCACCGTGGAGGACTGCCTGGAGCTGGTGGCCCGGGATGGAGCGGCGGCGGAGGAGATGAGGGTGGCCGCGGACGAGCTCAACCGTCGGATGCACGGGGCCGAGGTGACCTACGTCGTCAACCGCAACGCCAACTTCACGAACGTCTGTGTCACGCACTGTTCCTTCTGCGGTTTCTATCGCCCGGCCGGGCATCCGGAGGCCTACACCCGGAGCATTGGGGCGGTCGTGGAACGCATCGCCCAGACACCCTGGGTGACCGAGGTCTGCCTCCAGGGAGGGATCCATCCGGAACTGGGGTTCGACTACTACGCGGAACTCCTGGGGGCGATCCGGGCCGCATTTCCAAGGGTCCATCTCCATGCCTATTCGCCGATGGAGATCCATTCCCTCGGGTCCAAGACCGGGTGGTCCTGCGACCGGATCCTCGGGGCCCTGATGGAGGCCGGGCTGGGTTCGATGCCGGGGACGGCGGCGGAGATTCTGGACGACTCGGTCCGACAACGGGTCTCCCCCGACAAGCTCTCCGCGGCGCGGTGGGTGGAGATCGTCCAGACCGCGCATCGGCTGGGTCTTCGCTCGACGTCGACCCTGATGTTCGGCCACACGGAGACCTGGGCGGACCGGTTCCGTCACATGGATCTGCTGCGTCGGCTCCAGCTGGAGACGGGCGGGTTCACGGAATTCATCCCCCTGGCCTTCGTGCCGTACCGGAACCGTCTCGGGGCCCGGCTGGCGCGGGAGGAGGAGGGGGGATTGGAGGCCGTGGCGCGTCGGGGGGAGTCCCTCATCCGGACCCTCTATCCGATCTCCCGCCTGTTCTTTGGAGAGGCGATCCCGAACCTCCAGACGAGCTGGGTGAAGCTGGGTCCGGAGCAGGCGGCCCGGATGTTGCGTCACGGCTGCAACGACTTCGGGGGGACCCTCTATGAGGAGAGCATCACCCGTGAGAGCGGGGGCGCGCACGGGGAGTGTCTGGAACCGGAGGCGATCCGATCCTGGATCCGTTCCGCCCAAAAGAATCCCCGCCAGCGGACGACGCTCTACGGTCCCGTGGCGCAGGCGGCGGATACGGTTGGGGTCGGTGCCCCTCTCCTCACTTGAGGAAGCGCACCGCGCCGGCCGTGACGTCGTAGACGCCCAGCAGGATCTGAAGGCGTCCTTCCTCCCTGGCCTTTCGGAGGATCTCGCTGCGGGCCAGGAGCTGCTGGAGCTGCCAGCGCACGTTGATCTCCACCGCCTCGGTCTGGCTCTTGATCGCGGAAACTCCACCCGTGTGGGCCTCCAGGGCCGGGCGGATCGCTCGGATGAACACCGGCATGTTGCCCGGGGGATTGGCCCCATCGAGGGCGGCGTTCACGGCACCGCATTTGGTGTGGCCCAGGACGAGCAGGGTGTGGACCCCCAGGGCCTCGACGCCGAATTCGAAGGTCCCGGCGGCGTCCGGACTCTGATAGTTCCCGGCGACGCGGACGACGAAGAGGTCCCCGACGCTCTGGTCGAAGATCATCTCCACGGGGACCCTGGAGTCGGCGCAGCTCAGGATGCCGACGGAGGGGGATTGGCCGATGTCCCCGGTCACCTCGATGCGTTCCTGGAGCCACGAATGGGTCATCACGCCGCCGCTGAGATAGCGTTTGTTGCCTGCCGCGAGTTCCTCGATGGCCTTGCCTTTCGCGATGCCGGTGGCGCTTTTGCGCGGGGCCGCGGGGGCCGGTGTGGGGTCGGCGGCCTGGCAATTGGAGGACACCAGGAGACCGAGCAGGAGAGAGGCTGCGGGCAGGAGGGATTAGAGATTCATCACCGTCACTAGGATCACCGCATCCACGACCCGTCAAACCGAGGCCCCACCAACCAAGGCCCCAGCACCATCCATCCGGAATCCCTGAGCATCGGGTAGCGCCGGGTTGGACATTTCTTCTTTAAATATTCCGACCGCCCCGGTAGTCGACCTGCTCACCATGCGTTCCCCTCTCATTGCGACGGCGTGTCTGATGGCCTTGGCCACCGTGCCCCAGGCCCAGGAAACCCAGGCCCCCACCACCGGCATCGCCTCGGTCTTCAAAGGCGACCATTTCCTCCCGCCCGAGACCTCGTTCCGCAAGGTCGTCCTGGACGAGGACCGGACCGTGGACGGTCAGGTCCGCGACACCCTGGTCGATCCGATGGAGCTCGCGGTGGCGAAGGATGGCCGCGTCTTCTTCGTCGAGCGCAAGGGCACGGTGAAGATGCTCAAGCCCGGAGCCAAGGAGGCCGTGGTCATCGCCGAGATCCCGGTGTTCACCGGACTCGAGGAGGGCATGCTGGGCATCACCCTGGACCCAAAGTTCGGCGAGAACGGCTGGGTCTACCTCAACCACTCGCTGCCCGAGACGACCACCGATAGCCAGGGCAAGGTCGGTACGATCCGGGTCTCCCGGTTCACCCTGAAGAACGACAAGCTGGATCCGGAATCCCGGGTGACCGTCTTCGACAACGTGGTCCAACGCGAGCAGTGCTGCCATGTCGGCGGGTCGCTGGCGTTCGATCCCAAGGGCAACCTGTTCATCTCGGTTGGCGACAACACCAACCCGTTCGATTCCGACGGCTACTCACCCAACGATCCCCGTCCGGGTCGCTACCCCTGGGACGCGCAGCGCGCCTCCGCCAACGCCAATTCGCTGGCGGGCAAGATCCTCCGGATCCATCCGAAGCCCGAGGGTGGGTACTCGATCCCCGAAGGGAATCTGTTCAAGCCCGGCACCCAGGGAACCCGCCCTGAGATCTATGTGATGGGCAACCGCAACCCGTTCCGCATCTCCGTGGACCCGGCCAACGGCTACCTCTACTGGGGCGAGGTCGGGCCCGATGCAGGAGGCCCGGACGCCCAGCGCGGACCGGCGGGTCACGACGAGATCAACCAGGCCCGTGGACCGGGCTTCTTCGGCTGGCCGTACTTCGTGGCCAACAATCGACCCTATGCACCGGTCGACTACGTCGCGCGACAGAAGTACCTCGATGGCCGCCGTGCCTATGACGAGGCCCGCAAGAAGCAGGAAGCGGTGAAGAAAGCCAACGAAGTGGCTCTGAAGGAGGGCAAAACCGAGGCGGAACTGCCGCCTCTGCCCCCGCAGCCCGAGGCCTGGATGGCGAAGGACTTCAAGACGGTGTTCTACGATCCGGCCCGTCCGATCAACGCCTCGGTCAACAACACGGGCATCCGCGAGCTGCCGCCCGCCCAGCCGGCCTTCATCTACTACCCCGCGTCCCCGTCGACGAAGTTCCCCATCGTGGGCAGCGGTGGCCGCACCGCCATGGCCGGTCCGGTGTACCACTATGACGAGTCGCTCGAGTCGCCGAACAAGCTGCCGAAGGAGTTCGACCGCACTCTGTTCATCTACGAGTGGACCCGCGACTGGATCATCGCGGTGAAGCTCGACGAGAACAACCGGATCGCCCAGATGCAGCGGTTCATGCCGGGTACGAAGTTCAAGCGGCCGATGGACCTGGAGCTGGGTCCTGATGGCTGCCTCTACCTGATCGAGTTCGGCACCAACTGGGGAGACAACAAGGACTCGAAGATCGTCCGCCTCGAATACGCCCCGCAGGGTGCTGAGGCCTCGAAGTGATCCGAGAATCCGGCGGTTTGGGCGGGAGCCTGGGTCCCGCACCACTCTCTATTCCTTGAGGAACTTCGCGATCGGCGGGGCGAGCAGCTCCGCCATCTCCGGCTCGTTCATGTTGGCCTTGGTGACGAGGGAGACCCCGGTGTCGACCCGCTTCTCGACGGGTTTCCCGCGGAGGTGCTGCACCAGGGTCATCACGCCGAGGTAGCCCATCTTGAGCGGGTCCTGCACCACGAGGGCCTGGACGTCCCCGTTCTTGAGGTCCAGCACCGACTGGGATCCGGAGTCGAATCCGACGAGCTTCACATGACCCCCAGCCCGGCCGATGTCCCGGAGGGCCTTCGTCATGGCTATGGTGGCGGTCTCGTTCGGGCAGAAGATGCCGTTGACCTCGCGTCCGAACCGGTTCAGCAGGTTCTGCGAGGTCTGGTAGGCGGTCTCCCGGGTGGCTCCGGCATGCTGGTCGGAGGAGATGAGCTGGATGCCGGAAGCCTTCCCGATGGCATCAAGAAACCCGGCCTCGCGGGCCTCGGTGCTGGCGCTCCCGACCTGGTAGCGGAGCAGGATCACCTTGCCCTTGCCGTTGAGCTGCTGGGCGAGGAACTCACCGGCCATCTGACCGCCCTTGAAGTTGTCGGTGGCGACGAAGCTGATCTGTCTGTCGGACTTGAGGTCGGAGTCGATCACGACCGTTGGGATCTTGGCCTGCGCCGCGCTGGCCACGGGGGCCACCAGGGCCTGAGAGTCGAGGGGTGCTAGGACGATCCCACTGACAGTGCGGGCGGTGAAGTTCTCGACCACCTGGATCTGCTGGTCGCGGTCGTCCTCGCGGACCGGCCCCTTCCAGAACAGCTTCACTTTGGCACCCTGGGCGGTCAGCTCCTTCTCGGCCTTGACCGCGCCAGCGTGGATCGACTTCCAGAACTCGTGGGTGGTGCCCTTGGGCACCACGGCGATCGTGTAGGATTCGGCGGCCTTCAGAACGAGGGTGGTGCAGAGGACCAGAGAAGCGGTCAGCGCCGCCTTGAGTGGGGAAATCATGGGTAGAGGCTACGGAACCGGATCCCGTCCCGGCAAGGGTGTCGGTATCGGGTGTCGGTATCGGTCATGGAGGCGCGGCCCGCTTCGCCGTGCACCCTGTGCGGTGCCATGTCAGGCTTGAGGCCGATGCAACCGGTGCGCCACCCGCTCCTCTACCAGGTCAACACCCGGGTCTGGCTGCAGGAACTATCCCAAATATCCGGGCGGCCAGCCACGCTGGACGATGTGCCGGACGACGAGCTCGACCGCTGGAGGGATTCGGGGTTCGACTGGGTGTGGCTCCTGGGCATCTGGAGGCTCGGACGCGTCGGTCCGGAGATCTCGCGAAGCCGCCCTGACTGGCGTCATGAGTTCATCGGGACCCTTCCGGATCTCCGCGAGTCCGACATCGGTGGGTCGTGCTTTGCGATCGTGGACTATGGGGTGGCGGACAGATTTGGCAGGGAGGAAGCCCTGACCCGGTTCCGTGCCCGGCTCGCGCGGCGGCACATCCGTCTCATGCTCGACTTCGTTCCCAACCACATCGCGATCGACCACCCCTGGGTCGGTCTTCATCCCGACTGGTTCATCGCGGGAACCGCCGCGGATCTCGAACGGTCCCCGGCCAACTTCATTCGACTCCCCGATGGGCGGATACTCGCCCACGGACGGGATCCCTATTTCCCGGGGTGGTCCGACACCTTGCAGCTGGACTACTCTCAACCCGGGCTCAGGGAGGCCATGGCCTCGGAGCTGGTGTCGATTGCCGGACGCTGCGACGGGGTGCGGTGCGACATGGCGATGCTGCTCCTGCCGGAAGTGTTCGCGAGGACCTGGAGACGGAGCATGCCCGCCTTCTGGCCGGGGGCGATCCGTGGGGTCCGCGAGGCACGGCCGGACTTCGTTTTCATGGCGGAGGTCTATTGGGACCTCGAATGGACCCTCCAGCAGCAGGGGTTCGACGCCTGCTACGACAAACGGCTCTACGATCGCTCGTGTCATGGTGACGCCGCATCGATCCGCGCGCACCTGTCGGCCGGTCTGGACTATCAGGATCGGCTGGCACGCTTCCTCGAGAACCACGACGAACCCCGGGCCGCAACGGTGTTGCCGTTCGAGCGCCATCGTGCCGCGGCGGCGGTCACCTTCCTGAGCCCCGGGCTCCGCTTCCTCCAGCAGGGTCAGGATGTCGGCCGAAGGATCCGCGTGTCCCCCCATCTCATCCGGGCCCCGGAAGAACCGATCGACAAGGCACTCCAATCCTTCTACGCGGACCTCCTGGCCACGCTCCGCCTGCCGGTGGTCCGGGAAGGATCCTGGCAGCTCTTGCATTCCCTTCGGGGGTGGGATGGAAATCCGACATCGGAGGATCTGATCGGCATGGCCTGGACTGGGCCGGACGGAAGCCGGCTCGTGGTGGCTGTGAACTTCTCGGAACACGCTGCACAGGGCTTCCTGGGGTTGCCATGGGAGGACCTAGACGGTCGGTGTTTCCGGTTTTGGGACCGCCTCGGTCCGTGGAGCTATGACCGCGATGGAGGAGACCTCCTTCGACGGGGACTGTACCTCGACGTGCCCGCGTGGCGGGTGCATGTGTTCGAAGTTACCCGGATCGGTTGAGGCTGTCTCGGGTTCCCGGGTGAGGGGTCAATCTGCCCTTGAGGTTCACCAGTACCCGAAGGAACCGTCGGCGCCCCAAATCTGGGAGGCCCGGTATCGGCGCATCTGGCGGATGTGATTCCAGGCGACGGAACCGTCGAGCAATCCCACATTTCCTCCCTTGGCCCCGAGGTCCACGGGCCTCTGGTCGTAGGCGTTGGGATGGGTGTCGAAGTACTGGTCGTCGGCCACACGCGGTCCGCGGGCGCAATGGGGGGCGAGGATGCGCTGGTAGGCGGGGGAATCGACGTTCAGGTCGGCGATCAGAACGAGTCCTGGATCATCGGTGCTCTTCTGCGGGGAGACCCATTGGTTCGTGACGGTGTCGATCAGGGCCCATGGGGTGTTGGGATGGCCGCCGAGGTAGTGGTATCCGATGGCGATGCCGTAGTCCTCGTGGAAGCGCCAGCCCTCCCTCTTCTCCATCCATTTGTGAAGGTTCGGGCAATCAAAGGCCTTCAGCTGGGTGGTATATCGAAGGAGATTCGACTGGTTCTGGGTCGAGAAGATCGGGGTATGCGTGTCCTTCTCGTCACGCTTGTCCGTCCCGCCGCGAGGAAGCTCCTGTTGGTTGTCGCCGGCGTAGATGAGTGCGGCGAGGGAGAACTGTCGCATGTTACTCGTGCACGCCGCCCGCTGGGCCCTCTCCCGGGCGTTGCCCAAGGCCGGGAGCAGCAGTCCGGCGAGGATCGCGATGATGGCGATGACCACGAGCAGCTCGATCAGGGTAAAGGCCCACGGGGCGGGATCGGTTGGGGGTGTGCCCGAGGTTCTGCCCTTGGGCGATCCGTGACCATTCAGCTGGAATGGGAGGAGGCGCATGGACGGTGTTGTGATCGTCTTCGGGGTGAATGCCGCGGTGACTTACTCACTCCGAACCCGCAGGAATTGGGAGGAGCCGGAGACCGCCAGGGGCACCTCCGTTCGGAGACGGGTGCCGTCGACCCGGAAGGTGGCCGGCACGGACGACCAAGCGGGCACCGGTTCCAGCGTCGGGGTCGTCTCGACCCGCAGTTGGGTGGCGACGGCCTCCGTCAATGGGGTTCCATCGAGAGAGGAGACCTCCAGCGCCACCGAGGAAACCGGCGACGCGGGGACCCCGATCGCGAGCCCGATCGGAGGCACCACCGGCCGGGCCGCCTCGACCTCCAGGGCCACGATCTGGTTCACGCTCCGGGCATACAGGCGTCCGTTGGCATAGGCCGGATGGTTCCAGGTCTTCCCGGTCAGCGCCTGGAACTGCCCGAGTTCCTCGTATCGGTCTGGATTGGGGGCCACGAGCACGAGCCGTCCCTGCTCGGTGAGCACGACCACCGTGCCGCCCACCTTGATCACCGATGCGAACCCGGGGTTCTGCCCGCCCACGGTCCGGGTGGTCCATCGGTTGAGCCGTGACTCGAGGCTCAGGCAGGCGAGGGTCCGTCCTGGAGCGCCGCTCTCGACGATCCCGTAGATGAATCCCTCGTGGGCGACCGGGGTTGACCAGTGGTTCTGGTGGGCGTTGTTGCGCTTGAAGTCGGTGGCGGTGACCGAGAAGTCGGTCGCACTGCGGCCCACCTTGGCGGTCCAGGCACCCAGTGCATACGCGCAGGAGGCGTAGACATATCCTCCAGTTGCGATCGGAGTTGCCGCGGTCGAGGTGCCAGAGGGCGTGAAGGCGTAGCGCCATAGGACGTTCCCGGAGTCCGGAACCACGCCTACCAGTCCTCGGGAGGTCAGGAACAGGACCTGCTCGATGCCGTCGAGGGTCGCCCAGGTCGGCGTCGCATGGGTCATCCGATCGGTCTCCCGATTCCAGACTGTCACCCCGTCGCTCGCACGGATCGCGGTGAGGCTTCCGGAGCCGACGTTGGAATTGAGGTAGATCCGATCCCCGGCCAGCAGCGGTGAGGCGGCATTCTGCCAGGAGATCACCCGGGTACCTGGAAATTCCTCGGGGAAATCGCGCCGCCAGAGGACCCGCCCCGTGCCTGCATCGAGGCAATGGAGTGCCAGGTAGGAGGTCAGGACATACACCCGGTTGCCGTGGACCGTGGGAGTGGAGCGGGGTCCGTCGAGGCTGCCGGTTCCGGCGTCCGGATAGTCCGCGATGCCGAGGTTGGCGGCCCAGACCTCGGTGCCGGTGTCGGCATCCAGGGCGATGCAGACCTCGCGATTCTCGCTCCCGATGCGGCGGTTGCCCTGGGTGAAGGCCCGGTTGCCCTGGACGGTGATCGACGACCACGCAGGGTCGATGGCCCGCTTCCACATCACACGCGGTGGACGGGCGTTCCAGTCGGTCCGCATCACCTCCGGGTTCGAGCCGTCATGGTTGGGTCCGCGATATTGTGTCCAGTCCGCCGCCAGGGTGTCTTGTCCCTTGCTCCAGACGATCGCGCACAGCATCAAAGGCCGAAGATTCCATGGAATTTGCTGTTTGATGGGTGTCATACAGATGAAAGAACATCCTGAATCGGTGGGGCGTCAAGCGGGGTTCTTGGGATGTCCTGTCGAAGGCCGTGGAGCCTGTTTGAACGGGGCAGGGCACCTTCGCGTTTGCGGGTTCACGGGTCGGTGGAAGGATGGGAGGTCTCCAAGCGGGAGACTGGGATTCGTTGGCCTGCAGAAACGCTTGAGCCGAGCTGATGGACCGGATCGTTTCCGGCATTTGGCTTGCGTCAGCTGAGGCTGGGATTTCAACTCCCACGTCTTGCGCGGACATCGGCTGCCACGGGTGGTTGTCGATGGTCGACCCACGAGATCATTTCCTAGAAGACTCATGAACAACGGTTCTGCCAGCGGCCAGAAACAGTTCCCCTATCCGGGGATTCCCACGACCTCCGACGGCGCCGGTGCGGTGACGTGGGTGGAGACCCACGTCACCCAGGCGGCCTGCGCCTATCCGATCACGTCCTCCACCACCATGGGCACTGGCTACCAGACCGAGGTGGCCAACGGTAAGAAGAACCTGTGGGGCGACACGCTGGTGTTCGTGCAGCCCGAGTCCGAGCACAGCGCGGCCTCGACCTGCGAGGGCTTCGCCCTCGCCGGCGGACGTGTCACGAACTTCACCTCCGGACAGGGTCTTGTCCTCATGAAGGAGGTTCTCTACACGATCTCCGGCAAGCGTCTCCCGGTGGTGTTCCACATCGGCGCGCGGGCGATGACCAGTCATTCGCTCAACGTCCATTGCGGCCATGACGACGTCATGGCAGTGGCCGACACCGGATGGGGCATCCTGTTCGGTCGGAACGCCCAGGAGGCGGGCGACCTGGCGCTGATCTGCCGCCGCATCGCCGAGGAGACCGACACCCCGTTCCTCAACGTGCAGGACGGGTTCCTGACGACGCACACGATCGAGAACGTCCGGCTGCCCGAGACGGAGCTCATGGCACAGTTCGTCCGGGATCCGAACGACCGCATCCGCTGCATGTTCGACCCGCGCAATCCGCTGATGTCGGGTGTGGTCCAGAACCAGGATTCCTACATGAAGGGCAAGATCGCCCAGCGTGACTTCTACGACACGATCCCGGGCGTCGTGGCCTCCGTGTTCGAGGAGTTCCACAGCCTCACCGGTCGCCGCTATCGCGTGGTCGACGGCTATCGGATGGACGATGCCGAGTACGCTATTGTGGGCATGGGCGGCATGATGGAGACGGCCCAGGCAGCGGTGGACTACATCCGGGATGAGATGGGACTTAAGGTCGGTGTGGTGAATGTGACTTGCTTTGCCCCGTTCCCGGCCACCGAGCTGGTGGACATTCTCAAGGGGGTGAAGGCCTTCACGGTGGTCGAGCGCATGGACAACCCGCTCGCCCAGTCCAACCCCTTGGTGCAGGCGATCAAGGCCGCCTTCGCCGACGCCCTCATCGGCAATTCCTTCGGCTCCAAGGGTGAGTTCAAGTACGCGAAGATCAGCCGGATCCCCCGGATCCTTGCCAGCTCGGCAGGCCTCGGATCCCGCGATGTCCGCCCCGGACATTTCATCGCGCTCACCAAGAACATGCTCGAGTCCACCCCGCGGGAGTACACCGCGGTCGGGGTCAAGCATGCCCTCGCGATCAACGAATCGATCGACCCGGATGTCCGTCCCGACAGCGCGTTCTCGATGCGCGGACACTCGGTCGGTGGCTTCGGTTCGGTCACGACCAACAAGCTCATCGCCTCGTTCGTCGGGGAGCTGTTCAACCTGCACGTGCAGGCCTATCCGAAGTACGGTTCCGAGAAGAAGGGGCTCCCGACCACCTACTATCTCACGGTGGCCAAGGAGCATCTCCGGACCCATTGCGAGCTGAACCACGTCGAGTTCATCCCGCTCAACGACGTCAACGCCTTCAACCTTGGCAACCCCCTCGAGGGCATCGCGCACGACGGTTCGATCTTCATCCAGAGCGCCGAGACCGATCCCCAGAAGGTCTGGGAGGCGATCCCGGAGTTCGGCCGCAAGATCATCCGCACCAAGCGGGTTCGCGTGTATTACCTCGACACCGTCAAGATCGCCCGCGAGGTGGCCACCGATCCCGACCTGCAGCAGCGCATGCAGGGCGTCGCGCTCGTGGGCATCTTCATCAAGGTGACCCCGTTCGCCGGCGAGTCGGGCATGGGACAGGACCAGGTGCTCGGCGCTGTCGAGAAGTACATCCGCAAGTACTTCGGCAAGCGCGGCGAGCACGTCGTTCAGGAGAACCTGCAGTGCGTCCGTCGGGGCCTCCTCGACGTGATGGAGGTGCCCAAGTCCATCATCGAGTCCCAGGGCGCCGTCGCGACCCAGGCTGCCGTCGCCAAGTAATTTCCAACCCTGATTTACGCCATGTCCACCGAAACGATCGCCAAGCCCGCCCCGTCCCGGGTCAACACCCGGCCCATCACCGACGACGTCCTGAACGCCGCCGACTTCAACGACCGCATCGTCGGCGCCTACAACGACGGCTCCGCCGAACTAGGGCTCCCCGCCGACCTCTCGGTCGCCCGGTCCCTGATCACCGCCGGCTCCGGAGCTCTCCGCGACTTCTCCTACATCGCCCCGGAGATCCCGCTGCTCAACTCCGACAACTGCGTGGCCTGCATGGCCTGCGTCACGGAGTGTCCCGACACCGCGATCCTCGGGAAGGTCGTGACCAAGTCGAAGCTCGACGCCGAGCTCGCCGCGATCACCGATGAGACCGAGCGGGAGCTCTACCGGAAGCAGTTCGGGAAGACGACCAAGTTCTGGAACGTCTACGAGAAGAAGGGTCAGGAGCCCGGCTATTTCGGCATCTTCATCGATCCGACCAAGTGCAAGGGTTGCGCCGAGTGTGTCGAGGCCTGTGGTGACCACGGGGCGCTGGCGATGCTCAAGAAGGAGACCGGGACGCTTCCGAAGTTCCAGAAGACCTTCAACTTCTACCGGAAGATGCCGGAGACCCCGAAGCAGTACATCAATGACAAGCTGCTGACGGACATGATGCTGACCGACCGCTCGCTCCTCTATGTGGGCGGAGCCGGTTCCTGCATGGGCTGCGGCGAGGCCACGGCCATCCGCATGATGCTGGCCGCGACCGGGTTCGTGTATGGCAAGGAGAACATCGGCATCGTCAACTCCACCGGCTGTTCCACGGTCTACGCCTCCACCTATCCCTACAATCCGTACCTCGTGCCGTGGTCGAACTCCCTGTTCGAGAACGGCCCGACCTACGCCATGGGCGTCCGGGCCCGCTGGGACCAGATGGGCTGGAAGGACAAGAAGCTGTGGGCGTTCGGTGGCGACGGCGCCATGCTGGACATCGGCTTCCAAGCCCTCAGCCGCCTGTTGATGTCGGGCATGAACATCAAGGTGCTGATCCTTGACACCCAGGTCTACTCCAACACCGGTGGCCAGTCGTCGACCGGCACCTTCATGGGCCAGAACACCAAGTTCTCGGTCCATGGCAAGGCCATCTCGGGCAAGACCGAGCGCCGCAAGGAGATTGCCCAGATCGCGATGATGCACCCCGAGGTGTTCGTGGCCCAGACCAGCTGCGCCATGACCAACCACTTCTATAAGTCCATCATGGCGGCCAACGAATTCGACGGCCCGGCGATCGTCAGTGTCTACACCACCTGTCAGCCGGAACACGGCGTGGGTGACAACATGGCGATGAACCAGTCGAAGCTGGCGGTCGATACCCGGACGTTCCCGGTCCTGATCTACGATCCCCGCAAGGGTTCGAAGATCAGTGAGCGCCTGAGCCTCCAGGGCAATCCGGCCAACACCGAGGACTTCTACGTGGAGCCGAAGACGAACGAGATCTACGACTTCATCATGTTCGCCCGCTCGGAGGGCCGCTTCGCGAAGCACTTCGACGCCCAGGGCAATCCCAGCGAGTCCCTCCTTGCCAGCCGTCAGGAACGCCTCGACAACTGGCGCACCCTCCAGGAACTGGCCGGACTGCGCTGATCGACACCCGATCCCATCAACCGCGGGATTGCACGAGCACCCGGAACGCCTGACCCAGGTGTTCCGGGTGCGTCAGTGTTTGGAACTGGCGGACGCGGGAGGCATCCCATTCCGGGAACCACTCCCCGGATTTTACCGAGGCTGCGAGGATCCCGCTGAGCCACTGCCGTTGGGAAGTGAGCGTTTGCGTGGACAGTCCCGCCTGCTCGCCCGCCAACCGGATGTCGTCCCAGTGGATGTGCGCCGTGATGTCCTGCAGACCAGGCTGGTCGAGCGGATCGCCACCAGGACGATGCCGGCGGTAGGTCCGCAGGGTTCCAGCCGACCGGTGAGGCATCAGGAATTCCAGGTCGGATAGCCCGTAGTCGAGGGTTACCATCCACCCCCGCTGGACGCATCCTGCGGCCTCGCGCCACCAGTCTGCGGCAGCCGGGGCGAGTTCGACCCGGAAACCCTCCGGGAGCAGGTCGAGGAGTTCACCCGGAAGCCCAGCGAGCCGTTGCAGTCCAGTGCTGATCGTTGGGCACGGTTGGGGCAGCGGCACCCAAACGAAGCGGCCGTTCTCCCAACCCGCCCCCAGTTCCCTCCATCGCCTCAGTCCCCGATCCCAGGCCGTACAGTGGACGGGGAACGCATCGAGCAGTTCGTTGGCGTAGAGCACGCCATGGAGACAGGGATGGGCCTGGTGGAGGTCCTGTAGGGTGCTAAACCAGGACACCTTGCCCGTCAGATCCCGCAGCGTTGCACGCTGCCATCTCTGTCGTCGGGATGAAGGTTCCACGAGGCAGAGGTGGACACGGTCCGCAAGGTTCGGGTGATGGCTCCGGAGATGCCGTAGGAGGTCGAGCGACAGCTGGCCGGTGTGGGCTCCCGCCTCGATCAGATGGAGAGGCCCCTCGGGAAGTGCCTCCAGCCAGGTGGCGACCTGGAACCCGATCAGTTCACCGAGGAGTGGGCCGACGCTGACGCTGGTATAGAAGTCGCCCGCCCGCCCGACGATCGGCTCCTCGCGTTCGTAGTACCCGAGGTCTGGCGCGTACAGGGCAAGCTCCATGAACCGGGTGAAGGGAAGGGTGCCCCCGGCCGACGCGATCTCGGCCCGGATCAAGGACTCCAGCTGAAGGACGCTTTCCTGCACGTGAGGCCCACTCTCCACGCTTCACTCGTCTCCCTCAACCCCTCCGCCCCGGATCCGCTCGATTCCCAGTCCAGGCTCTGGTGTGGTGTCCCCGTGCAACGGCTTGACCAGGTACTTGTGGATCGCGGGTTGTGCGAAAGCCGCGCCAAGGCCCAACGCCTGATCATGGCGGGCCAAGTCCGCGTCAATGGCCACCCCGCCCGCAAGGCCAGCGATCCAGTCCGCGATGGCGACCCGGTCGAGGTGCTGTTGGCAGATCGCTACGTCTCCAGGGGCGGTCACAAGCTGGAGCATGCCTTGGTCCAGTTCGCGATTCCCGTCAAAGGCGTCACGGCATTGGACCTCGGTGCGAGCACCGGCGGGTTCACCGACTGCCTCTTGCAGCACGGCGCAGCCCGAGTCGTGGCGGTAGACGTCGGACATGGCCAGTTGGCGTGGAAGCTTCGGCAGGACCCCCGGGTCGTAGTGATGGAGCGCACCAATGCCAGACACCTGGACGCGGAGTCGTTCGCAGCGGGACTCGTGCCTTTCGATCTCATCGTGGCCGATTGCTCGTTCATCTCATTGCGGCACATCCTGCCACCCGCTGCGGCACTGTTGCGGGGGGGTGGACATCTGTTGCCGCTCGTCAAACCCCAGTTCGAGGCGGGCAAGGCGGAGGTGGACCGGGGCGAGGGGGTGATCACGGATCCGGCGATCCATGCTCGGGTGCTGGAGGAGCTGGAAGCATTTGTGCGGACTGGCGAAGTTGGTCTAGCGTGGCGGGGAGTTATCCCGTCCCCCCTGCTGGGCCCCGCCGGCAACCGGGAGTTCCTTGGGCTGCTCGAACGCCTTCCGTGAAGCGCCTCGCCAAACAGATCCGCCAGGTCGGTCTCGTCGCCAATGCCGAGAAGCCCGGCGCTGTCGAGCTCGCCCAGCGCCTGGCAAAGGCCGTTGAGCACTCCGGCCGCCGTATCCTCGTGGATGCCGCCACCGGCCAGCTGATGCGCAAATCCCTGCCGACGCTGCCGTCCATCGACGACCTGGCCCGTCGCACCGACCTGATCCTGGTCCTCGGAGGCGACGGCACGATCCTGCGCGCGGCCCGGGAGGTTGCCGGATTGGGTACGCCGCTCCTGGGCGTGAACGCCGGGAACCTCGGCTTCCTGACGGCGATCTCCCCCCGCGACGCCGTTCGGGCCTTGAAACGTCTCTGGAACGGGGAGTTCGACATCGAGGAACGGTCCCTCCTCGAAGGCGTGGTCGCGCCTGCCGGAACGACCCGCCCCATCCTCGCCCTGAACGACTTTGTCGTCGCCCGTGGATTGACCTCACGTCTCATCGAACTCGAGGTGCTGGTGCACGGGGAGCTGCTCACACGATATCGCTGCGATGGTCTGATCGTGAGCTCGCCGACCGGATCTACCGCCTATTCACTCGCCGCCGGCGGGGCGATCGTGAGTCCGGACGCCGAGGTGCTGATGCTGACCCCGATCTGCCCCCATACGCTCAGCATCCGGCCGGTCGTCGTGTCGCTCGACGCCGAGGTCGACGTCCGTCTCGTCAGCACCCGTCAGGTGGCGACCCTTGCCGCCGATGGCCAGCAGCACGTCGATCTCGGGGCGGGGGACCGGGTCCGGATCGCCCGGAGCCGTCGGACCGTCCGGCTGGTCCGGCTGAACGGACACAACTTCTTCAGCACGCTCCGGCAGAAGTTCGGCTGGAGCGGATCGAATGACTGAGCCGAGGGCGGGGGTGCAAGGGTTCGGGCCGGGAAGCGTTCCGCCGGACAGGAGAGTGGGTCGGGCAGTGGGTGAAGGCTTGTCTTGGCCGGGAGGATTCGGCCTTCTAGGGACGTCATGGTGCGATTGAAGGAAATCGCGGAGGCTGCTGGCGTCTCGATGATGACCGTCAGCAAGGCCCTCCGGGACAAGCCGGATGTCTCGGCGGCGACGCGTGAGCGGATCCGTTCGCTGGCCCAGCAAATGGGCTATGTGCCGAACATCAGTGCCCAACATTTGCGGAGCGGTTCCTCGAGGCTTCTTGGCCTCGTCCTTTCCGCGGCCACCAATCCCATCAATCCCCGCCTTCTGATGTCTCTCGAGGACCAGGCCCATGAGCTGGGATTCGAGCTGGTGATCGGACAGACCATGAATCGGGCCGAGCGGGAGGAGGCCGTCCTGAAACGGTTCATTCGGCGGCAGGTGGATGGCATCTTCATCTCGCCGGTCTACCGCATGGACCAGCGCGCTCCGATCTACGAGGAGCTGCAGCGTCGCGGGATCCCCGTCGTCATCCTCGGGAACCGAGCCCTGTTCTGCGACCAGTTCCCGTCCGTGGAGACCGACGGGCTCACGGCCTCCGCGGATGTGACGCGGCACCTGATCCAGCTGGGACACCGCCGCATCGCCTTCTTCGCCGGACCCCTGGTCTCGCCGACGGCCCAGGAACGCATGGAGGGATATCGTCGGACCCTGCGCGAACAGGGCATCCCGATCGATGACGGATTGATCTTCAGCGCGGGCTCCACGATCGAGGAGGGGGCCGCCGCGGCGGTTCAGTTTCTGTCGGAGAGGACCGATGCGACGGCCATCCAATGCAGCCATGACCTCGTCGCGATCGGTGCCGCAGACGTCCTGCTCAACCAGGGGTTGCGGATCCCGCAGGACTTCAGCATCACCGGTTTCGGAAACGTCCTCGCCGCCGAGTACTTCCGGGTCCCGCTGACCACAATCCGCCAGCCCAAGGCCCGCCTCGGTGCCGTGGCGATGGAGGCGATGACCCGGCTGCTGCGCGGTGAGTCCGTCACCCCCCAGAAGCTGCCCGCGCCCCTGGAGGTCCGGGCGAGTTCCGGTCCGCCCCGGACCCATTCCCTGGGTTGAACCCGTGTGGGGCATCCCCCGAGGGGCCACCAGTCCCGCATGAAGCGCATCCGCATCGTCCGACACCGCCGGGGCGAGACGCCGCATGCTGTGATCGACTCCGTGGCGGGCGAGGAACCTCTCGAGATCCGGGTGGATACCCGGCCGATCGCGGTGGTCATGCGGACACCAGGACAGGATGCAGAACTGGCCCTGGGATTCCTCGTCAGCGAGGGGCTGATCCGTCGGACCTCGGAGGTGTGCGAGGTCCGACCCAATCCCCGGAATACGTCCGGCAACAGCATCGACGTCCTGCTGTCCCCGGAGGTCACCGTCGATTTCGTGCGTCTGACCCGACACGTGTTCGCCTCCTCCAGCTGTGGCCTCTGTGGTGCGACCAGCATCCAGTCGGTCCGACGCCAGTTTCCGCCGTTGGAACCGGCCCCTGTGGTTTCGGCGGAGACGCTGCTCTCCCTGCAGGATCGGCTCCGCGAATCCCAGACCGAGTTCTCGCGGACCGGAGGACTCCATGCGGCGGGACTGTTCGACGCGGCGGGACGGTTGCTGGCGGTCCGGGAGGACGTCGGACGTCACAACGCCGTCGACAAGCTCTTGGGCTGGGGATTCCAGGAGGGATGCCTGCCGCTTCGTGATGTCGGGCTGATCGTCAGCGGACGGGTCTCGTTCGAAATCGTCCAGAAGGCCCTCGCCGGTGGCATCGCCCTCGTGGCCGCGGTCTCCGCTCCGTCCAGCCTCGCCGTGGAGTTCGCGCGGAAGAATCGGCAGACCCTCGTCGGCTTCCTCAGGGAGGGACGATTCAACGTGTACTCGGGAACGATGGGGTCGACCCGCTGAGCCACTGCGCAACGGGATCGGCAAGGAGGTCGAGACGGAACGGGGCCATCTCATGGGAGGTCTCCGGGATGAACATCGCGCTGCTCCCCGGCGATGCGGATTGCAGGGCCTCGATGGAGGTGCGGGGCGCCACCGGATCGGAGGTGGCACCGACGAGGAGCGCCGGTCTGGGACGGTCCCGGACCCAGGCGATGGGATCGAGGCCTCCCTGGGGTTGGTCCAGAAGCCCGGGCATGGCCTCGGCGGCCCTCCGGGTTAGGCTGGGCGGCACCCAGGGGGCATAGGATTCCCGGAGTCCCTCGACCGCAGTCCCGAGCCGGTCATACGGCGTGATGGCGACCACCGACCGCAACCGCGGGTCGAGTCCCGACCACCTCAGGGCCAGGGCGGCCCCATAGGAGACGCCCAGCACATGGATTGGAGCCATGATCTGCCGCCGACTTTCCAGTTCGTCGAGGAGTCCCATCAGGTCCCGGGACTCGAGGATCCCGAAGGTGATGCGATCCCCTCCCGAGACACCGTGGCCCCGGAGATCGACTGGCACGCACAGCCAGCCCTTCTCCGCGAGATGGAGGGCCCAGGGGATCAGGGTCTCGTGGTCGAGTCCGTATCCATGCAGCAGCACCACGGTTCCCCGGCAGGGCAGGGGCTGCTCGCTGGGATGTCCCGGGAACCGGTAGATGGGACGGGACTGGCCACGGACGATCAGGTTGGAGACCCCCATGCCCGCACCGTAGTCACCGGGAGGGATGAGCCGGTAGGCGAGGTCCACCGGTGGTTCTCCCACGGTCGCGTGTTGGACCGGAATGGAGCCGGTGACGCGGTCCGGAAAGCTGAAGTACACCCGGGGTTCCGGGTGGATCAGGGTGGGGAACCGTCGGGGGGCCTTCAGGAACTGGTGGGCCACGATCTGCCCCGGGGTGCAGCCGGTGACGAGCAGGGCGAGTAAGGCTGCGAGAAAGGGGAGGGCCTGGACGTTGAACGTCGAGCGTTGGGAGGCGGGGGGGCCGAGTCCACCCGGCCTGATGCCCCCACACGACCCCTCCTGCCGGATGGGGGCGATCATGATGAGTCGTTGGTCCACGAAACCTCGAGTCTTCCTGAAACGAACTCCCCGCTCAACCGTCGCTCTCCTGATCTTCCTGATCCTGGGTTGATACTCTGGTGTTCGGTCGCCATCACATTCATGATTCCCACACTCCCATGAAGTCCCTCCCGACCCACCGCAGTGACCGCCGACCCGCCTTCACCCTCATCGAGCTGCTGGTGGTCATCGCCATCATCGCCATCCTGGCTGGCATGCTCCTGCCCGCCCTGGCCAAGGCGAAGGCCAATGCCCAGCGGGCCCTCTGCACCAGCAACGAGAAGCAGTGGGGCATCGCCATCAGCATGTATGCCGCGGATTTCCGAGACTACTTCCCGGACAACCGCGATGGCGTCCACCTGAGCTGGATGGGCACGAACATGGCGATCTTTTGGGAGAAGTACCTCATCCCCTCCGGCAAGCCGACGCGGAAGGGTGAGAAGAAGTCTGCCAACCATGTGATCTTCTGTCCGACCGACGAATGGCATCGCCAGGCCGACACCTGGCGGTTCGGGAACCCGAGTTCGGAGAAGAAACCGATCCTCACCGGCTATTTTTACCTGCCCGGACATCCGAAGGGCACCGGCGACTGGCCCTACGACTCGGAGAAGATCGGTGAGTGGAACTGGCGGACCAAGCTGGGTGGTGAGTTCCGTGGCGCGCCGATCCTGATCGATCGGCTCCAGGGACTGGGGCCTCGGACCACCAACGTGTACGACACCCGCCTGCGCTGGAGCACGGTCGACGAGGGCAAGAGCTGGAAGACGGCCAATCATCCGGCCGGCAAGGGCGCGCCCTCGGGAGGCAACTTCCTCTTCGAGGACGGCCACGTGGAGTGGCTCAACGGGAAACGGGTCTCCCTCGGGTCCAGCGCCGGGGAGTGGCAGTGCTTCTACAAGATCCCCATCAACTGAACGGAGCGACGATCCTGGAGTGCACGGGCCTCAGACGCCCATCACGCGTCGCACATACTCCCGGCTCAGGCGGTGGTTCTCCACCGCGCTGCGCGTGACCCGGGTGCCCGATTCCAGGGCCAGCTCCACGGTGTAGAAGGCCGGGATCTGGCGCGACTGCGCGAATCGTGCGATCGCCGGGTAGTCGAGGTCGCCGGAATCGAGATCCTCCCACCAGACCTGGTCCCGGCTCTGGCGCAGGTGCCACGACACGATCCGATCGCCATACCGGGCGAGGCACGATGCGGGTGCGATGCCCCCGCGGTAGACCCAGTGGACGTCGTAGCAGAAGCCGACCGCCTCCCTTGGGCAGTGTTGGAAGTTCCAGTGGAACTCCTTGGCGCCGTCCGCGAGTTCCGGGGTGTGGTGGTGGAGGCCCAGCTTGAGGCCGAATTGAGCGAGCTCCTCGCCCAGTTCGGTCAGGGCGTCGGACTGGATCGCGAGCTCCTTCTCGGTCTTGAGGCGGCCGATGGGGTCGGGATTGACGTTGATGATCCCAAAGCCGGCCTTGGCCGCCTCCTTGGCCCCACGCGCGATGCGTTCCGCCGTCTCCGTGGCCTTGCCCAGCACGTGCATCGGACCACCGGTGTACAGGCTCACCGCCTTGAGACCATGCTTGCGCAGGCGATCCGCAAACTTGCCGTTGTTCGCCGGGGTCGAGACGTCGAGGTTTCCCTCCGCGTAGTCGTACCCGCAGTCCTTCAGTGCCTTGAAGACCTCCCCCAGATGCGCGTTCAGATCCTTCCGGTCCCGTTGATAGTATTGTCCCCAGCCGTAGAGCTGGGAGCCGACGAGTGGCGGGACCGGCTTGGGCACTGGCTTGGCGGTATCGGCGGCGAGGGACGACAGGGAGGCCATTGGACCTGCTGCGGCAAGGGCGGAGGTGGCCTGGAGGAACGATCGGCGGTTCATGGTTGGAACGGGATGAGAGATCGATGGTTCAGCGACGGAAGGACGCCGCGAAATCCTCGGCGGCCACGGCACGGGTCTGTTTGGTGAACCGTGACTCGGCGATCAGACGCTGGAGTTCGCGTTCCCAGGCGACACCGGACAGGGGCAGATCGAGGGTCTCGCCGCGCAGCGAGGAGTGGACGATCGCGTTCGCCAGTTCCACCGAGCCCAGCCCGTCGCGTCCCGGTGCGATCAGCGGTGTGCCGTCGAGGATGGCCGCGACGAAATTCTCCAAAAGGGTTGCGTGGGGATGGGGGGCGTCGGTGAAAGGGATCTCGAGGGTCGACACCTCCGGCTTGCTGAATCCCACCGTGGCGGTCCGGCTCCACTCCAGGGCATCCGAGGCGTTCTGGTTGAAGGTGAGACGGTTGTTTTCCAGAACCAGCCGGCCCCGTGATCCGGCGACCTCGAGCCGGTTCGTGCCCGGAGCCTCGCCCGTGCTGCTCAGAAAGGTGCCGGTGGCGCCGTCCGGGTACTCGAACCAGGCCGTGACCTGGTCCTCGACCTCGATCTGGTGCCACTGTCCAAAATGGCAGAATCCCCGGACCTTCGAGGGGCGACCGAACAGCCAGGACAGCACGTCGAGGTTGTGTAGGCACTGGTTCAACAGCACGCCGCCGCCCTCACCCTTCCAGGTCGCCCGCCACCCGCCGCTGGCGTAGTAGGTCTCGGTTCGGAACCAGTCGGTATTGATCCAGGTCACGCGCTGGATCCGTCCCAGCTGTCCCTCCTCCAGGAGGGATCGGATCCGGGCGTACCGGGGTTCGACCCGGAGCTGGAACATCCCGGCAAACACGCGGTCGGGATGTCGGTCGGCGCACTCCAGGAGCCGTTCCGCATCGGCTTTGTGGGCCGCGATCGGCTTCTCCACCATCACGTGCAAGCCCGCCTCGAGGGCGGCGATGCCCAGCGGGGCGTGGTCATAGTGGGGCGTCGCGATGAGGACGGCATCGACAGCCCCCGACATGATCAGCGCCCGCGGATCCGTGAAGGTCTGGAGTCCCTTGGTCGAGTAGGGTTCGAGCTTGGCTGCGGTCGGGTTGCAGACCGCGACCAGCTCGCATCGGGGCACACGTCCCTCGAGAAGGTAGCCGGCGTGATGGCGTCCGATGTTACCGAGTCCGATCAGGCCGAGGCGGAGAGGGGGCATGGTGTCTTTGGGGTCGGGAGACCTGGCGAGAGTCCGGAAACCGCCGACGCTTGGGAATCTGGAAATCGGCCCGAGGCGGTCCTGCCCCGCGATCCTCGGGTCCATTCAGGGACGGGCGGGATTCCGGGATCCGCTCTCCCGGTTCTTCCAGCGCCAGATCTCAGGCAGGAGCATCAGGGAGGGGATGGCGATGAGGGCGGCGCTCCCGAGCCCGAGGACGGGCATGCTGAAGCGCTGGCAAAGGTGGAAGGCCGCCATCGGTGCGAAGATGCCGCGGATCCCGGTGAAGAAGGTGTGGACGCTCATGTAGTCCGCCACCCGCCCCGGCGGGGCGACCTTGGTCACCCATAGCCCCCAGGCCACGTCGCCGCCCGCGTTGGAGATCCCGTAGACGATGGCTCCCAGGAACAGTCCGGTCGTGGAGTCGCTGGTGAAGAAGGTGAGGATGCCGAGGGCGAATCCCATGTTCAGCGAGGCCCGGAGGGCGAAGAAGTTGACGCGGTCGAAGAGCCAGCCCCAGACGGGGTTCATCACCAGACGCGCGAGGTTGGGGATGACGCCGGTCAGCCACGCGATCTCGGAGGCCGAGGCTGCCATGCCGTACCGGGGGTTCCCAAGGTATTCCACCCGCAGCGGCAGCATCATCAGGTTCGCGAAGCCCATGAACATCCAGACGATGAGGGTCTGTCGGAACACCCGGTCCTCCCTCACGAAGTGCAGCGCATGCAGGGGATGATCCCCGCCGGAGTCCCGCAGGGGCTGGGATGGAATCCTGCGGACCAGTGCCGACGCCGCGAGAAACGACACCCCGAAGACCACGAGCAGCCATCGGAAGGCTCCCGGGTGGAGGTCGAGGAACCGTCCACCCAGCCACGCGAACGCCATCGAGCCGAGGATGCGCAGCATGAAGCTGTGGGCGAAGAGCTTGCCCCGACGGTCGGCCGGGTAGTTGTCGTGGTAGACATGCGTCATCAACGGCACCACGGCGGAGCTGGTGGCCATGGCGAGGACACTCGCCGGGACGAACAGCCAGAGTGTGGGGAACAGCGCGGGCAGGAAGCAGGCGGCCCCGCCGACGGCCAGGACCCGGGAGGCTCCCAGCGTGGCGGGCAGTCGGGAGCGTTCCACCCACGAGACCACGACCGGAGACAGCAGGAGGCCGAGGTTGCCACCCGCGGCGACGGCGGCCTTCGCCCAGGCCCCGGCCTGGAGATAGCGGACGGCGATCAGCAGGAGGAAGGTCGTGGCGGCCGACTCCAGAAACCCCGCGAAGACCATCCGGGCGCAGTCGAGTCGGAAGGTCCTGGAGGCTGTTTCGGTGTTCGGCACCGCCGCGATTGGAGGGCAGGGGGGAGGGATCTCCAAGAACCTTCCTCTTCACGATCACTGACTCCAATAAAATGGCCCCTCATCCCAGAGAGAATCGGGAACTGGCAATTCGATTGGCGTTCCCACCTTAGATCGTTTGCCGTGATCTCCGAATGAATTTGGCTGATCTGTAGGGAGTCGCTTCAAAATAGGGCGGTAAACGACCCGCCCGTGCAGTTGCACCTCTCCAGTGACCGGCGACCAGATCACCACTAAATCACGATTGACAACACGTGATCCTAGGTCGGATCTATCAACAAACCCGTCATGGAGTTCTTTAAAGGCCTGCATTCCATCCCTCGCATCGTCTGGCTTTTGCTCTTAATCGGTCTCGAGCCCTTATCATCCACCGTCGTATCGGCCCAGGCCACGTTTCGAGCTTATTCCCACTCCGTAGATCTCATGCCAGCTGAAGCCTCATCGGGGGCCAAGGTCTTCTTTTCAACGGCCAATGGAAACTCGATGCCGTTTTTTGATGTGAGCGGAAATAGTATCGTTACGGGTGGGGAGCTTAGGCCAAGGCCTGGTAGTGCTGTTTATGATTCTGGTTACGGCATATACCAGTTCGGCGATTTCATCGAATACGGCACTGTCGCCTTCAACGTTCCTGCGGAAGATTCCGATGCTAATGCAGTTCCTGATTTTGCCCAGTTAGACAAATCAGTGAACGTGACTTTCAACGGGGCTGTAAACGCAATTGCGCCCGATCCCTACAGTGCATCGGTGACCGTGACCGTATCGAGGGAGGCGGGGAGTGCGGTTGGACGGTACAGTGCCGTTTCAGTCTTTGGAAACAGGACCACATTCTACAGTGGCCAATGCGGAGTCAGTTCTGCGGGGGGATTCGTCGTCTACGACCGGAAAGCGGGCTCCGTCTCGTTCGATGGAACCATTACCGGCCGCACAGGAGGTATGGTGCAATGCTCCGCAGCCGGGACCTACACTGTTCAGAACGGGGGCATCGCCCTGGGGCCCCTCCGCATCAAGACCTCCGAAGGAGACTATTCGGCCTTCGCTGCAACTCTGTATCGGGTACCGGGAACCTCGCGGTTTCGTGGGGTGTTAAATCTTGTCGACGGGAAGCTTTGGACGTCCTGGCCAGATTACACGAAGTGGACGCTCGAGATTGGAGACGACTCGGATATCAATCGCAATGCAGTGCCCGATATTGTCGACGCTCCAATCGAGGCTCCGAGGATCACCATCCAACCCAAGGCTCTGACTGTCATCGCGGGCCAGACTGCAATTCTATCTGTGACAGCCAGCGGGTCGTCACCCCTGACATACCAATGGCAGCGGAATGGAGTGGATGTCATTGGAGGGACCGGTGCGACGCTCCAAGTCGTCAATGCGCAGTCGATCCATGCGGGTGATTATCAGGTCATTGTAAAAAATCCTGTTGGAAGCATTGCCAGCACCTCGGTCAGGTTAACCGTCAACCCTCTGGTCATCGCTCCGTCACTGAGCGTTCAACCTCAGCCAGTGACTGTGACTGCAGGAGAGCGAGTGGAATTCGCAGTTGTGGCTGCGGGTACTGCCCCCCTCGCATTTCAATGGCAACTCAATGGAGTGAATGTTCAAGGGGCGACGTCATCGGTGCTTGTTTTGGAGGGCGTGATGGCTTCGCAAGCAGGTAGCTACCGAGTTGTCGTCAAAAACGCCGCAGGGTCCGTGCTGAGTTCCGCTGCGTTGCTGATGGTAAAACCCGTGACGAAGCCTCTCGTGGTAAATGTAAATGGGGCTGGGAGCGTCGCTCCAAACCTGTCGGGCCAGCAGTTGGAAATCGGTAAAACCTATTCGGCGACGGCCATTCCAGCGCCTGGATGGGTGCTGGCGAACTGGACGAGCAACGTGCTGCCGCCGACCAACCGGAACCCGCTGGTCTTCACTATGGTGAAGGACCTGGTGATCGCGGCCAACTTCGTGGATGCGCAGAAGCCGATGGTGGCGATCAGCTCACCGACAGTGGGCCAGCGCGTTCTGACCAACAACCCGGTGTGGCAGGTGCGGGGCACCGCATCGGACAATGGGAGCGTATCGAACGTCTGGGTCAGCCTGAACAAGGGGGCGTGGACGAAGGCGGCGGGGACGACGTCCTGGGGCGTGACGATGCCCTTGGTGGCGGGACCGAATGAGATCAAGGCCTATGCCGAGGACGCGTTTGGCAACCGGTCCCTGACCAACGGGATCAGCTTCACCTATGTGGTGACGGCACCGCTGACGCTGAAGACCAATGGCAATGGGAGCATCAACCCCAACCTGGCGGGCAAGCAGCTGGAGATCGGGACCCAGCAGACGTTGAGCGCAGCGCCTGCGCCGGGATGGGTGCTGGCGAACTGGACGAGCAACCTGTTGCCGCCGACCAACCGGAACCCACTGGTCTTCACGATGGTGAAGGACCTGGTCATCACGGCCAATTTCGTGGATGCGCAGAAGCCCGCTTTGGTGGTTTCAAGCCCGGTGGCGAACTCGATCGTCAATGACCCTGGTGTCCAGCTGGCAGGAATGGTCACCGACAACGGGGGCGCAGTGCAGCTTCGATGGAGGTTGGATGCCGGCCCTTGGCAGGGCGTCTCTGCCAATGGTGCCTTCAAGGCCAACCTCCAGCTCAACCCCGGGGTTAATGTCCTGAGCGTCTGCGCGGTGGACCAGGCTGGGAATTCGTCGCCCACAAACTCGATGGAGGTGACCTGCCTGAAGGGAATCGCGCGGCTCTACCTGCCCCTCAACAATGGCGATTGGTTCCAGTGGGATGGACCCAAGGGGAGGTACGGGGGTGAAACCTATACCCGAGGCGGAGATGACTACACCTTCGTTCAATGGGAGCCGCATGAAACAACGGCAAGCGTTGGCTTTAGACACGGGAATCAGGGACGATCCTTGATTTGGCTTGATTGGTCCCAAGACCAAGACTGGTACCTAGATCCCGCTGTGACCCTATTCACAGCTGAGATCATAGCGAGCGGTGGAACTTGGTCGGAATCCACGATGGCCCACGTCCAGGGGGTTGGACGGTTTCCGCTCCGATCGGTTGTCGTGGTAACGAAGGCTGGGACGGTAGCCGTTCCTGCGGGCAATTTCCGGCACACCCGGCAGGTCGACTGGACCGTTACCGCAGACATTCCCAAGGTTGGCAGCAGGGTTATTCTTAGGGCCACATTGTTTCTGGCGCCGAAGGTTGGGCTTATCCGAGCCTCCGACTACAACCAGGTTGGGGGCAGTGTGGTCTTCCAGGGGTGGATGAATCTGGTGGATGGCCGTGTGGGCGGGGTCGATGTCCGGGAGCTGGCGGGTGCTTTGCCGGGAATCGGGTTTTCATCGGAGTCCCAGCTGTCCAGCTCGGCAACACCATCCGATTCAGAGCAACACGGTTTAGCATCGGGGGATTCCCAATTGGAGTGGATGCAGGATGGGGCGGGAGTGGAGCGACTGGTTCTCAGTGGCCGGTCCGACCGGGTCTACCACATCGAGCGAGGCCTACGGAATGCGGACGGCGCAGTCCAGTGGGAGCCTTACTGGACGGTGGTCATCCCCCAGGGTGAGCGTCTGGAGATCCCCATCGATCCGGATCGTCCCTCGGCTTGGTACCGGGCGGTCGAACACTAGGGTGCCGGGGCACGTCTCGGGACCTGCCTTCCTGGTTGGCGGGCATGGCCGGCTCTTCTAGTCTCCGGCAAAATCAATTCCTGCCATGGGCCGCATCTTCAACAATATCGTCGAGACCATCGGTCACACCCCGCTGGTCCGCCTCAACCGCATTCCCGCCTCGGCCGGGATCGATCCCTCGACCTCCATCCTGCTCAAATGCGAGTTCTTCAACCCGCTCGGCAGTGTGAAGGACCGTATCGGCATGGCCATGATCGAGGACGCCGAACGGCGTGGTGTTCTCAAGCGCGACACCGTCATCATCGAGCCCACCTCCGGCAACACCGGTATCGCCCTCGCCTTCGTCGCCGCCTCCAAGGGCTACAAGCTCATCCTCACCATGCCCGAGACCATGTCGGTCGAACGCCGCGTGCTCCTGGCGATGCTCGGGGCGAAGCTGGTCCTGACCCCGGGTGCCGAGGGCATGCGCGGGGCGATCGCCCGGGCGGAGCAGCTCGCGCGGGAGACCCCCAACTCCTGGATCCCCCAGCAGTTCGAGAACCCCGCCAACCCCGCCGTCCACCAGCGCACCACCGCCGAGGAGATCTGGGCCGACACCGACGGCCAGGTCGACTTCCTCGTCTCCGCGGTCGGCACGGGTGGGACGATCACCGGCTGCTGCGAGGTCATCCAGGCCCGCAAGCCCTCGTTCCGGGCCATTGCCGTCGAACCGAAGGATTCGCCGGTCATCACCCAGACCCTCCAGGGCGAGCCCGTGAAGCCGGGTCCGCATAAGATCCAGGGCACCGGAGCCGGGTTCGTCCCGAAGAACCTCCATCTCAAGGGCCCCAACGGGGAGCCCCAGATCACCGAGACCGTCCAGGTCTCGAACGACGACGCCTTCGAGATGGCCCGCCGTCTGGCCAAGGAGGAGGGCATCCTCGTCGGCATCTCCACCGGCGCCAACGTCTGGGCCGCATTGCAGGTCGCCAAGCGACCGGAGAGCAAGGGCAAGACGATCGTGACCATCGCCTGCTCCACCGGCGAACGCTACCTGTCGACGGCGCTCGCCGCCGAGGCCCGCACCGAGGTCGGGGGTTGAGATCCGACCGCACGACGAGACCGGATCACGATCGCGCTTTGCGATGAAGCCCCTTGGCCTATAGTCCACCTGCCATGTCCGCCGCCCAGTCCGTCTCCCTCAGCCGGGATTGCAATGCCGTCCAGATCCCGGCCGGCAACACCGTCACCCTGCCCGCAGGAACCGAGGTCGACATCACCCAGACCCTCGGTGGCTCGTACACCGTCCACGCCCTGGGGGGACTGTTCCGGATCGCTCCGGCCGATGCCGACGCCCTCGGGCTGAAGGTGGAGGCCCAGCCGGCCATCCCGGCGGTCGAAGGCGATGCCGTGAGCGAGTCGATGGTCTGGGAGACGCTCCGGAGCTGCTATGACCCCGAGATCCCCGTCAACATCGTCGATCTCGGCCTGGTCTACGACATGGGCATCGACGATCTGCCGAGCGGCAACAAGAAGGTCTTTGTGAAGATGACCCTGACGGCCCCCGGTTGCGGCATGGGGGCCACGATCGCCGGGGATGCCCAGCAGAAGATCCTCATGCTGCCAGGCGTCGAGGACGCCTCGGTGGAGATCGTCTGGGAGCCGCTCTGGCATCAGAGCATGATCACCGCGGAGGGGCGTCGGATCCTCGGAATCGAATGATCGGGTAGAAATGCCTTGATTAAGAAATTTCGATTCCTAGATTTCGGCCCTCTTTCTCGGGCGCGGTTAGCTCAGTGGTAGAGCACTACCTTGACACGGTAGGGGTCGCAGGTTCGAACCCTGCATCGCGCACCATCCCTCTTCGACCCAGGCAGGCCGGAGGTTGGGTCTGGCAGGACGCCAGACATTGGATTCCCTTAGGCTTCCATTCGGGTATCTCGTCCATTGACACGGGGTTTCGTGTCGTCCCCGGTCAGGTGCGCTGAGACCGGCCGCGTTGTGAGGAGGAGCTCCGGAGTCCAGACCGTGGGTAGAACGAGGTGCGGGCTGTTCAGTCTGACCCGGACGGTTCACCCTTTCATCCATGTCTGATCTGCCGCGTGTGGCGGTCCTGGGCGTGGGTTCCCTGGGCAAGGAGCATGCCCGTCTCTACGCCGACCTTGCCCGATCCGGGGTGTGCCGCTTCGTCGGCGTGTACGACGTCCACGCCGAATCGGCCCGCATGCACGCCGAGCGGCTGGGGGTGACGGCCTTCGCAAGCGTCGAGGCGGCGGCTGCCGCCGTGGACGCCCTGAGTGTGGTGACCCCGACCTCCACCCACTTCGCCCTGGCCAGGCAGCTGATCGAGCAGGGGCGGCATGTCCTGGTGGAGAAGCCGATGACCGCCAACGCCGACGAGGCGGCCGAGCTGGTCCGCCTCGCCCAGGCCCGGGCGGTCGTCCTGCAGGTGGGGCACGTCGAGCGCTTCAACCCTGTCTTCGCCTACCTCGAGTCCGTGGCCCAGGAACCCCGGTTCGTGGAATGCCATCGCCTGTCCCCCTATCCGGCCCGCAGCACCGACATCGGCGTGGTCCTGGACCTCATGATCCATGATCTCGATGTCATCCTCGCCTTCGTGAAGTCGCCCGTGGTGAGCGTCGACGCCGTCGGCATCCCGGTGCTGAGCCGGAGCGAGGACATCGCCAATGCGCGTCTGCGGTTCGAGAACGGCTGTGTCGCCAACCTGACGGCGAGCCGGATCAGCCCCGAGAAGATGCGGAAGATCCGGGTCTTCAGCGGCGGTGCCTCGCCCAACTACATCTCCCTCGATTACCGGCTCCAGGAAGGGTTCATCTACCGCCTCGCCAAGGACGGCGAGCAGCCCAGCTCGTTGCTCAAGAAGCTGCTGTCCGCCAAGGAGTCGGCGATCGTCAGCGAGTTCGCCGGCAAGCGCATCGTCCGGGAGCCGGTCCCCATCGCGAAGGAGGAACCCCTCCGGCTGGAGCTGACCCACTTCCTCGAGTGCGTCCGCGAACGCCAGACCCCGAAGGTCAGCGGCGCCCAGGCCAAGGCGGCCCTCGATGTCGCGTTCGAGATCACCCGCCAGATCGCGGAACGGGGACGCTGAACCCGCCCGGATTCCGGTCCGGCCCTCGAACCAGAGGCTCTTGTCCGCGTCCAATACCGAGCCGTCACGGTCGAGACAGGTCAGGATCCCCCCGTGCTCGCGGTCGAGCCCATGCCGGAGCCAGAACGGGATGACGTCGTCGAGCAGGGTCGTCCAGTATAGCTGGCCAAGACGGGCCCTGTGCCCGGGGTCGCTCAGGGAGGACGTGGGGTGGGGGTGTCGGGATGTGGGGTGGGGCATCCGGGCGCGGATCGGTCAGTCGAGGACCTCGAGTTCGATCGGGATGACGCCTTGGCCCAGCGGGGCAATCCGGGCGAAGGAGGCCTCGCTGAGGTCGATCAGACGGCCCTTGTACGACTTGAACCGATCGTTGATGCGCACGACCACGCTCCGGTTGTTCTGGAGGTTGGTGATCCGGACCCGGGTGCCGAATGCCAGCACCTCGTGCGCGGCCGTCATGGCGTTGCGGTCGAACCGTTCGCCGTTGGCGGTGAGACGTCCCTGATACTTTGCGCCGTAGAACGAGGCCTCACCGCGGATCTTTTTGGGAGACGTTCCGGAGCGGGTTGCGGGGCGTCCCGAAGGCTGCAGGCCCGGGATCGGACGGAGGCGGGAACCGGTCTCGGCACTCGAGCAGCCGATGGCCAGCAGCGCAACGGCCATCAGCGAGAGCCCGGCGTGGGAACGTCGAGGGCGGGGGCAGGGGATCGTGATTGGGCCTCGACGCTGCCCCTGCCCGGGCGCCGGATTCAAGCGTGGGATCCGGCGTCGGTCTGTTTCGACGGCGTGGCGGGTTCCATCCAGGAATACAGCACCGGGAGCAGGATCAGGGTGAGCAGGGTGGAGCTCAGGATGCCGCCGATGAGCACGGTGGCCAGGGGTCGCTGGACCTCGGCCCCCGCGCCGGTGGCGATGGCCATCGGCACGAACCCGAGGGCCGCGACGAGGGCGGTCATCAGCACGGGACGGAGCCGGCTCAGGGAGCCCTCGAGGACCGACTCCATGAGGGTGCGACCGGATTCCCGGAGCTGATTGAAGTAGGTCAGCATGACGAGTCCGTTGAGCACGGCCACGCCGCTGAGCGCGATGAACCCGACCGCGGCGGTGACGCTGAAGGGCATTCCCCGCAGCCACAGCGCCACGATCCCACCGGTCAGGGCCAGGGGGATCCCGGTGGCGATCAGGGCGGTCTGACGCAGGCTGCCGAACCCCACGAAGATGAGGGTCAGGATCAGGACGAGGGTGACCGGCACCACGATGGCCAGACGGGCCCGGGCCTCGCGGAGGTTCTTGAACTGGCCGCCGAACTCGAAGGTGTAGCCCTCGGGAAAGGTCACCTTCTCCCGGATCCGGCCGATGCACTCGTTGACGAAGCCCTCCATGTCCCGGCCCTGGACCCCGACCAGGAGGGCCACCCGACGCTGCACGCCCTCGTGTCGGATCGGTTCCACGGTCTGGACGGTGTCGACCTCCACCAGATCGCCGAGCGGGACCAGGCCGGAGTCGCCGACCCGGACCGGGATGCTGCGGAGGGTGTCGACATCGGCGCGCTTGGCTTCTGGAAGGCGCATGACGATGTCGCGGCGTCGGATCCCCTCGATCAGCGTTCCGACGGTGTCGCCCCCGAGCGCGGTGGCCACGGCACGGTTCACCTCGGCTGAGGTCACGTTGCGGCGCACGAGCTCCCCGCGTCGGACCCGCAGCGTGAGAGTGGAGGTCCGCCCATCCACCTCGAGCGTGGATTCGCCACCGGGAACCGACTGGATCACGTCGTTGACCTCGCGGGCCAGTCGCTCCAGGAGGTCGAAGTCGGGACCATAGACCTTCACCGAGAGTTCCGACTTGCTACCCTCGAGCATCTCGTTGAAGCGCATTTCGATGGGCTGGCCGAATTCAAACTCCTGTCCGGGCGTGGCCGTGTTCACGGCCTTGTCGATCTGCTCGCACAGCTCCCGCTTCGTGGTCGGGCGTCCGGGCGTCCTGGGCCATTCCGAAAGGGGTTTGTAGACGACATAGAGATCGGTCTCGTTGGGGGGCATCGGATCGGTGGCCACCTCGCTGGTGCCGATGCGGGAGAAGACGCGGGCCACCTCCGGAAACCGATCGCGGATGATCCGTTCCGCTTCGAGGTCCTGCCGCAACGATTCCTCCAGGCTCATGCCGGCCTTCCGGTAGACCATCGCGGTGATCGAACCCTCGTCGAGCTTGGGCACGAACTCCGCCCCCAACCGTGTGAAGAGCCACAGAGAGGCGATGAAGGCCCCGACCCCTGCCGCCACGGTGATCCCCCTGTGCCGCAGGGTCTGCTGCAGCACGAGGCGGTAGAGCGATTTGGTCGGGGCGATCAGGCGGTTGTCCTTCTCCTCGATGTGCCCACCCAGCAGCAGGGCGCACAGGACCGGCATCAGGGTGAGCGCCAGCACGAGGGCGCCGATCAGTGCGAGGATCACGGTGAAGGCCATCGGGCGGAACATCTTCCCCTCGATGCCGGTGAGGGAGAGGATCGGCACGTAGACGAGGGTGATGATCAGAACCCCGAAGACCATCGGCGTGCCCACCTGCCGGCTTGCCGCCGACACGGTCCCGAGGCGTTCCCGGAAATCAAGGCGACGTCCCAGATGGGCCTGACGGTGCGCGAGCTGGCAGACGATGTTCTCCACCATCACGACGGCCCCGTCGATGATCAGTCCGAAGTCCACCGCCCCGAGGCTCATGAGGTTGCCGGAGATGCCGAAACGGACCATGCCCGTGATGGCGAACAGGAAGGGCAGGGGGATGGCGAGGGCAACGATCAGGGCGGCCGTCCAGTTGCCCAGGAGGGCCAGGAGGACCACGACGACCAGCACGGCGCCCTCGAACAGGTTCCTCTTCACCGTGCCGATGGTGCGGTCGACCAGCTGGGAGCGGTCATACACCACCGTCAGTTCCATCCCCGCAGGCAGCTGCTCCCGGACGGCGTCGAGGCGTGGCAGCACCCGCTGGCAGACAATCCGTGCGTTCTGGCCGCTGAGCATCATGACCGTGCCGAGCACGATCTCCTCGCCGTCCATGGTGGCCGCGCCGGTCCGGTAACGCGCCCCGACCTCGACCCGGGCGAGATCACGGACCCGGAGCGGCTGGACGGCGGCACCGAATTTCACCGGGAGGTCCGCGATCTCCTGGGCGGATTCCACCCGTCCCACAACCCGGATGGTGATCTGTTCCCCCTTCTGGCTGATCACGCCGCCACCGGAGTTCTCGACATTCCTGCGCACGACGTCGGCAAGGTCGGCCGCGGTCATGCCGGCGGCCGCAAGCGCCTTGAGGTCGGGTTCGACGACGACCTGGCGCTCCTGTCCACCATTGGCGTTGAGCTCGGCGATGCCCGGCACCGTGCGGAGCATCGGCTTGACGACGTACTCGTTGGCGTCGCGCAGGTCCATCAGCGCCGTCTGCGGATTCGAAGGACGCTGGGTGGCGTTCGTCTTCCAGTGGATGACATAGTAGAAGATCTCGCCCAGGCCGGTGCTGATCGGCGCCAGACGCGGGGAGACGCCGGAGGGGAGGGTGTCCATGACCCCGTTGAGGCGTTCGGTCACCAGTTGACGGGCCCGGTAGACATCGGCGCCGTCCTCGAAGTTGAGCGTCACCTGGGACAGCCCGAACTTGGTGAGGGAGCGCATCTCGCTCACGCCGGGAAGGCCCTGCATCTCCAGCTCGATCACCCGGGTCACGGACCGCTCGGATTCCTCCGGGGCCAGGGCGGGGACCTCGGTGTTGATCTGGACCTGGACCCCGGTGAGGTCCGGGACGGCGTCGATCGGCAGCTCGAAGGCGGACCAGAGTCCGACGGCCAGCAGGGCGAAGGAGAGGAGGAGGACTAGGACCCGCTGGCGCAGGGCCGACTCCAGGATGCGATCAATCATGGAAGGCGCAGGGTGGCGGATTCAGGGTTTGGACGGCGCCGTCTCGAACGAGACGAGGTGGAGGGACGTACCGGTGGCCAGCTCCAGCCCCAGCGCCGCGTCGAGGGCCTCGCGTCGGGTGTCGAGGAGGGCGTCGAGCGCGTCGAGGGCCTGCTTCTGCATCTCCACGTAGGTCGCGATCGCCACCGCTCCGAGACGGTAATGGCGGTCCGCCAGCTCGGCGGTTTCGAGGAACCGTTCGACCGAGTCCGGACGCCAGCGCTCCATCTCCTCTTGTCGGGTGCCATAGGCCACCGAAAGTTCCGCCACCCGGCGTTCCACCGTCCTGCGGGCGAGCAGCAGCGACGTCTGGGCCTGGGTCTGACGGGCGTTGGCGATCTCGACGTCCACCTTCCCGCTGTTCCAGAGGGGCAGGGGCACGGCGAAGCCCACCCCGATGAAGCGGTCCTGGCCGAGGGAATTCTCCTGCGTGAAGTAGGGAGTCAACGTCATCCCGGGGAACGGGTCGGTCCTGGCAACGTCGACCTTGAACCCCTGCTGCTCGAGCTCGAGGACCCGCTGGCGCAGCTCGAAGTTGTTGGTCAGGGCAAGTCCCATCAGAACGCCCTCGGACATGACGGGACGGAAGACGATGGGCCCCGCAGTGACCTGGAGATCCGACGCGAGCGGTTTGCTGCGGAGCTGGTTGAGTTCGAGCAGGACCTCGCGGGCCTGCTGTCGCGCCTGTCCGGCCCGTCGTCGGTAGGTGATGCTGTTGGCCTCGAGGATGCGGGATTCCAGCAGCGGGGTCGGTCCGGCCGGATCCCGTTGCACCACCACCTGCTGCAGGGCGAGGAACCGGTTGGCGATGGCATCGGCGACACCGGCCTTCTGGAGGGCCACCGAGAGGTCGTAGGCCAGGGTCCGGGCCCGCACGGCCAATGCGGTCCGGAACTGGACCAGTCCATTGTCGGCAAGTGCCACCTGACGGCTGGCGATCGACTTGCGGAGGGCCATCCGACCCGGCCATTCGAACGACTGGCTGACGGCGACCGTCCAGGCGACCCCCTCGCCAGCGAAGTTGCCGAAGGGCTCCGTGGTCCGCTTCTGGGCCACGGCCGGCGTGAACTCCGGGTTCGGCAGCCGACCGGCCAGCTTCTGGTCGGCCCGGGCGGCCGTGAGCTCGGCCTCGTAGAACTTCAGTTCGGGGTTGTTGGCGACCACCTCGGCGACGATGGCGTCGACCGACAGCGACGGCGGGGTTTGCGGGGTCGGCGACTGGGCCCTGGTGATCGAGGGCGCCATGGCGGTGAGGACGGCGATGGCGCAGAGGAGCAGAGACGGGAGACGGAGGGACATGGAACGGTGGGGAAAGGATTGGAACGGAAGACCGTGGACCCGGAAACGGGGCCACCCACAGGGACGCGGACGGAGACGGAAAGCGGGTCCCGAGGGGATCGGGACCGGGAAGAGATCAGATCAGCAGCCGCGTGCAGCGCAGCTGGACGTTCAGCGCCGTCGTGGACGGCGGAGCGCCCAGGGCAAAACGACCCTGCGGCATCCGAGTAATCGCAGGCGGGGAGACCACCCCGGATTCGGGTGAGGCATCAGGCGATGATTTCGGTGGCGTGGACGCCATCCGGTTCTCCCGACCCGTCTCAAAAGGCCCACCGTCGGATCCCAGCATCACGACGTGATCCGAGTGGGGTCCCTCCTCCTGGGCCAGGAGGATAAGAAACCGGGCACCCCACCGGTGGACATGCTGCCCTGCGGAGGTTCCACCCTCGCTGGCGAGGTCGTGGAGGCGGCCATGCCCGAGGATGACCTGGAAGCCCTCCGGCCCGAGGCCCACATGCGGCGCATGGGATCCATCCAGCCAGGCGACGGTGTAGACCGCGAAGGTCCGGACCCAGCTCAACGAGCCCATCAGGAGGACCAGCGCTACGAGGACCATCCCACGGGCGACCGGACCGGTTGGGGTTGGAGGCCTCGTTCTCATGGGCAGATACGACACAACACGCCGTCGTTGATTCAACCTATTTCTCCGGATCCACCGCCGCGCGAATCTCCGGGTCCGCATTCGCGGTCCCTTCCACCGGACAGGTCTCATCCCTCCCGACGCAGGATCTCGAGCGGGGGTTGATCGGCGATCCCGCGGCTGGTGAGAAGTCCGACACTGGCGGTCAGAATCGGCACGATCCCCAGGGTGATCGCGATGGGCAGAGGAGAGACGGCGTAGGATGCCTTGAAGGCGAACCTGGCCAGGGCCCAGCTGCCGGCTACCGCGAGTCCCGAGGCCATCACCGCCGAGAGCAGTCCCATGGCGGCGTACTCGGCCATGAGGATCTGGCGGATCTGGACCCGGCTCGCGCCCAGGGTCCGCAGCAGGATGCTCTCCTGCACCCGCTGCCAACGGCCGTTGAGGACCGATCCGGCCAGGACGACCAGGCCCGTCAGCACCGTGAAGAAGGCCATGAACCGAAGGACGAATCCGATCCGGGCCAGGACATCGTCCAGCGTCTGCAGGACCAGGGTCAGGTCGATCGCACTCACGTTCGGGTACGCGGCGACCAGACGTCTCTGCAGCGCTGCTGATTGGCTGGCGTCGCGGACCCGGCTGGCCATCACCACCATGGCCGGCGCGGCGTCGAGCGAGCCTTCGGGGAAGACCACGAAGAAGTTGGGTCGGATCTGCCGCCAGTTCACCTCGCGGAGGCTTGAGACCCAGGTGGCCACGGGCACTCCCTGGACATCCCAGACGATCTCATCCCCGATTCCGATCCGGAGATCCCGTGCGATGCCGGCTTCCACCGAGATCGCGATCCGTGGGTCGCCGTCGGGCACCGGTTGCAGCGCACCCGCGTTGGTGGTCGATCCGTGGAAGACTCCGGCGAAAACGCGTTCGGACTCGTTGACCCGGGAACGCGAGGTGGACCGGTACTCCCGTTTGAGCGTCCAGTCCGGGATGGCGAGTTCCTTGCGGCGGATGAGTTCACCCACCGGGACGCCCTTCAGGGACTGGAGGCGCATGGTGACGATGGGAGCTTCCTCGATCAGCGGCAGTCCCTCCTCGGCGAGGAGGCGTGCGACGCCGTCCCGTTGGTCCGGCTGAATGTCGAAGAGCACCGTGTTGGGCTGGCTGGAACCACGGTCCGGGAACAGCTGCTCGAGCAGTACGTTGCGGGTCAGGTGCAGGGTCAGGATCAAGAACGTCCCGAGTCCGATCGCCACGAGCAGCAGCGTGGTCCGGTTGTGGGGACGGTGAAGGCTCGCGAGACCCTGTCGGCACACGAACGGCAGTTGGCCCAGCGGCAGGCGTTTGCAGAGGTGGATCGTCAGATGTCCCGCCCCCCATAGCAGCACGAAGGCGCCCGTCAGGCCGCCGGCGTAGCCCAGTCCCTCCTGCCAGCGACGAGTCTGGGAGACCGCGAAGGCCGCGAAGGCCACCAGCAGGAGTCCCAGCACCGATCCGACGAGCGGATCCCGTCCGTGCGACGGTTCGTAGGCGGACCGGATCGCGGCGAGGGGTGAGACGCGTCGGATCGGCAGCAGGGGCAGGAGGGTGAAGCCGGTGCAGAGCGAGAATCCCGCGAGCGCGGCCAGCAGGGCTCCGGGTGCGTCGAACCTGTGCTCGAACCGGAACGGGAGGAATCCCTGGACGAGACCCGGAAGCTGGCGCGAGACCGCGGCTCCGAGGCCGATGCCAACCGCGGTTCCCGCGATGCCCAGGGCAAGTCCTTGGGCGAGGTATATGGCCACAGTGGTGCCGACCTGTGCCCCGAGACAGCGGAGCACCGCGACGTTCGGGAGCTTCTGGCGCAGGTGGACCTGCAGGGCGCTGGCGATGCCAATCGCCCCAAGGATCAGGGCGATCAAGGCCACGAGATTCAGGAACCCCTGGAGGTTCTCCAAAGCGCCACCGAGGTCCCGTTGGCGTTCGCGCACGGTTTCGTCCTGCAGCTTCAACCGCTCCAGACGTGGCTTCTCCTGGTCGACCCACGCCTCGGCGCTGGTCTCGGGACCCAGGCGAAAGAAGACCCGGTACCGGGCGAGGCTGCCCGGCCTCAGAAGTCCGGTCCGAGGAAGATCCGAGGCATCCAGGTAGACGCGAGGCGCCAAGGTGGCGAAGACGATCGAGTCACCCGGGACCCTCCGGAGGGCTCCGAGGATCTGGAACCGCGCATTTCCCAGGGAGACGGTGTCGCCTCGTCGGAGCTGTAACTGCTGGAGCAGGGATTCTTCGACGAGGACTCCGCCTCCTGAGCGCAGGGCCACTGCGGCACCGGGTGGGTCGGTCTCGATCGTGCCGTAGAACGGGAAGGTTCCGGTCAGCGCCCGGGCATTCACCAGACGGGTGGTGCCGTTGGTGAGGACGATCATCGTCGAGAAGCTCGTTTCCCGGGCGGCTTCACCGCCGACCTCCTGAATCAGGGCCTCGGCCTCGGTGCCGAGGGGTTGTCGGGATGACAGAACGAGGTCGGCTCCGAGCAGGGTCTTGGATTGCTCACCTACGGCGGACTGGAGGTTGCGACCGAGCGAACCGATGGCGACAAGTGCGGCAATGCCAAGGGAGATGCTGGATGAGAAGAGCAGCAGCCTCCGCCTCGAGGCGCGCGAATCCCGCCAGGCCATCCGCCAGGTCCAGGACGAGAAAAGTGCCGCGACAGTCCGCATGCATTGAGAGTATCTCTGCAACCCTAGGGATGCATCCCAGTCCATGGTAAAACTGTTGGGCACCGCCGATAGGCTGTTGGCGTTGCGAGCAAAGGCAGACAGCATTACCCCCCTGAGTTCGGGGCCAGGTCATCTCTAGGTAAGGCGATAGGTGAGGCGCTGAGGCCGGGGTCAAGGCGCTGAGGCCGGGGTCAGGTCATCTATAGGGACTCAGAAGCGGGGCCCAGAAACGGGGCTAGGTCATCTGTTGCGATGCCGCGGAGCATAGACCGCTGGGATGCCGCTTTTCGGATCCGGCCCCTTGGAATGACGTCTTGGACTGGTCGTGGCGCCTTTTCGCTGCCCCTTCATCGGCTCCAAAACCTTGTTTTGAGGCACGAGCGTCACCGCTCGACACAAGCCCACCCAGATCGCCCGTGGTGAGGCAATCGCA
>Ga0194125_10001186_pt1 | contig 44214 bp, 19 predicted proteins | sample TA2KigC250mmetaG_FD_148626 | JGI IMG/M metagenome (GOLD analysis project Ga0194125, IMG submission 148626) | Freshwater microbial communities from Lake Tanganyika, Tanzania - TA2015034 Kigoma Deep Cast 250m | ecosystem: Environmental > Aquatic > Freshwater > Lake | place: Tanzania: Lake...
CCGGGAGAAGATCCGCAAGGTCAAAGCAATACTGGATAACTACGATTTTCTTATCCACGACATACGTCAGCACTGGTACAACCGGTTGATCGAAAACATAAAATACCTGCTGACCAGCCCCCTGACTATCTTTTCGCGCTCCCCGGCTGCGTTAGGGCTTTCGGCGTTTTTTGGACTTGGCATGAAGGGCCCGGAGAATAATCACCCGGTAATCTTGGGCATAGCCGTCCTTGTTATATTTACTGCCGCAGCCATAATGCTGGGCAGGAGGTTAAGATCACAGGCAGCGGGATTTCCGCTGGCAGATGTTTCTGAATCGCTTGAGGAAAATTGTTTCAACCAATATTTATGCTCCCGCGGGCACTCTGCAACAGCGCAGAGGCTGATCGATTCGGCATTGCGTACACCCGGCTTCCTCTGTCAGCGCTTTCGTATCTATGGAAGAAGGGACATTGTCCTGAAGTCACCAGCCTATCGTTCAGATTTCCTGCATGCTGAAGCAGGCCTGTATATTCAGGGCGCTATGCTCAAACTCCTTTATGAGCTTCCGGGAGGGAGAAAGATCTACCATGTATCTGAGGCAGGGACAATACCGTTCTCTACGGTAAATGATGCCAATTCTTGGGTCGGGGCCGAGATAGACGAGGAAAGGGTAAAGTCAAGGCACCAGGCTATCAAAGGGCTGCATCATAGGACGCTGCGCCTGGCAGCAAGGCGCTCCGCGGGCCAGAGAGTTGCCCGGAACCTGGCCGCACTAAAATACGTCATCCGCACAAGCGCGATCGGGCGGGCAGAGGAGATAGCCGATTTTATTGACAGAGGGAATGAATCAGCAGCCTGCGCGATCCTTAGCAGCCTCTCCCGGCAGACAGCCCAGATGAGAAAAGAACTGTTACGTGAGCGTTTAAAGGCCGTAAGAGAAGAAGAGAAGATTCATGAGGAAAATAACGGAGAAATTACTATCCGGCTGGGCGGAAGGCGGCCGCAGGCGCATGCGCTCTATCGCTGGCACAGGATCCTGGACAGGGTCTTTGCTTCGCTGGCAGCTGATTATAACCGGATGAAGGATTTTTATGAAAGGACGTCGAGGCTGGCAGGGCAACTCGAAGAGCTGGTCGATTTTCCCTATGCCCGCGATTCGGCCGGAGAGTTAAAGATAGAGATAGGTTACCTGATAAGAGACCTGCGCAGGGTGAAGGTCGAAAATAAGAAAGATTGCCGGCGGGACCTTGAGACCGCCCTGGAGTTACTCGCCGCAGGAAATACCAAGTTAGCCTCCGAAAGCCTGGGCGCGTCGCTACCCTTTATTGACCTGCGTTTAGATTCTATAGATGGGATGATCAGGAATCTTACCTTCCTGCGCCAGGACCTGCGTCAATTAGGGGAGCGGCGTTTTAACCGGGTGATCCGCAGGGCAGAAGAGGTAAAGGTTATCTTCTCTGAAGGCAGGCCGGGAGAGGCAGGCGAGGGGCTTTCAAAGATGTTGCACTGGCCGTTCCTGAAGGAGACAGAGTTCCCCGGGCTTACCAGCCTGGTAAGCCGCACAGCCGGCATGATCCGATCGGCGACTACAAAGATAAAGGCAGATAAGGCGCGCGAGCACTTAGGTTTAATAGTCTCGGCGATGGAAGAATCTATTCTGGTCTCGCGTTTCATGCGGGATTATCAGGGCCTGCTTAACGACGTGCACCTGAATAAAGTCAGAGGTTACAGCGATGACGAAGCAGTCTTTATAAGCGTATTTCGCGATTGGCTGGCAAAGAGCAATCTGATCAAAGGGTCTCCGCGTTACTGGAGAGCCCGCCTTTACAAAGCCGCATTTATTTCGGAACGCTCCCACTGCTTTACCGCCTGCGATACCCTGCTCTTTTTGATCAAGGTAGACCATTTCGGCCGCCTCATCCCGAGCCTTAAGAAAAATAAGCGCACAAATCTCCTCAAAACCGTCTTCTCGTATCTGATGAGAAAGCCCGGGATATCCTGCGCAAAGAGCATTCCTGTCAACGAGAGGAATGCCTTCTTGATCCGGCTGCTTGAAGCAGCGCGCAAAGATTACAAGCTGGATGAAAAATCTCCTGCCGCCGAGATCGCCGCGCTTTATAAGGCTTTTCAGATCACGCCCCCGGAAGCGGTAAATACCGGATTCTTTGATAACCTTTTTCCCGAAGACATCCTCAAATTAGAAAGCATCCTTCAGTACCGTCCTGACCTGATTCAGCCGTATGCGCATACGATGCTTACTGATCCTTCATACGCGAGGAGGAATTTTTATTTTCATGTCCTTCCCGACGGCATCAACGGCCTGCCTTTGATTTACATCTGGGCCAGGACGCGTAATTCATCAGGCATAGACATCTTTCTTTCGGAATATACTCGACATGTCCTGATGAGGGAGTTCTTCAGCCGCGAAATCGCCGCTATAGAAGAGGGACACGCTTCGGCAGATAAGATCTATTCCGGCAGAAGATTCAGGAGTCTCTTTATCGCGATCGCTATGCATGAGCATTCCCGGATTAACGGAGCAAGCCATGCAGAGGCAATAACCGCGCAGAGAAGCGTAGTTGGTTACAGGAGGGTTGGAAAGAGGCTTGAGCATCTGCAGGAGACCGTACGTCTGACAGGGGTATTCAGTACCGCTTCAGGGGAAGAGATTTGTTTTGCGGCACAAAGTCTGGCCGGCCGCGCGACAGAAACCTGGCTTGTAAGGCATAGATCACTCATGCCCATGTTGGCAGCCGTTTTAGTGAGCGGCATTTGCGAAAACGAACTGACCAGAAAGACTATTTTCGATTCGCTGCTTTTGGCTAATCAGAGGGACTTCCTTATCCCGGAAGTCCTGGATTATACCGTAGCGCTCTTACGCTGCCCGGCGGTATCGATCGAGGTAAAGAGAGACGCCGCCCGCTTCCTGGGAGAGCTGAACCTGGTTACCGCGGATCTTCAGTTTACTATTTCTTCAATACTGCACGATTGCCTGCTTGAGGCCGATGACCCTACGTTACAGATATTACTACTGCGTGCCTTGGGCAACCTCTTTGATATTGAGACGAGGGTGGGCGGTGAAGTCTATAGCGACATAATGTGGATGCTCAGGTTTATTGCTGTCTCCGGCCGCTGCCGCTTCGGCTATTACCGGAATTTGGGAGCTACATTCCATTTCTGCCGGGAGAAGCAGTTTGGCGAAAAGGCACAGGAAGAAGCGTTTATACAGTTGGCTGCGATATTCCGCCGGGGGGTGAACTTCCTTAAGGCAAAGCTTAATGACGACGGAAATATCTTTAATAGCGGGAACTTCGAAAGGGCGCACAGGTATTTTAATGGCTTCTGTAATGACCTGAGTTCGGTCCTTGACTCCGGAGAGAGCCCGTTTTATTCTCAGAGCCCTGCGGTGCGCCGCCTGGCAGCCACCGTTTTCAGGGAGGCGGTCGCGGAATGGTCGGCATTCATCCAATTCCTTGCGGCAAACGGCCACAGCGGGCTGATGACTCCGTATGCCGAGAGCACGCATAAGTTTATACTGCTTCGGGCCAAATGCTTTGTGTACGGTTCCGATGCGGGGCGTCTCGAAGAGGATATACGCACCCGGCTCATCCTTGCGGATATGCTCACAGATTACGGCGGCCTTAATGTAAGCGAAAAGAATGACCTGTCTCGATCGCTGATAGAGTTCGCCTATGGCATCGGTTCTGACCGTTATCTGCCGCGTACGATCACGGTCCTGCGTAAGATCGACCCAGCGCTGGGAGAGAGGTTATCCAGATGCCTGATTCCGGCAAGCGCTCCCCGGAAAGCGGATCTCTCTTCAGCTGATACGCAACTCACTCCGGACCAGGTCAGGGAGCTCGCTCGATCAATAAAGGAAAGAAGGCCGCTGGATGCGCAAACAGACCTGAATTACGCAATCGTCGACCTGACCGGCCTGCTCAGAAAGAGCGGCATAGATATATATGATTCTTCATTCAGGCTTGCCCTCTGCGGTTACGAATTTTATCTTGCGCCTATTTCTGAAAGGCAGGACTTTAACGGGCAGCAATTGGGCAAAGACATCCGCGCCTTCATCCATCCGGATAAGCCGGAGATTACCCTTTTCAGGATCGAAGCAGAAAGGCACGCTAACTATGAAGCGCAAGTAGCCTCCCTTGCCCATGAGATCCTCTCCGTGGCTTTGGGGACTTCGCATAAAACGAACGCCAGAGTCGAAGAAGTCCTTAACCATAAACGTAGCGGTCTCACCTGGCGCGCAAAGAGGGAAATACAGCGAAAACTCGACATGCGCCTTGCCGGGTCAATGCCGGCTATAGAAGATCTTTGCAGCGAAGCGGGAGTTGCTCCTGCTGCCAAGAAAAAGATCCTGGTGACAGATGATGAGCCTGTTATTGCAAGAACGTATAAGATGGTATTGGAGATGGAAGGTTATGCGGTAAAGACAGCCCTTAATGCTGATGAGGCGCTTAAGATCTTTGGAGAGGAGGAGTTTGATTTAGTCATCACTGATCTATGCATGCCGAATAAAGACGGCGGAGCATTAGCTAAAGAGATAAAGGCGCGGAATAAGGGCGTTCCCGTAATAGCGATCACCGGCTTTAAGCCCAAAGATTTTGACTGTAGCGCCATTGATGAGGTGATGATGAAGCCGGTGACAAATGCCGAATTGACCGGGAAAGTCAAAGTTTGGCTAGAGAGGGCTCCTGTTGCAAGTGACAGCACCCATCCTTTGCGCCCGACAGGCATGTTTATAGAGGCCTTCAAATATTTGTTTGAGCCGAAGGTCGCAGCTAATTTTATCAGGGTCGGTTGGCAAGCCGCAATTGCCAATTACCGTCATTTCCGCTCAAGCGGCATAAGGGGATCGCCTATCCTGGCCCTGCAGGCCCTTTTCTACAAAACCGCAGAAAGCGTCAAAGGCCAACCCTACTGGCATATTAATCAAAACCTCCTGCCGCGCGACATACGCGCATTAGTCGCAATCCATGAAAGAGAAGCCGACTGCAGGTCCGGAAATAAAGCTATCCGGGATAGCCTGAAACTGCGCACTGCATTAAGGCGCATGGGCGAGAAGGATTACGCGCACCGTTTTTATAGCCTGAAAGAATTATTTAATGTTGCGGCTACGCTGGGTAATGAAGGCAAACTCATTGAGGCCTTTGCCCTGTTTCAGGCTATCCTGAACGCCGTGCCTGATTTTGCCGCGGCCTATCTTAACCTCGGCACGCTTTATGATGAGCTTTGGGGGGATAAGGAAGAAGCGGTTGCCAACTGGGCAAAAGCGCTTGGCCTAAGCAGCGATGCGGCATTAAGTGCCGAAATAGATAAATTACCCGCGGAATTAAAAGAAGCCTGTTTAAGGTTGGCAGGCAGGATGTCGCAAGAGGCCAGGCCCCTTGCCCTGCGTTCGGCGGTATATCCGGAGTTTCGCAGGCTCTGGGAGGCCTGGGAAGAAGTGGGGATAGACGATCTTAAGAAATTGGCAAGGGGGATCAAACTTTATGAGTTTATCAGGGAGGAATCTTACGAAGAAGAGCGCCTGATTGCTGCAGGAGAAGCAACCCTTGAAGAATGGCTCGGTTGGCATAGGGAAGGGGTAATTGATGCTGCAACCGGGGAATGCAGGACGATGACCGATAAAGACAGGGATGATCTGGTCAGAGTATGGTCTGATTGCCGCCGCGCAAAAGACAACGCCGGCGAAAGGCATGCCCGGTATAATCTAGAGGCTTTAAGGGGGCGCAAAGGTATCTTTGCTATGGCCAGAGTCGGACGTAACGCTTCATGCTCTGATTATGCGCAAGAGACGATACAGGCGCTTAAGAATGCAGAAGGAGATCCCGGGCGTGCGGCAGCGGAACTGGGTTTAGGTAGCCGCGAAGCAGTCTGGCATAGGATAAACCGGATAAAGCTTTCAGGGGATGCTTCATTAATACAGAGGCTCACAGATGCCCTTATCAGGCCGGAAAAACTACCCACTTTTACCGCAGGGACCTTAAGGGTATTAGAGGAGGCCGGCGGCTTACTTTCGAAGGCAGCCCATAGCCTGGGGTTGTTGCGATCCACACTACTTAGAAGAATAAGGATCATCCGCCAGGAAGCAGGGCGGTTAAACGATAGCGCTACGCTGGACAGATTAGATGAGCTGCTTTCGCGCGGTCAGGAACCGGAAGGGGAGGAGCAAGGGCTTCCGGCGGCACAGACTGAATTTGCACAGCAGCGGATCGGGCAGATACAGCGCACGGCTGCCAGGCTTGAGGCGAAGCTGAAGCGTAAGCCGAATATCACCGAAGTCGGCAGGCAAATGAAAGGTTTCCGTGACAGCCCTAATCCGGGCAATTCCCTTAACAAGTGGATCAGTGACCATAACCTCAGACCGGAAACTCTGGGGATAGCCCGGTTCTCCGGGGAATTCCACCTTAAGGTAAACAGAAAATTTTTCTATGCGAATATACATATTTTCCTTCCCCCGGCCCTCTCAAAGAAGGTAAGGATCATTGCCGAAGCCCTGCCTATCTCGGAACAGAGAAAGATCGCCATGGTCAGCGTCGATAATGAAACGAACAGGCTCGAGATAGAAAATGACAGCGAACAACAGGTTTTCCGTTTTACCTACCCGCGTCCGGACGGGGAAAAGACGGTCTCTGAATTAAACACGGGGGATGTAACCGGCATCTCCCTGTATTCGGTGCCTGCGTTCCGCGATTTTTACGATACCGCATTCTCTATCCCCCTGGTTGCCGGAGCGGAGAGGGAAAGAAGGGTGCTTGAGCACCTTAAAGAATACGGGACTTGCGTAAGGCAGAAATTCAGGATGGTTAATTTTCACGGCCGGCTTTTATTGCCTTCATTCTATAAATTCCATCCCCGCAGGATCATGGTATACCGGGACAGAGAAAACTACTCCCGCTTTTTAGTCCTTGCGGATAAAGCAAATCCGGATAATTTCGTAGGGTACGAATGGAAGGGCGATACGGTGCTCTTTTTACGCGACGGAAGGCAGCTGTCGGCAGACGCCCGGCTCACTCAGGGGAATGCCCTGCCCATTTATTACGCGCACCGCGGGCCGAGTTTCACAGTTTTTGACCAGACGTTAAGAAAGATCGCCAGCAGAGGCATCGTCTATCCTGGAGCAGGCAGGCATGCGCAGGCAGGGCTTGGCTACGGAAGGTTCAGATTCCGGGTGAATGTTCCGGTTGAGGTGATCTCTTTTGAAGGCTACCGGGCAAGAGTCACCACCAGGGATGATAAGACGCGCTACCCCGTAATCTTCCGACTGCTCGAAGGAGGGGAAGAAATACGCATTGCTTACCGCGATCCCGGGGTAAGGGGTGAATTTATAGTGACCGGCCTCACCTGGAAGGACGGAACCCCGGTTACCTTAAAAGGAACCTCCTTTAACCTTTCCACGATTGTCGAAGAGGTGCGTAGGGGCCTCCTGCCGCAGGTTACGGCCTCCCGGTTATTACTGGAGACCTTCGATTTCCGTGTCCCCGAGCCGTCTGTCGGCGGAATGGTCTATCCCATGAGGTGCTTTGTCGTAGATGAAGCTGCCCGGGCGATAGTCAAGGGGGGCCTTGTCGACCCGGCGACCTTTGAGCCTCTGGAGGACAGCGTTCAAGTTTTCCTTGCCCTGAGCTCTTCTTTATATCCTCAGTTCCGCCGGCTCTGGACGGCGTGGCAGAACGCCCCGGCTGATGAGAAGAGCTCAAGGAGGCATGAGCTGTTGGAATTTATCATCGAGAAGTCTAAAGAGGAAGAAAAGGCCAGGACGCTTGCCCCGGGCAGGCGCGTTTCTTATAGGGAGTGGCTCAGCTGGCATAGGCACGGGGTGATTGACGCCGCAACCGGAGAGTTAAAACCCCTGTGTGGACTATCCGAAGCAGAACGCAGGCAACTCTATCATGTCTGGAAGGCATCCGAAGATGCGTATCAATTGGCCTATAGCATAGGAGGAGCAATATACAGCGACCTGAGCACGCGCCGGGCCATTGCCCTGTTCGCTAACAGCCTGGCAGTCCGCTGCGCTGCTTATTTCCACTCAAGAGCCAATATCCGCGCCTTCAACCGCAATAAAGGCGTCTACGCCATGGCTACCGTCGATGGCGCGCTCAGCTGGGACGAAGGCATCAGTTTTGTAAAATGGATTAAGATAATGCATAAAGACGGGGTTATTGACATGTTGACAGGAAGACTTATCCCGTTTGATAAGTTAACCGAGGAACAGATGGATTACTTGAGTTTTGTCTGGGATAGTTGTTGGCAGGCTTATAAAAATGCTTGGGATAGTGCGAGGACATACAGGGCTGGCCCGCAATGGCGCCATAAAGTAGCGCTTGCTTATGCACGTAGCCGCCACGCTGAGTCGAATCTGAGGGTGTTTGAGCGCCATGTCGGCATCCTTGCCATGGCTACTTCGGATTCTGACTCGGAAGAGTCAGATTGGGCGGTGAGAGAATTGTCTCCTGATCTTGCCAGCACCTCAAGGCCTTTTAAACCAAAAGAGGCAAGAAGGATAAAAGAGGCCCTCGCTAATAATCAGACCGAGATCACGGGTTTCTCTGAGACATGGACTGACAGGCAGCGCAAGCTTTGCCTTGTGCAACGGCTAAGAGAAGAGGGGCTTTTTAAGTGGGCCAATACCTTGGAAGGGGCTTTAGTGGTGCGCGCGCCGCCGAGATCGCGCCTTGCCAAAGAGATTAGAAAATCCCAGAGAATGTTCTCCCGCCAAAACAAAAAAATAGAAATATACGCCCTTAATGCCCGCATAGCCAAGCAAGAATTAATCATTATTTTACCTAAATCCGAAAAACAAAAGTTTGATTTTCAGAGGCTGCTTGTGCATGAGACAGTAGCTATTGACCTAAGAGACAGCGGATTAGGCTATAGCAAAATACATCGAACAGCCGCTTCTGCCGAGAGGGTGGTATATAAATACTTAAAAAGAGGCTGGACACCCAGAAAAATCAAAGAAGAATTACTTCTGCGTTATAAAGATTATTTTAACTTGCGAAAGAGCGGCAGGCTAAATTGCAAGGATTTCAGAAGCTTTTTATATAAGGATAGGGATGGCTTTGTGCAGACGCTGGAGAATAGATTTGTGGAGCTAGTGGGAAAAGAACAGGCTAAGCGGCTAGTCGCCCAGGGGTATAGCAAGCTGGATTATTACTTTGCTTTAGCGGGGATAAATATAGACGTGGATTCAGCAGCGCGTGAGCCGGCATTCAGCGATCTGCCAAAAGAAAAGGTGGCGGCGTTTGCGCAAGAAGCAGACGTAACTGGTTACAGATCTACGCACGATGGCCTCAGGCGCGTAGCAACGCAAGCGCTTGACAGCGTGTTGCCATCGCTTACCGAGAGAGAACAAATGATGTTGCAGGAGCGTTTTGGCCTGGAAGGCGGCAAGCCGCTTTCGATAGCGCAGATAGCTAAGAATTTGCGTCTGTGTCCGGAAAGGGTGTTGCAAATAATCAATAAGGCGTTTAGAAAATTAGGACATCCTGTAAGGCTTCAAAGACTATTCTCTATTATTGAAGAAGAGGTCCCAAACTACCGTTCTTACGTCCGTTCGCTTCCTGCGCGCGCGGCTAAGGCAAAAAATGCTCCGAAGCCCGGACCTAAAAATGAAAAAAAATCCGGGCAGGGCTTGATCGTATTTCTCGGTCTGGTGGCGTTGGCCGCGCTGGCAGCATTCTTCATTGCTCCTTTACTCCTAACTCCTAACTCCCAACTCCTAACTCATCTAGCGCATCCGGCAACCGCCGACCCCTTGGCCACACTACCTCTTGCACTGGGGATGTGTGCCGTAGAGAAAGTCGGCCGCAATCACCCCTGCCCCTGCGGAAGCGGGCTTAAGTATAAGAAGTGTTGCGAAGAAAGGAGCGGCATAGGACATAATTTAAGCAGAGCCAGGAATGCCGCTAAGGAAGATTTAAGCCTCCGGATTAAGAAACTAGACAGAATATCGTCGCTGGTTATTCTCGGCATCGCGCTATTTGTAACCGTTGGCCTTATTTGTAGGCTGGTATTTAAGCATAACAACGAGTCTATTTTAGCCGATAATGCCGTTACCAGAACGGTTTCTTCCGATGAGATCAAGCTTCCGCCGCAACAAAAAGATATTGAGGAATATTCCCGTCGTATAGAAGAGACGCGCCTGAATCCGGATGATTGGGTAAAAAAAGTATTGGCAAAAAGCGATAAGAAATTATTCTTATTCGGTGATATGCACTTTTCAATAGCTATCAAGGATATATTCCGCACCTTGGTCATCCCAGGATTAAAATCAAGCGGCGTGGATATCCTAGTGATGGAATATATGCCTTCGGAAGCCCAGCCCTTAATCGATAAATTCAATGTTACGGGAGAGATCCACCCTGCATTGCAGGCGTATCTTGATTATATGGAGGAAGCCGGCAAATTACCGAAAGGGACTTTTAAGGGGATACTCCTTGAGGCAAGGACAAATGGTATTATGGTTTACGGCGCAGCCGTTCCTCTAAAAGAAGCGGTTAGTTTTACACAGGTTTCTTCAGAAAAAAGAGCGGGAGCGGTTAATAGGCAAAGAGAAATACTAGTTAACGTGGTCAGGGGTTTACGTCGTAGATATCCGGATGCAAAAATAGCTGTATGGCTCGGCAATGTTCATAATGATCGAGTTAAGGATGAAGTAGTGCAGAAATTAGGTGAACCGGCTTTATCAGTGGATTTAATCGACCCGCTAGTATTCCATCCTGTCTGGTCAATTACAATCATCCCTGAAGCAGAGAAGGAGGCAAGCGGCGCTTACCGCGGATCGTTTTTGATGAGCAGAATAATTGAAGGCGCAAAGAAGCTTGGTATTGGGAATAAAATATGGGTAGCGCGGCCTTTGCACGCTCAATTTGCTGATTGGGTAATTTACATCGGAAACCAAGAGCAAACCGATCCCCACCGCGCAAAGCCTGGCAATCATCTGCCCCAAGATCCTGCACAAAGAGAAGAGGCTATACAGCAGGAGATAAGCGCTAATCAGCTGATCAGCGTAGAAGAGTCGGAGCATCTTCGCGAAGTTGACCAGGATGCGATGCTTTTGGCGATGGGTTACTCTGGAATAATCGAGGCAATCGCTCAGATGAGCGCGATGCCTACCCGCGTCCCGCCTGAAAGCATGCCTAATCTTTATAGCGTCATCCGCAACAATGCTTGCCATATTGACCGCACTCTCCTGAATAAAGAAAACTATACTGAACTACTCCTCACCCGGCTGCATGAAGCCAGCCACTTAGCGCATCCTCAAAGGACCGACGAAGAAAATGAAGAGTTTGCGCAATACATAACCGCCCGCAGGCCGCGTCATTCCGAAAAGAGCGTTTTAATCTCTCATTCTGCGCCGGCGGATAATGTTGAATTGATCCTGAAATACGGTTTTTACGCAAATCTAGAATCTCCGGGAGGATACCTGTGTGAAGAGGATGAGGCATCTAATACAGCTGTTTCTTATAACCAATGGGCCGCTGAAATACGGCAGGGTTGCCGTCCCGAAGTCTTTACGGTATTTTTCCGCGTGCCAGAGGAATGGATCGCGCATGGAATAGGGCCGGAGTTTCGCCATCTAAGCATAGCGGCAAGAGCAAAAGTCCTGCCCGAAGAGCTTCTGCGGCATATAAAAAGGAAAAATATCTTACACGGGTGCAGGACTGATCTGAGCCGGTTGCGCCGCAAGGAAGTCGCATTTATTCTTGATCCTTTGCCGCTCTGGAAAGAACTTGATTTCCTTTTTAGAAAAGGAAGGCTCGGGCACATACCTGCCTCTTATATTGACGTTCAGAGGACTTTACAGTTCAACCAGAGTCTTTGCGGAAAAATATTTTTACGCCTCAAAGTCGGAAAAATGCTTTTAAGCCGGTCAAGGAAGACTTCGTCCTTTGCCCTGCGCTCGTCGGTGTATCCGGAGTTCCACCGGCTCTGGACAGCGTGGCATACCAGCGAAGCTATCTACGAAGAAGAAAGATCAAGGCGCGGGGCTAGCCTGCTTAGTTTTATTCAGGAAGAATCTTATAGAGAGGAATGCGAGATAAACTTTGCCGCGGAGCCGGTTACCTTTGAAGCCTGGATTGGCTGGCACGGAAGCGGAGTAATTGATTCCTCTACCGGTTCCTTAATTGCATTAACCGCCGAACATATTGCATATCTGAAGCAGGTCTGGGACTCGCTTGAAGAAGCCCGCAGGTTAAATTTAAAAGCTGCTTGCGATCTTCATTTTGCCATTAACAGGATTGCGCATGAATCAGGGGGCATCTTCGCCATGGCTGGAGCCGCTGCGGCAGTTGATTCCGGGGCAGCGCCCAAGAAGAAAAAAGTCCTGTTAATAGAGAATTATACGAGAAGGCAGGATGATTTAAAAGAGATATTTGAAAAGACTTTTGGCGAAAATAGTGTTTTGGCCGTAAATAATATCGCTTCGCTGAGGCCGATTCTAGAAGCCCATAAAGAGGGGTTGATTGCGGTAGTCACTAACTTGCGTATATTTATGCGCGGCAAGTACGGCCCCAAGTACTATGCGCGCTACAGGGAAGATAATTCGGCCCTGGAAGTCGTAAATATTATGAAAGAATTAAACATGGGGGTTCCGGTGGTTATTTATCTTACCGGCGCGAAGAGATTTTTTGAAGAGTTAAGGCTCTGGTTTAAGATAAAGCTTTGTTGTCGGGGCACGCCTATCAGGACTACCTTCGTGAATGATCATGCCAGAGCGGACATTATGTTAACGTTATTCAGGCTGTTGACAGAAGCCGGCTCAGACCCGCACAGCGCAAAGCCCGGCAAGCATCCGACTGAAGCGCAGGTACAGGAAGATATCGGCAGGGCAAGCGCTACGATAGCTAAAAATCAGATATTCAGGCAGACCTGCGATCTGGCGATAAAACTTGTAGGAGATAAGGATGTGCGCGTAACAGATGCTTTAGTCAGGATCCGCGACACTATCACTGTGCGCGCCGGGCCTTTTACCTATATCTACGGCACCTTCCGCAATAATATCCTCTACCTTGATTCAACCTCTTCTTATGGAGAACTCTTGCTTACCCTCATCCATGAAGCCCGCGTCATCGCTTATCCCAAGAGCAGAGACGAAGAGAACGAAGCGTTTGCCCGAATCTGCGTATTCGGTGAAAATACTTCCTTCTTTAGATTTAAGATCGGCCAGACGCGCTTCCTTAGGCTCAACGATGGCGCCATAGAAATGATATCCCGGCACATTGAGGAGGCAGCCAGCCGTAAAAAAGGCGTAATTCTTGTAGGGATCGACGGCGATAAGCATGTCTTCAAGACCACCATTACTGAAGCCCTGAACCGCGAATTACATAAAGATCTCAGCCGCAAGGTGATCAATGCTGATAATTATTACGAAGAAGGGATGTTTCTTGATTGCGAGTTAGTTCAAAAAGAGGGTTGGGACTGGAGGAGGATGGGCTATGATATTAATAGCCTAAGGCAGGCCCGTGACGTAAGGGTAGTTCTGGCGGAAGGTTTTGAGCTTTTTAAGATCTGCCAGGAGACAGATATCAGGCCGGAAGATTTTGATATCCGTATCCATGTTGCGGCTGACCCTCAGACCCGGCAGTGGATATTTTGCGAAATCGACGGCTGCAAAACAAGAGAAGTCCGCTTGCGCCTGCAAGAAACAAAACAGGAATACCCGGATTCTCTCAAGTTCTACTATGACCTCGTATTGGATACGAGCGTAGAGTTCTGGCAGAGAGCCGAGCCGGTGGTTTATCGGGTATTTGAAGAGTTTTTCGGCCGGAAATTCGACCTTTCCCTTAGCATCCTGCCTGACGGAGGAGTTCTTGAGGACCCCGGAAAATACCGCGATATGCGTCCGCCTTCCTGCGACGAGAGGATCATTGTCCCGGTTAAAGACATATCGGAATATGCCCCGCACCGCCCGCTTATCGCCGAATGCTATCTTGATCCGGAAGCCTCTGACAAGGCAAAGCTCGATGGAGTCTTTGCCGGCGGTTCTGAGCGGACAAAAAACGGCAGGTATATGATTTTAGCTTGCGACAGGGTCTTGTTCGCTTTAGCCAGGTTTGAAGAACGCCCTGCAGAGGGTAGCCAGGCAGCCAATTGCGATATTCTTTGCCTGGACTGGAACGATTTCCGCCCGGGCGGCCCTCTTGATTACTGGATAAAAAGGCGCAAACAGATGATCCGGGTCAATCCAGTTCAGGGAGAAGTAACGCTGGCCGGCCTTGAGCCGAAGGTAGAATACGGTAAACTTACGGGAGCAGCGATCTTATTAAGCAGAGAGGCCGTTCCTGCCGATCCCCACCGCGCAAAGCCCCGCGTGCATCCGCCCGACGGACAGGAAAAAATCAGGCTTTATGGAGAAGAATACGAATTGCCCGCGCAGGTATTGCAGAATATCCGGCCTGCGCAGCCAGGCGATGAAGAGGGCATAACAAGGTTAGCCATGTGTCTGTTAGAGGAGAGCAATGAATATTCCGAAGGCATGCCGCAAGCGTACAGGGGCATCATTGAGCGGGGCAAGGCATACGGAAGCCAGATATTGGTTTATGCCGAAGATAAAGTTGTACTCGGATATATCTGGGCTGAACAGACAGGCAACAAGGCGATTATCCGCGAGATCGCGGTGAAAAGAGATTTTCAACGCCGCAAGATAGGTTCGGCATTATGGGCTTTGATGATGCAGGATATGCAAAGGAGAGGAGTGACCTATTTTGAAAAAGGCGTCGACCACACTGCCACTGCGAAACTGGCTTTGCGGTTCGGTTTTAAATGTGACAATCCGCGTGACGATGGCTCGGGTATGTATTATTTTTCCTTTGCGCGGGTGATTGCCTGGCAGGATATCCATAAGTATAAAGAGATACTTTCCGGAATGATTGCCAGGGATAAAGGCACGGCCGCGTTCTTTGTCCATCCGGGAAAAGTCTTTCAGGAAGATGACAGGGACTCTATTTTTAAGAATGACCTTGAAGCCGCGGGTATTTACTTTGAGGATATCAAGAGGTATTTAAGGGATGCTTGTGGAGTTATATTCATTTTGGGAGGGAATTATGAAAGATTGAGGGAGACAGAAACAGAGGCAGTGCTCATTGATATCCCATCAGCTATCGGCGAACCATTTCCCTGTCTGAAGGAAGGTTATTCCTGGGGGCCAGTGACCAGCATGCTGCGTGAATTGGGAGTAAAAACGATCTCTCCCTTCGGTGGAGAAAAAACAAGGTTCCTTGACGACGGGAGGATTGTGGAGGCTATAGGGCCGGGATTAGGGTGTGTCGGCGGAGCCTTGTTCTGCCTTAAAGGAAACTTTGATATAAGAGTATCTTTGCCCCTTTGCTTCGGGATGTTTTCAAATAAACATCTTTCGGCTATGGCTACTCGTAGCATAAGACCGTGTATTAGTTCTGAAAAAACGATGCCCCTTGCCCTGCGCTCGTCGGTGTATCCTGAGTTCCGCAAACTCTGGGAGGCTTATAAAGAAAAATGCCTTCCGGATCTTGAGCGGCAAGCGAGAAGGAAGGCGTTACGGGATTTTATTGAGCGGAGATCGCTTGAAGAGGAAATGGAGAAGACTAAAGAAAACGGCGAGCGCATTAGTTTCGAGGAGTGGCTGAACTGGCATAAGGATGGAGTTATAGATGTGGTTTGCGGTTCTTTAAGGCCGATGACCGGCGAGGACAGAGAATATTTACGTAGAAGCTGGTCAAGATGCGAGAAGGCATATAAAGATAAATGTGATTACATCAGAGCGCAGATCAGGGATTCGGCAAATCTTCAGCGTCTTGTCAGGTTAATCAGGGAAGAGGGGATCATAAGCGCCGGTGATAGACACGCCCAAATTAACTTGGCGGTATTTGATGCGGCAACCGCAGGTAAGCCTAACGCAGGCATCTTGGCCGTGGCTACGGCCGATACAGGAAAAGCGGCGGCTTCGCACAGTTCTAATGACGGGCTAAACAATATAACAGTATATATGGGAAAGATGAAAGTTGCGTCCTCCCCGGATATCCTTGTCACCTATGCGTTGGGTCCGTACCTGGGGATTGCCCTGTATGACCCCGTCAAAAAGACGGGCGGCTTGGCCCATGCTATGTTGCCGAGCATTGAATTATGTGATTGCGATGAAGATAAAGAGGATTTCCTGAAGTTTGTGGATTGCGCGATTCCGGCTATGGTTAAGGAAATGCGGGAAAAGGGTTGCGAGGTCGGTAACTTAGTCGCCGGGATTTCCGGCGCAACTACCGGTGCAACCTGCGTTGGGGGCATGAATATCCAGGCCGCAAAGACAACATTGCAGAAATATAATATACCCTGTGTAGCAGAAGATTTAGGGAACAATTATTCAAGGACTCTTTATTTCGATCCGGGAAGCGGGGAGGTTGCGGTTGAACGTTTAGACAGCCAGAAGCATATCTCCAGGCAAATTTTTACTTTGACCGGCAGGACTCCCGATAAAGAGAGCGTTTCTCGTCCGGATAGGGATTTTAAACTTTTTCCCAAGTCATCCTCCTTAAAGAAGCGTATCGTCCGGATGGTCCCGCTTGCCGTATTCGGCATAGTTGTTTCTCTGGCCTTTAGCATATTTTCCGATCAAAGCTCCATGTTTCTTGCGTCCTTCGCCGGTTGGGCGGTGGCGGTTCTTGCAAGCTCCGTTATAGGAATGTTGATAGATTTTATCAGCCAGTACGTATCCGACCGTCCAGGCTATTCTTTTAAGCAGACACTGCTCATGTTTATCTACGGCGTATTCAGCTGGGCGCAATACGCCGGGCTGCTCTATCTAATAAATCTTTGCACCGGGAATATTGTCTTAAAAAGCCTGCTGCTTATCTGTTCTTCCTACCTGGTTGCATTTGAGTATATGTTCCTGCCTTACCTGACCAGCAGAAAAGATGGCGGCATCCGCAACCTCTATAATATAAAAGAGCAGCTTAAGAAACTGAACAGACTATTTATCTACATGGCGATTTATTACTTCTTTACTAATCTCATCCTATATGGGCTTTGTGCGGCAGAAGTTATTATGCCTACTACGATGCTTATCCTGATCGCAATGCGCTCGGTCCCTGAAGACATGGTCGCTTACGCCTTTTTGAACGCCAAAAGGCCCATCCCGGGAATATGGGAATGTATCCACGGGTGGTCAAAGAGTGCCGATCCTCACCGCGCAAAGCCGGGCATGAATCCGACTGAAGAGCAGATCAGAGAAGACCTGAATAAGGCGAGTAAGCGGCTTCCGGTAGAGGCAACCATGTGGGATATAATTCTTGAAGAAGCAATAGGGCTTAGTAGAGATAATGACCCCCGGGTAGCTGCTGCTATAGAGAGGCTGCGCCATTCTATCGAGATCCGCGCCGGGAGCTTTACCTATATCTACGGCACCTTCCGCAACAATATCCTCTACCTTGATTCAACCGCCTCCCGCAATGAACTCCTCCTGACTATAATTCATGAAGCCCGCGTCATCGCCTACCCCCAGAGCAAAGATAAAGATAATGAAGCCTTTGCGCAGGCATGTTTTAGCCTGAAAGCCGGAGAAAGGAAGACAGTTTCTCTGGGCGAGGAAGAGAGAAAGGTCCTGCTTCGGGTAATAGATGTGCTGGCGCAAGGAAGAAAAGAGATTTTTCAGACGATAAGGATTTCTGAGGGGGGGAAACTTGAAGCCCTGTGCAGGGGGCTGCAGGCCGATATCAAAAAATATTTATGCGGCGATAAAAATTCCGCCCTCGGGACTATCGGATATTCGATCCAGATAGAACCCGCCATAATAATTCAGGAACTTAGAGGCACCGCTTCCAAGAAGAGAAAGAGTTTTATTAAGGTAGATATAGCGAATACATTAATGGGCATAGGGAATCTTGCGGCTATGCTATCGTCCACGGACAGAACTGTCGCTTCACTGTTAGCCGCCGAATCAGATCCGGATTCAGTGACGGCAAATATCTTTGAAAATGTAATCAAGCTGCTCAGGGTAATTGAGGCAACAGGTAGGGCAGTCTTTGTCAGGCTCGACGAGGATTATACGGCAAGGTTCGGGACAAACTTTATTATGGACGTAGAAGCGACTATGGCATTAAACAAACGTAAGTTCACCGTAAAGACGATTGACCAGCTCAAGAAGGGCCAGATCGTACTCTTTACCAGGTCCATAAGGAATGCCGAGACAGGCCGATTCATAAGGGGCAGGACCAGGACCATGATCGTGGATAGCGTCGTGCCCGAAGCCGGCATGGTCATGCTCAACCCTTATTCAGATAAATATGTCAGTTCAAGCGAATGCACGTATTCTTATTTCGGCGACAACTCCCTGATCATTGCAAAAGACAAGATCGTAGTAATCGTGGCGGCAAGCTGCAATAATAAGTTTATCGGCAGGCATGTTACCTTGGGGCCGGCTAAACAGAAGACCCTGGTTATTGATTACCAAGGCATAACTTACCGTGTTTCCCTGCATGTCGTCGAAAAAGGGAGCCTCGCAGAATATAACGGCGGCAGGCTCGTCAGGTTGAATGACCGGACGCTTATCATCGAAGCCGAAGATGAGCTCCTTGAAGAGGGCGCACCCCTTTACCATGAAGCAGGCGAGTTCCTTGCTTTTAAGGCGCATCTGATCGTAGATTCGGACACTGCCCACCAGCGGGCAAATATTTTGGCCGGCAAGGCAAGATTGCGCGTTGAGGATGCCTTTCCGCACCGGTATCCGACTAACCGGGGAATGGTAATCGCGGCGAATTCAGTATTTGAGTTTGCGTCAGAGCTTGATCGGGATAGACTTTACGATTCAGGTGTGGCGCTTTTGGTCTTAGAGGCGCAGAAGGAGCGCGGGTTCTGGCAGGGTTGGGATGATGAATACTGGCAGAGGCCCGGGCACGATGCGCTGATTGCCTATGAAAACGGCCGCGCAGTCGCGTTAGTTTCGTTTGTCAGAGTCTCCGACGAGGAAATCCACGGTGACGGTATCTATGTAGCGGCAAGCAGGCGGCGCGACGGGATAGGCACAAGACTGCGTAACCGCCTGATCGAGCATTTACACGCAAACCATTATAAAAGATACATCATCGGAGGAAGCGGAGTAAATAGCATCCTTAGCCCCAAAGACAGCCAGGCATTCGCCGGTGCGTTAGCGGGTAAACCCGGGATAACGATGGTTCCCGGAGAAAACGATTCGGTCGCGCAGGTGACGATCGGACTTGAAGAATATATTAAAACACTGAGGTAATTTTAACGGAGCAGAAGAGAGAGGAGGAGCAGATGACGCCTGAACGCAGAAATGCTTTTCGGTGGCAGCTGGGAAGGCAGACCAAGCTAAGGCTTAAGGGTGCTGAGAGTTTTATCCCCTGCAAGCTGCAGGACCTGAACTTCAAGGGGATGCAGATCGCGCTCTCCACCAAATTGCCGGCGGATAAGTTCTTCAACTTAGCCCTTGCTTTGACCGATGATTTCACCCTGCATGTGGAGTGCTGGGTAGCCTGGGAAAAGGCGGTGGACGGACATAACATCTACGGCCTCTATTTTACGCGCATAGCAGACCCGGACAAGGAGAGGCTGTATAAGTTTATGCGCCAGGATTTTCCGCAGGAGCTGAACAAACAGTGGTGGCAGGGGATAACTTTGGGAAAAGAGGAGAAAGGAGGTATACCAATGGAAGACAGAAGAGTCTTTTCCAGATTCGTGGCGAAGTTCCCGGTCAGGTTCATTGATTCAAAGGAGCACCGCGAAGGCAGGGGGTTTGCCAATGACATCAGCGCCAAGGGGATAGGCTTCACGGCAAAGGAAGAGCTTGGCCGCGGCACATCTCTTGAGATGTGGCTGGAGATCCCGGACAAGGCGGATGCGCTCTACACCCGGGGCGAAGTCGTCTGGTCCAGGCAGGTAGAGCCGGGAAAGTACCGCATCGGCGTAAACCTGGAAAAAGCGGATTTTATGGGGCTTTCGCGCGTGTTAAGGGCAGGCTAAGATGAGTTATTGCCTATTACATAGTATTCCCGCTCGTAATCACACCAAAATTCCGTTCCGTAATTTTGGTGTACTCGCGGGATTAATTCGGCCACACAACTTACGTTCATTCGCTTCTTGGCTGCCGGCTTGCAGGCGCTCATTCCGTAAGTTGTGGCCTCATTAAATACCTTGACCGCCCTTTGAACTTATGTTAGATTTTAGTATTGTTTCTTAAGGGGGTTAAGGCGTTTTTTCCATCAAAAAGGAAGGTTCATACTCTTGAACCGCACTTGCACGATCATCTTTTTAAGCTTATTTACCGCGCTTTTTGCTTCGGGGTGCAGCCCGAAAAAAGAGCCGGGTAAGGTTACTATCACTGTCTGGCACTGGATGACTGACAGGGATCCGGTATTCCAGGAGCTCGCCAGGAGATATGAAGCAATAGACCCGAGCATAAAAGTAAATTTTGAACTTTACGCTCCCTCCGATATATATTCACAAAAGGTGCGCGCTGCGGCACAAGGCGCGAATCTCCCCGACATCTTCGGGATCCTCGGCGAAAAGCGGGATTTTGCCTCTTTTGTCAAGGCAGGTTATGTCCTTGACCTGACTCCTTACATGGAAGCAGATAATGCTTCCTGGAGGAGCGCTTTCTTTCCCAAAGCCCTGGCGGTCAATGAGTTTACTTTGGGCAACAGCTACGGAGTCGCCCCCGGCATATACGGGGTCCCCATAGACATCACCACCATTCAGATAATCTATAATAAGGATTTATTCAAACAATTAGGCCTTGATCCCCAAAGGCCGCCGCATACTTTCACCGGATTACTGGATATAGGTAAGAAGATCGCTGCAATGAATATGCAGGGCCTGGTCTCCGGATGGGGCGAGACCTGGATGGTAGATTGCTTCTTTACTAATTACGCCTTTAACATCATGGGCAAGGATAAGGTCATCGCGACTTTTAAGGGTGAAGTCCCTTACACCGACCCTGACTGGATCCGGGTCTTTGCCCTGTTTAAGGAGCTGCAGGATTCGGGAATCCTTGCCAGGGGCCTGGTGACCATGATCAACAAGACCGCAGAGCAGCTCTTTGCCAACGGCAAAGCGGTCTTTGCCTTTAACGGCTCCTGGTGCGTGAATGTCTACCGCGGAATGAATCCCGGATTAAATTACGAGGTCATGCTTCCGCCGAAGGCCTCGGATAAATACCCGATGGCGATCTGGGGGGGTGCCGGCTCGTCCTTCATGGTGAATGCCGCCGCCAAGAACAAGATGGAGGCGGTTAAGTTTTTAGAGTGGCTGACTGACCGCGACCAGCAGGCGTATCTTGCCGAAGCTACGAATAACCTGCCTGCCAATAAGGATTGCTTAGGACAGATCCCCGGGCAGCTGGCCCAGTTTTTCAAAGGCATGGAAAATGCCACGCATCCGAATGCCTGGGAGGTCTCTGAGTTCTCCACGGTCATCGATGCCCGGGATAAAGGGATCCAGGCGATCATCATCGGCGAGAAGACTCCGGAACAGGTAGCTCGAGAGGTTCAGAAAATCAAGGAACGGGAATTAGCTAAGAGAAAGTTACCATAAGCAACCAAAGGTAACATGAAGATTAAATCTACTCTCGAAAATTATTTGTTTGTCACGCCCGCAGTTTTAATATTCAGCGTATTCTATATTATTCCCTTCATATTCGTATTCAGGCTCGGTTTTTACGACTGGGACGGAATAGTGCCTCTTAAAGATGCGGTATTTGTGGGATTGAGCAATTTCAAGGAGATACTCTTTCATGATCCCGGCTGGTGGCAGGCGATGCGCAATGCCGGCTGGATCACGCTCATCGCCCTCACCTTTCAGAACTGCCTCGCTTTTCTTCTGGCCTGGGCGTGCGACCGCGAAATACGCATGAAGAACTTCTACCGCGTGGTCTTTTTCATCCCTCCGGTATTATCGGAAATAGTCGTCGGCCTGGTGTGGCGTTTTATCATCAACGACGTTGACGGCGCCAACATGATCAACCGCCTGCTTATACAGATGGGCCTGCCTCACTTTACCCACAGCTGGCTCAACGACCCCAGGTACGCCCTGACCACAGTCGCCCTTGTGCACAGCTGGAAGGGTTTTGGCTGGGGTTTCCTGATCTTTTTAGCCGGGCTGCAGGCTATCCCCAGAGAGCTTTACGAGGCAGCGCGCATTGACGGCGCCAATGCCTGGAAGTCTTTTAAGAGCGTTACTCTTCCCCTGATGATGCCGGTGATCATACTGGTAGCGATACTTACGGTCCTGGGCACAATGCAGGCCTTTGTCCTGATCATCGGCCTTGTGGGGGGAGAGTTCGCCGGCCACACCTCGGTGCCGGTATTAAGGATCCTTGCGGTCATGCGCGACTCATCGCGTTTCGGCTACGCCTGCGCGCAGGGGATCAGTTTCGGCGCTATCTTAGTCATAATCTCCTTTATCCAGTACCGTTTTGCAAAAGAGCGGCAGATCAGAAAGCTATGAAAACGGCAATTTATTATAAGGCCAAAAAAAGCACGATAAACCTCCTGATCCATCTTTTTCTGCTTAGCGTCACCGTTACCTGCCTTTATCCCCTGGCCTGGATGGTCTCGGCAAGCCTTAAGACCCAGGAGACGGTATTCAGGGATTTCTCCCTGATCCCGGCTGACCCGCACCTGAATAATTATCTGCTTGCCTGGAGAGAAGGCGGATTCGGCAGGTATTTCTTGAACAGCATATTCTATACTGCCGCAGTGGTGACCGGCATAGTTATCGTCGCGTCATTAGCCGCCTACGCCTTCAGCCGGCTCAAGTTCCCGGGGAAAAACGTTTTATTCATCCTATTTATCGCCGCGATGATGATACCTATCCCGGGAAGTTTCGTGGCCCTGTATGTCCTGCTGAATAAACTGCATCTGAGGAACACGCCGCTGGGCTATATCCTGGCGATGATCAATGTGGGGCTCTCCATGAGCATCTTCCTGCTAAAGACATTTTTTGACCGGATGCCCACGGAGCTGGAAGATGCGGCCAGGATCGACGGCTGTTCGAAGCTGGGCATCTGGTGGCATGTGGCCCTGCCTTTGGCGAAGCCTGTCCTGGCGGTGGTCGTGGTATTTAACGCGCTGACAGTCTGGAATGAATACATCCTTGCCCTGATCATCTTCGATTCCCGGGAGTTTATGCCGCTTCAGGTGGCGATCAAGCTCTTTCAGGGAGAGTTTGTGACTAATTATCCGCTTCTGATGGCAGGCCTGACCATCGCCGCCCTGCCTATAGTAATAATATATCTGTTGATGCAGAAGTATATTGTCAGGGGAGTCACCTCCGGAGCAGTATACGGATAAGTGCTTCCTATTGCTTACACCAGGTACATTTGTTATAATACAGCACCCGTCGTTATTATCTAATTAAGAATAGGAGGCCTAACTAATGGAGCAAGCCGTTAAGGATAAGCACCATATTACAGCTCCCCAGGACCGCATTCCCATTTTTCAAAAAGTCATCTATAGCATAGGGGCATTTGCAAATACTGCCCAGGCTGCTTTCATCGGACAGATGGTCATTGTTTTAAACCTCGGGTTAGGCGTGAATCCGGCTTTAGTGGGCCTGGTGGGAGCCCTTCCCCGTATAGTCGATGCCATATCAGACCCAATTACCGGCTACATTTCAGACAATATCCGTACCCGCTGGGGGCGCCGCAAGCCGGTCATCTTCTTCGGCGCGATAACCGGGGGGATTTGCTACGCCCTGATGTTTCAGCTATTTAAGGGGCATAGCGAATTGTTTTATTTCTGGTACTTCTTATTATTTCAAACTCTCTACTTTATAGGATTCACCTGTTTTTCCATCCCCTGGATCGCTTTGGGCTATGAAATGACCCCTGACTATCATGAGCGCACGCGCCTGCAGGCGGCCAGTAATTTTGTCGGCCAATTGCCCTGGCTCATCGCTCCCTGGTGCTGGGCCATTATGCACTACCAAAGATGGTTTTTGGATGTCGTTGCAGGCGGCCGGGTCCTGGCTATCATCATCGGTTCCGTTATCGTCGGCTGCGGGATCCTGCCGGCAATTTTCAATAAAGAATACTTCAGTAACTTGCCAAAGCCCGATATCAGGGGCGGTCGGAATGTCATGAAAGATTTCTTTAAGGGGGCTTTCATCACCCTTAAATGCAAGCCGTTTGTCAAGCTCTGCCTGGCCACCTTGTTGATCTTCGGCGGATTCATGTGCGCGTCAGCCTTTACCATCTATGTCGTTTTCTTCTATGTCTTTAAGAATGCCCCTGTGCTTGATCAGGCCTATGCAAGAGGAGGCCTTTTGCTTGGCTTCTATGGGACGTTCAGCGCTATCTGTACTATGGGCGTGATCTGGTTGACTACCTGGCTATCCAGAAAGCTCGGGAAGAGGAACGCATTTTTTATCACTATCCCTCTTTCGATCATCGGTTACGCCTTGAAATGGATAGGGTATAATCCCAATAATCCCTATTTGCTCTTTATCGCCGCTCCTTTCATCGCGTTCGGCTTAGGATCGCTTTTTACGCTGATGAGCTCCATGGTCGCCGATGTCTGCGATTATGACGAACTTCAAACCGGCACCCGGCGCGAAGGCATGTTCAGTGCCGTATACTGGTGGATGGTCAAGCTTGGGGTAGCGCTTTCATCGTTTATCTCAGGGCTGCTTATCAACGCAACCGGTTTCCGGCAGGAGATCGGCCTGGCTCAAGCGCCCGGAACTATGTTGTGGATGAGGATCTTTGATATCGGCATCCCGATCGTAACCTCTTTAATTGCCATTTTCATTATCATGGCTTTCGATATCTCAGAGGACAGGGCATATGAAATCCGTGACCAGGTGGAACGGAGAAGAGAGGAAAGGCGAAAAGCAGCAATACAAGTGGAAGAGGAGAGGCGTAAAGGTGAAAGAAGGCAACAGGATTAGCTTGATCCTTGTTTTTGCGTTTTTAGCCTGCATTACCTGCGGCTTGAATGCGGAAGAAGAGAACCATGCTTCGGCAAGGCTGATCACCAGGGCCCGGGATGCGCGGGACAGGAAGGATATTGACGCGGCGATAGCTTCTCTCAGGCAGTGCATCGACCGTTATCATGGCGAAGCGGATAGAGAGCAAGCAAGTTTAAAGGCCCTGCCTAAGACCAGGCCCGAGATAGAGGCAGTACCGACATTGAACAACGTCGCCACCGCCTACTTTCTGCTCGGTGAGATATACCGGGACCAGGCAAAGAACGAAGATTCGATCAAGGCCTTTAAGGCGGTATTGACGAAATATTGTTTTGCGCAGGCCTGGGACCCGCGCGGCTGGTTCTGGTCTATTGCCCGCGCTTCCAGGGAGAGCATCATCAAGCTGAATCCCGCCGAGCCGTTGCCTGAGCCCTGCCCGGGCACCGAGGCGCCGGAAGAGAGGCCGGCGGCAGGCGTCTCGCAGCTTCCTACAAAGATAGCCTTGCATGACCCGGGCAAAGAAGAAGTCGTAGACTACTTAAAATACGGCGAGTTCAAGAATGTCGGGACAAAAGATTACCGGTATGAAGTCAGGGACCAGGAAGGCCTGATCGCCGCAGTCGGCGAAGGGATATATCCGAACAGCTCTGCGGTCAGGTGGGACCCGGCATTCAAGAAGGCACAGAAGGAAAAGCGCCTTGAAGGCTCGCACTGGGATTTTGTGCATTCACCGGACCTAGAAGCGGCATTTTTAAAATGGGCGACCTCCTCAGAGCCGCAGGGGGTGAAATTATTTTACACCGGCCTGATCCTTGAGAAATCCGGGCTGATAAAGCAAGCGATCAAATGCTATTACGCAATCGTAGTGCACTTTCCCGGCAGTTACGGCTGGACCTACTGGCGCACGCCCTGGTATGTGGCGCAGGCTGCGATCGGCAAGATCAATTATCTGCTCAGCCGTCATCCGGAGCTGGGCTATAAACTCGTGGATGCGGATGTGCGCATTGTTAACGGCTACGACAATAACGTGGCTGACGATGTCGCCATTACCAATCCGGGCAGGTTCGTGAAGGTGAGCTTCTGGGAGAGGCTTAAAGAATCGTTCAAGATGCGGCCGGCTACCCGGTTTTTGAGCGTTAAGAAGAGGGTGGGAAAAGGAAAGGTGCGCCTCATCCAGTATGAGACCGGCGACTGGGAACTGCTGGTGAATAATAAGCCCTACGTCATAAAGGGAGTCACCTATGCCCCGACAAAAGTGGGGCAGTCGCCGGATAACGGCACGATGACCAACTGGATGGAGGACGATTTCAACCAGAACGGCAAGATCGACGGGCCGTATGACGCCTTTGTGGATAAGAATAAGAATAATATCCAGGATAAGTTTGAGCCGGCAGTGGGGGATTTCCGGCTGATGAAGGAGATGGGCGTAAATACCATCCGCGTTTATCATCAGCCTTTCCCGGTAAACAAGGAACTTCTGCGCGAGGCCTACGAAGACTTCGGCATCCGGGTGATCATGGGCGACTTTTTAGGCAAGTATGCGCTGGGTTCGGGGGCGCCCTGGAACCCCGGCACGGATTATACCAGCGAGATTCAGCAGAAAAAGATGCTTGAGTCAGTGACTAAGATGGTAGAGGAGTTCAAGGATGAACCCTACATCTTGTTCTGGCTCCTGGGCAATGAGAATGTCTACGGCTACGGCTGTAACGCGGATAAAGAGCCGGATGCGTTTTTTAAGTTCGCCAACGAAGCCGCCAGGGCCATCAAGGCGATCGACCCGGACCATCCGGTAGCGATCTGTAACGGCGATATCTTATATCTGGATAAGTTCGGCAAAGACTGCCCTGATATAGACCTCTTCGGCGCCAATGCCTACCGCGGAGAATACGGCTTTGGCCGGTTCTGGCTGGATGTCAAAGAAGAGGCGGATAAGCCGGCATTTATCACCGAATACGGCTGCCCGGCTCATTACGAAGGCAAGCCGCAGAAGGAGGCAGAGGACTTTCAGGCGGATTATCACCTGGGTTCATGGGAGGATATCAGGAATAATTGCGCATTCCGGGGCGGTACCGGAAACAGCGCCGGCGGCATTGTCTTTGAGTGGCTTGATGAATGGTGGAAGGCTTACGAGCCGTTTTTGCACGATACCAAAGGATTATGGAAGGGTCCCTTCCCGGACGGCTCCATGCATGAGGAATGGCTGGGCCTTTGCAGCCAGGGAGACGGGAAATTAAGCCCGTTCCTGAGGCAGCTTCGTAAGGCCTATTTTACCTATAAAAAATTGTGGCTTAAGAATTGACATCAGGATGAGAAAGGGGGAATTTAAGGGAATAAAAAGTCATTTAATAACGTCTAATCTATAAGGGAAATATTCTAAAACTGGAGGTGTGTATGAAAAAGTTATTGGTATTAATGGCGGCGCTATCGCTGGCGATACCTTTATGCGTATCGGCGCAAGAGCCGGCTGCCCAGGCCCCGAAGGAGTTCGTGGTCTACACGGATAAGAATGCGCGGGACAACCACTTTATTCCTTCCGGCTGGATGGGCGACACAAGTGACATCAAGATGAACGACCAGTCTGCGGAAAATCCCCAATCCGGGGCTACCTGCATCCAGTTCGTCTACGGCGCCAAGAAAGCGCAGGGGCAGGGCTGGGCCGGAGTGGTCTGGCAGAACCCGGCGAACAACTGGGGCAGCAAAAAGGGCGGTTTTGACCTCACCGGCATGACCAAGCTCACCTTCTGGGCGCGCGGCGCTAAGGGTGGCGAGGTGATCCAGAAGTTCACCGTCGGCGGGATCAAGGGCACTTATCCGGATACGGTAAACATCGAGATCGGACCGGTAGAGCTGACCGATTCCTGGAAACAGTACACGGTGAACCTGGCCGGCAAAGACCTCTCTTACTTGAGCGGCGGTTTCGGCTGGTCTACCACCGCAGACCTTAATCCTGAGGGCGCGACATTCTATATCGATAACATCAAGTTTGAGGCAGACCCGGCCATGAAACCCGAAGGAAAGAAAAAGGAAAATATGCCGTTCTACGTCTATGCCGACCGCTCGACCGCAGGCAATCACTATATCCCCTCCGGTTATATGGGCGATTACGGCGACCTGAAATATGACGGCGCAAGCAAAGAGGATCCGTACCTGGGCGATACCTGCATCAAGATCATCTATAGCGGTAAGATCACGCAGGGCGCGCGTTGGGCAGGGATCTACTGGCAGAACCCGGCGAACAACTGGGGTTCTATTGACGCCGGTTTTGACCTCTCCAAGGCCGCCAAGATCACCCTTTGGGCGCGCGGCGCTAAGGGTGGCGAGCGCATCGAAGAGTTCAAGGTCGGCGGGATCATGGGAGAGTTCTCTGATTCGGATTCCGCAAGCGTCGGCCCGGTGATCCTGAACAAGGAATGGACCCAGTATACCATCGATCTTAAAGGCAAGGACCTTTCCTATATCGTCGGCGGTTTCTGTTTCGTTTTGAACATCGACAATAACCCCGAAGGAGCGGTGTTTTACCTGGATGAGATCAAGTACGAATAAACAAGATCATCAACCTAAAACTACAGGTCGCAGGCTCTTTTTGCTTGCGGCCTGTAGTTTATTTTTTGCCGTACTTCTGACCAGCGCCCTGGCAGCGGCCCGGCCGAGAGCCTACATCAAGAAACTTAAAAAAAGCCAGTACCAGCTGATTGCGGACGGAAAACCCATGATCGTAAAGGGCGTCTGTTACAGCCCGGTGCCGGTGGGAGCCAACCACGAATACGACTGGTGGTCTGACCCGAATAAACCCTGGATGACCGACGGCAAGTTGATGCAGGAGATGGGCATCAATACGATCCGGGTGTATCAGCCGGGCCCAAACCCCGAGGCAGTAAGACAGGTGATCCGCGACCTGTACGCTAATTTCGGCATCCGCACGATTCTCGGCAACTGGCTCGGGTTCTGGGAGTATCCGGCTCCCTTTTACGGGGATAAGGCTTTTCAGGAGAGATTCAAGAAAGAAGTCCTGGATATGGTGAAGGCCTTCAAGGATGAGCCGGGAGTATTGCTGTGGATCCTGGGCAATGAAAATAATTATTCCTGCCTCGGCCAGGTGAATCCCTGGTCCAGCGATGAGATAGATAAGGAACCCGACCCTCAGAAACAGAAGGCGATGCGTTTCCGGATTTATTATTCTTTTGTCAATGATATTGCTAAAGAGATCCATAAACTTGACCCTAATCATCCGGTGGCCCTGGGTAACGGTGAGCTGATCGGCCTTGAGTACGCCAAAGAGTCCGCGCCCGACGTGGACCTGGTCGCCTGCATCATCTATAGAGGCAAGACCTTCGGAAATCTTTTTAAATCGCTGAAAGCGACCTTCGATAAACCGATACTGCTTGCTGAGTTCGGTGCGGATGCATATGATGCGTTCCTGAAAAAAGAGGACCAGAATATGCAGGCCTTCTTCCTGGAATCGCAGTGGCGCCAGATCTACGATAACCTGGCGAAAAATCCGGAGGGCGAAGGAAATTGCCTGGGCGGGGCGATGTTTGAATGGACGGATGAATGGTGGAAGCATAACGAAAGCGACCCCGAGGCCTGGAAGGTCCATGACACCGGTTCCAACTGGTCAAACGGGAGTTATTATTTCGATATCAAGGCCGAAAATAACAAGAACATGAACGAGGAGTGGTTCGGGATCACTGCACTTTCCGAAGAGACGGAGAGCGGCCTGAATAAGAGGATGCCCCGCAAGGCCTATTATGTGGTCAGGGAGTTCTGGAAGAATCCCAAACCCCTGCCTAAGAAAAAGGGGAAGAGATGAAAAAATCCAATCTTCTCATTTTAGTATTAAGTTCAACTTTATTGGCCTGCGGTTTCTCTTTTGCCAAAGAGGAGGCAGCTGCCGATTGCAAAAAGCAGATTGAAGAGCTAAAGGAGTTTGAGGGCAACTGCCCCTGCTTTAGAGCGGTGATGGATGAATATGTAAGAGAAAATAAATACAACGAGTTCGCCGCTTATTTAAAAACCCTTACCGAGAAGAATAAATCTGTCGCCCCTTGCGCAAACTACTATATTGCGCTCACCCGCTACCGGCAGCTTAAGTACCTGGAAGAGCAGCAGCTCTGGGATGAATATTTTAACGAGGGCAATGCCTACCGCGAGGACCTGGTGTCTTGCGCGCAGGCTGCCATTGATGCCACTACGCCGGCTGACAGCGCGCAGATCTACAGCCGTTTAGCCTTATGGCAGTTCCATCAGGACCAGCAGGATGCTTTTGCCGAAGAATCGCTTATTGCCCTGACCGGCGCGCTTGGCGAATACGCAAAGAGCGCCAAGGATTACGAGCCTTTAAGGGAGGCAGCGGATATCCTTTCCGGATACGGTGAAAAATCGAGATCCAAAGAGTTGTACAGGCTTTATGCGCAAAAAGTCATCTCCCCGGATTCCGATACCCCGGATTTAGAACGGCTGGCTGCGGGTTTTTTCAGTCAGGGAAACCTGGGATTGGCAGAGACTATCTACGACGCTTATATTGAAAGGGTGATCAAGGCAGGGCCCAAAGAAAAGGCCTTGCCTGTTTTAACCGGGCTGGCCAGGCAATTTTCCTATCAGCCCGATAAACCGAACGATCCGCTTTATGCGGAAAAGGTCTTTATGAAAGTAGAGGAGCTGGGAGGGAAAGAGGTTTTTGACCAGGAATTAATGTATTTGCGCGCCAATAATTTAGAGAAAGCCAAAGACTATGCCAAAGCCAAGGATTACTTTGTGCAGCTGACCGGATTTTACCCCGGTTCCACTTATGCGGATGAAGCGGATTTTAAGACCGGGGTCATCTTTACCTATATATTGAGGAACGCTAAAGAGGGAGAGGACTATTTTAAGAAGCTGGCAAAAAAAGAAGAAGCCGATCCCTGGGCCATATCTTCCTTATATCATCTGGGGCTTCTTTTGCAATGGCAGGACGATTTCGAAGGAGCCAAAAAATATTATACGGCTTTGGTTGAAAAAGCTAAAGACGGCTTCGCGGATACCGTTGCCCTTGCCAAAGAGCGGCTCAAAGAGATCAATGAAAGAAAGCCCCTGGAATACAACCTGGATACTTTTCTGGACGCCTCCCTGAAGGAAGAGTCCGGTAATTTTGATATGAGCAAAGTGGAGACGGCAGTAGCCCCGAATCCGGCCAAGCCCGAGAGCGATGTCGAAATCTCATCGAGCGCCTATACAACAGAGAGTGGCTGCATGCAGGTAGTGCTACAATATCTATGGTCAGGGGACCTGGCAAGCGAGACCCCCCCCGGAGATAAGCCCGCCCTCAGGACAAAATACCCGACACCCGGCACCAAGGTGGTATTCCTTGTGGTCACCTCTCCCGTCGGTATAATCGACCGCGGCATAGCGATAGTGGATGTCCGCTAGCGCCGCCCGCCTTCAAATTCCATTAATTATTAAAAATACTTGACTTATACTTTGTTTCGTAGTATAAAGAAAGAAAGTTATCATCATAAATCATTAAATAAATTATTAACTAATGGCCAGTTTGTTGCTAAGAGTTGTCCGGGTTACAGGAAACTAACTTACAGCCAGCTGGCCGTTATTCTATATAGGCTTTTATGCGCGCGATAGACTTCCAAAAAGAACTGCTCAGCGAAAAAGAGAAGCGTAATATCGATATCCTGGAGATATTGCGCAGGCGCGGCCCCATCAGCCGGCCGGATATCTCCAAAGAGATGGGCATCAATGTGGTGACTGTCTCCAATTATATCGACGAGTTCATAAAACGCAACCTTGTCTTTGAAAAAGAGCTGGATGTCTCTGAGGGCGGCAGGCGCCCCGTGCTCCTGGACCTGAATCCCCAGGCGGGTTTTGTGATCGGAGCGGGGCTAAACCTCATGAACATGGTCGGCCTGCTCGTAGACCTGAAAGGTAATATCGTCACCAAGACTCAGGTGGTCAGGCCCAAGGCTTCGGTAAAAGAGATCTCCGAATGCCTGCTTGAGATCGTGCGCGAGATCTTAAGGCGTTCCAAAGAATACACCCCCAAGATCCGCGGCATCGGCATCGGCATCGCCGGCCTGATCAATAAAGAGACCGGCACCATCCACTGGCCGCAGAAGATGAACCACTACTACACTTACGCTTCGGTTGACCTGCCCTTACGCGACCTGATGGAAAAAGAGTTCAGCCTTCCCACTTTGATCGAGAATGACGCCACCTCCGCCTGTTTCGGCGAGCACTGGCTGGGGTTAGACCAGGATTATCAGAATTGCCTTTATATGTTTTCGGGAGTCGGCTGCGGCATCCTGATCAACGGCGAAGTCTACCGCGGCTCGCAGGGGTATGCCGGTGAGACCTCCGTCTATAATTTCAAGGAGCAGGACCTCTTTAATTGCGAGGCGGGCAATAACTGTTTCCTGAAACGCTGGGAGCTGGACCTGGGGATGGTCGATGACGTGAGGGCGCAGCTTATGGCAGACCCCGTAAAGGCCGAGAACTTTTTTAAGCTCACCGCAAGCAATATCGACAACCTGGATTTAAGAAGCGTGTTTATCGCCAACCGTGCCGGGGATGATACCGCAAAGGCAGCACTTGCGCGCGCTGCCAAGAGATTAGGGATAAAGATCGCCTCCCTCGTAAACCTGCTTAACCCCCAGATCGTCATCATCGGCGGGGGATTGGAGGAGGCAGGGGAAGATTTCTTGAATAAGGTGAATCAGACGGCCAGGGAATGGGCTTTCCGCGAGGCAACGGATGACTTAAAGATCACCTATTCGCAGTTAAGAGAGAATGCTGTGGCGCTGGGCGCTGCCAGCATCGTGATGCAGAAATTATTCGCTCAGTTATGGTAGCCCGGGGTCTGGGGCAAATTACTTAGGAGGGCCAATGGAACAGAAGACGAAATTCATTTTGATCGGACTCATCATCGTATCGGTATTTTTCCTGGTGCTTTATATGGGGGCACTGAGTACCAATCAGAAATTAACCAAAGACCTGGATACCGCCAAGAAACAGGTCGAGGCTATGCAGGGAGAGCTGGATAGCGCCAAGAGCAGGGCCAGCGCGGCAGAGGGCAGGGTCTCGACTTTGCGCCAGCAGCTTGAAGGCATCGGCCGCGAAAGGGACGAGCTGCAGAGAAAATACGAGTTAGTCAACCAGGCCAGGGATGAGCTGCTAAAAAAGCTGAAAGAAAGACAGGCACAGCCGGCAGCAACGCAGCCGGCGGCGACAAGCCTGGTTACGCCCTCAAGGGATGCGAACGAGGCTTACTGGGCAGCGGTCCTAAAGGCAAAGACAGACCTTGAGTTCCAGCTGGACAAGGTGCGCGAAGAGCTAAAGTCGCTGCAGATCAATAACGAACAGCTGCAGCGCGACCGCTCCTCCATGGAGCTGGACCTGAGCACCCTGAAGACCGAAAAAGAAGACCTGGATCGTCAGCTAAACTACAATAAGAAGCTGATGGACAGCATCTCCCAGGAATTGGTCAGAGAGAGAAACGACAAGATGCAGATCCAGATAGACCTCAAGCAGGCCAGGACCGAGAATACGCTGCTCCTGCGCCAGTTAAAGGGCCTGAATAACCGCAAGATCACCCTGGAGAAGAAACTTCAGGATCTTCAGGACAAGAAAGACAGCGTCGAACGCAGGCTCACCGATATCGAAACCATGCTGCTGGAAAGGGCTTCTCAGGTGGGCAGCCTCAAGGAACAGCTGGACGCCATCCGCAGGGGCGAGGCCCCGGCTGAGGCCGCGGCAAAGAGTGGATCGGTAGAGCTTCCTCCGATAGTGGTCTATCCGCAGCAGGAACCTCCGGTAATTGACGTCACTTCGAGGCTCAGCGGCAAGGTCCTGGCTGTAAACAGAGACAATAATTTCGTGATCGTGGACCTCGGAGAAGAGGCAGGCGCCAAGATGGGAGACAGGTTCCAGATATACCGTGACGGCCAGGCAGTGGCGATGGTCGAGGTCATACAGCTGCGCAAGAATATCTCCGCCTGCGATATAAAGAAGGAAATGACGCCGGTGGCAATCGGCGATACGGTCAGATAGTTTTCGCTCTTAGCTCTCGGCTCACAGAAGAAGCTTTTACTACTACTACGAGCTAAACGTTTTATATAAATGGTCCGCATTAAAAAGACGCCCTCCAAAACCGTCTCTATTGAAGATGTTGCCCGCCTCGCCGGAGTATCCATTACTACGGTCTCGCGCGTGATCAACAAGTTCCCCAGCGTCAAGGAGAAGAACCGGCTTAAGGTCTTAGGTGCCATTAAAGAGCTTAAGTTTTCGCCTTCTATATTCGCCCAGAGGCTGGCTACCGGAAAGAGCAATGTCGTAGCGCTGGTCATCCCGCGTTATGAAGGGGTCTTTTATTCCTTCTATGTCCTTGAGCTGATCCGGGGAATAGGCACACTCTGCGACGTCTTTAAGCTGGACCTCCTGCTGCACCTTACTGATGCCCGCTCCGGCCTGGACCTGCGCGGCATAGGAGGAGTGATCTTTGCGGATATCATCGGCAACCGCCATCAGCTTGAGGCAGCGCTGAAGCAGGGGCTGCCCAGTGTCGTGATCAATAATTATGCAGAGGACATCGATGCCAGCTGTATTGCCATCGATAATGCGGGGGGGGCGGAGAATGCAGTCAATTACCTGGTCAGCCTGGGGCACAAAAGAATCGCGCACATCTCAGGAGACCTTTCCACTCAGGCAGCGGCAGGCCGCTACGAAGGGTACAGGAGGGCCCTTAAGAAGAATAATATAAAGGAGAGGCAGGATTACGTTTTTAAGACCGATTATTCCCGCGGGCAGGCGAGGGCCGCGGCGGAAAACATGCTTAAACTGGCCGACGCTCCGACGGCGGTATTTGTCGCCTCGGATGCCATGGCCCTGGAGGTGATGAGCGTTACCAGGGAAGCGGGCAGGGATATCCCTGGGGATCTATCCATCGTGGGGTTTGACGATAACCCTTCCGGCCTTTACGGGCCGGTGGCGTTGACCACGGTAAGGCAGCCGTTGATCAAGATGGCGGAGGAGAGCGTAAAAGAATTAAACCGTCTTATGACTTTAAAGAAAAACATTACTCCCAAGAAAGTGCTCCTGCCCACCGAATTGATCATCCGGGAATCCTGCCGGCAGCTTGGCGGTTAAACTTTCAAACCGCTCCCGTCGCTCTTAGCACAACTTATTGTGTATTTCATGCTAAAATATACAAGATATTGTATTTTCCGCTTGACATAAGAATCAGGAGCTGATATACTTTTTTGGTATTTTTAACTCTTTTTAACTATATCGAGGTGTGATATGTCTTCAAAATTATCCGAGAACGCCCTGAAGGTATTGGAGAGAAGGTACCTGAGCAAGGACGAGCAGGGAAAAGTGATCGAGACGCCGGAAGAATTATTCCACCGGGTGGCCTCCGCCATTGCCGTAGCAGACAAGAACTACGGCAGAAGCGAAAAAGAGGTAAAGGACCTCGAAGAGTCTTTTTACCGGATCATGTCGGGCCTGGAGTTTATGCCCAATTCGCCCTGCCTGATGAATGCCGGAAAGGACTTAGGACAGCTCTCCGCATGTTTTACCCTTCCCATCGACGACTCGATGGAGTCGATCTTTGAAACGCTTAAGGTCACCAGCCTTATACATAAATCCGGCGGGGGGACAGGATTTTCTTTTTCGCGCCTTCGCCCCAAGAATGCGGTGGTCAAGACTACCGGAGGTATCGCCTCAGGCCCGATCTCATTCATGAAAGTTTATGACGCGGCGACCGAAGCGGTGAAACAGGGAGGGACCCGCCGCGGCGCGAACATGGGGATCTTAAGAGTGGACCACCCCGATATCATGGAGTTCGTCACCTGCAAAGACAGCGACAAGCACATCTCCAATTTCAATATCTCCGTCGCTATCACCGATGAGTTCATGGAGAAGCTTAAAAAAAGCGAAGAGTACGAGGTGATCGACCCGCACACGCATACAGGAACAAAACGGCTTAATCCCAAAGAAGTATTCAGCCTGATCGTCAAACAGGCACATAAGAACGGCGAGCCCGGCATCATCTACATAGACCGCATCAATCAGTATAACCCCACCCCGAAACTGGGCAAGATCGAATCTACTAACCCCTGCGGCGAGCAGCCGCTCCTGCCTTATGAGAGCTGCGATCTGGGCTCAGTTAACCTTGAACGCATGATCAAGAAGGCCGGCGGACGCACCGAGATCGACTGGGATAAGTTAAGAGAGGTTACACGCCTTGCCGTGCACTTCCTGGATAACCTGATCGACGTAAATAAGTTTCCGCTTCCCCAGATAGAAAAAGCAACCAAGGCTACCCGCAAGATCGGCCTGGGCGTTATGGGCTGGGCAAGCCTCCTCATCCGCCTGAATATCCCTTACAACAGCGAAGAGGCGGTAGCGCTGGCTGAGAAGGTGATGTGCTTTATCCTGGAAGAGTCGCATAAAAAGTCGCTTGAGCTGGGTAAGGAAAAGGGCGTCTTTCCGGCGTTCAAGGGAAGCATCTACGACAAGAAAGAGGGCGCAGTCAGGGTGCGTAACGCCACCCTCACCACCATCGCTCCGACGGGAACGATCAGCATCATCGCCGGGCCCTGTTCATCGGGGATCGAACCCCTGTTTGCCGTCTCTTATTACCGCAATGTCATGGATAATGACAAACTGGTCGAGGTGGATCCTTTGTTCGAAGAGGTGGCGAGGAGCCGCGGATTCTACAGCCGTCAGCTTATGGAAAAGATCGCCGAGAGCTCATCGCTGCAGCACATCAAGGAGATCCCCGAGGATGTGAAGCGCGTATTTGTCACCGCGCACGATATCAGCCCCGAGTGGCACGTGCGCATGCAGGCTGCCTTCCAGAAATACGTGCACAACGCCACCTCCAAGACCATCAACTTCCCGCACGACGCAACCCTTGAAGATGTGGAGAAGAGTTACCTGCTTTCTTATGACCTGGGCTGCAAAGGCATTACCATCTACCGCGACAACAGCCGCGAAGAACAGGTGCTGAATGTCGGAAGTAGTTCTCCCAAGCAGGAGCAGAAGGCTGCGGATGCCAAAAGAGAGGTCACTCCCAGGCCGAGGCCTGAGGTGATCATCGGTACCACTACCAAGGTCTCCACCGGCTGCGGCAACCTTTATGTCACCATCAATGTGGATGAAGAGGGGAAGCCTTTCGAACTCTTTACCCAGATGGGTAAGGCCGGCGGATGCGCTGCCAGTCAGCTTGAGTCATTGGGCCGCCTGGTATCCCTGTGTTTCCGCGCCGGCGTTGAAGTCAAATCCATCATCGAACAGCTGCGTAATATCCGCTGCCCTTCGCCTTCCTGGGAAAAGGGGCAGAGGATATTCTCCTGCGCCGACGCTATTGCCCGCGTGGTAGAGAAAAGGCTGATCAGCAGCCAGGCAGTGGGCGCGGCGGAAGTCACGCCTATCGCCATGAAGCATTCCCATGACGATGACCGCGGTGCTTCGGGGTCGGCTTTAAGAGACCTGGATGACCGCGGAGAGATCGTCGGTGTCTGTCCTGACTGCGGAGGGGCGTTGCGCCACGAAGAAGGCTGCGTAAAGTGCTACGCCTGCGGCTATTCGAAGTGCTAGTAGCGTCACCAAGTCACAAAGTCACCACGTCACAAGTTAAAGCTTTTAGAGTAAAATGAAGAAAATACTTTACATAGTTTTAGATGGTCTCGGCGACCTGCCGATCAAGGAGCTGGGAGATAAGACCCCGCTTGAGGCGGCATTGACCCCGAATATGGACCGGCTCGCCCAAAAGGGTGAGACCGGCCAGGTCTATCCTGTGGCCAAGGGGATCGCTCCGGAATCGGATATCGCGGTGATCAGCCTCCTGGGTTATGACGCGCACAAGTATTACACCGGCCGCGGGCCGTTAGAGTCTTTTGCCGAGGGCTTAAGCGTGGATGACGGGGATGTGGCTTTCCGGGTGAACTTTGCCACGGTTGACGCGGACGGAAGGACCATCAAAGACCGCCGGGTGGGCAGGAACCTTTCTACCGATGAGGCGACTGCCCTGGCCAAAGAGATAAACTCCAAGGTCACTTTGTCGGGCGCCACTTTTGAGTTTAAGAATACCATCGGCCACCGCGGAGTGCTGGTGATCAGGGGTATCCGTTCAAAGCTCTCCGGGTGGATCACTAACACCGACCCTGCCTATGACCGGGAAGGGGTTTTCGGAGTAGCCAAGGAGACATTCGAGAACTTTGTCGCCGAATCTATGCCCATGCCGGGATATGAGAAGACTGCGGAGGCGCAGGAGGCGGCAAAGCTGCTGAATGAGTTCACCCAGAAATCTCACAAGGCGCTTAGTGAAGCGGCAGTGAATAAGAAAAGGGTCGCTGAAGGCAAGATGCCGGGCAATATCATCTTATCGCGCGATGCCGGTGACCACTTACCGAAGTTCCCTCCGTTAAGCGAGCTATACCGCTTAAAGTTCGGTTCCTTTGTGCAGATGCCCGTAGAAAAAGGGATCGCGCTTCTTACCGGCATAGATATTATCGATGTCCCTCAGAGTTCAGGGCATCTGGATGTGGATTATCCGGTCTGGGCCAAGCTTGCCATCGAATCATGTAAGACCTATGACGGCATTTATATCCACATCAAGGGCCCGGATGAACCGGCGCACGACGGAAACTTTATGCTCAAGAAAGAGATCATCGAAGCCATAGATAAGTATTTCTTCGGAGCACTCCTTCCTAGCCTCGATATCCAGAACACCGTGATCGCGGTGACCGCAGACCACTCTACCGCCTGCAAGGTCAAGGCGCACACCGCAGACCCGGTGCCGCTGTTGATTTCCGGCGGAAACATTAAGTCCGACGGCTCCCTCAGTTTCTCCGAAAAGGCAGCTACTCACGGCTCCATCGGCGCGATCAAAGGCGTCGAGATCATGCCCCTCCTTGTTAAATCCGCCAAAGAATAGTATAATAGTTTAATCCCAATTACCAATGACCAAATCCCAATGAATGGCCAATTACCCAATTTCCAGTTGGAAATCGGCCATTGGAAATTAATATGTCAAACTACGACGTAATCATAATCGGTGCGGGGCATGCCGCTATTGAGGCTGCCTTTGCGGCAAGCCGCATGGGTTGCCGGGTGCTTATGCTGACCCTTGATGCCGCTTCTATCGGCCTGATGAGCTGCAATCCGGCGATCGGAGGGGTGGGCAAGGGCCAATTAGTGAAAGAGATCGATGCCCTGGGCGGAGCCATGGGTAAGGCTGCTGACGCCTGCGCCATACAATTCCGCATCCTTAATGCCTCAAAAGGCGCTGCGGTCCACTCTTCGCGCGCTCAGATCGACATGGATAGATATAACCGTTATATGAGCGAGCTGGTGAGCCGTCAGGAGAACCTCGCCGTTAAACAGGCGGAAGTAAAGAAATTACTGGTGAAAAAGGCCGAGGCTTATGGCGTAGTCACCGCAACAGGAGAAGAAATAACCGCTAAATGCGTGGTGATCTCTGCCGGGACTTTCCTTGAAGGCCTGATCCATGTCGGCCTGAAGCACTATTCCGGAGGCCGCATCAATGAGCCGGCTGCGAATGATCTGACCGCTGATTTAAGGAGGATCGGGTTTAATCTTTTGAGGTTTAAGACCGGCACCTGCAGCCGCCTGGATAAAAATACCATAGATTTTTCAAAGCTAACCGTACAAAACGGAGACGAAGTGCCGGTGCCGTTCTCATTCTCTACGCAGGAAATAAAGCGGGAACAGGTCCCCTGCCATATCACCTATACAAATAACGATACGCACAGGATCATCCGCGACAACCTGGATAAATCTCCGCTTTATGCCGGCATAATCAAGGCGCAGGGCGTGCGGTATTGCCCGTCTATCGAGGATAAGGTGGTCAAGTTTGCGGATAGAGAGCGGCACCAGATCTTCCTTGAGCCGCAGGGCCTGGATACGGACCTGGTCTATCCTAACGGTTTATCGACGAGCCTGCCCGAAGATGTGCAGCTGGATCTGATCCATTCCATTGAAGGCCTGGAAAAGGCTAAGGTCATACGTTTCGGTTACGGGATCGAGCACACTGTAGTCGAACCCACCCAGATCCGTCCCACGCTTGAGGCAAAGTCTGTCCGTAACCTCTATTTTGCCGGTCAAATTAACGGCACTACCGGTTATGAAGAGGCGGCAGCCCAGGGCCTCATCGCCGGGATCAATGCGGCCCTGCGCGTAAAGTCAAAAGAACCCTTTATACTTGACCGCGCCTCAAGTTATACCGGCGTCCTGATCGATGACCTGACCACCAAAGGCACTGACGAGCCCTACCGGATGTTTACCTCGCGCGTAGAGTACCGCCTGATCCTGCGTGAAGATAATGCGGACCTGCGCTTAAGAAAATACGGTTTTGACCTGGGGCTGGTCACTAAAGAGGAGTATGAAAATACAAAGAGGAAGGAAGAAGCGATAAAGCGCGGGATCGGGATCTTTAAGGCTACGCGCATAAAGCCGTCTGCCGAAGTCAATTTACGCCTGGAGGCAATGGGTACGGCTGCCATAAAAAGGCCAGCTACACTAGAAGAGATCCTTAAACGGCCGCAGGTCAGCGTAAAAGACTTAAAAAACCTGGATCATCTGGAAATGGATCTTACGGATTCCGCTTTGCGCGAGTGCGAAATAGAGGTAAAATATTCAGGATTCATCCGGCGCCAATTGCGGGATGTGGAAAGGTTCAAGAACCTTGAGAAGATCAGGCTGCCGGAAGAGCTGGATTACGACGGCATCGCCTGTCTTTCCCGCGAGATCAGGGAGAAGCTAAAGAAATTCCGGCCCCTTAATCTGGGCCAGGCATCGCGTATCTCCGGGGTGACCCCGGCTGCGGTCTCGCTTTTGATGGTATACCTAAAAAATTTAGATGGATAAAAATAAAGATTACACGCAGCTAAAAAATTTCGCCCTGGAGCAGGGGGCGGACCTTTTTGGCGTCGCGGACATCCGCAAGGTAAAAAAAGACTTTGTTCTCTCGCCGGGAGTGACGCAAAAATTAGATTATGCCATCTGCCTCGGCGTCAGATTATCCGCAAGCATCCTTAATGAGATATCAGATTCCCCTACCCGCCTCTATTTCCACCACTACCGGACACTGAATAACCTGCTGGATCAGATAGCCCTGAAAGTCTCTAATTATATCCAAAAAATCGGGTTCCTGGCCCTGCCTGTCCCTGCCTCGCAGATCCTTGACTGGGAGAAACAGAGGGGGCATCTTTCGCACCGCAAGCTCGCCTCCCTGGCGGGCCTGGGCTGGGTAGGCAGGAGCAATCTTCTGGTGAACAGGGACCTGGGCGCGCAGTTTCGCCTGGCGACGGTCCTCACCGATATGCCGCTTAAGACGGATAAGCAGGTAAAGGACGATTGCGGCAAATGCCGTCTCTGCATCAGGATGTGCCCTGCCGGCGCGATCAAAGAGAGAAAAGAAGAATACGATTTTCAGGCCTGTTTCGCAAAGCTCAAAGAATTCCAGAAACAGAGATTAGCCGACCAGTATGTCTGCGGGGTCTGCGTTAAGGCCTGCAGGGGCCGCAATAAGGTTTGACAAGGGGCTTTTTTTATGGTCTAATCTTCTGGTTTCCCGCCAACCCCCAACTAAATAAATGTTCCTACTAATAGCATCTCTTACCTTGCTCATGGGTATTGCCGTAGGCTGGTCCATCGGCGCAAATGACGCAGCCAACTCTCTGGGTACGGCAGTAGGCTCGCGCGTGCTCACCCTCCGCCAGGCGATCATCCTGATCGTCATCTTCGGCTTTTTAGGCGCCTTCCTGCAAGGTTCATACGTCATTAAGACTATCGGCAAGGGGATCGTGCCGCTGGATAAATTAGGCCGGGATCTTTCTTTTTATGTGGCGCTGGTGGCTGCCTTTAGCGCCTGCGCCTGGGTGGTCCTGGCCACTTACTGGAAGATGCCCATCTCAACCAGCCACTCTATTGTCGGCGCGGTCGCGGGTGCGGGTCTTGCTGTGCATGCGCCCATCGTCTGGAAGAAACTCCTCGATATATTTATCTGTTGGGTCTTTACGCCTCTGGGCGCGGCACTCTTAGGCTACATTTTTTACCGCATCTTTAAGAGTATTTTCTACCGGTTCATGCCGCGTAAGTTCGTAAGGTTCATCTTAAGCAGCCTGATCATCCTTAGCGGCTGTTATGTGGCTTATACCTGGGGCGCTAATGACGTGGCTAATGCCGTGGGCGTCATCGCCGGCACAGGGGTGATTTCAGTGAGGGACGGGATCCTTTTGGGAGGATTAGCAATAATCCTCGGGATCATCACCTGGGGTTACAAAGTGATCCAGACCATCGGTTCGGAGATCACGAATCTGTTGCCGATCATGGCCTTTTCCGCGCAGCTGGCCAGCGCCATAAACGTGCATTTTTATACGATCCTGGGGATCCCCGTCTCGACCAGCCACTCTATCGTCGGAGCGATCTTCGGGGTGGGCCTGGTCAGGGGGGTGCGCGTGGTGAATCTGAAGATCATGCGCGAGATCGTCATCTGCTGGCTGCTCACGCCCCTTATCTCAGGAATAATCAGTTTTATTATGTTAAAGCTAATGATTTTCTTTTTAAAAACGGGAGGTTAGGATGAAAGAAATAAGGAATATTTTAGGCTGGTTAGGCATGGCGGAAGAGAAGTCTATCCTTGAAGATGCCAAGATGCATGTAGAGGAGACCTGTAAGACGGTCACTTACTTTTCCGAGGCGGTGAATGCCTTTATCCGCAAAGACCTGGCGGCTAAGAGCGCGGCTATCGAGAGGGTGCGCGAGAGCGAGCACCTGGCGGATATTTTACGCTCCAAGATGGTGGACAAGCTTTCAGAGAGCCTGCTTGTGCCGCCGGACAGGGAAGACCTGATGCACTTTGTCAAGACCCTTGACCGCATCGCTGACTGGACTAACGGCGCAGCCAGGATCCTGGGTTTTATCGAGGATAACCTGCCGGAGAGCGTCTTGAAGAATATCTCTTCGGCTACGGAGCTGATCGTAAACTCCATCACCAAGCTCAAAGAAGGGATCTATGCCCTGGCCAAGAACGACCTGAAGATAGCACTTGCCGATTGCGAGGATGTAGGGCGCTTTGAGCACGATGCGGATGACGCCAAGAAGGTCCTGATTGAAAGCCTTATCCATGCGAAACTGCAGCCGGTGGTATTCTTCCTCTGCTACCAGCTGGCAGAGTACCTGGAAGGCGTCACCGACAAGATCGAAGATGCGGCAGACCTGGTGAAGGTAGTCGCCATCAAGTCAAAGTAGGGCTTAAACCATGGCAGATATCTATCTGACCAGAAAAGGTCACCAGAAGCTGGTAGAGGAGCTTGAACATTTAAAGAAGGTAAAGCGAAGAGAGCTCTCCAGGGCAGTGGGCGAGGCGCGCTCGCACGGAGACATCTCGGAGAACGCCGAATACGACGCGGCCAAGGAAGCGCAGGCGCACAACGAAAAGCGCATTGCCGAACTTGAGGCGAAGTTAGCCGGAGCACGTATCATCGAAGACCACGATATCAAAGCGGATGAGGTCTTAATCGGCGCTACCGTAAGACTGAAGGACCTGGATACCGGGGAGGAGCTCGAGTACACCCTGGTCTCGGCTGAAGAGGCGGATTACAATCAGAACAAGATCTCAATTTCTTCTCCGGTCGGAGAGGGCCTGCTTAACCACAAGGAAAACGAAACAGTCCAGATAAAAATACCCGCTGGGACCTTAAGATACAAAATCCTGAAGATCTCCAGGGAATAATTAAGTTTATGTCCATCTCAAGAACCCGCTGTCTGGTATCAGGGATACTTCTTCTTGCCGTGACGAACGGCCTTTATGCCTATGATAACGACGACTTCCAGGTCTGGAACACCGACGGCCAGGAGTTTAAGATAAACGGTAAGTCAAAGATCGTCGTAGAAGAGGAGTTCCGCTACGGAAATAACGGCCATGAGTTGTATTATCAGCACTATGACACCGCCTTTGCCTACGCCTTTAATAAGAACCTTGATCTTACCTTAAGTTACCGCCATGTCATCGAAAAAAAGAGGGGTAAGTTCAGGACGGAGAATGAGCCGAATGTAAATGCGATCCTAAAGTGGGACGCCTTCGGCTGTAAGCTGAGCAACCGTTTCCGTTTTGAATACCGCCATTTCAATTACCAGGCGGATGCCTTCCGCTACCGGAACATGCTCACCGTCAGGCTCCCCTGGAAGTTCACCAAGTTTGAGATCAACCCCTATTTTGCGGATGAAGTCTTTGTCAGCTCGCTGGGGAGTGCCGTGAATAACAACCGTTTCTACGCGGGCTTAAGTTTTATCCTGACCAAGCACATCAAG